>Ga0308163_10004429_pt1 | contig 11153 bp, 13 predicted proteins | sample PhyTR1_FD_201037 | JGI IMG/M metagenome (GOLD analysis project Ga0308163, IMG submission 201037) | Phyllosphere microbial communities from UC Gill Tract Community Farm, Albany, California, United States - DLSLT.R1 | ecosystem: Host-associated > Plants > Phyllosphere > Unclassified | place: USA... | reverse complement strand
TCTGGGGCGAGCTCACGGTGCGCTGGCGCGTCGCCACCCGCGCCGCAGAGCGCACTTGGTCGATCGTGCAGAACCCGGCCCTTTCTGTCTACTGGACTGCCCTATGAAGAGTTTCGCGCTTTACGAAGTCGCCAGCGGAATCGTCACCGGGACAATCTCCGCCGATATCGTGCCGACGCCAGCCGATGGCTACGCCTATACCGAATATGACCCGACGACCGATCCGCGCGGCTTCCGCGTCGCGTCTGGCAAGATCGTGAAAGATAGCTTCGTCGTGCCAGTGGAGACAATCGACCAGCTGCAGACGCGCCTGCTTGCCGCGGTGGATGTCGAACGGGAGCGGCTGCAGATGACTGTCCTGACCAACGGCGGGGCGAAAAAATACGTCTATAATCGCAAGGCGATGGAGGCGATCGACGGACGCACAATCACGGCATCGCTGCTGAATGGACTGGGGCTAAGCGACAAGAAGAAGCGCTTCCCGTTCGCGACAACGGAGTCTTTCCTGACCGGCGAAACACTTTCGGCTGTGCTCGTGCGCTTCGACGCCGGCATGAACGCCGCCGCGTCAGAGAATGCCCGGATCGAGGCCGTCGCGCAGAAAGCCAAGCGAGACATTCGGGCGGCAGCGACGATCGCCGCCAAGCGCGTCGCATATGCTGGCATCAACTGGAATTGGTCGGCCTGACCGGGCCGTCGCGATCGAGGACTTCGACATGAGCAACGTGAGCTTCGCGGCCCCAACAGCCGCGGGAAGGAATGACGCATGAACGCGACAGCCACGAGCAACTATATCGGCGAGGCAATGCGGTCGACGGCCGCGCTCGCGCCGCCCTCCCTTGCTGACAATCCAGGGCTGCTCGCCTGGAACCTGTTCGTCATGACCGCGGCTATGTGCCTCGGGCTCATGATGGCCGGGAAACAGGCGCGACGCATCTGGGCTGCGCGTGCGTTCGACCACCCGACCGATCCCGTCTCGATCTATCGGATCGTCATCTTCCTCGCCGGCTGCGCGGTCGCCAGTCGGGGTGGCGCCGAGGCGATCAGCCTTTGGTCGTGGAGCTCGGGCGACGCCCACACGATCGAGCGCGTCGCAGAACTCAAGCGATGGCTCGATCCCGTCTCGGTCGGCTGCGGCTTCCTGTGGATGGCGCTGCATATCCTCGCCGAGCCAATGATCGAGCACCAGCTGCGCAAGGCCCCCCTGCCCGTCGACATGTGGTCGCGGTGGCCGCAGCTGCGCCGGCCGATCGCCATCCTTGTCGTGAGCCTTCTGATGGCAACCGCTGCCGTCGGGCTGCGGTAATGCGCGAGGGGGCTATCGCTGCGGTACCGGGCGTATCGGTACCGGTTATCTGGTCATTCCTTGGCTACAGCTTTCCAGCTGGGTCGATGATCGTCGGGCTTCTCGCCTGCCTCATGATCCGCCTGTTCATCACGCTCGACACGCCGGGGCCGAAGCGCTGGCTGCTTGATATGATCGTCACTGGCATCGCGATGCTGGTCACCGCAGTCTGGATCGCCGAGCACCAGGTCGACCTGTTCGCCGCGCTCGGCACGGGCGGCGCGCTCGGCGCGATCGGCACCGGCATCATCACCTTCTTCAAACGCCGCGGGCAGAACGCAATCGATGCCCTCGATGCCGCCCTGCCCGGCAAGCCCAAGGTGCCGGCCGAAATGACCGCGGCCCTGCGAGAACTCGACAAGTAGGAATAGCGGCCCGCCCAAACCGGGAGGGGGCGGGCGGGCCGACCAGGGCACGGTGGGTGTGGACCCTGGCGCGTCGATAACAATCGGCTTCCCCAATAGCTTCACATCAAGGGAAATAATCATGACGACGGCATCAACGCCGGCGTGGCTTCTGGCTGCGCGGGCGAAGCTTGGCACGCGTGAAATCGTCGGGCCGACGCACAACAACAAGCTGATCGCGTTCCTGAACACGGCCAGCAAGTGGAATGGCGTCATCTGGAAGGACGACGAGATGCCGTGGTGCGGCGGCTTCGTTGCGGCCTGCCTCGTCGCCGCTGGTGTCGAACCCGTCAAGATCGCGGCGCGCGCGAAGAGCTGGGCGGCCTGGGGTAGCCGGCTGCGGCCTGAGCGCCTCGCCCCCGGCGCGGTCCTCGTCTTCGATCGTGCAGGCGGCGGGCATGTCGGCTTCTATGTCGGCGAAGACGAATCCGCATATCATGTGCTTGGCGGAAACCAGGGCAACGCGGTTACGGTTACCCGCATTGCAAAATCGCGCCTGACCGCCTCGCGGTGGCCCGCTGGCGTGCCCGTCATCGGTGGCGCCGTGAAAATGAAGACGATCGCGGGCGTGCCCTTTTTGTCGAACGAAGCATGACCTGGGCGGCGGGCTTCGCCCTGCTGCGGCGCTTGTGGTGGTCGGTGCCTATGGCTGGCCTGCTCATCGGCCTGCTGCTGACGCGAGCACGTGCCGATGACCTTGAGAAAACGCTGAAGGCTGAGCGAACGGCGTGGAGCGCGGAGATCGCGAAGGCCGAGCAGCTGCGCACCGCGGCGGAAGCGCGGTTCGCCGTCCAGCAAACCGCTGCGCTCACGACCTTCGCCGACCGCCTCGCGAACCGTGAACCCATCATCCTTCGATCCACTGACACCGTGAGGACCTATGCGCAAACTGCTGCTGGCCGTGCTGCCTGCCTTCCTGCTGACCGCGTGCTTGGGATCGACGCGCTCGACGCTGAGCTATTCGCCGGCGATCCCGCCAGTGCCAGCCGAGGCCAAGAAGCCCTGCACGGCGACGCCGATGCGGCGGCAGCCGGACGGTAGCGCCAACAGCGCGGACACCGAGTGGTCGTTGCGCGACGCGCGCGCCGACCTCGCGCTCTGCGACGTGCGCCGCGGCCTCGCTGTCGACGCCTGGCCCCGCTGACGCGTCGCCTCCCTGATGAATGCCCAACCCGCTTTCCTGAATAGGAGTGTCCACGCATGGCCGTGCTGACGAATATTCCAAACAACACGTCTGCGCGCGACTGGCGTGACACCGTGAATGCGCTGATCAAGCGTATCGCGGCGCTTGAGGCGGCTGGCGTCCCGGTGGAGACCCCTGCCCCTGTCTTCACGACGCAGCCCAGCATCAGTCCGACCAGCGGCACCGCGGGCTCGACGGTGTACGCCGCGACGCCTGGCACCGTCAGCAACGGCTCGGTCGTATCTCGTGCATGGCTGTTGAATGGTGTCGCCATCAGCAACGGCGTGACAGCTGTGCCGGCGTCCTCCGGCACGCTTACCTATCAGGAAACGGCGTCCGGCCCGGGCGGCACGACGACGTCGACGGTTCAGGTGGCAGCAGTGACTGCGGCCGCCACCACCCCGACGCCAGCACCGGCGTTCACATCGCAGCCGAGCATCAGCCCGGCTAGCGGCACCGCGGGCACCACGACATTCACCGCGACCGCGGGCAACGTCAGCAATGGCTCGGTCACGTCGCGATCGTGGGCGATCAACGGGACGGTGATCAGCACCGGCCTGACCGCGTCTCCGGCATCGTCCGGCACCCTGACCTACCAGGAGACAGCGACCGGACCAGGCGGCACCGCGCAATCGACGGTGCAGCAGGTAACCGTTGCAACCGCAACTGCGCCCGCCCCGGCCTTCACTACGCAGCCGACGGTCAGCCCTTCGGCCGGCACCGCGGGAACGACGACCTACACCGCAACGCCAGGCGCCGTGTCCAACGGCACGATCACCTCGCGGGCCTGGTCGCTCAATGGCTCCGTTATCAGCACAGGGCTGACCGCCGCGCCTGCTTCCGCGGGCACGCTGACGTATCAGGAGTTCGCGACGGGCTCCGGCGGCAGCGCGTCGTCGTCGATTCAAACCCGCACGGTGTCTGCCGCGACTACTGCATTCGCAGGCTACGACGTCATTCCGGTCGGTGGCCAATCCAATCCCCTTGGACGTTATGGTCCGATCGACTCCGTTCTCGATGCGACCGACGATCGCATCATGCAGTACGGTTTTGATAGCCAAACGGTATCGCTGGCATCCGACCCGCTGGATCATCAAGACGAAACAGCAAACACGATCGGCTTCGGCATGTCTCTCGCCAAAGCCTATATTGCTGATGGCAAGCTGGCAGCAGGCCGCAAGATTCTCCTTGTCCCCGTTGCCAAAGGCAACACGGCGTTTAGCACCGGTTTCTGGCGTGCTGGCGGCGCTGGCGACGTTGCCGCCATTGCGCGGATCAATGCGGCAATGGCACAGGGTTCGGGCACCAATGCTCTGGCCTTCTTCGCGTGGCATCAGGGCGAAGGCGATCGAGCATCGACGCAATCAGTTTATGCGGCTGACCTTGACGCGCTCATCTCTCGCTGGCGTTCGGATATCACCGGCGCGACAAATAAACCGTTTCTCGTTGGTGGCTTGCTCGTCGGGGGATCACAGACCACCGCGGGAATTTCCGCAGCGATTGCGGACACGCCAAATCGCGTTGCTTACTCCGCATTCGTTGACAGCACGGGGCTGACGAGCGGCGGCGATAACCTGCACTTCGATGCGCCGAGCCAGCGCACGTTGGGCGGGCGGTATTACAGTGCGCTGGCGGCGGCGAAGGCCAACAACCTCGCGCCGACTGCCCCCGCGCAGGTCACCGGGCTGTCTGCTACGCCGTCGAGCGGTCAGGTGGCGCTTGCCTGGATCGCACCAAGCAGCAATCGTTCGGCCATTACGGACTACATCGTCCAGTACAAGGCATCGACGTCGGGCACTTGGCTCACCTTCGCGGATGGTACGTCGACGGCTTTGACCGCAACCGTCACCGGCCTGTCGAACGGTACGGCGTATGACTTCCGAGTCAGCGCGGTGAACGCGATCGGGACCGGTACGCCGAGCGCCACACTTTCTGCTACGCCGGCAGCCGCACCAGCCGGTGGGCTCAATGCGACGTTCACCGGTGCCGACAACACGCCAGCCGCTTCCTACACGACCGACAGTGGCCATACGATTACGCAGACGACGGGTGTCTCGCAGATCCGCAATAACGCGCTTGCCGGTACGACCGTGCCGAGTGAGGGGACGTTCAGCTATGTGCCTCCGACGATCAACCAGACGATCAAGTGGCGGACGATCGTCAACACCAAGGCGGGCAACTGCTACATCCGGTATCGTGTCGTCGACGGCTCAAATTATTACTACGCCGGCTGCGGATCGAACGGCGCATTCCACACGCTCGCCAGCTTCGTGGCGGGAACCGCGAGCAACTTTGCGGGCGCCACCACGGCCACCCCAGCGTTCGCTGCAGGCGACACTCTTGATTATGAATTGACGATCACCGGTGCGGCCGGATCGGAAGTTCACACCCTAAAGGTTAGCGTCAACGGCGCCACGGCTGTTCAGGTGTTCAGCGGATCACCTCCGGCCGCGACGCAATCCACGCTCGCCGCTCCGGGGCTCATTGGCTTCCGCCAGTCGAGCGCCGCGTCTTCGGCAACGGCCGGGCTGCAGCTCGACAATATCACGGCAACGACGACCTAAGTCGGGCAATCACAAGCCTGGCTGGCACCACAAGCAAAAGGAGCTTCCCTCAACTGCGATCTCTTCCTTGCAGAGTTCGCAGTCGCCGGGCGGCTGCTGTTCAATTCGGCGCGGGGGTGCCTTTGCTCGCGCTGACGGCGCGAACAGAAAATCTAGCCAACCCAGCGTCTGTTCCATATTCGCACTCACAAGAAAGGTCTCGATCATGGGTCTATACTCGTCACTGAAAGCTATAGGAATAGCCGCGCTGGCGCTTGTCATCGTTCCGGCCCCTGAAGCGCACGCTGCCCCGAGGCAGCCGCTGTTCGGCGCGAATCTATCGGGCGCCGAGGCCAAGGGCGGAGATGCAATTCGCCCGTCGCTTGAGGACTGGAAGGGATACGTCGACCGGCACGGCTTCAAGCTGATTCGGTACCCGTTTAAGGATGATCGAATGACAGCGGCGCGCATCGCAGAGCTGCAGGTCAACGTCGCCTATGCCCGGAGCAAGGGCGTTCGAGTGATCCTCGATAACCACACCTACCGTTGGGATGCCCCGCCAAAGGCGATCGCGTTCTGGACCAGCTTCGCTCGCAAATTTCCCGATGACGGGTCAGTGCTACTCGACCTGGTCAACGAACCCCGCGGCTTCAATGACCCGGTGCTGACAAACGATTGGTATCAGTGGCTACGCGACAGCAACCTGATCATCGCCGGCCTCCGCGCGAATGGCATCCGCCACCCGATCCTTCTCGAATATCCTCAGTGGTCGGCGACGTTTCGGTTTAAGAAGAAGGAGGGGCCTAAAAAGGCATGCGAGAGCGCCGGCTGCGCGATCGATCGCGGGGGCGGTTTGAAGGACCCGCTGGGGCTCACGTTCATCAATGGGCACCGCTATTTTGACAAGGGTTCGTCAGGCACGAGCAAAGACTGCACTACTAAGGTCAGCGGGTTTGCCACGTTCGCCGATCACCTGCGCGAGCGCGGGCTCAAGGGCTACATTACAGAAAGCGCATTAGGCTCCCACTACGGTGTGAAGGCCTCATGCGCGGCAGTTGCTGCCGAGGCCATCACCGCGTTGCGGGCGAACAGCGACGTTCTGCTAGGCATCACCTGGTGGGGTGGCGGCCGCATCTGGCCCGAGAGCTATCTCTTCAAGATAGACCCGCCCAAGGCCGCACGCTTCACGGCGCCGACCTCGGACTACGTGGCGCGGCTAACAGGGCGAAAATAGCTCAGCCGCGATCAGGCTTATAGCGATCCGGATCTCGGCGCCGTCAGGCGTAAAGCCTGATTGATCGAGAACCGACCTATTTGCCCTTGGTTAATTGCTTTCGACTAGACCGGCAGCGCTTATGTCGTATTGGCCTGCCCGTCACCGATCGCGGTGTATCGATAATCGGGTGGGGGGCTACCGTGACATCTAAGCGCGTCGCATATTTGGACTTCTACCGGTACCTGACGGTATCGTTCGCCATCATGTCTCATGCGATAATTGCGCATCACGTCACGGCACGAGTTCCGCAAGATGTTGCGATATACATCAAGGCGCTGACCCGGACAGCCACACCGTCTCTCATCGTGCTGTTCGGCATGATGATCGAGATTGTGTACGTAAAGAAGTGGCGCAACGATCAGAGGTCTACTCTGGGAACGATCTCTTACCGCATCATTCTCTGCTACCTGGCGTTTTTTGGCTTAGCAGCAGCAGAGTTTTTGACCGGTGATGTAGGGTTCAAACGCCTTATCTCATCCGCCATGTTGATTGCGCCAAACACAAACGGCAACATCTTTAAGCTATACATTTTCCTGCTCGCGCTTATTCCCCCGATCATATTCATCCGCACAAGATTTGGCGGCATTGGCCTCATATTGTGTGCCGTGATTGCATTCACCGCCCATCACTTTCTTATACGCCCTTGGGCACCCCTCTCGCCCCCTTTTGATCACATTGGCGGGCTGGTGATTGGTTTAGGTAATACGTTCGGACCATCCGTGCCGCATTGCCTTGCTCTGATCGCGTTCGGAATGATCTGTGGCTCTGTAATCAACACTAGAGCCATGACATTTGATCGAGGTGCTCTCGCTGTCTGTCTAGTCATGTGCATCGCCATCGTTGGAGCGCAGATTCTAGACTTAGGCCTTAATGGAGTCCTTCTTCGGGTAGCAGAGATGCGCTATTGGCGTAGCACCAACCACCCCGGATACTTTGCATTCGGGTGCGTATCGGCAGTTACTATCTTGTTGCTGTCATACGCGCTGGTTCGATACCTCTACCTGTCGAATGTTACCGTCATTTACAAAGTCGGTGGCTCGACAATGATGTATTTTTTCGTAGCCAACATTCTGATTGTGATATTCTCAGACGTGGCGGTGAAAAACACAACGCTGCTGTATGCAACCCCTTTCTTGTACGTCGCATTGTCTACGTTTCTTTGTCTAGCCTGGGTGACGTACGGTAAAAAGTTAGGGCCGGTTGTGGCTTTCAACCGTCAAGTATCGAACGCGACGATGACGCTGTGGAATAGGGACCGATCGACTGACGACCGAGTCGAGAGCGGCCGAAGCATTCAGCAGCATGAATCGACGGGGCCATAGTACGTTTCACGTTAGGTCAAGGGAATGCGAAGAGCCGGGTCGTTCGGGACAACCAAGGTTCATTGTTCGACCAGCGTGGCCCAGCTCCTTGAGGAAGTGGTATCGGTCACGATGATGTCGTGAACCTGACGCGGCCTTATTCGTGAGCTTTCCGAGCAGGCACAGCCAAAGGCAGGTACGCCGCAAAGCTTCTACAGCGCTTGTCGGGCTAACCGCGGCACCTTCTTCGCATCGAAGCCGAACAATCCATCCATGCCGACCTTCAGCACAATGAGATAGATTCCCCAAGACAGATATACGCCGATCACAAGGCCCGACACGAGCTCAATCAGCGGGGATTGCACACCGAGCAGCCTCATAGCTCGAGGGATCAGCGCAAGGGTGAACGAGTGCAGCAAGTAGATCGGCAGTGAGGCGTCGCCCATCTTTACAAAGTGGTTGGCGATCACCGATCTGGCGGGCCGCGTCAGGATAAGGCTTGCCGACGCCAGTCCCGCAACGCCGATAATCGAGATCGGGAGCATCAACAGGCTGGTCGGATCCTTGACCCCGTAACGATAAACGACCGCACAAGCAGCTACCCAGAACGCGAGCGCCGCACCGCAAAACCACCCTGCCTTCAGTCTCTCAGGTATCGGGCTCTGGCCTGCGGCGGCCAGTGCAAACCCTATTGCAAAAAAGGGAGCATGAGCTGCGATCTTACCCGCGACGTTGCCTTGAAGAGCCGAGATACCCGTCGTTGCGGCAAGCGACGCCGCGATCGCAACGACGAGAAGCGCGTAAGGGCGATGACGAAACAGCACCGCGGTCAGCTGCATGCAGAGGAGCGCATACAAGAACCACAGGACGTTGATTGGCGCCCATGCGATTTGAAAGAGCGCCCACGCTTGGACCGGGTGATTGATCCTTACAATGTGCGATATCAGGAAGTGAGCGATGACCGTGATCAGCGACCATAACAAATACGGATAGACGATCGAGGCCCATCTGCTCTTGGCGAATGCGCCCGGCGCCTTATTGCCCAGCGACTGGTGCGTGAAATATCCCGCCAGATAGAAAAACACCGGCATGTGAGCGGTGTACAGAACGAAATCCAGAACCCTCAGTGTCAAGTCCAATGACCCCGCCCTGCCCTCCAATATCCCTCGATTGATATGCCCCAGGACGACCATCGCTATGGCGATGCCTCGTAAGGCAGAAACGCCGCGATTCCTGTCAGCAGTCACCGTCATAGATTTGGGCCGTTCTGTAATCAATTGAGACGGTGTCGAGCACGGTTTGCACTGCGCCGATATTGTTCAGTCGATTTCCGTCGGCGCTTCCTATCCAGCAAACAGCTCGAGAGCAAATCCCCTTCGGACAAGGGCGCTTTCGTCGTTGTTCTGCGCCGATATTCGAGCATGAGGGGAGGTTACGCCCATGACGGGGTGCACCGAGTTTCGCCAGTCCGGCCCCTGCCTGATAGCATGGCAGGGGCCGACACCCGTCGCGCAGGTTGCATGGGATGCCGCTGACAGCGGCTGGTACATCAACTTCTTATCTGTCGAACAACCCCAGCTCCTCGCGCCGCTTCTGTCGAAATTCCGGAAGCTATGGCGCCGCAGCGGCAAGCCAACCCTCTCGTTTCACGCATCCCCCGATAACCAAGTCATCGGGAGGCTTATAGGGATCCTCGGAGCTGAGTGCTTCGCGGGCCTCTATACCATTGTCGACTTGGACCACCACAGTAGGAAGAAGCACCATGAGCAAGACCGAGAACGCACGCTATAAGAAGCTCTCTGCCAAGGGTAAGACCGAGTACGGCCGCGATCGTGCGAAGGACGCTGATGCCCATGGCGGCACGTTCAACGCCACTTTGGCGAAGCTGCACGCGGGCTTTTACGACGCGATGTGACTAAAGCGCCCGGTTCGCAAGAGCCGGGCGTTTCACCGGAGCAGCAGCCCCTCGTCCCCGGGCAGGTAAACGCTTTTTGGCAGGGTCGGTGATCACCTTGGTGCTGACCCTGCCTGCTTTATTGCAGCCTCGCGACGCTAGGCGATCGATGGCGCAAACAAGATGGAGCGCCGCCGCATTGCGTACCCGACCATCCCAAATCCAGCGACCATAAAAAGCCACGTTGCTGGTTCAGGTACCGGGCTAGCAGCGCCCTCAACACTTATAAGAGCGTCGCCCGAAACCACTCCCCCAAGCGGGAAGTAATCAGCGTAGAAAAAGCTAGCTGTTTTTCCATTCAGTTCGTTAGCGGTCGGATAGCTTCCGAAGAATGAGCTTAGATTGAGGCTGACGGAGGTGCCACCCCCTTGGCTCGCGCCACCAGCAAGAAATTCAACCCCGCCATCAACCGAACGTCCAGTTTGACGCGGGATAAAGCGGTCTGAAAAGTCCACATCGCCGATAATAATATTGAACGTCTGCAGGTCTAAAGATGCAAAATCACCGTACTGTTCGACCGGCTTATCGGTATCGTACGAAAAGCTACCCGAGAAGGCCTGCCCTATCTTGAAAAAGTCGGACGACGGAAATGAGGGATCGTCATACGTGTTATTCTGGGCAGCTGATAGCTTCCCAGAGAAGCTTGCAACGATGACAGCAGCTTCGCTAGGCACCGATACGCCCGTCGCTAACGTCGCGCACAAAGCGCACACGAATGATTTCACCATCTTCACGCCGATTCTCCTCACCCTTTGGCTGCAAGCTAACCAAGGCTTTTCACGGAAACAAGAAGGTTAATGGAACATTATCGTAGCCCTCCTTGGCCAGGTTGGGCGGTTTAATTACTAAGTCTCCTGATGCACGTGTTGCGGATGTGCAGGTTCCAGATGCCCCCGTACCGGCCCTCCAAACGCTACAACGTCGTAAGCACTGATCAGGATCGAGACACATTCGCTCGAAGGGTAAAACTAAGACTAGTCGCGGGCAGTATTTCTGCCATCCTTTATGCATGATGATTCTGTACGGCGTACTCGCGATCGTTTGGGGCCTCCCAATCGCCATTATCCTGGCAACTTCCGTCGGCTATGGTGTCTCTTCACGCTTCGCCCGGTTTATGCGGATACACCTCGGGCTCTGACGCCACCGA
>Ga0308163_10004425_pt1 | contig 11161 bp, 10 predicted proteins | sample PhyTR1_FD_201037 | JGI IMG/M metagenome (GOLD analysis project Ga0308163, IMG submission 201037) | Phyllosphere microbial communities from UC Gill Tract Community Farm, Albany, California, United States - DLSLT.R1 | ecosystem: Host-associated > Plants > Phyllosphere > Unclassified | place: USA... | reverse complement strand
ATCGACGTGCTGCTGCAGCCGCAGACGCGGCGCCAGCTGATGATCGGGCTCGATCTGCTGTCGTGGCATGCGGGCATCCTGCCGCTCGATGGCGAAGTGGTGTTTCCCGATGGCCGCGCGGTCGCGTGGAAAGAACTGCGCGCGGCGTTTGCCGGTGCGCCGGGCACGCGCGTGCTGACGAAGGGGCTGGACCGCATCGCGCTGGTCCTGCCCGAAGCCTTGATGGCGACGCTGGAGGAAGAACATGGATGACCTGAATCCGCTGCAGACAGTGCGTGCGCCTGGCTGGCCCGAGCAGGGCGACACCAGCGAGCGCGCCTTTTGCCAGCGCATCGCGCGCGTGGCCGTGCGCAGCCTGTACGCGGAACTGGTGCTGTACCCGAAGCCGGGTCTCGTCTCGAAGATCGACAACGGCAGCCATACCGACATGACGGCTACCACCTTCGTGCGCAGCCTGTTTGCACTGCGGCGCTACTTTGGCGACATCACCCGCGCCGGCATGCTGGATGCGCCATTCCACGTCTTAAAACAACTGGGGATCGACGCCGAAGCACGGATGCTGCGCGCGACCGGCGGCATCAACACGCACCGCGGTGCGATCTTTTGCCTGGGCATGCTGTGCGCGGCGATCGGCCGCTGCCGGGCGCGCGGCGAGGCCTTGACCCCGGAGCGCATCGGCGAACTGCTGCGCGCCTGCTGGGGCCAGGCGCTGGGCGCGCACAGCGTTGTCAACGGCGAGCCTGTTTCGCACGGCGCCCGCGCCGTGCTGCGCTACGCAGCCAGTGGCGCGCGTGAAGAAGGTGCGCTTGGCTTTCCGTCGGTGTTCGACGTCGGCCTGCCGGCGCTGCGCCGGGCATTGGCAGCGGGGCGCAGCATGCGCGAAGCCCGCATCGATGGGTTGTTCGCGCTGATGGCCCATATCAGCGACACCAATGTTTATCACCGCGGCGGCATCGACGGCGCCTTGACCGTGCGGCGCCAGGCGCGCGCCTTCGTCGCACGCGGTGCTACGGCTGCGCCGGACTGGGAAGCGCGGGCGCTGGCCAGCCACCGCACCTTCGTGGCGGCGCGGCTGTCGCCGGGCGGCGCGGCCGATCTGCTGGGCGCCGTGTGCCTCGTGCACGCGGTGACGACGCGCTGATGGCGGGGCGCCTGGCCATCCTGTGTCCGGGGCAGGGCGCGCAGCATCCGGCCATGTTCGACATGGCGCGCACGGATCCTGCCGCCAGCCGGCTGCTTGAGGAATGGTGCGCCGATCCTGCACTGGGCGCAACGCTGCAGGCAGGCCTTGGCGAAGAGCGCTTCACGAACCGCATCGCGCAACCGGCCATCGTCGCTGCCACGCTGGCCATGTGGCGGGCGTTGCAGGACTTGATCGTAATGCCGGCGCTGGTGGCCGGCTACAGCATCGGTGAATTGTCGGCCTATGGCGTCGTCGGAGCGCTGACACCGGAGGACGCGATCAAGCTGGCCATCGAACGGGCACGGCTGATGGATGCCTGTGTTGTCGAGGGTGCGGCGCAGGGCATGGTGGCGCTGTCCGGCATGCCGTCCGGGACGGTTGATGCGTTGCTGGCGGACGCCGGTTTTTATGCTGCCATCGTGACCGGTGACGATGCGCTGGTGGCCGGCGGCCCGGCCGCGCAGCGTGACGCGTTGGCCACCGCCGCGATCGCCGCCGGTGGCCACGCCACCGTGCTGCCGGTCGCCGTCGCGTCGCACACGCCGCTGCTGGCGGGCGCAGTCGCACCGTTCGCGGCCTTGCTGGCCGAAGCACAATGGCGCGCACCCGAATTCCCCGTGCTATCCGGCATCTCGGCTGAAGCGGTGTTCGACGCAGCCCAGGCGTTGGCGGAACTGCCGCGCCAGATCGCTGAACCGATCCGCTGGCGCGACTGCATGGATGCGTTGGGTGAAGCCGGCGTCACCGTGGCGCTTGAGCTGGGGCCCGGCGCTGCGCTGTCCCGGATGTTGCAGTCGCGCAACCCAAACATCGCGTGCCGCTCGGTGACGGAATTTCGCTCGCTCGATGGGATACGCGCCTGGCTAGACAGGCAGCTCGACTGACATTCACGAAGCTGATGTCTGATATTGCAACTCAGAATTGGAAAACACGCTGAGTCGCCTATATAACAGTGGTACACCAACTGAAATCATAGGCGTTGCCCACCTGGGCAATGCAATCGAAGGAGCTCTACGTGAAAAAGATTGTCCACGCACTCGTCGCCGCTGCCGGCAGCCGCGCCAAATATGCCCTGCGCAAGCGCGCTGAAGCCATCAAGCCATCGAAGGTTGACTACCGCCTGAACGCTGGCGGCTGGAACTAAGCAGTACGCACCGCCACCCCTTGGCGGACTGATGAAAAGGCTGGGCCCGTACTGCGGGCCGGCCTTTTTTTTCATCTAGGAGCGTCGTCTTATGGCTGGCTGCGGAACGGACTGCGCTCGTTCAACTCGTCGAGATAGTCGTCGATCCCGCCGGCCTCACGCTGCAGAAAATTTTCCACCGCATTGGCAAACGACGGATGCGCCAGCCAGTGCGCCGACCAGGTCTTGGTCGGCAGGAAGCCGCGCGCCATCTTGTGCTCGCCCTGTGCGCCGCCTTCGAACGTGGCGATGCCCTGTTCGATGCAGAACTCCAGCGGCTGGTAATACGCGGCCTCGAAGTGCAGGCACGGCACGTGTTCCAGTGCGCCCCAGTAGCGCCCGTACAGCGTGTCGGCATCGTGGATGACGAGCGACGCGGCGACCGCGCGGCCTTCCAGTTCGGCGATCACGAGCAGGATATTGTCCGGCATCGTCGCACCGATGCGCAGGAAAAAGTCCAGGTTCAGGTACGGCGTCGAGTGGTGGTCTTTATAGGTGTTGCGGTAGCAGCGGTTGAACAGTACCCAGTCCTCGCGCGTCGCATCCGTCCCGCGCACGCGTCGCATCGTGACACCAGCCTCGACCACCTTGCGCCGCTCGGCGCGGATGTTCTTGCGCTTCTTTGGCTCCAGCGTGGCCAGAAAGTCATCAAAACTCGCATAACCCCTGTTCAGCCAGTGAAACTGCACGCCGCTGCGCAGCAGGAAGCCGGCATCCTTGAGCGCCTGCGCTTCATCCTCGGGCGGGAACAGGATGTGGGTCGACGAGACCTCGGTGGCCGACTGCGTGGCCGTCAGCACGTCGATCAGCGCGGCGCGCGCCGCGGCGTCGACCGCCAGCAGGCGCGAACCGGCCACGGGCGTGAACGGAATCGCCGACAGCAGCTTCGGGTAATAGTCGAGGCCATTGCGGGCGTAGGCGTCGGCCCAGGCCCAGTCGAATACATACTCGCCATACGAATGGCCCTTGACGTACAGGGGCAGGGCGGCCGCCAGCACATCGGCCGCGTCGTACAGCAGCAAAAATTGCGGCTGCCAGCCGCTTTCGGGCGCCGCGCTGCCTGACGCATGCAGCGCGTGCAGGAAGGCGTACGAGAGAAACGGCGTCGGCGCCGCCTGGGCCTGGACCAGTGCGTCCCACGGCGCCTGCCCGACTTCGGACAGGCTCGAGACGATATGCGTGCGATAATCTGTCATTGCTTTCAACATTGCTTCCAATTCCAAGAAGTGAGTGCGACGGGCAGCGATTCGCCGCGTCGGCACTGCGAGAGACCCTTATGACCAGCCGATTCTTCAATCTCTATTCGCATCATTTTGCACGCGTTGCGGTCGCCATCCCGCGTATCCGTGTGGCCGACCCTGCCTACAACGTCGAACAGACGATCAAACTGGCGCAGCAGGCAGCAAGCGAAGGCGCGGCACTGGTCGCGTTTCCCGAGCTGGGCCTGTCCGCCTACACCTGCGACGACCTGTTCCACCAGCGCGCGCTGCTCGATGCCTGCCTGGACGGCTTGCACACCATCCTCGATGCCTCGCGCAGCCTGCCGCTGGCCATCGTCATCGGCATGCCGCTGCGGGTCAACCACATGCTGTTCAACTGCGCCGTTGCCATCGCGGGCGGGCGCGTGCTGGGCGTGGTGCCGAAAAGTTATTTGCCTAATTATGGCGAGTTTTACGAATCCCGGCAGTTCACGCCTGCCGATTGCGCGCCGGTCGATCAGATCGACCTGTTTGGCGAGACCGTACCGTTCAGCGTGAACCTGCTGTTCGAGGTCGCCAACCTGCCGCTGCTGCGCTTTCACCTCGAGATCTGCGAAGACGTCTGGGTGCCAGTGCCACCGTCATCGTTCGCGGCACTGGCCGGCGCCACGGTGCTGGTCAACCTGTCGGCATCGAACGTCGTCGTCGGCAAGAGCGGCTATCGCCACCAGCTCGTCGCCCAGCAATCGGCGCGCTGCATGGCCGCTTACCTGTACACGTCGGCCGGGCGGGGCGAATCGACCACCGACATGGCGTGGGACGGCCAGTCGCTGATCTACGAAAAGGGCGAGCTGCTGGCCGAATCCGAACGTTTTTCCGACGAATCGCACATCATCTTCGCCGATGTCGACCTCGAGCGCCTGTCGACCGAGCGCATGAAGGCGACCACGTTCGCACAATCGGCCCGGCGCCATGCGGCCGAAGTCGCGGCGTTTCGCGTCGTGCGCTTCGACCTCGCGCTGTCCGTGGAGCACACGATGCCGCTGGCGCGCGGTATCGAGCGGTTCCCGTACGTGCCGGCCGACCGCGCGCGGCGTGACGAGCGCTGCACCGAGGTCTACAACATCCAGGTGCAGGCGCTGATCCAGCGCCTGGCCTCGAGCGGCATCCAGAAGGTGGTTATCGGCGTCTCGGGCGGCCTGGACTCGACCCACGCGCTGCTCGTCTGCGCGAAGGTCATGGACCGCCTGAAGCTGCCGCGCACGAACATCCTGGCCTACACGATGCCGGGCTTTGCCACCAGCGAGCGCACGCTCAAACAGGCGCGCGACCTGATGGCGGCCGTGGGCTGCAGCGCGCAAGAGATTGATATCCGCCCGAGCTGCATCCAGATGCTCAAGGATCTTCGCCACCCGTACAGCGAAGGCACGCCCGATTACGACATCACGTTCGAGAACGTGCAGGCGGGCGAGCGCACCAACCACCTGTTCCGGCTGGCGAACTTCCACAACGGGATCGTGATCGGCACGGGCGATCTGTCCGAGCTGGCGCTGGGCTGGTGCACCTACGGCGTGGGCGACCATATGTCGCACTACAACGTCAACGCCAGCGTGCCCAAGACGCTGATCTCGTACCTGGTGCGCTGGGTGGCCGAGACGGGCACCGTGGTTGCCGAAGGCCAGTCGCAGGTGCTGATCGACATTCTCGACACCGAGATCAGCCCCGAGCTGGTGCCCGGCGGCGCAGTCAGTCACGGCACTGATGTCAAGCCCGCGCAAAGCACGCAGGAGCGCATCGGCCCCTACGAGCTGCAAGACTTCAACCTGTTCTATACGCTGCGCTACGGCTTCAAGCCAAGCAAAGTCGCGTTCATGGCGTACTCGGCGTGGCGTGACAGCGCCGCAGGCCGCTGGCCAGACGAGACCGGCACGCGCAACCAATATGACCTGGACGCCATCAAGCGCAACCTGTCGATCTTTTTGTACCGCTTCTTCAAGACCAGCCAGTTCAAGCGCTCGTGCGTACCGAACGGACCGAAGGTCGGCAACGGCGGCTCCCTCTCGCCACGCGGCGACTGGCGCGCACCGTCCGACTCCGAGGCCACCGTCTGGCTCGACGACCTGGCGACTATCCCCGACTCATCGAAAGGACTACCACCATGAAACAGATTACCTGCGTGATCAAACCGTTCAAGCTCGACGAAGTGCGTGAAGCGCTGGCTGAAGTGAACGTCACCGGCCTGACCGTCACCGAAGTGAAGGGCTTTGGCCGCCAGAAAGGGCATACCGAGCTGTACCGCGGCGCCGAATACGTCGTGGACTTCCTGCCGAAAGTGAAAATCGAAGTCGTGGTGGACGATCCGATGGCCGACAGCGTCGTCGACGCCATCATCAAGGCAGCGCGCACCGGCAAGATCGGCGACGGCAAGATTTTTGTACAGAACATCGAGCAGGTCATCCGGATCCGAACCGGCGAGACCGGCCCGGACGCCGTCTAAGCAACCCCCCCCCGGGGCGGTGCGTCGTTACCGCCCCATCCGCATATCGAACTTCCATGTCAGCAGCCGCAGGCCGCTGATGAACAGGCAGCTCGACCACAGCGCAAAATCGTCCGGCACGCCGTACTTGCCCATCAGCAGGAACAGCCAGTTGCCGATGAAGGCGCAGATCGCATACGGTTTGCCGTCCCGAAACACCATCGGCACTTCGTTACAGACGATATCGCGCAGCACTCCCCCGAAAATCCCGGTAATGACGCCCATCATCGAGGCGATGAAGATCGGCATGTCCGCCGCCAGCGCAGCGGACACGCCCGCGACCGAGAACAGGCCCAGGCCCACCGCATCGGCAATCACGATCAGGCGTTCCGAGACGATCTGACGCAGCGTGCGGATGAGGGGAGAAGCAACCAGCGCCAGCACGAAGATCGCGATCGCATATTCCTGGTGCGTCACCCAGAACAGCGGGCGCTTGTCGAGCAGGATGTCGCGCAGCGTGCCGCCGCCGAATGCCGTGATGAACGCGACGGTGAAGACGCCCACCAGGTCCATGCGCTTGCGCCGCGCTTCGATGAAGCCGGAAAACGCGCCGACCAGGATCGCCATGATTTCGATGAACTTGATGAGCGTCATGCAGAAGAGGTCAGGAAATGGTGTTGTGAGATTACCACGGGCTCGGCGCTTGCATAAGAGAATTATGCGCATCCTGCCATGGGCGCCATGTCATTCGACGGCCGGAAGGATGCCGGAAGGTCACCGGGGCCGGACGTACCTACAGTGGCAAAGTCCCGGGAGGCGCGCGCACCGGGCAATCCCTGCAGGCCAACCCAGATGAAGGAGTAGATGATGGCGAATACGTTCGAGTCCGTGAAAGTGATCACGCTGACCGCAGGCAACTGCGGCATGCCCGGCGCCCCGATCCTGAGAATGGCGCTGATGATCGACCCGGCCGATGGCACCGTGCAGGGCAAGGGCGAGATCACCCAGGCGCTGGCGCCACCGTATGGCGAGCTGCGCGTGTCCGACATCACCGGTCAGGTGCGCTCGATGGGATTTGGCCCGGCAACGCAGGCGCTGGCGCTGAAAGGAACGATCTTCACGACCTTCAAACCGCCGGCGATCGGCACCATGGAGATTCCGTTCAGCGCGTTCTTCGTGACCGACAACGACTGGGTGGGCAACGGCTACTTCAACTACCCACCCAACGACGTGACCGACGTGCCGATCGCCCCGGGGCTTACTGCGCCAGCAGTGGCAGCCGCAGCGTAAAGATCACCCGCCCATCCGCATACCGGTAGGCCAGCTCGCCCTGGTGTTCGCGCACGATCTGCTGCGCGATGTACAGGCCCAGGCCCATGCCGGTGCGGTTGCGCGGGTTGTTCATCGACGCGCGCTTGAACGGATTGAACAGCGTGGCCACCGTCTCGGGCGCAATCGCCTGGCCGGCGTTGGCAACCTCGACCGATGCGTCACGCCCGTTGGCGCGCAAGCACACGGTTACCGGCGTGCCCGGCTCGCCGTGGTGACGCGCATTGCTCATCAGGTTGGACAACACCTGGCCGAGCCGGCCGCTGTCGGCCTTGACAGTGGCGTCGTCGTCGCAGATCAGGTCGAGCGGGATCGACGGGTAGGCCATGCGCGCTTCGTCCATCAGGTCGATCAGCAAATCCTTCAGGTCGACCGGCACCAGCGAGACGCCCAGGCCCATGCCGCTGTCGATACGGCTCATGTCCAGCACCTGGCTGATCATGCGCTGCATGCGGTTGGTCGATGACTGGATGCGCTTGCCCAGCGTCGGCTGGCCATTGCCGCCGCCGTTGCCGGTGCGCTCCAGCACCATGCCGGCCATATTGATGGAGTGCAGCGGATCGCGCAGATCGTGCCCGAGCATCGCCAGCAGTTGCGCGCGGGTCGCTTCTGTCTGGGAGCGGTGCGAGTTCATGGCGCGCACCAGTTCGGCCAGCGTCAGGCGGGCGTTGCCCAGCACCGTGGGTTCCCACGGGTGGGCGCAACCGCGCACCGTTTCATGCCAGGCGTCGAACGAGCCGCGTGGTGTCAGGCGTTCGCCCAGCGGGCCAAAGATGGCGATTTTTTCGGGGCGGCCGCCCCAGGCCACGGTCTCGATCTGCTCGACACGCAGCAGTACGCACCAGCCCTGGCCCATCGGATCGAAGGGCAGGGCCAGCATGCCGACCCACTTTCCCAATTGTTCATGTAATGCCTCCGGCCATTCGTGCTTGCCTTCACGCACGAGCAAATCGTGCTGGTTATCGGGCAGCGACGCGATGATGGCCTTGGCCAGTTCGGGCGTAAGTTCGCCATGCACGACCACCTTTCCGTGCTGGGCGACGATCATCGCCTGGGCGCCGGATGCCGCCATCAGCGAATTGCCGTGCTCGCCCAGTGCGTCGATCGGGTCGTCGTCGAGCAGCAGCGATTCGACGATGCTCGTACGCACGCGGGCCGACTGCTCGGCCAGCGTGGCGTCGGCGCGCGCTTCGATGCTGAGGATGGTCGAGGCCATCACCTGCGCCAGCACGTCGGCGGCCAGGCGCACCGCGTACGGCACCAGCTTCTTCGACATGTGATGACAGGCGATCAGGCCCCACAGACGGCCATTGATGACGATGGACACGCTCATCGACGCCATCACGTGCATGTTTTTCAGGTACTCGATATGCACCGGCGAGACGCTGCGCAGCACCGCGAAACTCATGTCCAGCGGCGGGGCGCCCGGCGCGCCGCACAGCGGCACGGCCTGGTAGTCCATGTCGCCGATCATGCGCAGCGTGTTGAGCGTGTACAGCCGGCGTGCCTGGGCCGGGATGTCGCCGGCCGGATAGCGCTGGCCGATGTACGGCACCAGGTCGTCGCGGCGGCTTTCGGCCACCACGTCGCCGCTGTCATCCGCGCGGAAACGGTAAGCCATCACGCGGTCGAATCCGGTGAAATCGCGGACCTGAGCGACGGCGACGCTGAGCAGCCCTTCGATGGTTTTCTGGCGGCGCAGGCGGTCGATCGAGCTGTGCGCCTTGACGGCGAACTGCGATACTTCTTCGGTCGAGGCTTCGCGCAGTTCGAATTCGGCGGTGATGCGCCCGTGGGCGGCGTGCACGACACAATCGTACTCGGCCGTACCGATGGAAAGGCCGGCCACGATCGGGCCGGCGTCGTCGTCGTGCAGGGCGCCGATGCAGTCGGTGATGGCGTCGAAGGCAGCCACCGGCAGGGCCAGCGCATCCAGCGAAAGGCCCAGCTGCGGGGCGACACCAAGCATGCCGGGCGCGTTTTCGCTCCAGCCGGCCAGACGTGCGTCTTCGGTAAAGAACAGGATTGCGCCATGGGGCTGGATCGAGCCGGGGATATGGATCGGCTCGGCTGCACAGGACGACAAATCGACCTGCTGCCCATGCTCCATGATGACCGCTTGCATTGCCTTCAAATCACACCATCCCTAGTCGAATGACCGGCAAAAGACCGGCCGAGAGGAATTCTACATTCAACCCGCAAAAGGCGTCGGCACTGCAAACACAAACATTGCAATTGTTACACCAGCATGTTGCATTACCCATACAGACGGGGATTATTCCAGTAATGCAGCGCGCAGCAGCACGATCAGTGCGCCGTGGCCGCCGTCTGAACGGCCCGCCGCGCAGAAGGCAATCACTTCGTTCTTCTGCACCAGCCAGCTGTGGACGATCCCGCGCAGTACCGGCTCGCCGCCCGGTGAGCCGTAGCCGATACCGTGGATGATCCGCACGCAGCGGACGCCGCGCCGGTTGGCGCGGTGCAAGAAGTCCGTAAGGGCGTCGCGCGCGGCGTCGCGGTTCAGGCCGTGCAGGTCGAGTTCGTCCTGAATCGGCCAGTGGCGTTTTCGCAGTTTGCGCACGACGTCGGAACCGACGCCGTCACGCGAATAACTCAGGGCCGGATCCTCGTCGAGCATGCCTTCGACGTCGAACTGGTCCGACAGCGATTCGCGCAGGACGGCTTCGGTTTCTTCTTCGGCGGAGAGTACCGGACCCTTCTGGATGGGACGGTTCGGGGCTACATACACCGGGCGGTGCACGTAGCGGTCGGACTCGGGCAGCTTGCGCACGCCCTGCATCGAGCTGCGAAATTCCACTGCCCGTTCGCGCGCCAGGCGTTCGCGCTGTTCACGCTCGGCCTGTTCGATGGCGCGCACGCGCTCGTTTTCCTTGAGCTGGTCGCGCAAGCCCTTGAGCTCAGCGAAGTCTTTCATGCCTGCCATCGAATGCGGTCCCTGGTGAGGATTTACTGTGGGTCGTCTTCCAGCGCTTCGAGGTAGCGCTGGGCGTCGAGCGCAGCCATGCAGCCGGTGCCCGAGCTGGTGATCGCCTGACGATAGATGTGATCCTGCACGTCGCCGGCAGCAAACACGCCTGGCACACTGGTAGCGGTCGCCATGCCTTCGAGGCCCGACTTGGTCACCAGGTAGCCGCCGCTGTGCATCTCGAGCTGGCCTTCGAAGATACCCGTGTTCGGCTTGTGGCCGATCGCCACGAACAGGCCGTGCACGGTCAGGTCCTTGAAGTCGCCCGTCTGGGTCGATTTCAGGCGCAGGCCGGTCACGCCGCTGTTGTCGCCCAGGACTTCGTCGAGCGTCTGGTTATATTCCAGCACAATCTTGCCTTCAGAGACCTTGTGCATCAGGCGGTCGACCAGGATCGGTTCGGCGCGGAAGCGGTCGCGGCGGTGGATCAGCGTGACCTTCGAGGCGATGCCGGCCAGGTACAGCGCTTCTTCAACGGCGGTATTGCCGCCGCCGATGACGGCGACTTCCTGGTTGCGGTAGAAGAAGCCATCGCAGGTGGCGCAGGCCGATACGCCCTTGCCCATGAACGCCTGCTCGGATGGCAGGCCCAGGTACTGGGCCGAGGCGCCGGTGGCGATGATCAGGGCGTCGCAGGTGAAGGTGAAGCTGTCGCCCACCAGGCGGATCGGCTTTTCATTCAGGTAGGTCGTGTGGATCTGGTCGAACACGATCTCGGTATTGAAGCGCTCGGCGTGCTGCAGCAGGCGCTGCATCAGCTCCGGACCCTGCACGCCCAGCGGATCGCCCGGCCAGTTCTCGACAT
>Ga0308163_10004423_pt1 | contig 11164 bp, 9 predicted proteins | sample PhyTR1_FD_201037 | JGI IMG/M metagenome (GOLD analysis project Ga0308163, IMG submission 201037) | Phyllosphere microbial communities from UC Gill Tract Community Farm, Albany, California, United States - DLSLT.R1 | ecosystem: Host-associated > Plants > Phyllosphere > Unclassified | place: USA... | reverse complement strand
GGTGGTTTCGCTCATGGCTATCGATCAGAACGCCAGTTTGTAGCCGATCAACAGCAGCATGGTCGCCAGGCACGGGCGCAGCAATTCATCGGAAATGCGCCCGGTCAGGTGGCTGCCGAGCCAGATGCCCGGCAGCGAACCCATCAACAGAAAGGCCAGCACGCCCCAATCCATGTTGCCCATGCTCGCGTGGCCGAGGCCGGCGACCAGGGTCAGTGGCACGGCGTGGGCGATTTCGGTGCCGACCAGGCGGCGGGTCGGCAGCAGCGGATAGAGGATGAACAACGCGACTGTGCCGAGGGCACCGGCGCCGATCGAGGTCAGGGCGACCATGGTGCCGAGGATCAGGCCGGTGATCACCGTCATCACATTCAGGCGCACGCCGCTCGGGTTGTAGTTGCCGCCGGCGCGTTTGTGAGCGAATTCCAGCAAGCGTTTCTTGAACAGAATCGCCAGCGCCGTGGCGAACAGCACAAAGCCCAGGGCTTGTTTGATGATCGCGTTCATCGCCTCGGGCGCGGTGTGCAGGGTACTGAGGAACCACAAGGTCATGGCGACCGCCGGCACGCTGCCCAGAGTCAGCCAACCGGTGATGGCCCAGTCGATGTTGTTGTTCTTTTTGTGAACGAGCACGCCACTGGATTTGGTAATGGCTGCGTACAACAGGTCCGTGCCCACTGCGGTTGCCGGGTTGATGCCGAACCACAGCAGGATCGGCGTCATCAACGAACCGCCGCCGACGCCGGTCATGCCGACAATAAAACCCACCACCAGCCCGGCGATGATCAGGCCGAAATTTGCCAGTTCCATTAAGACGTCCAGAAAAACGACAGGAAAAAATCTGGTCCGCAGCATAGCGATTTTTCATATAACCACATATATCGATGCGGTCTATCGTTATGCCTTTGCAAGACAGACAGAAGCCTTTGTGGGAGCGAGCCTGCTCGCGAATGGCGGCCTGTCAGTCAGCAATGATGTGGCTGATACGGCGCTTTCGCGAGCAGGCTCGGTCCCGCAGGGGAAAGAAGTTTACAGCCCGCGGTAGCGTTTATTGAACCGGGAGGAAGTTCAGGAACAGCAGACTTTGCGCGTAATTCAGGCCAATGCGCCGGTAGCGCTCATCGAGCATCTGCGTCAGCAAGTCGAGCCGCGCGACGATCTTGCCGAACTCGGTGGCGAAACTCAGGTTGCTGCCCTCCTCCGAAATCTCATTGGAGAACAGCAGCGGCTGGCCTTCCTTGTTCTGCCGCTGGGACAGAATCCACGTCGCTTTCTCGATGTTGCGCGCGGCGTTATGCACGAAGGTCGGGTTGATCGCATCGGTCATGTAGAACTCGACACGGTTGCCGTGGGCGGTGACCAGCATGCTGCCGATGGCATAAATGAACGCGCCGACCCGGTCACCGAGAAACTCCGGACTCATCGCGTAACTGAGCGCCGCCAGATCCCTGCGCCCGCCCAGCACCGGCAACGGTTGCTGCTGCTCGACTGCCAGGCGCACTTGTTTTACGGCGGTGCTGATGTCGAGGAAGCCCGACTTGCGCAGCTCTTGCGGGTTGCGCAGATACAGCTTGCCCATCAACCGGTAAAGACTGTTGAGGTTGTCGCGCATCGCCAGCGTCGCCATGCGATCGACACTGGTCTGCAAGAATTCCTGCGGCTGCCCTTCACGCATCTGAGCAATAAAACCGTTGCCATTCTGGTGGCTGCAGCCGCTGAACAGCAACGACGACAAACACGCCAACAGCAGGCACGGGCGGCGAATAACAGCAGCGATCAGGTCACAAACTCTCGGCATGAATTCTCGAACGGGCACATTCCTGCGCGGCGGGCGTCGCCGCATCCTGGCCATGGATAGAGCCGGTAATTGCGAAAAAGTGCAGTGGCGGGTGTTCCCGGCTGATATCTGGCGAAGGAACGCCAAGCAAATTAGTCAGTCTTTATTGTTGAAATAAACGATTAACAAGCTATAAATCTTCTTTCACGATACAAATAGATTGACTAGTTAACCTGTACGAGCTGCCGCAGGCTGCGATCTTTTGATCTTCGTTTTTAGAATCAAGATCAAAAGATCGCAGCCTGCGGCAGCTCCTACAGGGAGTCGTGGTGTTTTCAAAACAACAACAAAAAGGAAGGTCAACCATGCTTCAATCACGTCACCTGCTTTCCGGCCTCGGACTGTCCCTGATGATCGCCACCCTTTCCGCCAACGCGGCGGGCCTGACCGCCGAACACAAAGCCTTCGGCAAAACCAACGACGGCACGCCCGTCGAGCAATACATCCTGCGCAACAGCCACGGCATGCAGGCGACCGTGATCACCTACGGCGCCACCCTGCAAGCGCTGCTGGTACCGGACAAACACGGCAAGTCCACCGACGTGGTGTTGGGTTTTGATGATGTCCAGGGCTACCAGAAAGGCACCGCCTATTTCGGCGCAACCATCGGCCGCTTCGGCAATCGCCTGGCCGACGGCGCGTTCGAACTCGACGGCAAACGCTATCAGGTGCCACAGAACGACAAGTCCAACGCCTTGCACGGCGGCACGCTGGGTTTTGACAAAAAGGTCTGGAAAGCCGAGCCGGTCAAAGACAAGGACTCGGTCGGTGTGACCCTGACCTACCTGTCGGCGGACGGCGAAATGGGCTTCCCCGGCAACCTCACCACACAAGTGACCTATCGCCTGACCGACAGCAACGAGCTGCGCATCGACTACAAGGCCAACACCGATAAACCGACGGTGCTGAACCTGACCAACCACAGCTACTTCAACCTCGCCGGCGCCGGCAATGGCGACATCCTCAAGCAGGTTGCTACCTTGCACGCCAGCCATTACACCCCGGTCACCGGCAAGCTGATCCCCACCGGCGAACTGGCCCCCGTGGCCGGCACGCCGATGGATTTCACCCAGCCCACCGCCATCGGCACCCACATCAAGGCTGATCATCCACAGCTGAAATTCGCCGAACCGAAACAGGGCGGCTTCGATTTCAACTGGGTGCTGGATACAAAAGGTGATGTGAGCAAAGTCGCCGCCGAAGTCAGCGATCCGCAGTCCGGGCGCCATCTGCAGTTGTACACCAGCGAGCCGGGCGTGCAGTTCTACACCAGCAACTTCCTTGACGGCACCGTCAAGGGCAAGGGTGGCAAGGTCTATCCACACTGGGGCGCGTTTACCCTGGAGACCCAGCACTATCCGGATTCGCCGAATCAGCCGGATTTCCCGAGCACGCGACTGGATCCGGGGCAGACTTACAGCCATAGCGTGGTGCTGAAGTTTTCTGCCAAATAAAAGCTGAAGATCAAGATCGCAGCCTGCGGCAGCTCCTACAAGGGAAACACGGTCCCACTGTAGGCGCTGCCGCAGGCTGCGATCTTTTGCTTTTGAGCCCCATGGAACCCCTGCGCTATCCTGCTGCCCACTAAGGTATCGACCATCAGGACAGGAGGTTTGAATGCGTACCCTCGAACTGGCAGGCGTGCAGGTTCCGGTGATTGGCCAGGGCACCTGGCGCATGGGCGAAGACCGCTCGGCGCACAAGCGTGAAGTGGCCGCGTTGCGTCAAGGTATCGAACTGGGCATGAGTCTCATCGACACGGCAGAAATGTACGCCGAGGGCGGCGCCGAATCAGTCGTCGGCGAAGCCATCGCCGGCCTGCGCGACCAAGTGTTTCTGGTGAGCAAGGTCTATCCGCACAACGCCAGCCGCAAAGGCATCCCGCAAGCCTGCGAACGCAGCCTGCGCCGGCTCGACACCGATTACATCGACCTCTATCTGCTGCACTGGCGCGGCCAGTACCCACTGGAAGAAACCGTCGAGGCCTTCGAGCGTCTGCGCGAGGACGGCAAGATCGGTCGTTGGGGCGTGTCGAATTTCGATGTCGACGACCTCGAAGAACTGTCCTCCCCGACCTGCGCCACCAATCAGGTGCTGTACAACCTGGAAGAGCGCGGCATCGAATTCGATCTGCTGCCCTGGTGCCAACAGCAGCGCATGCCGTTGATGGCGTACTGCCCGATCGGCCAGGGCGGCGCGATGCTCGCTGAACCGGTGCTCAAGCAGATTGCCGCTCGTCACAACGTGACCCCGGCGCAGGTTTCGCTGGCGTGGATTCTGCGTCAGGATGGGGTGATTGCGATTCCCAAGGCTGTGCGACCGGAACACGTGCAACTCAATGCACAAGCGGCGCAGTTGCAACTGGATGCCGGGGATCTGGCGGCGCTGGACCAGGTATTCAAAGCGCCACAACGCAAGCAGCGGCTGGCGATGGTCTGAGTCGCTGGCCGCTGGCGAGGGCTTCGTCATGAGAAGCACTGATCAGTACGACCCGTTCAACCTGCAGCGTTTCGTCCAGGCCCAGGACCCGGTGTTCGAACGGGTCCAGCGTGAGCTCGGCGAGGGGCGCAAGCGCAGCCACTGGATGTGGTTTGTGTTCCCGCAGTTCGCCGGCCTGGGTGGCAGCGAGATGTCCCGGCGCTTCGCCATTCAGTCCGCCGCGGAGGCCCGGGCCTATCTGGCCCACGACCTGCTCGGCGCACGACTGCGAACCTGCACGCAGTTGGTGCTGAACATCCGCCAGCGTTCGATTGCCGAGATTTTCGGCCACCCTGATGACCTGAAATTCCACTCCTCGATGACCCTGTTTGCGCAGTTCAGCGCCGACGACGGCCCGTTCAATCAGGCACTCGAACGCTACTTCCACGGCATTCTCGACGAATGGACCCTGCAACTGCTGGACTCAAAACAGGCCCAGTTGCCCCCCGATCAGGGTTGAGAAGTCGTCGTCGACAAACGGCAGAATCGCGTCCGCCACCGGTTGCAGCTGACGGGTGATGTAGTGGTCGTAGTCGATCGCGGCGCGGCGCACTTCCAGCGGTTCCGGCCCGGCCAGGGTGATGACGTAACTGATCCAGCCACCGTTCTGGTACTGCCGAGGGCGACCGTGCTGCGCGTTGTAATCGTCGGCCAGCCGTGCGGCGCGAACATGCGGCGGCACGTTGCGTTCATAGTCGTCGAGGGTGCGACGCAGGCGCTTGCGGTAGACCAGTCGCTCGTCGAATTCGCCGGCCAGGGTCTTGCGCACGTAGTCGCGCACGTAATCCTGATACGGCTTGCGTTGGAAGATCCGCTCGTAGAGTTCCTGCTGGAACTGCCGCGCCAGCAGCGACCAGTCGGTGCGCACGGTTTCCAGGCCCTTGTAGACCATTTCTTCGCTGCCGTCCGAACGGGTCACCAGTCCGGCGTAGCGCTTCTTGCTGCCCTCTTCCGCGCCGCGAATGGTCGGCATCAGAAAGCGTTTGTAGTGGGTTTCGTACTGCAATTCGAGGGCGCTTTGCAGGCCGTACTCCTCGCGCACGTGCTCGCGCCACCAATCGTTGACGTGTTTGACCAGCGCCTGACCGATCTGCGCCGCTTCGTCCTGCCCATGCGGGCGGCGCAGCCAGACGAAGGTCGAGTCGGTGTCGCCGTAGATCACCGCGTGGCCCTGCGCTTCGATGAGCTGGCGCGTGCGCAGCATGATCTCGTGGCCGCGCAGGGTGATCGACGACGCCAGGCGCGTATCGAAAAACCGGCAACCGCTGGAACCGAGCACGCCGTAGAAGGCGTTCATGATGATTTTCAGCGCCTGCGACAGTGGCGCGTTGTGCTCGCGCTTGGCGGTCTCGCGGCCCTCGGCAACCCGCGCGACAATCGACGGCAGGCAATGCCGTGTGCGTGAGAAACGCGCGCCGCGAAACCCCGGCACCGAATCCGCATCGTTCGGGTGTTGCAGGCCCTCGATCAACCCCACCGGGTCGATCAGAAAGGTGCGGATGATCGACGGATACAGGCTCTTGTAATCGAGCACCAGCACCGACTCGTACAGCCCCGGCTGCGAATCCATGACGAAGCCGCCCGGGCTGGCCTGTGGCGGATTGGTCCCCAGGTTCGGTGCCACAAAACCCTGACGGTGCATCAGCGGCATATACAAATGGGTGAACGCCGCCACCGAGCCACCGCTGCGATCCGCCGGCAGACCCGTGACGCTGGCACGTTCGAGCAAAAACGTCAGCAGTTCGGTCTTGGCGAAGATCCGCGTGACCAGTTCGCAGTCCTTGAGGTTGTACTTGGCGAGCGCCGGTTTGTCCTCGGCGAACATGCGGTTGATTTCGTCCATGCGCTGGTACGGGTTGTCGATTGACTTGCCTTCGCCGAGCAGGGTCTGGGCGACGTTTTCCAGGCTGAACGAAGGGAAACTCCAGGTCGCCGAACGCAGCGATTCGATGCCATCGATGATCAACCGCCCCGCTGCCGAGGCAAAGAAATGGGTGCGACTGCCGTGTTCGCGCCACTGCATTTCATCGCCGCCACGGCCGATTTTCAGCGGCACCCCGAGGCGCCGCGCGTGTTCGTGGAGGATGCGCAAATCGAACTGCACCAGGTTCCAGCCGATGATTGCATCGGGGTCATGCCGAGCGAACCAGGCGTTGAGTTTCTTCAGGATGACGGTGCGCGAATCGCAATATTCCAGATCGAAGTCGACGATGCTCGCGTCACCGTTGGGCGCGCCGAGCATGTACACCTGACGCTGGCCGCAGCCTTCCAGAGCGATGGAATACAGCTCGCCGGTTTCGGTGGTTTCGATGTCCAGCGAGACCAGCCGTAGTTGCGGTCGGTATTTTGGATCAGGTTTGAGCTGGGCATTGAGCAGCACGCCATCGGCATCGGCGGTACCGCTGAACAGCACCGGCGCGGTGATGAAACGCTCCATCAAGTAGCGCTCGGGCGGGCGCACATCGGCTTCGAAGACGTCGACACCGGCGCGACTGAGCGCGGTTTCCAGACGCAGCAACTGCCCATGTTGCTGGCAATACAGCCCGAGCACCGGGCGATGTTCAAAATCCTGCAGCGCCAACGGGCGCAGTTCGACGTTTTTTTCGTCCTGCAGCAGACGCTCGGCCGCTTCGCGCTGTGCGGCGGGGATAAACGCCACCGACGTCTGCGGCGCCAGGCGCACACGGCGCGGCCCGGCGTCGGTCGCCAGCCAGAACTCGACTTCGGTGCCGGCCGGGGTATCGCGCCAATGCCGGGTCAGGACGAAGCCCTGCTGTAAATCCACCACTGCGACCTCAGGAATTGAATCAGAGGGGCATTCTACGCTGCCCTTGCTGATACAGGGTTTCCCTGTTGACCTGACTCCTGTGGTGAGGGGGCTTGCCCCCGTCGGCCCGCGCAGCAGGCCCAATCCTGCATATCAGCTCGGCCAGATAATTGAGGCCGTGAATTTACGACTGCTTCGCAGCCGAACGGGGGCAAGCCCCCTCGCCACAATCGTCGTTCACCGTTCCGCAGGTTTGGGGGCAAGAAAATTCGGCAAATGACGTTTTTTGCGTGCTATCTGCCGCTTTGCCACCTTGCCCTGCGCGCAAGGGTCTACGATGCTTGAAGAACAACGACAACACCTGAGAAACCGCCATGAAGACCGTCGCCCAACTGCTCAAGCTCAAAGATCAGAACAATCAGGAAGTGCACCAGATCAAACCCGGTCACATGGTGCTCGAAGCGCTGATGAAGATGGCCGAAAAAAACGTCGGGGCCTTGCTGGTGGTCGAGGACGACAAAGTGGTCGGCATCATCAGCGAACGCGACTACGCGCGCAAACTGGTGCTGCACGGGCGCTCATCGGTCGGCACACCAGTGCGCGACATCATGGTGAAGGACGTCATCACCGTGGACACCCACCAGACCGTCGACACCTGCCTGGGGATCATGTCCGACAAACGCCTGCGGCACTTGCCGGTGGTGGAGAACGGCAAGCTGATCGGCCTGCTGTCGATCGGCGACCTGGTGAAAGAGGCGATTGCCGAACAGGCGGAGCTGATCAAGCAGCTGGAGCAGTACATTCGCGGGGAATAACAGCACAGCAAAAGATCGCAGCCTTCGGCAGCTCCTACAGAAAGCAGTGTAGGAGCTGCCGAAGGCTGCGATCTTTTGATCTTTTCAGGCCGGCCAATGCCGGGCAAACACCGGCGCCAGCACCGGATGCCGGTCAATGCGCTGCAACCACGCATAAAACCCCGGGCGAGTCTGGCGCAGATGCTCGCGGCTGCCCGCCCAGCGCGTCACCACCGCCGCCAGCACGTCCAGCGCGCCGGGCGCTTCGTCGTCCAGGTACAGCTCGGCGGAAAACTGGTCGGCAAACACTTCCCAACTCCAGTGCAAGCGCTCGCGGGTGCCGGCCATCAGGTTCTGCCGCGAGGCTTCGTCGGGCATCACCAGCCAGCGCTCGGGGTAATCGATGACACCGATGGCGGCGTAGCAATTACTGGCGATGTAGACCATGCCGCGAATGGCCTGATCGCGATCGACGGCCTTGGCCGGCAACAAGCCGGACCCGGGAAAGCTCAGGCCCAGGTGAATCAGAATCGCCACACTCTCGGTGATCGCAGTGCCGTCCGGCAATTGCAGGGTCGGCACCTGTTTCAGTGGATTGAGGCGTGCCAATGCTTCGGCGGCTTCGGCCGAGGCTTCGATATCGATAAAGCGATACGCGATCTGGCACAACTCCAGCGCCGCTTCGATGGCCGCTGCGCCCGAGTTTCTGTGCCCGTAAAGTTGATACATGCCCCCTCCTCGATCCCGACAGTTCTGGTGTAGCCCTATTTATAGCGGGTGTATCCGCTTTGGCACGTTTTTCCCATGCATTTGCGACTTGCGAATTCAACCGTCGCAAAACAGCGCTTACGGTGCCCATCCCGCACCAAGAGCAATCATCGAACGCTATCCGCGTTCTTGTAAGGTGCGATACCGAACCAAAAGTTCGCGTATCCGAGCTGGCACCAAGGAGGTCACTGCGTGAATCTTCAATCGCTCTGCCGCTTCACGGCCTGTGGGTATTCATCCGCGCAAAGCCGAGTTCGCCTGAACAGTCCCGGCCATCAAAACATTTACCTTATTACCTGAACCGAACAGTCATGCACTGCGTTTGGCGCAATTGATTGCGCCCGCGGCAACACACTATTTATTTTTTAAATACAACGCATGAAGTTAGTAAGCGAACGACGTCCAGCGATCGATAGCAGGATTGTCGAACAATAACTTCCCGCATTTTTTAATTGCACCAAAAACGCTCTCCCGGATTACAACTCACAAACACTTGAACATGGTTTTCAATTGAACAAGAACAAGGAAACGACCTGTGACCCGCTAATACATTGACCCGCACCAAATCAGTCCGCCGCGCACCATCAAATGCCCTGGCAGACCCGAGCTCAGCTGCTCTGACTGGCTATTTCGCCGGATACAGCGCCCCGTCTGACTCGCCTGCAAAAAAGCCCCGGCATTCGGGGCCGTGGACAGCCACGCACTAAAGAAAATCCGGCCGACCAATAAAACTTATATAAATGCGACATGAGTAACAGCCGCGAAATAACAGCTCTACATTTCAGCAACATTTGGCACAGCGGTTGCTAAACGAACTTCGACCGCAACATCTGCAGGCGCTGCCAAAGGCTGCGCCTACATAGAACAACACCAGGGAATGGCTAATGAGAAAAAATCAACGGTACTAAGCCAGTGAGTTTGCCCAAGCCTGATGAATAGATAGTTCAACAATCGGCTTGCGCACACCTTGAAGAAAGTTGCACCCACCCACTCGAACATCACCCCAATGTTCGGACGGCACCTTATTGCCCTTCATCAACCCGAGGGAGCTTTAATGAACGACGCGGTAAAGCACAGAACCCTGCCGGGACCGTTACGGGAGGCGCCAATCCCGCCGCCACCGGGCAGGCCGGCCTTCACAGCCAATACCTCGCAACCTGGTGGTTTGAACAAACAGCAGATGCTGTTGCTGGTGGCCGTGTCGGCGCTGATACATGGCGGCGCCTGGTGGTTTCTCCAGCAGACCCGGCCCGAGCCACTGCCGACACCGCCGCAGATCCCGGAAATGACCGTCGAGCTGACCAGCCCGACGCCCCCGGCACCGCCCACGCCGGAACCGCCGCCACCGCCACCGCCTCCGCCACCACCGCCGCCCGAGCCGGAACAACCGGTGGAAGACGAAGACGCGGTCAAGCCACCGCCCAAACCGGTGGAGAAACCCAAACCGATCGAAAAACCGAAACCGGTCGAGAAGCCCAAACCGGTGAAAAAGGTCGAGCCGCCAAAGGCCCCGCCCGCCCCGGCACAACCGGCCACCCCTGCTGCGCCGGCCACACCGAGCGCGCCACCGGCCCCTGCCGCCGCGCCCGGGCCGGTCAAGGAATCGGCAGCGATTTCCGGCCTCGCCAGCCTCGGCAACCCGCCGCCGGAGTACCCGTCGCTGGCACTGCGGCGCAATTGGGAAGGCAGCGTGGTCCTGCGGATTCAGGTGCTGGCCAACGGTCGCGCCGGCTCGGTAACGGTGACCAAGTCCAGCGGCAAGCCACAACTGGATGAGGCGGCCGTCGCCGCGGTGAAGAACTGGAAGTTTATTCCGGCTAAGCGCGGTGACACGCCGATTGACGGCTTCGCCACCCAGACCATCGATTTCAAATTGCCGCAATAACGGCACAACCCAACGAACTCACAACCGACTTAATGCAAGCGAGGTGTAGCCATGAACCCTTCACTGTCTTCGATGATTGTCCCCGGTGTGCTCTGGGGCCTGGTGCTGTTTTCCGTGGTCAGCTGGGCGATCCTGCTGGTCAAGTCGGCGCAATACCTGCGCCAGAAAGCCCAGAACAAACAGTTCAGCAAAGCCTTCTGGGGCGCGCCGGACCTGCTCACCGCCGCCGAACACGCCAGCCAGTATCCGGGCTCGCTGGCGCGCATCGCCAGCAGCGGTTTTGAAGCCTTGCTGGTAGAAGAATCGCCGCGCACCACGCAACAACTGGCGCACACCATCAACCGCTCGGATCGTCTGGAACGCAACCTGCGCCAGCAGATCCAGAAGGAACGCCGCTCCCTGGAAAACGGTCAGGCGATCCTCGCCAGTATCGGCAGCACCGCGCCGTTCATTGGTCTGTTCGGCACTGTGTGGGGCATCATGGAAGCCCTGCAAAGCATCGGCGAAACCGGGTCGGCCAGCCTTGAAGCGGTCGCCGGCCCCATCGGCCATGCTCTGATCGCCACCGGCGTGGGTATCGCCGTCGCCGTGCCGGCAGTGCTGATTTACAACTTCTTTCTGCGCCGCCTGAAACT
>Ga0308163_10004421_pt1 | contig 11170 bp, 8 predicted proteins | sample PhyTR1_FD_201037 | JGI IMG/M metagenome (GOLD analysis project Ga0308163, IMG submission 201037) | Phyllosphere microbial communities from UC Gill Tract Community Farm, Albany, California, United States - DLSLT.R1 | ecosystem: Host-associated > Plants > Phyllosphere > Unclassified | place: USA... | reverse complement strand
GTCGCGGTGAAGAATTTTGGGGTGTAGGCGTCAGGCTTGCCTTCGGCCGGCGCTGCGGCCGTCGCGTTGGGCAAATTCTGCTGGATTGCTGCTGCCGCGCCCGCACCCATCGGCACGAAGACCAGGGTCTTGATGAGCGTGCGGCGCCGGGAAGGAGATTGCTGGTCATCGGACATAATGTCGTTGCTCCATATTGACGTTGGATATATATGCTTCAGGCATCTCGCATGATAACCACGCTGATCCTGATGCGCCATTGAAAATCCCGGCGCCGGAATTAGCGCAATCGAGTATGCGTTGTGGATTAGCGCCAGTTTTCGGCCATTCAACCGCACCGATTGCCGCAAGCGGGAAATACCATTAATTCACTCCCTATATTTACAAATGAAACATTCGAAATTTCAGAACTTTCAAAGGCTCGAATAAATTCGATTCATTGCGCGCTCTGTCGAATGCTGCAGTGCACGACGTGATTGACGTAGCGATACCAGCGACACAAGCGTCAATACGAATGTGTCTAAAGGGGCCGAGTGCTGGTTGGTCTGGCGACGCCCGATGCTCACAGCAAGCACTGTGATCAGTACTTTCGAAAGCTGAGTCGCTCTGTGATTTCCGGTAGCCGCGGCCTGCTGAGGCGCACATCGGGCAACAGCAAAAAAATTCACACGTTGCACAAATGAAACACGAGCGGCACTGGATGCGGGTCATGCAAATCTCATTTCACCGTTCTGCATCCAGTCGACAATGACCGGGATAATCCCGACGACATCATGTTTACGTGTTTTTTGCACCACGATATACGCGGGAGATGTAATGACATAACCCCGGGTATTTCAACTCCTATTGCCGCGCAATATGGCTGATACAACCATGCGGATCCAGTCTGCATTCTTGCGGTATTGCAGCGGGAAGTTATTGGCAGCGCTCCAGCCAATTCAGGCAGTGGAATTTACGGCAACGGTGCACGTATTACACGCCACGCCCACGCCAATACCGCACGTAGCAATATGCCGCCCAACGCGCCTGGCCGCTGCCGCGCCCGATCTCGCACGCGCCCGCAAAGTCGCTGAGGCAGAAAGAAACGTGCGAACGTCGACCATCCGCGCACACGCCTGCTGCGCCAACAGCCGCCGGCAACCGTCGTGTCGAACCCGTCCCCGGCGCGCAGCAGGTACAGCGCCGTCCCCGAACACATCGCGATATCGGCCGGTGCATCGCGCGCCAGGGGGCGCAGGCCATGCCGGTATGACAGCACGAGCGTCCGGTGCAGGTCGGGTAACGCGAGGTGCAGCGGGCGCACGACGCGGAGCCATTCCAGCAAGCTGGCCAGGCCGCAGAGGTGCACACTGGCGTGGTCTCGGTAAGCGGCAAACGCTTCTTTCAGCTCGGCCAGCGTGGCCTGGCCCGGGCGAGGCAACGGCGCGGGCTGCGCGCGCCAGCGCGCCATCCAGTGCACCAGCGCTGCGTCGTGCTGCGCGCACAATCTGGCCGGCGTCGCAGATGCCAGTTCAAACTGCGCGCCCGGCCGCATGAACCGGATGACGCCACGCAGCGCAGCCAGCCGTGGCGCGTCGAGCACATCCAGAGGCGTGGGAAGGCCATGGTTGCGCCACGCATTGTCGATGCGGCTGAACTGCGCGAACGAGGCGACCGGCACGATCAGCCGTGGCCGGAAAGCGTCGGCCTGGCACGCCAGGCGCGCGATGTCGCGTTCAGCCGCCGCCTGGCCCCGCGTGGCATCGTCGGGCCCGTCATGCCAGGCGAGGTCGGCAAAGCCAGTCAGCAACAGATCGACACGAATCTGCGCTGCGCGCAGTTGCGCGGCCACGCGGTGGCACGCGGTGGCAGTGGCCAGCGCCCGTTCGCCCAGGTGCAGCAGCGTATGGCGTCCGCACGCGATCAGGCAATATGACCCGGACTCGCCACTGGCATGGGCCGTCAGGCGCAAGCCGGGAGCCAACGTGCGCGCCGCGTCGGCGGGGCATTCGGCAACGGCCAGATGGTGGCGCCGCAATGCGGCGGCCAGGCGCCAGTCGCCCTGGCGGCAGAGAAAAGTGGCGACGCCGCGAAATTCGGCGCGAAAACGCTGTACGAACAGGCGCGACAGGTGATCCGGCCGGGCGCTGGAGCACCAGACAAAGACCGGCAAGCCGCTGGCATTGAGTTCGGCGATCAAGGCCGCGCTTCCGCCAGAATCGTCGAGCAGGCGGCAGGCATCGTTGTAGAGCGTGCCTTCGAGCCACGGGTCGGCCAGCAACAGCGCACTGTCGGTGCGCAGCAACCAGCTGGCATGGTTCAGGAATGTGAATGTCGGGCTTGGCATGGGCGTGGTGAAACAGAGCATCGATGGATCGAGTCTGGTGGGTTGCTGGAGCAGCCTGCGTGAGGCGTCGCAATCGTGCGCGGGGACCGGCAAAGCGCTTCGCCAAACGGGGGAAACGCCCTACAATAAGGTTGTTCTACAGAATCTACCGTGCGGCCTGCCCGTACTGCACGCCACCTGACCCGAAACGACCGACATGCCCCTGGAATCCCTTTTGTTTGCACTCCCTGCGCAGCTTGCACCCACGCTGGTGGCGGCCCTCTTGGGCCTGTTGGTCGGCAGCTTCCTGAACGTCGTCATCTACCGCATCCCGAAGATGATGCAGCGTGAATCCGACAACTACGTCGCGCAGGAGAGTGGCCAGCCGCCACCACACACCGACCGCTTCAACCTGACGGTGCCCCGCTCCGCCTGTCCGTGCTGCGGGCACCGGATCACGGCGCTGGAAAACATCCCGGTCATCAGCTACCTGGTTTTGGGCGGCAAGTGCCGCAAGTGCAAGACACCGATTTCGCCGCGCTATCCGGCCGTCGAACTGTTCACCGCGATCGTGTCCGGCCTGCTGGTCTGGACCTTCGGCAGCGGCGCGATGGGCATGGCCAGCCTGGTGTTCGCGTGGCTCTTGATCGCGATGACCTTCATCGACTACGACACGCAGCTGCTGCCGGACGACCTGACCTACCCGTTGCTGTGGGCGGGCCTGCTCATCAACCTGAACGGCACCTTCGTGCCGCTGCAGGACGCCGTGATCGGCGCCGCTGCCGGCTATCTCGTGCTGGGGTCCGTGTACTGGCTGTTCAAACTGGCCACCGGCAAGGAAGGCATGGGCTACGGCGACTTCAAGCTGCTGGCCGGCCTGGGCGCGTGGCTGGGCTGGACCGCGCTGCCGACGATCATCCTGCTGTCGTCGGTGGTCGGCGCGATCGTCGGCATCAGCCTGATCGTGTTTGCCAAACGTGCACGCGACAAGGCGATCCCGTTCGGCCCCTACCTGGCGGCGGCGGGCCTGCTGACGATGCTGTACGGCGCGCAGCTGGGCGGCTTCACGGCGGGCCTGTTCGGATGACGCCGGTGTTTTCGGTAGGCCTCACCGGTGGCATCGGCTGCGGCAAGAGCACGGTGGCCGACCTGTTTGCCGCGCTGGGCGCGACGATCGTCGACACCGACGTCATCGCCCATGCGCTGACTGCGCCGCAGGGTGCGGCGATGCCGGCCATCGTGGCCGAGTTCGGGCCCGACTTCGCGCAACCGGACGGCGCACTCGACCGCGCCCGCATGCGCACCCTCGTGTTTTCGGATGCCACCGCCCGCGCGCGGCTTGAAGCCATCCTGCATCCGCGCATCCGCGCCGCGACCGAGGCAGCCGGTCAGGCAGCCACGGGCGCCTACGTCATCTACGTCGTGCCGCTCCTGATCGAATCGGGCAGCTGGCGCGAACGCGTCACGCGCGTGCTGGCCATCGACTGCAGCGAAGACACGCAGGTGGCGCGCGTCATGCAGCGCAGCCAGCTCTCCGCCGACGAGGTACGCGCGATCATGGCCACCCAGGTCACGCGCGCACGGCGCCTGGCCGAAGCCGACGACGTCGTCGACAACGACAGCGGCCTGGACGCCCTGCAGGCGCAGGTGCAGGCATTGCATGAACGGTATCTCGCGTTAAGTGTGTAACAAGAGTGATGCAGGGTTTGTAATTTCTGGCCGCATGGTTCAGAATCACGCAGTTGCCTTCCCGCCTACATTCAGAGGAATGTCATTTTGATCGTCTACGAATATCCTTTCAACGAGCGGATTCGCACGTTGTTGCGGCTGGAAGACCTGTACGAGAAATTCAAGTTCTTCGTGCATCAGGAACACCCGATGCAGCACCACGTCGCGCTCGCGACGATCTTCGACATGCTGGAAGTGGCCGGCCGCGCTGACCTCAAATCCGACCTGCTGCAGGAACTCGAGCGCCAGAAGCAGTCGCTGCTCGCCTACCGCAGCAATCCGGCCGTCGTTGCCGAAACCCTCGACGCCGTGCTGGCCGAACTCGACACGGCCAGCAGCGCGCTGGTCGCGAGCCAGGGCAAGACCGGGCAGAACGTGCGCGAGAACGAGTGGCTCATGAGCATTCGCGGCCGCACGATCATTCCGGGCGGCGCCTGCGAGTTCGACCTGCCGTCGTACTTCGCCTGGCAAAAGCGCCCGTTCGAGAAACGCTTCGAAGACATCATGGGCTGGTTCGGCCCGCTCTCGCCGCTGCTCGAAGCGCTGTCACTGGTGCTGCGCCTGCTGCGCAATTCGGGCACGTCGGTCAAGCTGTTCGCCGCCGCCGGCAGCTACCAGCAGATGTTGCAGGGTAAAATCTACCAGATGCTGCGCCTGACGCTCGACGAAACCACCGGCGCGATCCCCGAGATCTCGGCCAACAAGTACATGCTGTGGGTACGCTTCACCAGCCAGGACGGCGACTGCAAGCCCAAGCCGCTCGAAGTAGATGTACCGTTCGACCTGACGCTTTGCAATTTCTGACTGCTATTTCTAATTGATTGGTAATTGACCGTACGATGACCGTTGTCTCCTGCCCTACCTGCAGCAAGAAAGTCGAATGGACCGAGGCGAACAAGTATCGCCCGTTCTGTTCCGAGCGCTGCAAGCAAATCGACCTGGGTGCCTGGGCCGAAGAAAAATTCGTCATCCCCGGCGCCGTGCCGGCCGACCCGCTCGATCCGTTCGACGAACCGCCACCGCCACAGCCACAGCCACCACAGCGCTGACCGCCGGATGCCCGGCTAGGTCCCGCTGCGGATCCCCTGCGGGACCACCACCGGCTTGTTGCGCCGCCCGTAGCGGTCCATGAACAGGCCTTCCAGGCCGATCTCCGGCTGCCTTCCCGACAGCATGTCGGCCAGCACGCGGCCCGAACCGCACGCCATCGTCCAGCCCAGCGTACCGTGGCCGGTATTGAGGAACAGGTTGCGGTACGGTGCGGCCCGATCACCGGTGTGCCGTCCGGCGTCATTGGCCGCAGGCCGCACCAGAACGACGCTTTGGCGACGTCGCCGCCATCCGGGAACAGATCGGTCACCGAGTGTTCGAGCGTGTCGCGCCGCGCCTGGTGCAGGCGCAGGTCGTAGCCTGCAATCTCGGCCGTGCCGCCCACGCGGATGCGGTCACCCAGGCGCGTGATCGCCACCTTGTAGGTCTCGTCCATCACCGTCGATTCGGGCGCGCCCGACGCATCCGTGATCGGCACCGTGATCGAGTAGCCCTTGACCGGATAGACGGGAACGTGGATGCCGATCTGGCGCAGCAACTGCGGCGAATAGCTGCCCAGCGCCATGACGAAGGCATCCGAGGTCAACGTGCCCTGGTCGGTGACGACGCCGGTGACGCGATCGCCTTCGATCGTCAGGCGTTCGATCCTGACGCCGTAGCGGAACCTGACGCCCAGGCCCTCGGCCAGTCTGGCCAGGCCCTGCGTGAACTTGAAGCAGTCGCCCGTCTCGTCATTCGGCAGCAGCAGGCCGCCGACATACTTGCCGGGTACCCGTGCCAGCGCCGGTTCGTAGCGCGTGCAGCCAGCCGGATCGAGCAACTCATACGCCACGCCGGACTGGCGCAGCACCTCGGTATCCGTGTGCGCGCCGTCGAGCTGCTTCTGCGTGCGAAACAGCTGCAGCGTGCCCTGGCTGCGTTCATCGTAGGCGATGCCGGTATCACGCCGCAGCTGGACCAGCACGTCGCGGCTGTATTCGGCCAGGCGCACCATGCGGGTCTTGTTGACCTGGTAGCTGTGGGTATTGCAGTTGGCAAGCATCTGCAGGATCCAGCGCCACTGGTGCACATCGAGCTTCGGCCGGATCACCAGGGGGCTATGCTGCATCGTCAGCCACTTGAGCGCCTTGGCCGGCACGCCCGGCCCGGCCCATGGCGTGGCGTAGCCGGGCGAGATTTCGCCGGCGTTGCCGAAGCTTGTTTCCAGGCCCGAATCGGGCTGGCGGTCGATGACGGTCACGTCATGCCCGGCCTGGGCCAGGAAATACGCCGATGCGGTTCCGATGACGCCACTGCCGAGAATGATGATCTTCATGAGGTGAACTTTACGTGTTGGCGTCCGGATAGCGGACGCGGTCGAGCCATTCGAGCAGCGGGATCGTTGCCGGCAGCAGCGGGCTGACGCCGTACGCGCCCTGCCAGGCAAAGGCTTGCCCTTCCAGGCTTTGCGGCGCGCCGATCCATTCGCGGCAGATGTAGAAATACAGGCGCACGTGGGCGTGTTCGTAGACGTGTTCGACGCAGCACCAGGCGTCGCCGCTCACGACCTGGACCCCGAGTTCTTCCATGAACTCGCGCTGCAGCGCCGCGAAGATGTCTTCGCCCGCTTCGACTTTCCCGCCCGGGAATTCCCAGTAGCCGGCATACGGCTTGCCGTCCGGGCGCTGGCCGAGCAGCACGTCGCCATCGGGGCGCATCAGCACACCGACGGCGACATCGACGGGTTTGGCTTTCACGGTATTCATGCGGCTTGATCCGGCAGCTTGCCTGCGTAGTCCTTGGCGAACTGCCATGCCACACGGCCCGAGCGCGAGCCACGCTGCAAGGCCCACTGCAGCGCTTCGGGCCGCGCCGCCGCGATCTGCTCCGGCGTGCAGCCGAAGCTGGCAAGCCAGTGGCCGGCGATCGCGAGGTAGTCGTCCTGGCGGAACGGGTAGAACGACAGCCACAAACCAAACCGTTCGGACAGCGAGATTTTCTCTTCGACCGTTTCGCCCGGATGCAGGTCGCCATCCGTGCCATGCTGGTAGCCGGCGTTGTCCGACATTTTCTCGGGCATCAGGTGGCGCCGGTTCGACGTCGCGTAGATCAGCACATTGTCGGACTGCGCCGAAATGCTGCCGTCAAGCGCGACCTTCAGCGCCTTGTAGCCGGCCTCGCCCTCTTCGAACGACAGGTCATCGCAAAAGATCACGAAGCGCTCGGGCCGGCCCGCGACCAGATCGACGATGTCGGGCAGGTCGGCCAGGTCGGCCTTGTCGACTTCGATCAGGCGCAGGCCCTGATCGGCGTAGCCGTTCAGGCAGGCCTTGATCAGCGACGATTTGCCGGTGCCGCGCGCGCCGGTCAGCAGCACGTTGTTGGCCGGGCGGCGCGCCACGAACTGGCGCGTGTTCTGCTCGATCTGGCGCTTTTGCGCGGCCACGTGGTGCAGGTCGTCCAGGTTGATGGTCGACGCGTGCAGCACCGGCTGCAGGTAGTTGCCGGCACCGCCAGCACGCCGGCGCCAGCGGAAGGCCGTGCTGCGCTTCCAGTCCGGCTCACGGGCATGCGCGGCCGGCAGCACCGCCTCGAGGCGCTCGAGCAGGCCTTCGGCGCGGCGCAGGAACTGGTCCAGTGGCGACGTCAAGATCAGGACCGGTAATCGGCGTTGATCGTGACGTAGTCGTGCGACAGGTCGCAGGTCCAGACCGTGGCCGTGGCGTCGCCACGCGCGAGCTTGACGCGCACCGTGATCTCGGACTGCTTCATGATGCGCTGGCCGTCTTCTTCCCTGTAGTCGGGATTGCGGCCGCCCGCCTTGGCGACCCAGACGTCATCCAGGTACAGGTCGAGCTTCGTGACATCCAGGTCGTCCACGCCGGCATAGCCGACGGCGGCCAGGATGCGGCCCAGGTTCGGGTCCGACGCGAAGAACGCGGTTTTCACCAGCGGCGAATGCGCGATCGCGTAGGCGATCTTGCGGCACTCGGCCACGTCGGCACCTTCGTCGACCGTGATGGTCATGAACTTGGTGGCGCCCTCGCCGTCGCGGATGATCTGCTGCGCCAGGTTGCGCGAGATGTCGGTCACGGCGTCTTTCAACGCTTCGTAATCCGCGCCTTCGGCCTTGTCGATCACGAGCGAACCGGCGCCGGTGGCGACGATGATGAACGAATCATTGGTCGACGTGTCGCCATCGATCGTGATCGCGTTGAACGAATGGTCGGCGGCATGCTTGACCAGTTCATCGAGCACCGGCTGCGCGACCTTGGCGTCGAACGCCAGGTAGCCCAGCATCGTGGCCATGTTCGGCTTGATCATGCCGGCGCCCTTGCTGATGCCGCTCATCGTGACGGTGTGCCCGCCGATGGTGACGGTGCGCGATGCGGCCTTCGGCTGCGTGTCGGTGGTCATGATCGCCTCGGCGGCGTTGTACCAGTTGTCCGCCTTCAGGTTCGACACCGCGGCCGGCAGGCCGGCGACGACTTTCTGCAGCGGCAGCTGTTCCAGGATCACGCCAGTCGAAAACGGCAGCACCTGGCCCGGCTCGATATCCAGCAGCCTGGCCAGCTCGGCGCAGGTGGCCTGCGCATTGGCCAGGCCCTCTTCGCCCGTGCCGGCGTTGGCGTTACCGGTATTGACCACCAGCGCACGGATCGGCGCGCCGCCATTTTTCACGGCAGCCAGATTGGCCTTGCTGACCTGGACCGGCGCCGCGCAGAAGCGGTTCAGCGTGAACACGCCGGCGACAGTGGCGCCTTCGGCCACGCGCATGACGAGGATGTCCTTGCGGTTGGGCTTCTTGATGCCGGCTTCGGCGAAACCGATCTCGATGCCGTTGACGGGTTTCAGGTCGGCTGCGACTGGCAGGGGGGAATTGACGGCCATGGTGATCTCGTTGGAAAAATTCGAATCGCTTATTGTAACGGCACGATCCTCCGGTACGAAATTGCGGGTCAAAATAAACCGGCCGCGTTTCCCTCCGCTTTCCCTTGATGCGTAGGGTGGACGGGTCTTCCCGTCCACGCGGTGATGGTTGGCAGCCCGGTCATCCGGCAGTAAAACGAAGGGCCTTCTCGGGGTACCAATTGGTAACGATCACCGCGTGGACGGCACAGCCGTCCACCCTACGCCAGCCAGACCGCCAGAATATCAGCGCCCCAATAAAAAACGGCCGGGTTTCCCCGGCCGCTTCTACATGCTACCTGCCTGCTGCGCTTACGCCAGCTTGCCGTGGCACTGCTTGAACTTCTTGCCGCTGCCGCAAGGGCATGGGTCGTTGCGACCGACCTTCACGCCCATGTAGCTGCTGTGGTCTTCGGCCGAGACCGCGTCGCCTTCGCCGCCCTTGTTCGGGTTCGGATTGAACAGCTCTTCCGGCGCGGCCGACGGGTTGTAGTCGGCGTGCTGGTAGTTGACGTTCTCGAGCTGGGCTGCCTGCGCTGCCATCGCTGCTTCGGCTGCTTCGACTTCTTCACGCGACTGGATGTGCACGGTCATGACGGTGCGAATCACTTCGTTCTTGATCAGGTCCAGCATGCTGCTGAACAGCTCGAACGCTTCACGCTTGTATTCCTGCTTCGGGTTCTTCTGTGCGTAGCCGCGCAGGTGGATACCCTGGCGCAGGTGGTCCAGCGCCGCGAGGTGTTCGCGCCAGTGGGTGTCGACGCTTTGCAGCATGACGTTGCGCTCGAAGCCGCCGAACGATTCGCGGCCCACGATGCCGACCTTGCTGTTGTACGACGTTTCGGCCGCCGTCAGCACGCGCTCGAGCAGTTCGTCGTCGTTCAGGTTCGGCTCGTCCTGCAGCATCTGCTGCAGCGGCACGTTCAGGCTCCACTCGCCTGCCAGCGTCGTTTCCAGCGCCTTGACGTCCCACTGTTCTTCGACCGATTCGGCCGGCACATGGATGCGCACCTGGTCGGTGAACACGCCCACGCGCAGCGAATTGATCATCTCGCTGATGTCGGTCGCTTCGAGCAGTTCGTTACGCTGGGTGTAGATCACCTTGCGCTGGTCGTTGGCGACGTCGTCGTACTCGAGCAGCTGCTTGCGCACGTCGAAGTTGCGGGCCTCGACCTTGCGCTGGGCCGACTCGATCGAGCGCGAGACGATGCCCGCTTCGATCGGTTCGCCTTCCGGCATTTTCAGGCGGTCCATGATCGCGCGCACGCGGTCGCCGGCGAAGATGCGCAGCAGCGCGTCGTCCAGGCACAGGTAGAAGCGCGACGAACCCGGATCGCCCTGACGGCCCGAGCGGCCGCGCAGCTGGTTGTCGACGCGGCGTGATTCGTGGCGCTCGGTGCCGATGATGTGCAGGCCGCCGGCATTGACCACGTGGTCGTGCAGCGATTGCCACTCGTCGCGCAGCGTCTGCGACTGGGCTGCTTTTTGCTCAGGGGTCAGGTTGCCATCGGCCTCGATGAGCTGGATCTGCTTGCCCATATTGCCGCCCAGGACGATGTCGGTACCACGGCCGGCCATGTTGGTGGCGATGGTGATCATCTTCGGACGGCCTGCCTGCGCGACGATTTCCGCTTCGCGTGCGTGCTGCTTCGCGTTCAGGACGTTGTGCGGCAGGTTGGCCTTGGTCAGGATGCCTGACAGGAGTTCGGAGTTCTCGATCGAGGTGGTACCCACCAGGACCGGCTGGCCGCGCTCGTAGCAGTCGCGGATGTCCATGACCATCGCGTTGTACTTCTCGTCGGACGTCTTGTAGACCTGATCCTGGCGGTCCTTGCGCTGCGACGGCCGGTTCGGCGGGACGACGACGGTTTCGAGGCCGTAGATTTCCTGGAATTCGAAGGCTTCGGTGTCGGCAGTACCGGTCATGCCGGCCAGCTTGCCGTACATGCGGAAGTAGTTCTGGAACGTGATCGAGGCCAGCGTCTGGTTCTCGTTCTGGATGCGCACGCCCTCTTTCGCTTCGACGGCCTGGTGCAGGCCGTCCGACCAGCGGCGGCCCGTCATCAGGCGGCCGGTGAATTCATCGACGATCACGACTTCGTTGTTCTGCACCACGTAGTGCTGGTCCTTGTGGTACAGGACGTGGGCGCGCAGCGCCGCGTACAGGTGGTGGATCAGCGTGATGTTGCCGGCGTCGTACAG
>Ga0308163_10004419_pt1 | contig 11179 bp, 9 predicted proteins | sample PhyTR1_FD_201037 | JGI IMG/M metagenome (GOLD analysis project Ga0308163, IMG submission 201037) | Phyllosphere microbial communities from UC Gill Tract Community Farm, Albany, California, United States - DLSLT.R1 | ecosystem: Host-associated > Plants > Phyllosphere > Unclassified | place: USA... | reverse complement strand
GAAGGCGTCACCGCACTGACCCATGGCCAGAACCTGACCATCGTCACCGCAACCATCCCACGCGGCGCAGTCACCGCTGAAGAGACCCCAGCTGCCGAGTAATCGCAGCTGACGCGTCGCTCCGGCGGCGCATCGCACAGAAACCCGCCGCGGCTTGCCCGGCGGGTTTTTATTTTTTGATTTGCACGTTTCGGCGATAATCGCCTTTTCTCGACAGAATCTCACGCATGTCCATTCGACTGATCGTTGGCCTTGGCAATCCCGGCCCCGAGTACGAACAAACCCGCCACAATGCCGGCTTCTGGCTCGTGGACAATCTTGCCAATGGCTTGCCCGGCTGCCGTCTGCAGCGCGAATCGCGTTTCAATGCGCTGGTTGCCAAGACGTCCATTGCCGGCAACGATGTCTGGCTGCTCGAGCCGCAGACCTATATGAACCGCTCCGGTCAGTCGGTGGGCGGCCTGGCGCGCTTTTACAAAATCAATCCGGACGAAGTGCTGGTTGTGCACGACGAACTCGACCTGCCGCCGGGCGTTGCCAAGCTCAAGAAGGGTGGTTCATCCGGCGGGCACAACGGCCTGAAGGACATCACGGCGGCGCTCGGCACCCAAGATTACTGGCGCCTGCGCCTTGGTATCGGCCACCCGCGCACAATGAACCTGCAGCAGGTGGTCGCTGACTTCGTGCTGCACCGTCCGCGCCGTGAAGAGCAGAGCCTGATCGAAGAATCGATCGACAAGAGCCTGCACATCATTCCGCTGGTCTGTGAAGGCAAGTTCGACACGGCCACGATGCGGTTGCACACTGCCTGATTCGCTGGCGCACTGCCATCATCATCCACGTTTGAACACGACCTGAGAGCGCAGGTCGCGCAGCATGCGCTCCAGCGCTGGCCGCATGCGCCGGTAGTCGTCGGGCGTGCAGGTTGCCGCCGTGTGGCGGAACTTGAGCTGGCGCTTCACCGTTACCAGCGCGCCGCGCCGCGCATAGCGCGAGTGGTAGGCAAAGTTGGCGTCGTCCACGTGCATCGCGCGGGGCAGGGCCAGCACACGTGAGCGCGTCGGCAGATGAAAGCGCACTTCGTCCTCGGCATCGATTGCCGGACACACGAAATCCTGGCGCCGTTCGGGTTCTTGCGTGAACGTGAAGATGGCCTCGCCCAGGCTACCCCTCAGATCGTAGGTCGTGGCCAGCCGCGCCCGGCCGGGCGGTTGCGTGAAACCGTTGCTGGCGCTGCGCAACGATAGTGCGACATCGCTGCCCGCGACGCGCCGGTACGGTTCGGCTAGGGCGCCACTGCCGGTGCGCGTGACCGTAAAGCGGCTGCTGCCATCGGGCTGGATGGTGAACTGCGTGAGTGTTCTGCTGTGCGCCTGCTGGAAAAATGGGAGCATGGCGAACTCGCCCGAGCGCGTCAGCACCGCCGGCTTGCCAAGCAGCGCCGCGGGCAAGAAGCCGCCGGCCACGCTGGCGGCGGTCGAATCGAGATACAACTGCAGCGACGGCACGTAGACGATCGCGTGATTGAGCACGTCCAGCGTGGGCACGGCCGGCAACTGGTAGGCGTTGCCGTTGTTGACGAGGGCAACGGTGCTGTCGATGCCGGCGCTGGCCAGCAGGGCGACGAGCAGCGTTGTGTGGTCTCTGGCGTCGCCGTAGCGGTTCGCCAGCACGCTGGCCGCCGCGTGCGGCACGATGCCGCCGGGACTAAGTTGCATGTTCGCATAGCGCACGTTGCGACGTACCCAATCGGACAACGCGATCGCACGCGCACTGGGCTCGGTCACATCACCGATCACGCGCGTGGCGAGCGCTGCCACCGCGTCGTCGGGAGACGGGCGTACGCCCGCGCGGTCCTGGTAGGCGCGAGCAAGGGCGGTGTAATCGGCGAAGGTGGAGACGGCGAGCCGCTTGCCGTAGTCAAGTTCGCTGACCGAGCCGGCCTCTGGACGGGCATTGTCGCCATCGAGACAGCGCCACGCGTAGCGCCGCTTGCCGGCTGCCGGCGCGGGCAGGTGGGCAACTGTCGTGGGTATAAACCCGTTGGCGTCGGCATGCAGCAGCATCGCGGCAGGCATGTCGTAGACCACAAGTAAGTCGCACCGGCGCTGGAAGTGCGCGCTGGACAGGTCTTCGAAGTGGCCGGGAAACAGCGGCGTGTGGCGCCGCACGACGTAGCGCACCGACACCCGGTCGCCGGCTTCGACATCGGGAAACACGACAATCTTCAGGCGCGTGGTCTGGAACATCGGCGCATCGACCGACGCGGCTTGTGGCTGGTCGCGAATCTGGTGCGGCTGTACGGCGAGCCGGCGCCCGTCGGCCTTTTCGGCATACGCATCGATGGCGATGATGTCCTCGAGCGCCTGGTTGTAGCCGATCTCGTACCGGGCGTGCTCAGGCAGGGCAGTGCGCTCAAGAATAGTCTGGGTTTGTTCGACCGTGAGCAGGTAGGCCCCACTGGGCTCGACGACAACGTGCCGTACGTGGCGGTCGACGCCCGTCTCACGCGCATATGCCGGCGGCAGCCCCAGCAATGGCCACAGAAGCAGACACAGCATGACGACACAGCGCAGCATCATCTCAATCTCCGTCTACATGACCGACCCATGGTACGGGGCGGCGCCGGTGCAGGATTGATGTCGCGCAAGCGGCGGCTGCCAGCCGGACTTCTGCGATAATTTCACGATGAGAGCGCTTAACTTCCAGGCCGGCCCCCTTGCCATGGCCCAGATCGCCGCGCATGGCTTGCGCGCACAGGACATTGCCATCGTGCCGGCAGCAGCCGGCGGTCCCAAGGGCCTGATCTTCGCAGCACTCGATGCGTGGCTGTTCCGCGAGTGGTTGCCCACGGCGCCGCGCGAACGAACCCTGATCGGCGCGTCCATCGGCGCCTGGCGCATGGCCGCCGCGTGCCAGAAGGATCCGGCGAAGGCATTTGCCCGCCTGGCCGAACTTTACACAGGCCAGCGCTACACACGTCTGAAACCCAGTGCGCAAGAGATCGATGAGGTCGTGCAAGCCCTGCTGGCGGAGCTGGTCAGCGGGCACGAAGACGACATCGTCGGACATCCCCATCACCGCCTGCACATCCTGGCCGACCGCGGCCTGCGCTCGCTGGCCGCGCCGGTCGGCCGCCACGCCGAACTGCGCGGCTTCGCCTCGGCCGCGCTGCACAACGCCGGCTCACGGGCCTGGCTGGCGCGCTTGATGGAGCGGGTGGTCATCGGTGGCACGCGTGCAGGCGACCTGCCATGGCTGCACGAGCCGTTCGACCGCTTCACGACGCATTTCGCGCCATTGACCCGCGCCAATCTGGCACCTGGCCTGCTGGCCTCGGGCACGCTGCCATTGATTATGAAAGCGGTGACGGGCATTGCCGAGACGCCACCCGGCAGCTACTGGGATGGCGGCATCATCGACTACCACCTGGCCTTGCCGTATGCGCGTGCAGCAGGCGCGAACAAGAGCGAACTGGTGCTGTATCCCCACTTTACCGATCACATCGTGCCCGGCTGGCTCGACAAGAGCATGCCGTGGCGGCGCGCGGCGCGCGGTCCCAACCGCGGCTGGCTGGAGAATGTGCTGCTGGTGACGCCCTCCGCAGAATTCCTGCGCTCACTGCCGCGCGGCAAGTTGCCGGACCGGACCGACTTCACGTCGTTCGGGCTCGATCATGACGAGCGCATCCGCGTCTGGCGCCACGCGATCGGGGAGGGCGAGCGCCTGCGTGATGAACTCGCCGAATTCGCGCTGCGGCCCGACCTGGCACGCGTCCAGCCAATCTAGCTTGTCATTGGGGCAATCGGCGCGTTGCAACATGGGCGCGGTGCGCCTTTTTTTTCAGCAGAAAGCCGGTCCGGGTTACAATGCAGGGTTTAGGGCGGTTCATTGATCGCTCGCTTTTTACCGAATCTGAAAGATTTCTCATGACCCTCAAATGCGGCATCGTCGGCCTGCCAAACGTCGGCAAGTCCACCCTGTTCAACGCGCTGACCAAGGCCGGCATTCCGGCTGAAAATTATCCGTTCTGCACCATCGAACCGAACGTCGGCGTCGTCGAAGTGCCGGATCCACGCATGGATGCGCTGTCGGCCATCGTCAAGCCTGAGCGCATGGTCAACGCCATCGTCGAATTCGTCGACATCGCCGGTCTGGTCGCCGGCGCGTCGAAGGGCGAGGGTCTGGGCAACCAGTTCCTGTCGCACATCCGCGAAACCGACGCCATCATCAACGTCGTGCGCTGCTTCCATGACGACAACGTGATCCACGTGGCCGGCAAGGTCAGCCCGCTGGACGACATCGAAGTCATCCAGACCGAGCTGGCGCTGGCCGACATGACCGCCGTCGAAAAAGCGATCCACCGCGAAGGCAAGAAAGCGCGTTCGGGCGACAAGGATGCCGCCAAGCTGGTCGCCGTCTGCGAACGCCTGATGCCGCACCTGGACCAGGGCAAGCCAGTGCGCACGCTGGGCCTGGACGCCGACGAAATGGAAATGATCAAGACGCTGCACCTGATCACCGCCAAGCCGGCAATGTTCGTGGCCAACGTGTCCGACACGGGCTTCACCAATAACCCGCTGCTGGACCTGCTGACCGCGTACGCGAAAGAGCAGAACGCCCCGATCGTCGCCATCAGCGCTGCGATCGAGTCCGAAATCGCCGAGATGGACGATGCCGACAAGGCCGACTTCCTGTCCGATATGGGCATGGAAGAGCCAGGCCTCGACCGCCTGATCCGCGCCGCCTACAAGCTGCTCGGCCTGCAGACGTACTTCACCGCAGGCGTGAAGGAAGTGCGCGCTTGGACCATCCACGTGGGCGACACCGCGCCACAGGCAGCGGGCGTGATCCACACCGACTTCGAACGCGGCTTCATCCGCGCGCAGACGATCGCGTATGACGACTTCCTCGCGTACAAGGGCGAGGCTGGCGCGAAAGAAGCGGGCAAGATGCGCGCTGAAGGCAAGGAATATGTCGTCAAGGATGGCGATGTGTTGAACTTCCTGTTCAACGTCTGATCCGCGTCCGGGATACCCGGCGCGCTACCAAAGCAGGGTGGACGGCCATGCCGTCCACGCGTTCAAACCGACCTCGCGCCGTGGTATGCGAAAGCGGGTTGAACGCGTGGGCGGGAAACCCGCCCACCCTGCGACATTGGCCCTGCTGGGCCTTTTTTTACGCCGCCCGAGATTGAGCGCATGGCCACCCTCACCGAACTCGTTATCTACCCGATCAAATCCTGCGCCGGCCTGGCCGTTGCTGAAGCCCGTCTGGCCCTCGACGGCCTCTCGGCCAACGGCGTGCACGACCGCGAATGGATGCTCGTCACGCCCGACGGCCTGTTCCTGACCCAGCGCGAAGTCCCGCGCATGGCCACGGTCACGCCGCGCATCGACGCCACAGCGCTGATCGTCGACGCTCCCGGCATGCCACCCCTGCACCTGTCGCTCGCGCACGACGCCGCCGCAAAAACGGTCGAGGTCCTGCTCTGGGAAGACCGCCTCCCCGCCGCCGATTGCGGTGACGCGGCCGCCAGCTGGTTTACCACCGCCCTCAACGCCCCGTGCCGCCTGGTGCGCTTTCGCCCCGACGTCCACCGCCCGACCAGCACCAAATGGACGAAAGGCGTCCCGGCCGCGACGCGCTTTTCGGACGGCTACCCGATCCTGCTGATCGGCCAGGCGTCGCTCGACGACATCAATACGAAACTCGCGCAGGCCGGTCGCGACACGCTGCCCATGAACCGCTTCCGCCCGAACGTCGTCGTCGATGGCATCGGCGCGTTCGAGGAAGACTTCGCCGCCGCGTTCCACGGCGACGGAATGACGCTGCGCCCCGTCAAGCCGTGTGCGCGCTGCCCGATCCCGGCCGTCGACCAGACCACCGGCATTCCCGGCCCCGATCCGCTCGACATCCTGCAAGCCTGGCGCGCCAATCCGCGCATGGATGGCGCCGTCACGGTCGGTATGAACGTGATCGTGCAGGAGGGCATTGGCCAGACACTGCGCGTCGGCCAGCCATTGAACGTCGAGCTGGCTTTCTAGCCAGAGCGCCACACTGTCGCAAAATCGCCTAACCGCCTGCCTGATCAGGCGGTTTTTCATATCCAAGCCCCGGAGGATGGCGTAATGTTACGGTTATTGCTGAAAGGAATTCTTCATGCACGAGCCGGGCATTTCGTCGCGGGAACTGATGGCGGAAAACGAGACATTGCGCGCACGCATGGCGTATCTGCTCGAACAGGCCGAGCGCAATCACGCGATCATGTGCCGCCACCAGGCATTCGACCTGCAGATCGTCGGCGCCAGCAGCTTTCCTGACCTGGTCGGCACGATCTTCAGCACACTGCCCGTGATCTCGGACCTCGATATCGTCACGCTGTCACTGATCGACCAGAACGCCGATATCTACACGGTCATGCACCGTCTCGGCGTCGATTTCGAAACGCTGCCCAACCTGATCTTCTGCGAGCACGCGGTCGAACTTGGCTTTGACATGGCGCCGGAATCTCAGTTGCGGCCCATTCTGGGCGCGTATGCACCCGCCCAGCACCGCGCGATGTTCCCGCAGCCGCCGGCCAATCTGCGCAGCGTGGCGCTGGTGCCCCTGATGCGCAACAAGCGCCTGATCGGCAGCCTGAATCTGGGCAGCGCCGATCCAGGCCGGTTCACGCCGGCGCTGGGCACCGATTTCGTCGAGCACATGGGCTCGATCATCGCGATCTGCCTCGAGAACGTGATCAGCAACGAGATGCTCAAGTACATCGGCCTGACCGATTCGCTCACCGGTGCCTACAACCGGCGCTACATGGACCGGCGTCTGGTCGAGGAAATCGCGCGTGCGCGGCGCCAGGGCTACCGCCTGTCCTGCATGTACATCGACATCGACCACTTCAAGCGCGTCAACGATACCGTCGGCCACCAGGGCGGGGACGATGTGCTGCGCGAGGTGTGCATCCGCATCAAGGCAGAATTGCGGATGTCCGATACCTTGTGCCGCTTCGGCGGCGAAGAATTCGTCGTTCTGCTGATCGACGCCGACCTGGAAAACGCCAGCATCGTCGCCAACCGCATCCGGACTGGCGTGGCCGGCTTGCCGGTGGACCTGAGCACGGGTGATCAGGTGGATGTGACGGTGTCGATCGGCGTGGCGGCGCTGACCGACTTCGAGCGCGATCACGCGATCGAAGGCGTGGCGCAGGAGCTGATCGCGTCCGCCGACGCGGCGCTGTACCAGGCCAAGGCCGCGGGCCGCAACCAGGTCGTCACGTTCGCCTGACGGTCACAGCAGCCGTTCTTCGGCGCGGCTGACCGCTTCGCTGTCTCCGCGCAGCACCACGACGTCGCCCGACGCCAGCAGCACGTCCGGGCCGGGCGCCAGATCCTTGCCGCCGCGCCGCAAGGCCGTTACCTCCACCGCCACGTCATGCAACCGCAACGCGCCCAGCGCCAGGCCGATCGCGCCGGCCTGCGCGTGCAGGCGCACCGAATGCAGCTGCACCTGGCCATGTTCGAGGTCCGCACCGCTGTCGTCCGCACCGTGGAAGTAGCCGCGCAGCGTGGCGTAGCGGCCCTTGCGCGCTGCCTGGACCCGGTGCACCACGCGGCGCAGCGGCACGCCGAGCGTGACCAGCGCGTGCGAGGCGAGCATCAGGCTGCTCTCGAGGGCTTCGGGCACCACCTCGGTCGCGCCGGCCGCCTTGAGCACGTCCATGTCGCCATCGTCGTGGCTGCGCACGATCACGGGCAGGGCGGGTGCCAGCTCGTGCACCAGGTGCAGCACTTTCAGCGCCTGGCGCGTGTCGGCGAACGTGATCACCAGCGCGCTGGCGCGATGTACGCCCGCCGCGATCAGGCTTTCGCGGCGGGCTGCGTCGCCATACGAGACCGTTGCGCCGGCCGCCTGCGCCTTCTGCACCCGCTCCGGATCCAGGTCGAGCGCGTACCACGGCAAGGCTTCTTCTTTCAGCAGCGTGGCCAGGCTCTGGCCACTGCGCCCGAAGCCGGCGATGATCACGTGCTTCTGCGTGGTCATCGTGCGCGTGGCCAGCTGCGTCAGTTGCAGCGACTGCATCATCCACTCATTGGCCGCGACCTTCATCACGATCCGGTCCATGTAGCCGATGATGAAGGGCGCCAGCAGCATCGACAGCACCATCGAGGCCAGCACCAGCTGCATCACGAACGGGTCGATCAGTTTCGAGCCGGATGCATGGCTGAGCAGCACGAAGCTGAATTCGCCGGCCTGCGCCAGCGCGAGACCGGTGCGCAGCGCGGTGCCCAGTGGCGCGCCGAATGCGCGCGCCATCAGCACGATCAGGCCGGCCTTGAGCAGCACCACGAGCGCCAGCAGCAGCGTGACCTGCCACCAGTACTGGCTCACCAGGCGCAGGTCGAGCAGCATGCCGATCGTGATGAAGAACAGGCCAAGCAGCACATCGCGAAACGGCTTGATGTCTTCTTCCACCTGGTGCTTGTAGGGTGTTTCGGAAATCAGCATGCCGGCGACAAAGGCGCCGAGCGCCAGTGACAGGCCGGCCTGCTCGGTGATCCAGGCCGACCCCAGTGTGACGAGCAGCAGGTTGAGCATGAACAGCTCCTGCGAGCGGCGCTTGGCCACGATCGTGAACCACCGGCCCATCAGCTTCTGGCCAAAGAACAGCAGCAGCGCCAGCACCAGGCCGGCCTTCAATGCGGCCAGGCCCAGCGTGATGGCCATGTCTTCCGGATCGCGCGCCAGCGCCGGGATCATGATCAACAGCGGCACCACCGCCAGATCCTGGAACAGCAGGATGCCGATGATGCGCCGCCCGTGTTCGCTCTCGAGCTCGAGGCGCTCGGTAAGCAGCTTGACGACGATCGCGGTGGACGACATGGCCAGCGCCCCGCCCAGCGCGAACGCGGCTTGCCAGGCCAGCGTCAGGTGGGGCATCAGGTAGGCCGCCAGCAGGCCGATGCCCATGGCCGCAGCGACCGTCGTCACGACCTGGCCGAGGCCCAGCCCGAACACGATGCGCCGCATCGAGCGCAGTTGCCCGAGCGAGAATTCGAGGCCGATCGAGAACATCAGAAAGACGATGCCGAATTCGCCCAGCGCATGGGTGGTGGGGCTGTCTTCGGCCAGGGCCAGGGCGTGGGGGCCGATCAGGACCCCGACGGCCAGGTAGCCGAGCATCGGCGGCAGCTGCAGGGTGCGAAAGGCAACCACGCCAAGGACGGCGCAGCCAAGCAGCAACAGGGTGAGTTCGAGACCAGAATGCATGGGGTGAAACGGGCGGTGGTTGTGGTGGCGATGCGCCGTGAGGCGTGCTTGTCATCGAATGTTACGACTGGCAAGTTTTTTGCTTTCGCAATTCGTTTATACTTCTGGAATGAGTGTAACTGATGACCAAATAATGCTGAAAAGTTTTGACGAAACCCTGGCGCAGCGCGTACTCGAGCTGGGTCGCCAGACCCTTGCGATCGAGGCCGACGCCATCGTGGCGCTGCACGCGCGCCTGGGCGACGACAGCAGCTTCGTCGACGCCGCGCAGCTGATCTACGCCGGCACCGGCCGCGTGGTCGTCTCGGGCATGGGCAAGTCGGGGCACATCGGCCGCAAGATCGCTGCCACGCTGTCGTCCACCGGCACGCCGGCGTTCTTCATGCACCCGGGCGAAGCCGCGCACGGCGACCTGGGCATGGTCACGGCGAATGACATCCTGATTGCCATTTCCAATTCGGGCGAATCGTCCGAACTGCTCGACATCCTGCCGGCCGTGAAGCGCCTGGGCGCGCGCGTGATCGCCATGACCGGCAAGCCGGCCTCGCGCCTGGCCAAACTGGCCGATGTCCACCTGAACATCGCAGTGGCGAAAGAAGCCTGCACGCTGAATCTGGCGCCGACCACCAGTACCACCGTCACGCTGGCCATGGGCGACGCGCTGGCCGTGGCGCTGCTCGATGTGCGGGGTTTCCGCGAGCAGGATTTCGCGCTGTCGCATCCGGGCGGCGCGCTGGGCCGGCGCCTGCTCACGCATGTGCGCGACGTGATGCGCACCGGTGACGCGATTCCGTCGGTGAGCCTGGATGTCCCGCTGGTCAAGGCGCTGCTCGAGATCAGCCAGAAGGGCATGGGCATGACCGCCGTGGTCGACGCCGATGGCCGGCCGCTGGGCGTGTTCACCGATGGCGACTTGCGCCGCGTGATCGAGCGCATGCATGATTTTTCGAACGTGCTGATTCGCGACGTCATGCATGCCAATCCGCGCAGCGTGCGCCCGGAGCAGCTGGCGGTCGACGCGGTCGCCGTGATGGAAGAATTCCGCATCAACCAGATGCTCGTGATCGATGAGGCGGGCCAGCTGGTCGGCGCGCTGCATATCCACGACCTGACCCGTGCAAAGGTAATTTGATGAACACTCCTGTATTGGCCCACATCGAGCGCGCCGCGCGCATCAAGGTCATGATCTTCGACGTCGACGGTGTGCTCACCGACGGCAGCCTGACCTACGGCCCCGATGGCGAAGTCACCAAGACCTTCAATGTGCTCGACGGCCTGGGCATCCAGATGCTGAATAAATCCGGCGTGCAGACCGCGATCATCAGTGCGCGCCTGTCGCCGATCGTCGTGCGGCGCGCCGCCGATCTAGGCATCTCGCACGTCTACCAGGGCAACCACGACAAGCGCATCGGCTTTGCCAATCTGCTCGAGGCCACCGGCTTTACCGCCGACCAATGCGGCTACATCGGCGACGACGTGATCGACATGCCGCTGTTCGCGCGCGTCGGCTTTGCCGTCGCCGTGCCGTCCGGCCATCCGGACGTGCAGCACCGCGCGCATTACGTGACCAAGAACGGTGGTGGGCGTGGCGCGGTGCGCGAGATATGCGACCTCGTCATGCGCGCGCAGGGCACCTACGACCAGGCGCTCGCGCCATATTTCGCCTGACCGCCATGGCCACGATCGCCTCCAACAAACGCACCGCGCATCGCTGGAATCTGCTGGCGATGATCGTGATCGGCGTGTTCTTCGCCTTCGGCAGCTTCTGGCTGCTGCAGTTGATGCAGGCGACCGACATCGACGCGCAGCTGGGCGGCCCGCCCGATGAACCGGATTACATCGTCGAGAATTTCTCGTTCGTCCGCATGACGCCCAACGGCCAGCCGAGCTACGTGGTGTCGGGCAAGCGCCTGGC
>Ga0308163_10004416_pt1 | contig 11182 bp, 8 predicted proteins | sample PhyTR1_FD_201037 | JGI IMG/M metagenome (GOLD analysis project Ga0308163, IMG submission 201037) | Phyllosphere microbial communities from UC Gill Tract Community Farm, Albany, California, United States - DLSLT.R1 | ecosystem: Host-associated > Plants > Phyllosphere > Unclassified | place: USA... | reverse complement strand
GGAACGGATAAGGTCCGAAATAATTTTCGAAAGTATTCATCACCGTTTTCGTCCAATCGATATTCGCCATACTTGTTGCATTTGCATTCGTAGACGGATATATATAATTTACAAAAGGAAAAGGTGGATTCCCCATTGTATCGTTTATTTTTACAAAATTTGTAATTGAAAGTGCAATCAGATAAGCCGCCGTCGGATATTGTGTTCTCCAGAAAGTACGCTTTTGACCGTTTCCTAAAATAGTTTCAGACATCAACTTCCCATTTGCGGCAACGTTATATTGAGCAGGAGTCGTTACTTTAATATCAAATCTTTCAATTTTATCATTTAGACTTTGCTTTGTAGGAAACCAATCCTGTGCACCATAAGGTTCATTTAAAGTTGAAAGAATTGGTGTTCCGCCTTGAGAACCGTTGAAAAATGCATTGCCTGCTGTATTTGGAGCTCCGTTATATTGAATAGTTAAAGAATCTAAAACATTCGCGGGCAAAGAAGCTGTAAAATCTATTTTTATCTCTTTAGTTGGAAGTTGCTGAAAAGCAAGATTCTGACCATGAAAACTTACCTGAGAAACATTGAGGTTGAGATCAAGATCAAAATAAATACTATTCAATGCTTGTGTTGGCTTGAAATGAGAAGTTACCGATCCTGAGATATTGTAAACAGCAGGATCTATAGTGACCTCCATTCTCTGATACTGAAGATCGTAGTTCAACGTATTAGGATTAATATTTCCCGCAGCCATTTTAGCCGCATAAGATTTCATTTCTTTTTTTAATAAACCTTTTTTTTCTACATTCTCATTTTGCTGTTGAGCCGATAAAGTATTCATAAAAAAGATACTTATGCATAAAATATAAAATTTTCTCATTGTCAGATAATTAGAGCTTAAAGATAAAAAAAACCTTTCAATCAAAGATTAAAAGGTTTCTATATGAAATTAATATTTTTTTTAAAGATCCAAAGCCGGTTTAAGAATTGTTTCCATCTTGCTTTTCACCTGTCCTACAGATCCTGAATAATTATTCACCATCAAAGAAAAAACAAGTGTTCTTCCAGAATTGGTTTTTAAATATCCTGCTAAAGTTTTTACTTTATTTAATGTTCCTGTTTTTGCAAAAACCTGTCCGTTTCCTTCTCCCAAAAACATACTTTTAAGCGTTCCGGACTGTCCGCCAATCGGAAGAGAATTAAAATATGCTTTGTAAAATTTCTCATCCATTAAAGATGTCAAAAACTTCACCTGAGAAATTGGTGTTACATGATTACTTCTAGACAAACCACTTCCGTCCATATAATTTAACCCTTCCAAATCGAATGCAATATCTTTTAAGTGATTATTAACCACGATTCTACCCGCTTCTGAAGTCTGATCACCCATTTTCTGGAAACCTACTGTTTTAAGCAAAGCTTCGGCTAAAGAATTATCACTTCTTTGATTGGTATAGTAAATGATGTCGCCCAAAGTCGGAGATTTATACGTTGAAATCATCTTTCTAATTTCAGGAGATGCATCTGTCATTTTAGGAGTTACTTTTCCGGTAACTGCTACTCCACTTTTCACCAAACTTGCTCTGAATGAATTGGCAAGGAATGCGGGTGCATCTGGTAATTTTGTAGTTAAAGTACCGTTCCCATCGTATTTCTCGGCATACACCATCTTGTTGGCATACGGCGAAACATAGAAAAATCTTTTATCAGCAGTAGGATTTATTGATTTTTTTACAATCAGTTTCTCGTTTGCAGGATTGATTTCTCGTGTTGTACCAACCGGAAGATAATAATTATTGTTTTCTAGCCACACAACATTTTCCGGAAGTACTGAAATGTTACCTTTGAAAAGCGCTGTCTGAATAATAATATCACCATTTACCTTTTTGATACCTTCACGAGCCATTCCGCCTGCGAAATCTGAAACAATATCTTTGTAAGACCAGGCTCCTGCCTTATTGGTTCCCAACGATGGGTCACCACTTCCTACAATATAAAGATTCCCGTTTAAAGTTCCGTTCTCATCGATCGCTCCCGAATATTCCAACTGCGTCATCCAACGGTAGTTTTCACCCAACATGCTCATCGCAGTTTCGGTAGTTAACAACTTGGTTGTAGAAGCGGGAACAAGCGGAGTGTTTTCGTTATAAGAAGAAATTATTTTCTTCGTTTTCGGGTCGTAGACCACAAATCCCCAGGTTGCATTTTTCAACACGGGATCAGTCATCATTGTGTTTACACTGATATCTACAAGTTCTTTTGGCGACAAAATAGCTTTTTCCACATACGCAGCCGGCGATGGAAGGTTTAAGCTTGTTTTATTGTCGTAATTCTGAGAGTAAAGAACTGTAGAAACGGTCGATTGAGCAAGTAGAAAACCAGCAGTCAGAACCGTAATACCTGAAATATATTTTCTGAAATTTACCATCTAATTTTTCTTTTGTATATATTTTGGATTAAGTAAAGAACAATTAGTTAAATCATTCATCGTATTCCAAACATATAAGTCAACGTCCAAATGTAGAAATTATTATGGTATGGTAGTTAGGTAGACTATAATAAAAGGCTATAAATTATGTTAAAGTTTGTTAAAAATCCACAAAAACATCTTTTTTAATGCTTTGATAAGCAGTGATTTCGTCAAATTCCTTCAAACTTAGCAAAACTAAACTTTTAAATTTGTCATAATTTTTGCCACGCGGAAGTTTTAGCATTACCTGAAACTGATACAAATTATTTAATCTCGCAATCTGCGATCTTTCAGGACCTAAAATACAATCTTCGGGAAGATATTTTCTTAAAACTGATCCTAAAAACTGCGAAGCACGATTCACTTTTTCGTCCCTTCTGTGTTTCAGCTCAATCATAATTAATTTTGTAAAAGGCGGATAATTAAATTTTTGACGTTCGGTGAGAAAATACTTATAAATTTTCGAGATATTATTCATTTTAATCAATTGAAAAACAGAATGATCCGGATTAAAAGTCTGAATTAAAATTCTGCCTTTTCCGGAAACTCTTCCCGCTCTTCCGGAAACCTGTGTAATCAGTTGATAAGCCCTTTCTTCTGCTCTAAAATCCTGCACATACAGCATAGAATCAGCTTTGGGAATCGCCACCAATTCGATATGATCAAAATCCAGACCTTTTGAAATCATCTGAGTTCCAACGACAATATCGGTTTCTCCGTCCTCAATTTTTTCGTATAATTTTTCGTACGCAAATTTCTTTCGCATAGAATCAACATCCATTCTGTCGACTTCATTGTCTGGAAAAATTTTAGAAATTTCTTCATGAATCTGCTCAACTCCCACTCCTCTTTCATTAAGGTTTTCAGAATAACATTTTGGGCACGTTTTCGGCTTCGACGCTCTTTGTCCGCAATAATGGCATTTCATTTCGTTTGCAGCTTTATGATACGTCATTACAACATCACAATTTGAGCAGTAATTCACATATCCGCAAGATTCACATTCCAAAACACTGGCGTAGCCACGACGATTATGAAGAATCATCGTCTGATTTTTTTCTTCTAAAGTTTTTTTAATTTCCTCAATTAATTTTAGCGAAAAATTTCCCGAAACTTTTTTAGAATCCTGAGCTTCTTTAAAATTAATAAGTTCAAACTCCGGAAGCTTTACATTCCCGAATCTTTCATTGAGAAAAATATATTTCATCTTCTCTTTTCGGGCTAAATAATAGCTTTCAACAGAAGGTGTTGCCGAACCTAGAATTACATTTGCGCCATAAAAATTAGCCAAAACCAAAGCAGCATCTTTTGCATTGAAAAAAGGAGAGACTTCTCTCGGTTTATATCCGGAATCATGCTCTTCATCCACCACAATTAGTCCCAAATTCTGATAAGGCAAAAACAGAGCATTTCTGGTTGCAATAAGAATTTTGACATCGTTATTCTTTATTCTTCGCCAAATTTCAACTTTCTCAAAATCAGTTAATTTCTGATGATAAAACCCAAGTTGTCTTCCGTATTTTTTTTCTAATCTCTGAGTGATTTGCTTTGTTAAAGAAATTTCGGGAAGCAAAAACAAAACATTTTTCCCCTCCGAAATACATTCTTCGATTTTCTCTAAATAAATATGTGTCTTTCCGGAAGAAGTTACCCCATGAAGCAACACATTTTTGCCTTCTTCAAACGCTTCATCCACTTCATTTTTTGCAGCTTTCTGAATTTCTGTAAGCTCTTCAACCTCTTCAATTTCGCCTTCATAGCTTTCAATTCTGTCTTTCTGCATGTAATATTCTTCAACCAGATTTTTATCTGCCAAAGATTTAAAATGCGAACTCGCAAAATAACCGCCCTCAAACAATTCTGATTTTTTGATATGCAAATCAGGATTTTCTGTCTGCTTTTCTAAAATATGCAGGAAAAGATCTTTCTGCTTTTGGGCTCTTTTTAAGCTTAAAAGAATCTCGGTAAGATTATTATTTTTTAAAACCTCATCAGTTATTTTTACATAAGCAACTTCTTTCGCTTTGTATTTTTCAGCAATCTTTTCGTCGATCTCAATATATTGTAAATCGATCAGCGAGTTGATGGTTTTAATGATATCTTTTTTCGGAATAAATGCTTCAATATCCGTTAAATTGATAAGCTGGCGAACTTCCAATGCCTGAATAAGGTACATTTCGTTGACATCCAAATTTTCAAACTCAACGGTAATATTGGGTTTTAATTTTAGATAGGTTTCACTTTCCAGTTTTAAAGAAGACGGAAAAGCAAACCTGTAAATTTCACCCAAATTGCAGAGATAATAATCTGAAAGCCATTTCCAGAATTTGATTTGCTCAAGCGGTAAAATCGGTTGTTCATCTAAAATACTGATTACTTCCTTCGGTGCAAACTGAGTAGGAACTTCATCATGAAGCTCAAAAACAATTCCGGTATAGATTTTTTTTCCTCCAAAAGGAATCAAAACTCTCATTCCGGGTAGAATTGTTGATTGTAATTCTTCGGGAACTTTGTACGTAAAAGTTCCTTTCAGATTGAGCGGCAAAATAATTTGAGCGTATTGCAAGGGAATAATTAAAATGTAAAATTAGATTTTTATTCAGAGAAGTGCAATTTTTGTTGATGCTGAATTCTTTAAAACATTAAGAATATTGAGTTTTTAAGAAGAAGCATCATTTATATTCGTTAAGATTTAAATTTCAAGACATTTTTTCTTTCCCCAACCCTAAAGAGTGGAAAAATATCTTGAAAATCGCATAAAAATTACTCCTTCTAAGGTCGGGAAAATAAATTTTGATTAAATAACAGGCTTTTAATAGCCAATTTAAAAGATGAGTTCAATAATATAATACCAAACCGCTGACGTGATAAATCCAACAAGAATACTGAATCCGATGATCAAATTCGTCAGCTTTGTATTCAGCCTAAATTGTTCGGCAATAATACTTGCCGTAACAACCGTCGGCATTGCTGCTTCAAAGACAGAAATTTTCGCAACATTACCTTTAATTCCGAGTAATAAAGCTAAACCTAAAATCATTATTGGTGCTAAAATTAATTTATAGAACATAGAAGCTGAAATCTGTGGCAACAATTTTTTCCAACCATTGAATTTCAATTGTAGTCCAACAGAAAACAAAACCAACGGACTTACAGTAGCAGCCAATTTATCAAAAAGTGGCTCTGCAAAAGTAAAATCGATGAATTGAGATAAAATCAATGCAGCAATACAACCGATCAAAGGCGGAAAAGTAACCAGTCTTTTTAAAATAAAAATGGCACTCACTTTTCCGGATTTGCTTCCGCCTTTTACTGCAGCGATAATTCCCAATGTGGAAAGTGCAAAAAACATCGTCTGGTCACAGATTATCGCAATACTTAAAAGACTTTCACCATAGAAAGCTGAAATTAAAGGAAATCCAATGAATGAAGTGTTGCTGTAACCACTTGCTAATTCTAACGTACTTCTCGATCTTCTGGAATATCCTTTCTGTCTGCTGTAAAACATCATAAAAAAGAAACATCCAATCGCAATTACAAAAGTTGAAAGTATTGGAAAAAGCATTTCTGCAGATCATTGAACCTTGGGTAAATATTTAAAAGAAACTGCAGGAAGTGCTAAATAAAGAATCCAGGTATTGATGCCTTTGTGTGCATCGGGATGAATGGATTTTGTTTGTTTGAAAATCATTCCTGCCAAAATACAGACCGCGATTAAAACAAAATTTACCATACTTTTTTAAACTTTACTTCTTTTACTTTTGTCTTCATACAAAAGTAACAAAAAATCAAGACTGGAAACTCCAACTAAAATTTCACATTAATTAAACCTGTTAAACTCTGCTAAAATTAAAACGCAGATATTCATAATATAAATTTCTAATTCAAAAAAACTTTATCTTTGCGACTATGATTTTACGAGGAGAAAACTTAATCAAAGAATACGGTCCCAAAAAAGTTGTAAAAGGCGTTTCTGTACAGGTTCAGCAGGGAGAAATTGTAGGTTTGCTTGGTCCGAACGGAGCCGGGAAAACCACTTCGTTTTATATGATCGTAGGTTTGGTAAAGCCTACTTCAGGAAGAATTTTCCTCGACAAACAGGAAATCACGACCGATGCAATGTATCGCCGTGCTCAAAAAGGTATTGGTTATCTTGCTCAGGAAGCTTCCGTTTTTAGAAAACTTTCTGTGGAAGATAATATTCTTGGCGTTTTGCAGCTTACTAAACTTTCAAAAAGAGAACAGCAAATAAAATGTGATGAGCTGATTGAGGAATTTTCTCTGCAACACGTTCGTAAAAACAGAGGAGATCTTCTTTCCGGTGGGGAAAGACGTAGAACCGAGATTGCAAGATGTTTGGCGACAGACCCGAGTTTTATTCTCTTGGATGAACCTTTTGCAGGAGTTGACCCGATTGCCGTGGAAGATATTCAGAAAATTGTAAGAAGTTTGACCGACAAAAACATCGGAATCTTAATTACCGATCACAACGTGCAACAAACTTTGGCAATTACCAATAAAACTTATATTATGTTTGAAGGAAAGATCTTGAAAGAAGGTCTTCCTGAAGATTTGGCAAACGACCCACAGGTAAGAGAAGCATATTTGGGAGAAAACTTCGTCTACCAAAGTATTTTCGATAAGCCAAGTAAGAAAAGTTACGCTTACAATATTTGGGCAGGAAATTTTGATTCTAAATCACAAATGCAATCTTTCGTCAACGAAAACTTTGCTCAGTTTGATGATCTTCGATTGATGCATGGTTTTGAGGACATTAGTTTTGCATCTTTAGGAAATTCAGAAATTGAACATATTTTCAGTGATGTAGTTGACAAAAACGCCAATAATTCTTTTGTATTCCAGAAAAAAGAAATCAATTCATATTATTCTTTGGAACAGGCTGAAGCAGATTCTAAAGCAGCCAGTAAATCTGAATTGCATTATCTGACTACTTATGTTTTTGAGGGATAAATCTTAATTTACTATAAATGTTTTTTAAAAATTTATTCAAAAATAAAACGCCTAATGTTTATTCTAAAACAGATATGTTGACAAAAATTGAATATTTTGAAAAATATCAGATTAAAGAATTATTCAATCTATTGCATCAAGCCGAAGAATTACTGGAAGAAATTTCCATTGAAAATTCAAATAATGATTTATTAAATTTCAAAAAACTTTTTATAGAAGAAGTTTATGAATTGGAAAGTGATAATATAGCTGATTTTACAAATATTTGGAATTGGTTTCAAACTAATAAAGAATGGAATCAATTTACAGGTTTGAAAGGTGAAAAAATTGGTGTTAAGATTTTACATATTATAACCAAATGGAAAATTGATGATGATTTCATTCCGGGATTTAAAATTTCTTTAGAAAATGAATATGGAGTTATTCTCGAAAAACAAAAAGAAAATAATTTTGGAATCATTAGATGGGATACTCCAAAAGAAGTTGATGAAGAAGATTGGATTGGAATGTTTGAAACTTTTAAAAAGATAGGAGGAAAAATTATTGATCAAAATCATCAGTTTAAATACATTAATGATGATGGAAGTTTAAAGAATCAAATTTAAAACAAACAAATTATTTGCTAAAAAACATAATAAAACGTACCTTTTCTCTTAGAAACGGTGCGTTTTTCTTTTAAACCAAATCATGGCAAAACCTTTTAACAGAACTCTTACTCTATTTGGAATTTACAAACAACTAATTCCTTTTATAAAGCCTTACAGACCGATGATCTACGGAACTTTGTTTCTTACTTTTCTTGGCGCTTTGGCAGCTCAGGTGAATCCTTTAGTTTTAAAATATACGGTCGATGAAGTAACAAATCTTACGCATTTACCACATCCGATGAGTGAGGGAGTTCATATTCTGATTATTATTTCGATTATTTTATTGGGAAAAGAATTGTTGAATATTTTCATCAATTTCGGGCAGAAATTTTATGGTGAAAAAATAAGGATTAATGTAAGTTCTGTTTTGGCTCAATCCGCAATCGACAAAATCCTTACGTATCGAGTTGCTTATTTTAATGATGAGAATCACGAATCGGGAAAACTTCAAATCAGAATAGACCGTGGAATTGAAAGCTTAACAAGACTTGTTCAAAACTTCTTTATTGATATGCTTCCATTATTTTCAAATGCATTTATTGCATTGATTATTATGTACATGCAAAATGTTTACGTGGGTATGGTTTCAACGATCATTGTTCCTATTTATTTTTATATCAGTTCGTTACAGGCAAAAAAACTGGGCGGAGTAAGACGAACTTTGAGGAATCAGCGTGAACAGAAAACTTCAGGACTTTTAAATTTAATTAATTCAATTATGGTAATTAAAAGTTTTGTGCGTGAAAAATTTGAAGGCAAAAAACAGTACGATCTACAGATGCAATTGATGGACAGCCAAATGTTTACCCGGAAAACCAATTTTATTTATGATGGTTTAAAAACTTTTATAGAGCAGTTTGGGGTTGTTTTAATTATTCTTTTGACGGTTTATTTGGTTTTGGATCAGCAAATGACGATTGGTGCTATTATGCTTCACATCATGCTTTTCAACAATGTTTCTTCGCCCATCAGGCAGCTTCACAGAATTTATGATGATATGAATGATGCGATGATTTATGCCGAAGGTTATTTTGATATTTTAAATGCCGACAATGAAGTCGAACCGAACGGAACTTTTGTGGAAAATAAGATCACAGGAAACTTTGAATTACGAAATATCAATTTCACCTATCCCAACGGAACAAAAGCACTGAACGATGTTTCAATGACAATTGAAAACGGAAAAACGACTGCTTTAGTAGGATTAAGTGGAGCCGGAAAATCAACCATCATCAATCTTCTCTGCAAATTTTATCTTCCGGATTCTGGTGAGATTATTTTAGATAAAGTAGATTTAACGAATTACAACAATACTTTTTTACGGGATGATCTGGGATTGGTTTTGCAGAAAAATCACATTTTTCAAGGAAGTATTGAAGACAATATCCGTTACGGAAATATGAATGCAAGTTTTGAAGAAATAGAAGAAGCGGCTAAAAAAGCATATCTCCACGAGCAGATTTTAGATCTTCCGGAAAAATATAAACACGATGCAACTCAGCTTTCTGGCGGACAACAACAAAGAATCGCGATTGCCCGATTATTTTTAAAAAATCCGCCGATTATTTTTCTTGACGAGCCGACTGCAAGTTTGGATGCAATTGCCACCGAACAGATTAAAAATTCTTTGGATGCTATTAAAGCAGGAAGAACGGTCGTGATTATTTCTCATTCTCTTTCACAGATTTTAGATTCAGATAAAATTTATGTAATGAAAAAAGGATATGTCGTAGAAAGCGGAACGCATGATGAGTTGGTACAAATGAACGGAACTTACAGAGAAATTTTTGATGCTTCTGCAAGGAGTTTGAATTTGGATAAATTGGTGAATACGTTTAAGAATTAATGTAACAATTTAGTAGTTTAAAAGTGTATCAATTATGTAATGCAAATACTTTAAACGCAAAGATTTAATAAAAAAGTGAAATCTTTAAGGAGCAAAGAATAGCGAGCAAGTCGCTTAAGCTTGAAAAAATATAGCCACCTACAATCAATTTATTGATTAGACTTTGCATTTTAAATATTATTTGAAAAAATAAAACCTTTGCGTTTAAAAAAGTTACTGATTAAATTTGCGCAATAATGAACGACCACTACCTCAAAAAACTTGACCGTGTCACTGCTATTCTCACACAACTGCAATCAAAACCGATTGTAAGAGCGCAGGATTTAGCAGAAAAATTTGATGTCAGCATAAGAACGATTTACCGTGATGTAAAAACGTTGGAAAATGCCGGTATTCCTATTATTGGTGAAGCAGGAAGCGGATATTCTCTGATGGATGGCTATAAACTTCCGCCTGTGATGTTTACTAAACAGGAAGTTTTGAGTTTTATCACTGCTGAAAAGTTAATGCAGAAATTTTCGCATGAAAGTTTAGGAAATCATTATCAAACGGCGATGGAAAAACTGCGTTCTGTTTTGAAGCATTCAGACAAAAATTTAATTCAGAATATTGAAAATCAGATTGATATTTACAATTACAATCCAAAAACAGAAGATTCGATAAAAAATATCATTCCTATAATTTTAGAAAGCATCGCCGAAAAACATCAGATCTCGATAAACTATAAAACGGTTAATGAGAAAATTTCGACAAGAACCATAGAAGTTGTAGGTGTTTTTTTTGAGTTTCATTATTGGTACATCATCGCTTACTGCACATTGCGAAATGATTTCAGGCAATTCAGAATAGACCGGATTTTAAGCATTGTAAAAACTCAAAATCCTTATTTGCAGGAATATGGGCAAATTAATGATTATAGAAAAACTCCGAGCGGAAATAAAACCATCGTCAAGCTTTTAGTTGACAAAAAAATTACAGGGCATTTGAATAATTCAAAAATTTATTACGGATTAATCGAAGAAAAAGAAACCGATAAAGGAATCGAAATGACCTTTGAAACCGAATGGATCAATGAAGGGTTTCCACGTTGGCTGATTGCCTTTGGAGATTACGCCGAGATTCTGGAACCCGAATTTCTAAAAACGACGATGAAAGATTTAATTCAAAAAATTTCAAAAATAATTTAGACATAATGAAGCTGTTAATTTTACGATGCCTATTGCTCGCTGCAATCACTTATTCTACTACAATTAATGC
>Ga0308163_10004415_pt1 | contig 11185 bp, 5 predicted proteins | sample PhyTR1_FD_201037 | JGI IMG/M metagenome (GOLD analysis project Ga0308163, IMG submission 201037) | Phyllosphere microbial communities from UC Gill Tract Community Farm, Albany, California, United States - DLSLT.R1 | ecosystem: Host-associated > Plants > Phyllosphere > Unclassified | place: USA... | reverse complement strand
CTTAAACACGCGCAAGCCAAGCTCGATTATCAGGCGCACCACGACCCGCTCACCGGCCTGCCGAATCGCACGCTGTTTGAAAGTCGTCTGCTCACCGCACTGAACAGCCAGCAGGAAAACGGCGGTCAGGGCGCCGTGCTGTTCCTCGATCTCGACCGTTTCAAGCACATCAACGACAGCCTCGGGCACCCGGTCGGTGACTTGCTGCTCAAAGGCATTGCCGTTCGCCTGAGGGAACAATTGCGCGACATCGACACTGTCGCGCGCCTGGGCGGCGATGAGTTCATTATCCTGCTGCCCGGCCTGCAACAGGCCAGCGACGCCGATCACATTGCCACCAAACTGCTCAACTGCTTCGGCGCGCCGTTCCAGGCCGGCGAACACGAGTTCTTCATCAGCGCCAGCATCGGCACCAGCCTGTATCCCCGCGACGGCTGCGACGTTGCCACGCTGGTGAAAAACGCTGACGCGGCGATGTACCGCTCCAAGGCCAAGGGCCGCAACCGCGTCGAAAGCTACACCCGCGACCTCACCGCCCAGGCCAGCGAGCGCGTGGCGCTGGAACACGAACTGCGCCGGGCCATCGAACGCGATGAATTGTCCCTCTACTACCAACCCAAGATCAGCCTCGACGACCATCGTCTGGTCGGCGCCGAAGCGCTGATTCGCTGGCGCCACCCGACCTTTGGCGAGGTGCCGCCGGAGCACTTCATCCCGCTGGCCGAAGAGAACGGCATGATCCTGCAGATCGGCGACTGGGTGCTCGAGACCGCCTGCCGGCAGATGTTCGAATGGAACCAGATCTACGACAGCCTCGGCCCGCTGTCGGTCAACCTCGCCGGCGCACAACTGCGCCAGCCGAATCTGCTCGGACGCATCGAGCAACTGCTCAGGGAAAATCGTCTGCAGCCGGATTTACTGCAACTGGAAATTACCGAAAACTTCATCATGAGCCAGGCCGAAGAAGCACTGGCGGTGCTGCATCAGCTCAAACACCTGGGTGTGCAACTGGCGATCGACGACTTCGGCACCGGCTATTCCTCGCTCAGCTACCTCAAACGCCTGCCGCTGGACATCCTCAAGATCGACCAGTCGTTCGTCCGCGGCCTGCCCGACGACCCCCACGACGCGGCGATTGTACGGGCGATCATCGCCCTCGGCCGGAGCATGCAATTCACCGTGATTGCCGAAGGCGTGGAAACCCAGGCGCAACAACAATTCCTCGCCGCCGAGGGCTGTGAACAGATCCAGGGCTACATCGTCAGCCTGCCGCTGCCCGCGGAAGAATTCGCCGCAACATTTCTACGTATTACCGTATCGGATTATTCGGATAGCACAGCCGAGAAACCATCGCTATAATCCGCGACCTACTGAGGGCCTATAGCTCAGTTGGTTAGAGCAGAGGACTCATAATCCTTTGGTCCACGGTTCAAGTCCGTGTGGGCCCACCAAATTTGAAAGCCGCGCAATTGCGCGGCTTTTTTTCGTCTTTAGTTCATTCCTCCTTGCAGATCACCAAGGCGTCCTCGACCCGACAAATGGGTGGCTTTCCATCTTACCCGCCAATAAATGGAAGGGAGTGGTCCCTACCCAACACCGACATTTTGCACGAACATGCGCGCCATCTTCTTCAAGATGGCAATTTAACATCTTGGAGGTGATCCCTTCCCTGCATTAGGTTATGTTTGCGTATTGGTATGTAGGCAATCAGGTAAAGGTGATGACGGAACATTCCTCAAACTTCTCACATCTGTCTCCACTAAGCGGTGAGTTGGCAAAAATCGGGTACCGCGCGGAGCAGTATTTAAAGGAAGACCCCAATACGAGCCTGCTCAAGTCTCGTCAGTTCGCGGAGCTGCTCGCGCAGGAAACGGCCGCCAGGTTAGGCCGTTTCAAACTGGATACGCTTCAGACGCAGTCCCAACTGATCCAGATGCTCAGCCGAGAAAACGTCATTTCCGCCGAAATCCGGAACGCCCTGCATGCAGTACGTAAGATGGGCAATGTAGCCAACCATCAGTTTGCCGATGACATTCGCGGCGCACTTCAAGCGCTCAAGATAAACAATCAACTGGGCTTGTGGTTTCAGCGCACCTTTGGTGATACACGCTTCAAAGCAGGCGGATTTATCATCCCGCAAACTCCGCAGACGAATGCCGAGGAAGTTCAGCAAGAACTCAGCACCCTGCGCAAGCTTAAGGTAGAGGCCGACAACGAACTGGCGAAAGTCCTCACCCAAGCCGACGAAGCCGCACGACGAGCTCAAGCCCTGGAGCAGGAAGCACGGCTGTGGGAGTCACTGGCAACCGAGGAGGAAGCCAGCACGCAGCAGTTGAAAGCCAAGCTTGAAGAACTGCAGCGCAACAGCATCAACGATACGCAACAGAAACTGTATCTGCAGCGCGCCGCAGGTGCAGCCCAGCAAGTGGTGCTCGACGAATCCGCCACCCGAGTTCTCATTGATGCTCAATTGTCGGCCGTCGGCTGGGAAGCCGATACCACGCAGCTACGCTATAGCAAAGGCGCACGACCAGAATCGGGTCGGTACAAGGCAATCGCTGAATGGCCGACGGCCAGTGGCCCGGCAGACTATGCGCTGTTCCACGGAATGGAACTGGTGGCGGTGGTCGAAGCCAAGCGCAAAAACAAAAACGTCTCCGACGCCATCAAGCAGGCCAAACGCTACGCCAGAGATATACAGCTTGGCGAGTTCAATTTCGCCGGCGAGCCTTGGGGCGAATACAAGGTTCCCTTTGTATTCTCCAGCAATGGTCGTCCTTACTTGAAACAGGTCGAGACGCTCTCGGGCATCTGGTTCAACGACCTGCGCCAGCCCACCAACCTACGCCGTGCGCTAGACGGTTGGTACAGCCCTTCTGGATTGAAAGAGCTGCTGCGCCAAGACATCCCCAAAGCACAGGCAGAGCTCGCGGCAATGCCGTTCGAGTTTGGCTTCGACCTGCGCGACTACCAACGCAAGGCCATCGAAGCGGTCGAAAAAAATCTGGGTGAAGGCAAACGGCAATGCCTGTTGGCCATGGCCACCGGCACCGGCAAGACCAAAACCTGCATCGCGATGCTCTATCGCCTACTCAAAACCCGACGCTTCCGCCGGGTGCTATTTCTGGTCGACCGAACTTCACTGGGCGAGCAGGCCGGCAACAGTTTCAGAGATACGCGAGTGGAAACCCTGAACACCTTTGCCGACTCCTTTGGCATCACCGATATCGATGAACCCACTGCGCAAGCAGAAACCTCGGTGCACATCGCGACAGTACAAGGCATGTCCGCTCGCCTGCTGGGCAACGAGCCCGAGAACGCACCTTCCGTTGACGACTATGACTGCATCGTCATTGATGAATGTCACCGCGGCTACTTGCTGGACAAGGAATTGTCCGACACCGAGTTCAGCTTCCGCGACCAGGAGGACTACATATCAAAATACCGCAAGGTCATCGAACATTTCGATGCCGTGCGGATCGGCATGACAGCAACACCGGCCCTGCATACCACTCAGATTTTCGGTGAACCGGTGTACTTCTACAGCTACCGAGAGGCCGTACTCGACGGTGTGCTGATTGATTATGACCCGCCCGTAGTGATAGAGACTGAGCTATACCAGAACGGCATCCACTGGAATGCAGGCGATCAGCTCGACGTTTACCGCCCGGACAGCCAAGACATCGTGTCCTTCAACACCCCTGATGAACTCTCGTTCGATATCGGCGACTTCAACCGCAACGTCATTACTTCGCCATTCAACAAGGCGATCTGCGAAGAGCTGGTCAAACACATCAACCCGTTCGGCCCGGATAAAACGCTGATCTTCTGCGTCACCGACGCCCATGCGGACATGGTCGTCGATCTGCTTAAGAAGGCCATGCAACAGCGATACCCCGGCAAGATCACTGACGATCAGATAAGTAAGATCACCGGCGCATCCGACCAGCCGCGGCAACAGATCCGCAACTTCCGGACGGAGCGGCTACCCGCCATCGCCGTGACCGTGGACCTGCTGACCACCGGCATCGACGTGCCCGCCATCTGCAATCTGGTGTTCTTGCGCAAGGTCAACAGCCGTATCCTCTTCGAGCAGATGCTCGGCCGCGCCACGCGCCGCTGCGACGAGCTCGACAAGGAGGCTTTCAAGATCTTCGATGCAGTGGGCACCTATCAGGACATGCTTTCGAGCACCACGATGCGGCCGGTCGTCGTCAACCCGAACATCAGCTTCGCTCAGCTGAGCCGTGAGATGATCGAGCAGGAGAACGATGAATCCCGTCAGCTAATTCGTGACCAGTTCATCGCCAAACTGCAGCGCAAGGCTCGCCATCTGGATGATCGTCAGTGCGCCATCGTCCTGGCCGAAACGGGCATGCCCGCTGAAGAGCTGGCCTCCTTCCTCAAGGAAAAGTCATTGCCGGAAATGGCTGAGTGGTTTGGACAAAACCCATGGATTGGCGAACTGCTGGATGCAAAATCGCAAAGCCCAAAAATGCATATCCCCATCGCCATGCAGGATGACAAGGTGGTGAATGTTGCGCCGTTCTATGGCAAGCCGGAAGACTACCTGGAGGGCTTCTCGCAGTACCTCAAACAGCACAGCAACGAAATACCCGCCCTGCTGGCCGTGTTGCAGCGCCCGCGCGAATTGACTCGGGCAGATCTGCTGAAGATCGCCGCGATCCTCGACAATGCCGGTTACAATGAGCGCGCACTGACCACCGCTTGGACCCAACGTACCGACGAGTCGGTGGCGGCAGGTATTATTGGCTTCATTCGTCAAGCGGCGCTCGGCGATCCGCTCCTTCCGTTCGAACGCCGGGTAGACATGGCCATCAACCGTATTCGCCAGAAGCATCCCGAGTTCACGCCCTTGCAACAGGACTGGCTCAACCGGCTCGGGCGCCAGCTCAAGCAAAATGACGTGCTCGACCGCGACGTCATTGATAACGGACCACTGCGCGGCCAGGGCGGCTTCGGACGCATCGACAGCTTCTTCGATGGCAAATTGCAGAGCTTGATCGAAGAGCTCAACGAAGCTGTCTGGGCTCAGCAAGCCTGACTGTGACACCCGCGCGTCAAACGGCGCGCGACTGCTTTTACGCCCTGATACAGGGCAATCGATTCAGAGAACTTCATGAAACCCGTAACCCAAGATATCGTCCAGAAACTCTGGAATCTTTGCCACGTCCTACGCAGCGACGGCGTTACTTATCACCAGTACGTGACCGAGCTCACGTACTTGCTGTTCCTGAAGATGGCCAAAGAGATCGGTCGCGAAGACGAACTGCCCGAAGATTACCGCTGGGAAAACTTGGAGTACGCCGCAGCACGGGCCGACCTCGACTTCTACCGCGCTCAATTGCTCTACCTCGGCAGTCACGGTAGCGCTATCACTCGGCAGATTTTCGCCGGTGCCACCTCGTTCATCCGTAAACCAGCGACCCTGACCACCTTGGTCAAGGCAATCGATGAGCTCAACTGGTACTCGGCTCGCGAAGAAGGCCTGGGGGATCTCTATGAGGGTCTGCTGGAGAAGAACGCCGGGGAAACCAAGTCCGGTGCAGGCCAGTACTTCACACCACGGCCATTGATCGACAGCATCATCCGCTGCATCAAACCGCGCCTGTACGAGAGTATTCAGGATCCGGCGGCAGGCACCGGTGGCTTCCTGATCGCCGCCAACCACTACCTCGACGAACATCACGACCTGGAGTCACTCTCCGTTGAGGAATTTGCGCGCTACCGTAAACAGTTCCATGGCATTGAGCTGGTCCCTGATACCCATCGCATGGCGTTGATGAACCTAATGCTGCATGATTTGGAGTCCGACGGATCAAGCGGCGTACGGTTTGGCGACACCTTGTCGCCGGACGGCCAGAGTTTGCCACCGGCAGACCTGATACTCAGCAACCCGCCTTTCGGTACCTCCAGAGGTGGCGGTCTGCCAAGCCGTACCGATTTGCGATATCCGACAGCCAACAAACAACTGGCGTTCCTCCAGCATATCTATCGTGGTCTTAAGCCGGGCGGCCGGGCGGCCGTGGTGTTGCCGGATAACGTGCTGTTCGAAGCAGGCGTAGGCACCGACGTGCGCCGTGACCTGATGAACAAGTGCAACTTGCACACCATTTTGCGATTGCCAACGGGCATTTTTTACGCCCAAGGCGTGAAGACCAACGTTCTGTTTTTCCAGAAAGGCACCCCTGAGGATCCGAGCCAGGATCAAAGCTGCACACAGCGTGTGTGGGTTTATGACTTGCGCAGCAATATGCCTAACTTCGGTAAACGTACGCCATTTAACGCAACTCACCTTGAGCGTTTTGAAGCGGCTTACGGGGAAGATAAGAACGGCAATAGCCCACGTGCCGAGAATGTTGAAGGGATTGGTGAGCTGAGCCGCTTCCGGGTATTTACTCGCGAGCAGATTGAAAAGCGTGGGGATTCGCTGGACATCACTTGGTTGAAGGATGCGGGCAGCCTGGATGCTAATGACTTGCCCGAGCCAGAAGAGCTGGCGGGTGTAGCGATGGCTGAGCTGACGGAAGCGTTGCACGAGTTGGAAGAATTGATGAAAGCGCTGGGGGCTGGGGATGAAGTGGCGGCGCAGAAGCAGTTGATGGCTGAAGTGATGGGACTGGTGGTATCTGAGGGCAATGGGAATGAATGAGCTTCCAAAAAGTTGGAAGACTACCGAAATTGGTGACTTGTGCAACCTGATTAATGGTCGAGCCTTCAAGCTACAGGAGTGGTCTGACTCTGGCTTACCAATTATTAGAATCCAGAACTTAAACAACAAAAAATCCAAGTTCAATTATTTCTCCGGAGACTTAGACAGCAGGCATCTTATTTCTAACGGCGACCTTTTATTTGCATGGTCCGGCACGCCTGGCACTTCATTCGGCGCCCACGTTTGGGATGGCCCAGACGCGGCTCTAAATCAGCACATTTTCAAAATCGAGTTTTCCGATGAACACATAGAGTGTAATTTTTTACGTTATGCGATCGATCAAAAACTTGATGAACTAATTGGTTCAGCCCAAGGTGGTGTTGGACTACGCCACGTAACAAAAGGAACATTTGAGAAAACGGAAATATCATTTCCCCCAAGAGCCGAACAAACCCGAATCGCCCAAAGACTCGATCAACTACTGGCTCAGGTCGACACCCTAAAAGCCCGTATCGGGGCCGTCCTCATACTGCTCGTACGCTTTCGCAAATCCGTCCTTGCGGCTGCGGTTTCCGGTAGATTGACTGAAGAATGGCGAGCACAAAGCTCCAAAGCAACTATCTCCTGCCGCTCAGAGCCCTCCCCCTCTGTCAACTTTGCATGGCACGAAGTCAGCCTAAGCGATGTTGCACGAGACTTTTCGTATGGTAGTTCAGCCAAGTCAAAACCAAATGGCAATGTCCCGGTTTTGCGTATGGGCAACATTCAAAACGGAGTTCTTGACTGGACTGACTTGGTTTTCTCCACTGACGAAGCAGAAGTTAAAAAATACACTCTGCATGCTGGCGACATACTATTCAACAGGACCAATAGCCCTGAGCTAGTAGGAAAAACAGCGATATATAGAGGTGAACGCCCTGCAATTTATGCTGGTTACCTTATTCGAGTACGGTGTTCAGAACTACTCAAACCTGAGTTTTTGAATTACTGCCTGAACAGCCCCCAAGGTAGACATTATTGCTGGCAGGTCAAAACGGATGGAGTTAGCCAATCAAACATCAATGCGAAAAAGCTTGCCGCATTCCGGTTTGGGCTTCCTGAGGTAGAGGAACAAACCGAAATCATCCGCCAGGTCGAACAACTCTTCGCCTTCGCCGACCAACTTGAAGCCAAAGTCGCCGCTGCCAAAAACCGCATCGACCACCTGACCCAAAGCATCCTGGCCAAAGCTTTCCGCGGTGAACTGGTGCCCCAGGACCCCAACGACGAACCTGCCAGTGTGCTGCTGGAGCGCATCAAAGCTCAGCGTGCCGCCGCCCCCAAGGCAAAGCGCACCCGCAAGGCGTCGGTTTGAATCCACGAAAGGAAGCGATCATGGCCATTCCCGATTTCCAGTCTGTCATGCGCCCGGTATTGGCCGTGGTCGCCGATGGCTTGCCCATCAGCCTCAAATCTTTGCGAGAGCACGTCATTGAGCAGTTTCAACTGAGCGAAGACGAGCGCCATGAAATGCTGCCGTCCGGGCGGCAGACCGTGATTAATAACCGTATTGGTTGGGCGCGCACTTATCTGAACAAGGCCGGTTTGCTGAGCATTCCGAGCAAAGGCCTCGTGCAAATCACCGAGCGTGGTCGTGAAGCGCTGCAATCGGGGCCTCAGAGGATCACCATCGGTTGGCTGAAACGCTATCCGGAGTTCAGCGTATTTCATGGTGCGCGACCTGAAATCGATGCGCCCTCCGTGCAAGCCGAACCGGTGAGTGATATCACACCGGACGAGCAACTGGCCCAGGCGCATCAGGCCTTGTTGCAGTCGTTGGCGGACGAATTACTGGTTCAGGTGCGCGGTGCTTCGCCGACGTTTTTTGAACAATTGGTGGTCGATCTGATGATTGCCATGGGCTATGGCGGCTCCCGCAAGGAAGCCGGGCGTGCCACGCAGCAGACCAACGACGATGGCATCGACGGCATCATCAAGGAAGACAAACTCGGCCTCGACGTGATTTACCTTCAAGCCAAACGCTGGAGCAGCACGGTACATCGTCCGGAGATCGACAAGTTCATCGGCGCCCTCACCCGTCAACGTGCGCGCAAAGGTGTGTTCATCACGACTTCTGAGTTTTCCGCGGGAGCCCGTGAAGCGGCACTGGGTCTGGATATCAAAGTGGTGTTGATCGATGGCGTGGAGTTGGCGCGCTTGATGATCGAAAACAATTTGGGCTGCAGCGTGAAGCAGGTTTACGAGATCAAGCACATCGACTCGGATTACTTCTCCGAAGATTGAGCACTACCTGACGACGACGAGCAAAACGGTGTTATGTCGTGGTGAAGGTGCTGACGCTACGATCCTCCCAAACGAAAGCGGACGAAAATCAATAGAACGACGAATAGCCTGCTGAGGCTGATCATTCCCAAAAAAGGACTGATCGCTCCCGTTTTAGGACTGATGATTGCCTGAGCCCGAGCCAGGCTCAATCCGTGAGCATTTTCAGTTGTGCCGCGAATCGATGATTCGACGCGGGATCCGTATCGGAATAAGCCATGTTGCACAGCAGATGCTGTAGCTCACTGACCTTTTGCGTAATTCTGCTCAACCCCAAACCCAATCTCTCGGCCACATGCGTACGGTCAAACGAGCCTGTAACATGCAGGATCATTGACCCGCGTTTCTGGAGCCACACCGTTGCCCGACATCCGCCCACCCGTGCTTGATGAAATCGACCGCCAGTTGATCGCCGCTCTGCAGATCAACGCCCGCGAGAGCGTGGCCATGCTTGCCAGGCAGTTGGGCATTGCGCGCACCACCGTCACGTCGCGGCTGGCGCGCCTGGAAAAGGCCAAAGTCATCACCGGTTATGGCGTGCGTCTGGGGCAGCGGGTGGTTGATGGCGGGTTGCAGGCGTATGTCGGGATCAAGGTGCAGCCGCGTTCCGGCAAAGAAGTGCTGCGCCGCTTGAGTGCAATGGCGCAGGTGCAGCAGTTGTGTGCGGTGAGTGGCGAATTTGATTATGTAGCGTGGTTGCGCACGGATTCGCCGGAGCAGCTGGACCAGTTGCTGGATCAGATTGGCAGCGTGGACGGGGTGGAGAAGACGACGACGTCGATCATTTTGAGTAGCAAGATTGATCGGGGGCAGCCGGTTTAAAGTTGTGTCCGGTCTTCTTGGGTGGATTACAGGGCCTCTTCGCGAGCAGGCTCGCCCCCACATTTTGGTCGGTATGTAGTCACCAACCGTCATATTGATCGTTTAACTGGCAAAACGACGACACTTTGCGTCTTATTAACGTGTTCTACGCTCCCTAGAATGGCTGGCATCTTTTCCTATACTCAGACGCGCATTCGGCGTCGGGTCGCCAGCAAGGTCAGCCATGAACAAGAACAATCGCCATCCTGCAGACGGTAAGAAACCCGTCACCATTTTCGGTCCGGACTTTCCATTCGCTTTCGACGACTGGATCGAACACCCGGCCGGTCTCGGCAGCATTCCTGAACACCATCACGGCGCTGAAGTGGCGATTGTCGGCGCCGGTATTGCCGGCCTGGTGGCCGCGTACGAACTGATGAAGCTCGGCTTGAAACCGGTGGTTTATGAGGCGTCGAAGCTCGGCGGGCGTCTGCGTTCGCAAACGTTCAATGGCACCGACGGCATCGTCGCGGAACTGGGCGGTATGCGTTTCCCGGTGTCCTCCACCGCGTTCTACCACTACGTCGACAAGCTCGGCCTCGAGACCAAATCTTTCCCGAACCCGCTGACACCGGCCTCCGGCAGCACGGTGATCGATCTGGAAGGCAAAACCCATTACGCACAGAAACTGGCGGATCTTCCTGCATTGTTCCAGGAAGTGGCTGACGCCTGGGCAGATGCGCTGGAGGCCGGTTTGCAGTTTTCCGATATCCAGCAAGCCATTCGCGACCGCGATGTGCCGCGCCTCAAGGAGCTGTGGAACACGCTCGTGCCGCTGTGGGACGACCGCACGTTCTACGATTTCGTTGCCACCTCCAAGGCCTTCGCCAAGCTGTCGTTCCATCACCGCGAAGTGTTCGGTCAGGTCGGTTTCGGCACTGGCGGCTGGGACTCGGACTTCCCCAACTCGATGCTGGAAATCTTCCGCGTGGTGATGACCAACTGCGACGATCACCAGCACCTGGTGGTCGGCGGTGTGGAACAAGTGCCACAGGGCATCTGGCGGCATGTGCCGGAGCGTTACGTGCACTGGCCTGAAGGCACCAGCCTGAAATCCCTGCACCGGGGTGCGCCGCGTTCCGGCGTGAAGAAAATCGCCCACGCCCCGGATGGCCGGTTCGCCGTCACCGACAACAACGGCGACACCCGCGAATACGCCGCCGTGCTGACCACCTGCCAGAGCTGGCTGCTGACCACCCAGATCGAATGCGACGAAACCCTGTTCTCGCAGAAGATGTGGATGGCGCTGGACCGCACGCGCTACATGCAATCGTCGAAGACCTTCGTGATGGTCGATCGCCCGTTCTGGAAGGACAAGGATCCGGAAAC
>Ga0308163_10004414_pt1 | contig 11187 bp, 11 predicted proteins | sample PhyTR1_FD_201037 | JGI IMG/M metagenome (GOLD analysis project Ga0308163, IMG submission 201037) | Phyllosphere microbial communities from UC Gill Tract Community Farm, Albany, California, United States - DLSLT.R1 | ecosystem: Host-associated > Plants > Phyllosphere > Unclassified | place: USA... | reverse complement strand
CCGACCGAAACGTGTGTGACAAGACGGCAGAAGCCCACCGAGGATCTCGGTGGGCTTCTTCGTTCTCATGGCTGTCGTTGGGTCGTACGCATGGGGTGCCTCACTGCGACGTTTAGCGGACCACCCGTGTGCGACGTGGGTCTTCTGACCCCTGCGGCCCGGTCGATTCAGACACCGCGTTGCGCGACGGGACCGGCTTACGAGACGTTCCTACCGGGGCTCGTCACCGAACGAGTGCCTTTGTCCATCGAGGCGAGTCGGACACCAGCTCATGACGGCGACGATAGATTCGCGGCATGACCCCTCGACGCGTTGTACTCGTGACGCTGGGTGCACTGGTCATCATCATCGGCTTCGTGTTGATGGCCCACTCGGACGGCAGGCTCGACCGTCTGGTGGCTTTTCTCGTCATCTTCGCCGGGTTCGCTCTAGTCGTGTTCACCACGGCTCGACCGGGCCAAGCGGCGCTCGCCCGCTACTGGAGCAAGTACGAGAAGAAGTAGCCACGACACATGTCACTCCTGCCGGACCGTTGAGCGCTCGTCATGCAGGACACGGTCAGGGCCGTCAGCCCCGCCCGGTTGTGGATCCCTATCGGCAGCCGATCCGACCTCACCTGCCGTCACTCGGCGGCCCCGGTAGAGTCGGTGCGAACGCCGAAGCGGACGAGATGGGGGATCTCGATGCGCAGGATCGTGTCGGTTGCAGTGATGGCCGTTCTCGCTTGCACCGTTGTCGGTTGCACTGACAGTTCCAAGCCTGACGTCACTCCGGCCCCATCCTCCGACCAACCGTTGGCTTCGGCATCTGCGGTCTCCGAGAGTGCTCCGGCCGAAGATCACGAGAGGACCGTGACGGCGAATGGAAGCGTCACCGGCGGTCCCTCATCATTCGTCTACACCGTGGCATCGGGGGACGCCGTGACAGGAATTGCTGCGCGTTTCGGTCTCTGCACTGCCGACATTTACCTGGCCAATGAAGACCCAGAGGTATATGGGCACGAGCTTGCGGTCGGCCAGCAGCTCACTATTCGCCGGATGGTCGGACCGGGTCATACAACGGAGCAGTGCGACCAGCCCTACCCAGACGGCGTGTACTGACCATGCGAGAGCGAGACTTGCAGGGTCCGCCTACCCAGCACGGCTGGAAGTCAACACCAAGTGCGGTGTTGTTCTGGGTACTCGCGGTGGTCGGGCTGCCCATCATGGCCGGCGCGTGGTTGTGGCTCAGTCTTGCCTCGTTAGAGGAAGCTACAGAACAGCCGAAGGCCGTTGCTGCGGGCACCACGATGGCTGGCACGACGCTGCTCGTGGGCGGCAACCCGCTGGCGCTCACCCATGTCCTCGGACTGGTCGTCCTTGGCGCGGTAGCAGTCAAGGGACGGTGCCACCGGTGGACGGGAATGATCGCAACCCTGGTTGCAGTGCTGTCGCCTCCGCGGCTGGGATCGCGTTCGTATTGATCCTGAACGGCGGGCAGCTGCTCACTCCAGTGAGTGGTTCATACGCCCCGTAGCCGCTACCGGCGCGCAACATGATGCTGAGGTCCCTCGACACGTGTGGGCCGACGAGGCCAGATGAGTTCCGGCGTCCAGTAGCGCATCGGCTACTGAGACATTTGGGCCGGTTCTATGAGCCGGTCACACTTCGTGTCATAACGATGCTGCCGTAGCGCTTACCGGGGAAGCGCACGTCGTCGACGTGCTCGAAGCCCCAACGCGCGTACATGGCGACAAGGTGCTCGGCCGGTGCCGCAGTGTCGAGTCCAATCCGCGTGATACCGTTCCTCGCGGCCCACGCGCACGCGACGTCGAACAGCGTTCTGGCGACGGCGCGACCGCGCAGTTCCGGCCCGACCGCCACTTGGCACAGCCATCCGGTGCCTGGCTTCTGAGCATGCTCCGACAGTGAACGGACGTCGTCCGGTGGAGGCGCGGACATCGTCATGCTCGCTGCGACACGGCCGTCGTTCTCCACAATCCAGCAGACGCCCCCTGCCACCCGCTGACGGGTCGTCTCGACGTCCTGGGTCGCTGCGGTGAAGTTCAATCCCGCATCTTGAAGCTCTCGGTAGGCCGAGTTCAGAAGAGCCGTCAGCTCCACTGCGTCCTCAGGACGGAAAGGACGCGGCTCGACGTTGGTAGTCACTCTGCAAGCCTAGGAGGCTGCCTCACGGTAAGCCGGTCCCGCCCGCCGACGCCCGGATCGGGATCGGCTACTGGACTTCTTCTTCCTCCCCTTGAGCTGAGGGATTTGCCCTATCCGCTTGCGCGGGTGGGACGACGCACGCCTGTCGCCCTGATCTCCGCATCGCCTTTCTTGCTCGTCTCTTGACAGATCCACAGGTTGGGGTCGAAGGTAACTGTCATGGGGACGGATCGGGGGGCTGGCGCTGAGGACCAGCCCGCGGAACGGCTTGAGCGCCTCGTTGCTGAGTCGCCCGGGTCAGTGGTTTCTGCGCCGGAGCAGGCGCAAACCTCTCGTCGAGTCCTCGGTGCGGTGGGCTTGCTTGCGGGTATCGGTGTTGTTGTGGCCGTGGGGTTGATTGCCGTTTGGCACTTCGTGTTGTCGCACGTTGTGCGTGCGGCCATGAGTCATTGGGCCGGTTAGTAGAGATCTGAGGCACGTCCAGCATGGGCAGGGCCGTGTGGGCGTCATTTGGGGGAGAGATGGCTGAGTTGTGGTTGCGTCGACGTTCGTTCCGTACCACCGCAGTGGCGGTTCTGGCGTGCGTGGCAGTGTTTGCAGGAGGTCCAGCACTGGCTGCCGCGCCGCCTGCTGCGGATCCGGACGCCTCGTTGCCGCCGGTTCAGAGCCAGGGGGATGCATCGCAGCAGGTTCCGGAAGGCGACCGGCGTCAGGCTCTTGGATCTGAGTGGGCGTCCTCGGGGGATGCCGCGTATCAGCTGGTGGGGACGGCTGACGGTCTCGCGGTGGTGCGCGGCACCGCGAAGGCGGGGTACCGCTGGGAGACGTTGGCGCAGATCACCGTTCCGGGTGTTGAGACGGACCGGTGGATTGGGAACTTCTGCCTGACCGCTGATGCGTCGCGCATGGTTGTGGTTTATGCCCCGCGGACGACGACGAACTCGGAGCAGGGGTTCGGGGAGGGTGCCTGGGCAAGTGTCGTGGACACGAAGACGGGGGAGCAGTCCTCTCTCGGCCGGGGGTACAGCATCTCGTATTCCAATCCGGGCTGTGGAGCAGGGCAACGAGTCGCTTTGATGCGGTCCGTGGACGATGCGACGTCAATTGCGAGCTTTGACGCGGTGGACAAATCGAGCCAGTGGACGGCTGACATCCCGCGGCAGCTGACATCCCCCGTGCCACTTGCCGACGGGTCAGTGCTCGGCGCCACTGCTGGGAAGATTGTTCGTGTCCGTGACGGTGGTGCGGTGGAAATGGTCGCCAAGACAACCGGTACCGCCTTTGATTTGGTCGTCGCCGGAAGTCGGCTGACGTATGCCGAGTACAAGGGTGCGACCGCCACGGTGAAGACGGGGACAGTGCCCGCGACGGGGACGGCTGCGCTCCGCTCAATTGGCTCCGGGAAACTTGAACAGGTCGGGGTTGCAGCGGATTCCCGCGGCCACACCTACGTCCTCGGCGACCTCAAGGCAGCTGGTTCGGTCCCGGATGGGATCCGTACGGCACCAGAGGTGCAGCCGGGTGCGGACATCTCGACGACGGGGCTAGTGGCGACAAGCGACGCGGCATCCCCGTCCACCCTTGGTGGTAGCGCCGCTGGTGACGCAACGATCGGGGTGCAGTCTCTCGAGACGGGGAAAGCCACAACGCTCGAAGTCCCTCCGGCGGGCGGGGACGTGACTTCTTCGCCAGTCGGTTCTCCTGCCGCATCACGGTCTCGGGTCGCCGCAGCTGCGGTGGGCTCGAAGTCGAATCCATCCGAAACGGAGCGCACGTGCGCGGTGCCCCGCAACGACCCGCGCGCACAGGCGCTGCAGCCCAAGCCGCGGCAGGTCGAGTGGGCCGTCAACCGGATCGTCTCCGGCCAGCTGACCATCTCTCGCCCCGCGAACTGGAACAGCACCGGCATGGCCGCGTACAAGCCAGCAGACCTGTTCCCGACGAAGGCGCTCTCCGGCGGCGGACGCATCCCCTCGCAGGTGCTCCTCGGGATCCTCGCGCAGGAGTCTAATTTGTGGCAAGCGTCCCGCTATACGAAGCCTGGAGCGACCGGGAACCCGCAGATTGGCGTGTTCTACGGCAACCCGCAGGCCGCAGGTGTGAATGACAACGCGTTCTGGGCGGTGGACTTCTCGAACGCCGACTGCGGCTATGGAGTCGGGCAGGTCACCGACGGGATGCGTCTCGCCGGCCGCGAGCAAGGCCGCGTTACCGCACTTCCGGTCGCGAAGCAGCAAGCCATCGCCCTCGACTACACGGTGAACATCGCTGCTGCGGCGCAGATCCTGACGGACAAGTGGAACCAGAGCCGCGCCGACGGCACCACCATCAACAACGGCGACCCGACGAAGATCGAGAACTGGTTTGCAGCGGCCTGGGCGTACAACTCCGGCTACCACGCGAAGGGAGAGCCCGAGTCGAACGGCGCGTGGGGGCTTGGCTGGCTGAACAACCCGGTCAATCCGGCCTACCCGGCGAACCGGAAGGCCTTCCTCGATGGCAACGCGGCGGACGCCGCACACCCACAGGACTGGCCCTACCCAGAGAAGATCATGGGGTTCGCGGCGAACTCGCTGACCTTAACCGAGAAGCAGACCGCCGACGCACCGCCGACCGAAGTGGGCGGGTACCGCACCGCCTGGTGGAACGGCACCGACGAGACCGCTCCGAAGAACCGCACGGCGGTGAAGCCCCCGCTGACAACCTTCTGCCAGCAGGGCGTAAACGAGTGCGCACCGATCTACACCGGCTACTGCTCCCGCTCCGACCTGCACTGCTGGTGGCATGGAAACGCGACCTGGAAGAAGGACTGCGACACCACCTGCGGCAACGAGCTCTACCGGTTCGCCCCCGCTGCCGACTACATGACCGAACAGCCCAACGGGGAAAGCTTCCCGCCTGCCTGCACCCGTACCGGTCTGCCGAGTACCGCGCGAGTCATTGACGACGTCCCGATCACGACGGACGCGGGAACCCTCACCGCCAACCCGACGAGAGCTGGATGCTCTCGAGTAGCCACAGAGGGGTCATTCCGATTCGACTTCGGTGCTGCCGGTGCATCCGGTTCGTACCCGTCGAAGATCGACACGCACCAGCTCGGCGGCGGCTTCAACGATCACTTCTACTTCACCCACACGTGGGCATCCAACAACACCCCGGCCTCTTCCGTGACTGGCACGTGGACGCTCGGCGGCAGTCTCAAACAGTGGGGAAGAGTCTGGATCCACACCCCGGACAACGGGGCATGGGCGAAAGACGCCCGCTACGACATCAATCTTGGCGACGGACGCACCAAAACCCGTGTGCTCCCACAACGCAACTGGTCCAACAAGTGGTCATCCGTTGGGGTGTTCCAGTTCAATGGCACACCGTCGGTATCGCTGTCGAACATTACGAACGACGCCGACGACAACGCCGCACGAGACGACGTCGCGTGGGACGCCGTCGCATTCGAGCCGCTGTCCGCGAAACCGAAGGACATCGTGGTCAACATCGGCGACTCGTACTCCTCGGGCGAGGGAGCGCCAGGTGACACCCCTGGCGGCTACATCCCGGTCAGCGACACCAACGGTGATGATACCTACTACCAAAACGCATGCCACCGCTCGGTGAACTCCTGGACCAACCGGGCCGTCTTGCCCGGAGCGACAGCCACTGTGGCCAGCCGCGACAGCACACGCGACGCCACGCTGGACTACCACTCCGTGGCGTGCTCGGGCGCGCAAGCGACGAATCTGCTGACGACGAAGCAATGGGAACCACCGCAGCTGTCGCAGGGGTACCTCGATGAGAACACCACCCTGGTGACGATGTCCATCGGGGGGAACGACATCGGGTTTGGCGACATCATCCGCGGTTGCATCTTCAAGGGTGTCTGCGAAGACAAGCAGAAGCCTTCCGCATACGCGGCACTCGACATTCTCAAGGGCCGCCTCGACGCCACCTACACCGAGATCAGGCGGCAAGCACCAAACGCCAAGATCGCGGTGATGGGCTATCCGAACATTTTCGAGGACGGCGTCAAATGCGTCGCGGGGATGAAGGAAGCCGACCAGGCGTGGCTCGTACAGCTCGGCGTCGACCTGAACCAAACGATCAAGGACCGCATCACGGCGCAGAACGCGGGCGCGAAGATGGTGTTCATGGACCCGGCGCCGGTGTTCAAGGGGCACAACGTCTGCAGCGCAGACCCAGCCATCCACACAACTCTGCCGATCGTCACGAACCTTTACGGTGCCCGGCGCAGCGGCGAGAAGGCCTGGTTCAACATCCCCGTTACCGAGGGCGCAGACGCGATCTTCGCGGTGTCGCAGCAGAGCTTCCACCCGAAGGTTCTCGGTACTGGCTACGAAGCGAAGCTGCTCGAGGCAGCCCTCAAATAGCAGCCCGCCGCTTTCAGACCAGGCGCCACTCGCCGCAGCACGGGTGGACGGCCGTCACAGAATGCTGCTGTCACAAGGGGATAACTATGGAACTGACCAGCAACCGCCGCATCGTCGCGACACTGCTCGCGTTCGGACTCGCCGCCGGCGCCCTCGTCGGGGGAAGCCAGACCGCCGGCGCCAGCCCGGCTGCCGCGGCCACCACCGCCGCTGCGTGCACCGACGGAGGCGAGACAGCGGACAACTTCGTCGCGTACAACATGTACGTTGAACTTCGCCGCAGCGCCAAGTGCGGAGGCACCGCCTGGTTCCGCATCAACTACAACGGCGGCGGCATCCAAGGCAACGGCGAAGTCACGCTCCAGCTCAAGTCCCGCACCGGGACCGTCTCGTCGGTATACACGAAGGACGTCCTCAGTGCCAGCCCGTCCTGGGTGAGCCCGTACTACACCGGTTACAGCCAGGCTCGGTTGGTCTACAAGAACAAGTCCGGTGGTGTCGCCAACCGCACGGGAGGGTGGAAGTCGATCTACCAGGAAGCACGGTAGTTCGACCACTTACGACTGAACGGGCTTTGAGGCTTCCTATCTCAGGGCCCGTTCAGCGCTTCATCCGACACCCTCGGGGAACGATGCATGGCACTGATCCACCTGATGACCCGGACCCTTCACATGACGGATATCCAGCCGTTGCCCGACCGAGAGTTCCTGCCCTAGGACGTCGTCATTGCTCAGGTAGATGTCCGCAGTGCAGATGCCAAACCGCTGCGCGATCGCTATCACCGCGTCTCCTTGTGCAACCCGGTACCTGTACCCGTTCCCGTCAGCGGTGCTCGATCCCGCGGCGCCGGCACGAGATCCCAGATCAGAGGGATCCGCAGAGACAACCCCCACGGGAGTCGACGAGGCGGACGGCGTAGCCGTTGGCGACGCCGATGGGAGTGGCGACTCTCGATGCGCGGTGCAACCGGTCAACAGGACCCCGCTTACAACAGCAACGACCACTGCCGTAGTCACTCGATTCACTCTGCCCCCTTAGCTCAGTGGACCCAGCATAAGGCGCGCCTTCGACAGGGCGACTCGCCGCCCGGTGGACGACGTCTTGCATCACTTCCAGCCCCGCTGACATGCTCCGAGAAGCAGCATTATCGGAACCGGGCCGCGCCGACTCGGTATCCGTGTGCGCGCATGGCGGCTTCGACGGCGGTGGTGATCAGCTTGCGCTGGTCGGTGTTGTCGCCGGCGGTGAGGGCGTTGAGTTGCACGGTGCCGATCGGCGTGGTGCTGTCAAGGATCGCGACGAGCTGCTCGAGGGGGAGCTGGCTACGGGTGTGGAGGGTGTGCAAGTGGCGGGCGATACCGTCGCGGAGATGCTGTTGGAGCTCCTTGGTGAAGGTGGCGTCGTCGGCGTGTACCCAGCCGGCCTGTCGGTAGGTTCGGCGGGTGGCATAGACAGTGCGTGCGAACGTTGCGGCCGCAGCAAGGCCCGCCAGGACCCAGGTGGCGGTCGTGCCGACGGCAGCGAGCCCAACTGTGATGATCACGCCGCTGATCAGCGTGGCGAGGATCCATGGCACGTCGGATCGTGTTGCAGCGTGCGCGATGCTACGGGCGGTGTCGGCGATCGCGGTGACTTCTGATGCTGCTGGTTTCGGGACGGGAGCGCGGCTGATGGGTTCGTAGGTGGTTGCAGTCCGTTGAAGGGGAGTCGTGGAGCGGATCTGTCCGTCGACTGAGATCCGTGTCAACTGCCCATCGCCACCGAGAGCGCTCGGTCGCCTCCGGTCCCTCCCGAGCCTTGCAGATCGCGAACGGCTGGGAGCCCTCCCGGGCAACACCCACACTGGCCATTGCCTGACCGGCGCAGGCCCAGGAATGCGCCGACACCCACCGCAGCAATGCCTCCGAAGAACGAAAGGCTCATGCTGCTGAACCAGGGCGCGTCCGAGCACCCGGTGTGTGGAGGTTTTGGGCAGAGCCCGTAGGCGTACAGGTTCTCGTTGAACACGTAGCCGGTTGAGATGACCACGGCCACGATTTCCGACCACGACGAATGCCCAGTTCATGACCAGGTCGCCGCGAGCAGCATTCCCTTCCCGAGGTGTGCTTGTGGTGCGTGTCCTCGTTCACGAGTGCTTCGATCGGTTCTTCTCCACCGGCCAGCTCCGTATCTGATCACGAGAGCGGCTGTCGCCGGATCCACACGGTCACCCCGAGGTGAGCGATGCCGGTCGCAGCGAGACAGACCATTGCCCACCCGACGACGCTGTGCCCGGTGGCGAGCCAGAAGATCCCGAAGGCGAGGACGAGGGCGGCCAGGAGAGCACCGACCAGGAGCAGCAGCAGGCTGGTCACGGGGGTGGCGTTCAAGGTGAGCTGCACGTCACGCACCCAGGCCGGGGTCCGCACACGATGCACGAGGATCGCGACCGTACCCACCAGGACGGCGATGCTCGCTGCAAACAGACCTGCTTCAGCCATGGCGAGATGGTACCGGCGAAAGGTGCATGCTTCGGCTGGTCCGCAGCCTCGAACGCCCCGGCTGACGCTGACAGGATGAGTTCGTGCAGATCGAAGACGTGGACGAGCGGCACTACGGCACCGAAGGCGAGCGCGACACGTTCGTCGTGCACTTCTTCCATGGCCCGAGCGGCGAGACGGTCGCGCCCGACTGGGACGCCACGAGTTGGGCGGTCAGAGTGATCCGCGTCACCGACGCGACGTACCGTGCGGCGTTTGCAGAGGCCCGGCGGATCGCCGCAGGCGAGGTGTTGCCGACACTGTTCTCGGTGTCCCTCGAGACCGCGGAGCCGAGTGGTCCTGGGATCCTGCGACTGTTCGGGACCGACCTCAACATGGAGGGACTCGAGCTCGAGCCCGATTCACACGCGGCGAAACGGGAGATGTTCGCCGAGTTCTTCAGCCGCGACCGTTCTGCGCGCGCGTGATCGGGCCTCCAGCCCATCACGCGCCGCGCGCGAGGAGCTGCTCGTGATGGAGCTGCAGTCGACGTCCGCACCGCTGTGCAACGCGCTCACTGTGGGTGACGATCACGAACTTGGTTCCCGCTTGCTGCAGCCGGTCGAAGAGGGCGAGCACTTCGTCTTCGGTCGTCTCGTCCAGTGCGCCGGTGGGCTCATCGGCGAGGACGACCGCAGGGCGCTTCGCGATGGCTCGAGCGATCGCGACGCGCTGCGCTTCTCCTCCTGACAGCCGTCGTGGGCGCTTGCTGGCGAGGTGGCCGATGCCGACCGCCTCGAGGGCCTCACGTGCTCGGTCAGCGGAGTCAGCGCGAGCAGGAACGCCGAGCCGGACGTTGTCGAGCACGCTGCGGTCGCCGAGGAGGCTGTGGTCCTGGGTGACGATGCCGATGTGTCGCAGTCGGTGCGCCGCCATCCTCCGTGCGGTGCGCTCGAGCATGTGCCCGTCGTGCTCGTAGCTCCCGCGGAAGTCGCTATCGAGGCCGGCGAGGATCCGGAGCAGCGTGCTCTTGCCGGATCCGCTCCGCCCGGTGATCGCGACCGAGCGATCGTCGTCACGAAGGTCGAAGTCGAGTCGGTCGAACAGTGCTCGGGTCGATCCGTCGGGCTCGGTGATGGTCTTCGAGACGTTGCGCAGCACGATCATCGTGGGGTACCTCTTCGGCGTTGGGCGGTCAGTTCGATGCGGAAGGCTCGTCGGGCGAGTGCCCCGTCCGACGCACACCAGAGGAGCAGGGCGGTGCCGGCGCCGAGTCGTGCCGTTGCACTGTCGTTGGGGAGCAACGCGCTGATCGCGAGGAACAGCCCGAGCACGGCGGTGTACTCGGTCAGGCGGCTCGCACGGAACAGTCGGTTCGTGGCATCCGGATTCCTCCCGAGGAGATGGTGCACCCGCGCCACTGGCGCTCGTCGGTGATGCAGGAGTCGGTTGAGGAACGCCGTGATGATGCCCACGCTCGCGGTGAGGACGACGAGCAGCGCGGTGACGAGCGCCACGTTGTCCTGGACGAGCTGGCGGACGAGGGAGAGCTGCACGAGGTAGCTCGGGACTCCGAGCAACGTGTACGACCGGAAGCCGGTGTCGTCTCCGATCGCGTCGAGACGCGCGACGACGTCCCCGAAATCAAGGCTGTGATCGACGGCGAGATCGGCGTTGAGCACCTGGAACACCAGGCGCCCGAACAGCTCGGGATCCAGTCGGTCCAGTGCTGCTCGGTCGAGTCGGGCGAGTGTCGGCGGGTAGGGCACGATGACGGTGTCGTCGAGGTACTGGTTGGGTTCACCGCGGAAGTACATGGCGCTGTCCGGTTCGAGGAAACCGACGACTTCGAGCTCCTGCTCCTGCAGGATGACCGCTCCGGTGAGTCGCTCTCCGAGCTCGTACACGCCGCGGTACTCGTTGCCGAGCAGCACCGGGATCCGGCCGGATCCCCAGTCGACGCCGTCCCACTCGATCGGCTTGCCGTCCTGCACGGAGAGCCCCGCGAACTCGTACGCGGTCTCGTTGAGCTGGATCGACTTGATGTCCTGGACGCTCCGTCCGGACTCGTCCTGGTACTTCCCGTTGAGCGTGTACTCGGTGCCGTAGCCGACGTCGAAGCGGTCGTCGCCGCGGAAGTCCTGGACGGTGACGGGTTGGTCGTACGAGGAGATGAAGTCGAATCCGGGCTCATCGTCG
>Ga0308163_10004413_pt1 | contig 11189 bp, 10 predicted proteins | sample PhyTR1_FD_201037 | JGI IMG/M metagenome (GOLD analysis project Ga0308163, IMG submission 201037) | Phyllosphere microbial communities from UC Gill Tract Community Farm, Albany, California, United States - DLSLT.R1 | ecosystem: Host-associated > Plants > Phyllosphere > Unclassified | place: USA... | reverse complement strand
CGCGCGCGCTCAGCAAACGCCGCGAGGGGTACAGCGCCCACAAGGCGATCTCCGGCGCATCCAGATCGCCCCAGTGCACCAGGGCGCCGGCGGCCAGGTCGCGGCTGACCAGCGAGACCGGCAGGCGCGCGGCGCCAACGCCCATCCGGGCCGCGTCACGCACCATCACCAGCGAGGACAGCGCCAGCACCGGCGCCACCGCGATGCTGGACGTGCCGGCCGCCGTCCTCACGACCCAGGCCGCGCCGGGCTCGCTTATCTCGCGCACCACGGCCGGAACCGCCGCGCCGTCGGTGGGCCGCCGCAGGCCGGGACCGGCCACCACGACCAGACGGTCGCGCAAGAAGATCCGTCCGACCAGGCTTTCGTCCGGGGCCGGATTCACGCGGATCGCCAGGTCATAGCCTTCCTCGACCATGTCCACGCTGCGGTCCTCCGTCGTGACCTCGAGCCGCAGCTCGGGATACCTGAGCGCGAAGCCGGCCGCCAGCTTGCCCATCGCCGCCTGCGAAAACAGCAGTGGCGCGCTCACGCGCAAGCCGCCGCGCGGACGCGCTCCGCCGGAGGCGATCTCGGCTGCGGTCTCGTCGATATCGGTCAACAGGGCGCCGGTGCGTTCGTACAGCGCGCGCCCTTCCTGTGTCAGCTTGAGCACGCGCGCGCCGCGTTCGCACAATCTCAGGCCGAGGCTGGCTTCCAGTTCCGCGACCCTGCGCGACAGCGTGGCTTTTGGACGCCCGCTGGCGCGCGCCGCGCGGCCGAAGCCGCCGTGGCGCGCAACGAGGTTGAAATCGACGAGGGCCAGCAAGTCCATATGTTCCACCAGTGAGACGGGATGTCTAAATATACCGCCTTTCGGACCACACGTGGGATGGCTACCATGGAAGTGTCCAACGACGAGCAAGCCGACCTGACGACAGCAGGAGCACCGGGCCGGTTCCCTAATTTTATTCAGACCCAAGGAGCATCATCATGATCTTTTCGACCGCCACCGTCCCCGTCAACCCGCAAGGCGCCACCCCGCTCACCCGCGCCCAGGCCTGGGCCGGCCTGGTCCTGAAGGCGCGCGACGCCCGCCTGTTCCTGCCTCCCGGCCTGTGCACCCGCTGCGACGTGGTGGAAGAAGGCGCCGCCCACCTCGTGCGCGAGGCCACCATCGGCGGCCAGGACCTGCGCGAGATCGTCAGCTTCCAAGCCGAGCACAAGGTGTCCTTCTTCCAGGACGGTGGCCCGCGCGAAGGCGCGATCATCAACGAACTGTTCGAGGACGACGCCGGTGCGCTCCAGCTGCGCTTCTATTGCTACCTGGGCCTGCGCGGCAAGCTGCCGGACGGGCCGGAAGAGCAGGCGGAACAGGCCTGGATGGATGGCGACAAGGGCTACCGGAGCGCGCTGCTGTCGACGCTGGAACGGACGCGCGCCCTGCTGGCCGAGGGCAGGCTCTGAGCGTCACTTGCACGCCGGCGCCGGCCGCGCGCCTCAGCCGGCCAGAGTCCGGATCGCATCCGCCAGCTTGTCCAGCTCCGCGTCCCGGGTGAAATACGAGGGTGTCACGCGGATGCAGCTGCCGCCCACCGGGCCGTTGCGCGCCACCGTGAAGATGCCGTATTCCTCGGCCAGGCGCCGCGCCAGCGCCACGTTGTCCTCGAAGCCGGTCTGGCCGCGCAGGCGGAAGGAGGTCACCGCGCCATACATGGCCGGATCGTCCGGCGTGAGCACCTGCACCTGCGGCAGCGCGCGCACCTGATGCACCCAGCGGTCGCGCAGCCGGCGCAGGCGCGCGCTGCGTTCGGCCAGGGTGAAGCGGGCGTGGAAATCGAGCGCCGCCGGAATCGTCATCACCGCCGCGGCGTTGATGGTACCGGCGTGCACGCGCGAACGGATGTCGTCGGCCGGGTGCTCGGTATTGCCGGCCTGGATCGCGATGTCGTCCAGGCGGCCCTCGCGGATGTACAGGAAACCAGTGCCGAGCGGCGCGCCGATCCACTTGTGCAGGTTGACGCCGACGAAATCGGCGCCGAAGTCGGGCAGCTTGAAGTCGAGCTGGCCGTAGGATTGCGCGGCGTCGACCACGACGTCGACCTTGCGCGCCCTGGCGATCTGCACGATCTCGGCCACCGGCAGCACCAGGCCGGTGCGGTGGCTGATGTGGGTCAGCAGCAGCAGGCGCGCCCGCGGATGACGCTCCAGCGCCCGGGCGTAGGCGTCGATCACGTTCTGGCGCGTGGCCGGCTCCGGCACCTGCACCGTGAACACGCTGGCGCCGCGGCGCAGCGCCAGGTCGTTCATCGCGTCCTGCATGATGTTGTAGTCGAGATTCCCCATGATGATCGTGTCGCCGGCGCCGACCCGGCGGTTATTCCCGATCAGGATCTGCAGCGCCTCGGTGGCGTTGCGCGTGTGCGCCAGTTCGTGCACGCCGACGCCCGCATGCGCGGCCAGGCGCGCGCGCACGGTCTCGATGTCGGTCCTGTCGAAGCGTGTGCGCAGGTACTGCGAGTTGTAGGTGTTCAGGGTGTCGATATTGCGCTTGAAAGCCTCGGCCACCGGCCGCGCCATGATGCCGTAATAGGCGTTTTCCAGGTTGATGAAGTCGCCGGCGATGTCGTAGCTGGCCGCCAGCGCCTCCCAGTCGCCGGAGGTGGCGGCGGCCACCGAAGCTCCCGCGCCGGCACCGGCGCCCAGCGCCAGCCCGGCCGCGCCGCGCAGCAGCGCGCGCCTGTTCATGTGCAGTTCCTTCATGGGCAATCTCCGATCCTGTTCGTGTCGACACGGACGAGTATAGCCAGCGTTCCGGGCCTGCGGACCGCCTTGGCGTGATGGCTCCATCAACCAGGCTTATACCCTGCGCGCTCGGCCAGGTAGACCAGGCTGTGCGCCAGGCCCGGCACGTCGTCGAGGCTGCCCGCGCGGCGCATGCCGGCCTTTTCCAGCACGCGGATCGAGGCTTCGTGCTGCGGCCGCACCAGCGCATGCACCTGCGCCAGTCCCAGTTCGCCGAAGGCGGCGGCGAGCGCGGCGCGCGCCAGCGCGGTCGCGTGACCGCGTCCCCAGGCCGCCGTCTCGAAGCGGTAGCCGAGGTTGATGCGCTGCTCGGTCCCGTAGAAGCGGCGCGACAGTCCGCCGAAGCCGACCAGGTGCTGCGGACGTTCGGCCTCGGCCAGTGCCCAGCAGCCGAAGCCGAGGCCGAGCCAGTCGTCGATCCAGCCCTGCAGCATCGCCTCGGCCTGCACCGGGTCGCGCATCGGACCGGCTGGGTTGAAGCGGTTGGTGGCCGGATCGGCGTGGATGGCATACACGCGCGCCAGGTCGCCGGGCGCCACGGGTCGCAGCAGCAGGCGGCCGGCCTGGCGCGCGAGTTCGAAACGGATGTCCATGGCGAGAGTATAGACGCAGCCGCCGCCATGGTTTATGGTGCGCCAGGCCACCTTCCAGACAGGACTTCCATGCTCGAGCGCGACATCGACATCTTCCGCACCGTGATGAGCGCCGGCTCGGCCAGCAAGGCAGCGCGCCTGCTCGGGATGTCTCAGCCGGCCGTCAGCATGGCGCTCAAGCGCCTCGAAACGCGCGCCGGCATGGCGCTGTTCGAGCGCGCCGGCGCCAAGCTGCGTCCGACGGCGGAAGCACAGGCATTGCTGGCCGAGGTACAGCGCCATTTCGTCGGCATGGAGCTGATCGAACAGCGCCTGCGCACCCTGCGCCAGCTAGACGCCGGCCAGGTGCGCATCGCCAGCTTCCCCGGCCTGGGCATGGGCTTCATGCCGCGCGTGCTGGCCGACCTCGGGCCGGAGCGCGAGCGCACGCTGGTTTCGCTCCAGGTCATGCCATCGCAGGAGGTGCGCGACTGCGTGCTGCGCGGCGAGGCCGAGCTGGGGCTGGTGACCGACAACGTCTCGGTGGCTGGCCTGGAACATGCGCTGTTCGCCCATTATTTCGGCGTGGTCGCCCTGCCCGCCGGCCATGCGCTGGCGGCCGAGCCGGTGATCACGCCCGCGCAGCTGGCGCGTCATCCCTTCGTCGCGCTGAATCCCGATGACCTGGTGAGCGTGCGCCTGGGCGCGATCTGCCGCGCGCACGGCGTGCAGCTGCGCACCGCGGTCGAGACGGCCTATACCAGCAGCGTGTGCGAGATGGTGCGCAGCGGAATCGGCGTCGCCGTCGTCAATCCGGTAACGGCCTGCGACTACCTGCACGCCGGGATCGAATTCCGCCCCTTTTCCGAGCGCCTGGAATTCACCGCCCTGACGGTCTTGCCGTCGACCCAGCCGCCCTCGCGCTTCGTGCGCGCCCTGCTCCCCGCGATGCGCCGGCGCCTGCAGGCCGACATGGAGCGCCTCGCCGCCCGCATGCCGCCGGCCGCGCAGGCGCTGCACCAGTTCCAGAAACTGGCCGCGGCCGCGACGTCCTAGTTCGCCGGCGCCGCGCCTTTGAAACGCTTGCGCAGCCGGCGCGCGCCGATCACCAGCGCCGTGCCGCTCAGCAGCAGGCCGCCCAAGCCCAGCACCAGCAGCACCGCCTCGCGCAGCCAGCCGGCGGCGAGCATCGGCGCCAGGTCCCAGCTGTGCAGCAGGTTGAACAGCCAGCGTCCCGTGCGCTGCGAGCGGTCGAGCGTGGACGCCACCTCGCCGGTGTAGGGGTCGAGCTGGGCCCAGGTGGCGCCGGGGTCGCCGTAGACGATGCGCAGGGCCGGCAGGCGGCGTTCGTCGGCGCCGTACATCGATTGTTCCTGGCGCTTGTAGTAATAGGCGTCGTAGTGTTCCAGCCGCTCCGAGCCCACCGCAGCGGCGGGCAGCAGGCGCCGCGCCGCTTCGGCCAGGCGCACATCGGTGAAGCGATCGAGCACCGCGAAACCATCGCCCCTGGCCGCCACCAGCCGGGTGCGGTCGGCGCCGTCGCGCGCCAACAGATACGGCTCGCCGCCCAGCACGCGCCATTCGAGTTCGCGCGGCGTGAAACCGTTTGCGCGCAGCAGCGCCAGCGCCGCCGGCACGGCAATCGCGAGGCGCCGCTCGCCCGGGGTGGCGCCGGCATAGGCGGCCAGGTCGGGCTTGACGCCGCGCGCATCGAACACGCCGAGCGGATTCATCGACATCAGGCCGCTGAAGATCCACAGCAGCAGCGCCGCGCCGAAGCCCAGGCCAAGCAGGTGGTGCCAGCGCATCGCGTGTTCACGGAACGGCGTCTTCGCCCCGCTCTTGTAGCGGCCCGCGAAGCGCCAGCGCCAGATGCCGTTCAGGGCGCCGGTCAGGGCCGACACCGTGCCGAGCGCCGACAGCCCGATCACCAGCCAGCTCCATACCGGATCGCTCGGCTGGTTGCGGAACATGTAGAGCCAGTGCAGCCAGGCGCCGACGAAGTTCCACAGGCGCTCGGCGCGCGGCGCGTCGAGCACCACCTGGCCGGTGCTGGACGACACATAGACGCGGGTGGCGGCGGCGTCGTCCAGTTCGACCACGTGCAGCGGCCGGTGCGGATTGAGCGCGCGCGAATGGGTCCAGCGGTCCTCGCCGACCAGGCCGGCGTAGTGCGCAGCGGCGCCGCCGGCGAAGGCCCGCGCAGCCGCCAGCGCATCCGCCGGTTCCACCCGCGCCTGAAGCCGGCCGCTGGCGGCATCGAAGGATTCGAGCTTGCCGCCGCGCGTGAGCACGTAATGCGGCCGGGCGCCGATCGTGGTCAGCACCAGGCGCTCGGCGCTCGACGCGCCCGGCAGCGCGGCGGGATCGAGGCAGCAACCCTGGGCCGGCAGCGCCGGCAGCGCCGCCAGCCGTTCCCACGGCGCCAGCTTGGGATAGCCGACGAACAGCATCACCATGCCGCTGGCGAACCACAGCGCCATCAGCACGCCCGTCAGGATACCGGTCCAGCGGTGCACCAGCAGCGCGCTGCGCTTGGCGCGGCTTGCCATCGACATGGTCCGCCTCCTTCAGAAGCGGTGGTCGAGCACCAGCTCGGCGCGGCGGTCCGGCCCCACCAGCCACTGCGTCGGCGTGTAGTAGGCGGTGGCGTAGTAGCGCTTGTCGAAGGCGTTGGCCAGGCGCAGCGTCAGGCTGGTCTGGCTGGCCGCCTTCCAGCGCAGCGCCAGGTCGGTGGTGGCGTAGGACGGCATGCGCAGGGTGTTGGCGTTGTCGGCATAACGCTCGCCCACGTAGCGCAAGCCGGCGCTGGCGCCCCATGCCGGCAGCGGCTGCCAGTGCAGCCACAGGTTGGCCAGGCGCCGCGGCACGTCGGTCGGCAGCTTGCCGGCGCGCGAGACCGGCACCCCGCCGACCGATTCGACGAAGTCGTCGTAGCGCGCGCGCAGCAGCGAGGCGTTGGCGTCGAGCGTCCAGCCGGGCGCCAGCGCCAGGTTCAGCGTGCCCTCGATGCCGCGCGAGGAACGGCGCCCGACCTGGATGCTCTGCGCCGGATTGGCCGGATCGCGCGTCAGCAGATTGTCCTTGCGGATGTCGTACAGGGCCACGGTCCACTCTCCGCGCTTGTCCGCAAGTTCCTGCTTGACCCCGACCTCGACCTGGCGCCCGGTGGCGTTCTCGAAGCGGCTGTTGGCCGGCGACAGGAACAGCAGCGAGCCGACCGGATCGGCGGCGCGCGCGTACTGCGCGTACAGCGCCAGGCCGGGCGCGGCCTGGTAGACCGTGCCGACGCGCCAGCCGATGTCGGCGAACACCTTGTCGTAGGCCAGCCGGCCGGCAACCAGGTCGGTGCGCGCGAGCCTGGCGTGGTCGTAGCGCAGGCCGCCCAGCACCGACCAGCGCGCGTTCAGCGCAAGGCGGTCTTCCATGAACAGCGCGTACTGGCGCGCGCGGATGCGGTAGCGCGGGATGGTCGGCACATCGCTGACGAACAGGCCCGGCACTGGATCGAACAGGTCGACCGGTCCCGGCGAGCCGGCATAGGTGTTGTTGATGTGGGTGAAGGAGGTGCTGTTGACGTCGAAGCCGGCCGAGGCCTGGTTCGCCAGGCCGAACAGGCTGCCCTTGTAGGTGGCGGTGGTGGTGTTGCCGTTCTGGGCCTGGTCGTGCAGGATCTCGGTGTCGTCCGAGCGGTCCACCAGCTTCGTGTCCGGGTTGTAGACATAGGCCTCGGCATTGCGCCAGTGGCGATTGCTGTCGACGCGGTAGAAGCGCGTGCGCAGCGTGGTGGCCGCGTTCGGGCTCCAGTTGGCGTCCAGCCCGAGCCAGCGGTCGCGGTAGTCGATGGTGCTGTCGGCCACGTTGTAGTTCTTGTCGCGCAGGCTGTCCAGCTGGCGGCCGTCGACCAGCGGCGTACCGAAGTAGCGCATCGGCTCCTGGTGGCCCCAGGCCATGCTCAGCTTGAACCACAGCTCCGGCGAGACATCGAAGCGCAGCGCGCCGGAAAAGGCGCGGTTGCGCGAGTCGCCCATGTCGACCCAGCCGTCCGAGCGGTCGGCGCTGGCGTCGACGCGATAGGACCAGCGCTGGTCGATCGCGCCGCCGCTGCCGAAGGCGGCGCGGCGCGTGCCTTCGCCGCCCACGGCCGCCTGCACTTCGTTCTGGATCGCGCCGCGGGTCGGCTGCTTGGGCACGACGTTGACCACGCCGCCGATCGCGCCTTCGCCATAGATCACCGAGGCCGGCCCGCGCAGCACTTCGATGCGCTCGACCGCCCAGGTGTCGAAGGGGAAGGACAAGCCGGCGCCGCCGTACTGGCGCAGGCCGTCGTACAGGCGCATCACCGAAGCCGAATCGGTGAAGCCGCGCGCGGCCAGCGAGGAGCTGCTGTTGCCCGGGTGCGGCAGGCTGGACAAACCGGGGGCGCGCACGATGGCGTCAGTCAGGTTGACGTCGCCGCGTTCCTCGAGCTGCTTGCGGGTCAGCACGTCGACGCTGGCGGGGGTCTCGAGACGCGTAAGGTCGAGGTAGGAACCGGTCGTGGCGCGGTCGAGCAGGCTGCCTTCGGTGGCGCCGCCGGTAATCACGACGCGCGGCAGCTGGCCTTCCGGCGCGTCCGGCCCGGCCGCGGCCAGGCAGCACGGCGCCCAGGCCAGCAGGCAGGAAAGGTAGAGCGCCTTGTGGGCGGGACCGCAGGGCGGGCGTGGGGCGTGACAGTGATGGGTGGCGTTCATTGTTCTATTCTTGATATTGGCGTTGGTGCCGGCTCGGACGAGCGGGCGACACCGGCATGGGCGGGCGGCACGGGCGGACGCGAAGGCGTTCCGCCAGCGTACGGCAGGCATCAAACCGGCAACAGCGGGGAAATCAGGAAAGAACGGCGGGCGGGCCGCGCGGGTTCGCGGCAACCCAGGTCGCCAGCGGACGCGGCGAGCGGTAGTACAAGGGCGGATAGGCGTCGTGGCCGTCGAGCGCCGCGACCACGAAACCGGGCGCGGGCGGCAGTGCCGCCGGGGCGGCGTGGGCGCCGCAGCCGGCGCAATGCCCGGCATGCTTGGCCATGGCGTCGCTGGGCGATTCGCCCGGATTCAGCGGCAGCATCGCGACACCGTCGGCGGTACAGATTTCCATGGTCTGCCCGGCGGCGGCCGCCGAGACCATCATGGCGCACGAGACGGACGGGATGGACATGCCGAACAGGATGGCCAGCATGGCGATCCAGGCGTGCCCAACCCGATGTCTTAGTAATATGCCCATGAATACATTATAGCGAGATGCCATCAGACGCGCCGGATCGTGGTGTGGCGCCCTTGCACGAACCGGCCAGTCCGCCTATTATTGCAACTCGATTGCAATAATAGGCGCCTGTGCCGGCGCGCGAAGGACCACCGATGAACAAAATGCCCGCGCTCGGCGACAGCGCCGGTCTGCTGGCCTCCGGGCTCTGCCTGCTGCATTGCCTGGCCCTGCCGCTGGTGCTGGCGGCCTTCCCCGCGCTCGGCTGGGCCGGCGGTCACGAGGGCTTCCACGAGGCAATGGTCGGCGCGGCCCTGCTGGCGGCGCTGGCCGGACTGGGACCGGGCTTCCTGGCCCACCGCCGCGTCGCCGTGCCGCTGCTGGGCGGCGCCGGCCTGGCCTGCCTGGCGCTGGCCGTGTTCGCGATCGGCCCGCGCTGGGGCCATGCGTTTGAAACGGTACTGAGCGTGGCCGGCGCCCTGCTGCTGTGCGCGGCCCATCTGCGCAACCGGGTTTGCTGCCGCCGTTGTGCCGCCTAGGACGAACAGCGCGGGCAGGTACCCTTGATCAGCAGGCTGACTTCCTCGCTGGTAAAGCCTTCCGGCAGCTTCAAGCGCGAGGGCAGCGGCATGCCCGACATGCAGGTCACGGCCTCGCAACGGGTGCAGTGGAAATGCGCGTGGCCGTGGCCCTTGTTGCCGGCGTCGGCGCTGAAGCGCCAGACGTGGTCGGCGCCCTCGATGCGGTGGGCGATGCCATGCTCGGTCAGCCATTCGAGCACGCGGTACAGGGTGACCGCGTCGAACTGCTCGCCCGGCAACGCCGCCAGGATCTCGTGGTGGCTCAGCGCGCGCGGCTGGTCGAGCAGGTAGCCGAGCACGCGCGTACGCGGGCGCGTCAGGCGCGCGCCGGTAGCGCGGATCAGCGCCTGGGCCTGCGATTCCCGGGTGTCGGTCATGTCCATGTCAGCCTTGCGGTCAATGTGGGCGCCGCCGCGGCGCCGGTCGGGCATTATACCCGTGCCGAATCGGGCGCGGCCCCGGCCTTGCGAATGCTAAGCTCGACCCATCATGAACATCGCATACCCGATCGTGCCACGCCCGCTTTATCCCTTCGCCGCGGCGCCCGGAGGACAGGCGTGATCCCCTTCATGTTCGCCACCGGCATCGAGTGCAGCAATCCGACCGTCGACGGCGTCCGCCGCGACCAGATGGCCGAATGCGGCCACGACCGCCACTGGCGCGAGGACTTCGCCCTGGTCCGCCGGAGCGGCGCGCGCTACCTGCGCTACGGCGTTCCGCTGCACCGCAGCTGGCTGGGGCCGGAGCGCTACGACTGGGAATTCGCCGACCTGGCCTTCGATGAACTGCGGCGCCTGGGCATCGAACCGATCGCCGACCTGTGCCACTTCGGTGTGCCCGATTGGCTCGGCAACTTCCAGAATCCCGATTTCCCCGCCCTGTTCGAACGCTACGCCAGCGCCTTCGCGGAGCGCTACCCGTGGGTGCGCCTGTACACGCCGGTCAACGAGATGTACATCTGCGCGCGCTCCTCGGCGCTGTTCGGCTGGTGGAACGAGCAGCAGCGCAGCCAGCGCGCCTACGTCACCGCACTGAAGCACATGGCGCGCGCCAGCGTGCTGGCCATGCACGCGATCCTGGAACGGCGGCCAGACGCGCTGTTCGTCCAGAGCGAATCCACCGAATACTTCCACGCCGCCGTGCCCGAAGCCGTCGCCATGGCCGATACCCGCAACGCCCACCGCTTCCTGTCGCTCGACCTGAACTACGGCCGCCCGCTCGACGCCGGCCAGCGCGCCTGGGTGCTCGACAACGGCATGCATGACGACGAGCTGCGCTTTTTCGAGGAGCACGCGCTGCGCCGTCCCTGCATCCTCGGCACCGACTATTACGCGACCAATGAACACTACGTGCGCGCCGACGGCGGCATGGATCCGGCCGACGACCTGCTCGGCTATGCGGCGATCGCCTGGGAATACTGGGAACGCTACCGCCTGCCGCTGATGCACACCGAGACCAACCGCGACCAGGGCCCGCAGGGAGACGAGGCCTGCATCTGGCTCAAGCGCCAGTGGGCGCTGGTGCGCAGCCTGGCGCGCCACGGCGTGCCGATGGTCGGCTTCACCTGGTACGCGCTGCTCGACCAGGTCGACTGGGACGTGCACCTGCGCGAACAGCGCGGCACGGTCAACCCGCGCGGCCTGTACGACCTGGAGCGGCGCGAGCGGCCGGTGGGCCGGGCCTGGCGCGAACTGGTGGCGGCATGGGACGGGGCGGCCTGAAGCGGGCCGGCCTCGTTTAGCCGAAGGTCCCCTGCCTGGCCTCAGCGTTGCAGCTCGGCGCCGGCCCAGGCCAGTTCGGTCGGAGGCCGCCCGGTCCCGCCCGCGCCCTCGGTCGCCAGTTCCAGCGTGCGCACCCCGGCCACCGCCAGGTCGATGTTCAGCGTGCCCGCGCTGCTGCGCTCGAACAGCAGCTTGCCGTCGCCATAGATACGGTAGGTGATATCGCCCGAGGCGGCACCCGGTCCGCCGACGATGCCGGCGCGGCTGCGCAAACGGGTGAACTCGCCGTCCAGGCG
>Ga0308163_10004409_pt1 | contig 11196 bp, 5 predicted proteins | sample PhyTR1_FD_201037 | JGI IMG/M metagenome (GOLD analysis project Ga0308163, IMG submission 201037) | Phyllosphere microbial communities from UC Gill Tract Community Farm, Albany, California, United States - DLSLT.R1 | ecosystem: Host-associated > Plants > Phyllosphere > Unclassified | place: USA... | reverse complement strand
TTCGGGCGGCGCAGGGTCTCGCCATAGTTAAGGCGCACCACGACATCCTGGGCAGGGTCGTAAATCAGGGTCATGCTGGGCAGGACCTTGTTAGTCGACTTGCTGGCATTGGACGGCGTGACCGCCTTGGTGGTGGCATCCACCTTATAGAAGGTCATGTCGGTATCGACCTTAACATAGCGTACGCCGAAATTGCCGCGCAAGCGATGGCCGAACAGCTCGGTTTGGGTATTCCCCATCAGGAACAGGTTGCTGGTCTTTTCTTCGACCTCGAAGGTTTTCTGCAGGCTCAGTTGGTCGGTTGTCAGGAAGTTTGGATCGGTCGAGTTAAACAGCTTGCGCCAGTCGTCGATATGGTCGCGGATGTAGTAGGCATTGGGTTCCACCCATGAGCGCGGCACGTTCGAGATGTCCGTGCCGAAGTTCGAGTTAGTGGAGGCATACTCCGGACCCAGCGAGGCAAGGTTGCGGTTCAAGGTGCCCGATTGCGTCCGGTTAGCTTCCGATGCCTTGCGGTCGTCGAAGCGCACGCCGAAGTGGATCGTCTGCAGCGCACCCCAGTCGGCATCGTAGACGCCCCCGAGATTGGCCGTCGCTGCGCTGCCCTTATTGCGGTTGGCGTTATCGTAGAACTGCGCAACATTCCACTTGGTCGGATCGGTCAGGTCGGCATTGTTATTGAAACTGAATGCCGTGTTGCCGCCGCCGGCATTGAAGTCGACGTTGATGGAAGGCGCGACGCGATCAATCCGGGTGGCTGTGAATTCCGTGTGATAGGTGCTGCTCTGGTACGACAGGTCACCGTCCAGCTTCAGGCGATCGCCAATGTTCCACTTGCCGTTCAGCGCATAAATGCGCGAATCGGTTGCCGACGTGGTGTAGTCGCCGCTGTTGAAGCCATAGACGTTATTGACGTTACGGCTCTTGATAATGTTGGTCCCCGGGTAGGTCGTAATCGTTCCCGCCGGGTTGCTGCCGAGATCCCCCCACCAGTCAACAAAGCTGAACAGCAACTGGTTGAAGGACTTGTCCCGATAACCGTTGTACATCGACTCGAAGGTGTACACCGCATCGCTGTTGGGTTTCCACTGCAAGGCGAGGTTGGCGGCAGGACGCTCCCGCTTGCCTTGAACGTCGCTCTGGAAAACGGCATCGCGCGCCAGGTAGTACGGATAAGCCTTGCCGCCGAAATCCAGCGTTGAACCGGCTGCCGTCGGCAAGCCGGCATGCGTCCCAGGCGTCCAGATACTGGTGTCGGTGATACGCTGCAAGGGCGTGTAACCTGCAGGAACTTCTGCAGCATTGGGGCTGGTAAATGGCACCATGGCACCCGGCGTCACGCTTTCGTTGCGGTACTTCGTCTGGCTGGCCGACAGATTGACCAGGGCGCCGACTTCACCGATGCCGGTTTCCCAGCGGTTGCTAAACATGGCGCTGAGCTGTGGGTTCGTCTTTTTCGCGGGTTCGAGATAGGTTTCACGCGCCGACAGCGAAACTTTCGGCCCCTTGAAATCGAACGGCCGCAACGACTTGACGTCAACCTGGCCGGCAATTCCGGTCTCCAACTGGCTGGCGTCGCGCGTCTTGTAGACGTCAATCTGGCGCACCAGGGTCGAAGGAATATCCTGCAGCGCGACCTGCGTGCCGGAGGCTGTAAAAATATTGCGGCCGTTCCAGGTGGTCTGGACATCCGGCAGACCACGAATGGACAAGGTGCCGACTTCACCGCCGGCGCGGTTGGTGACCTGGACCCCGGTGACGCGCTGCAGCGCTTCGACGACATTATTATCGGGCAGCTTGCCAATGTCTTCGGCAACGACCGATTCCACGACCTGGTCGCTGGTGCGCTTGATCGCCAGGCTCTTGATCAGCGATGCCTTGACACCAGTGATGACCACGGTGGTGTCAGTCGGCTCGGTCTTTTCGTCGGCTGCTTGCGCCCACACCGAGGCGCTACTGAGCAGGCCCGCTCCGAGCAGTGCGACGACGGACAGTTTCAGGTGGCATGGATGTGCGACGGCCGCCGCGATGCGGATGGATTGGTGATGCATTTTGTCTCCCTTGATGTAATTTTTTTTCGTGCAGTTTTTAGTACCGCTGAAAATCATCTTATGGAGATCGCAACACGCAATCCAATCAATTTTATTCGCTGCTTGATATTGTTTTAAGTATCGCCCCTAGCGCAAGCCCATAAAAAACGCCGCGGGATGGCGCTTGCGGCGCGCATCCTGCGGCGTATTTGCAACGTTAATCGTTTATTTCAGCGCTGCTTATTTGACGCTGACGTCGGTAGCCTTCACCGCCACGCGCTCGGTGATGTTTTTCGCGGCGATGGTTTCGGTCAGGAAGGCGGTCGATTTCACCAGCAGGTCGCGCGCCACCTCTTCCAGCGGCGAGCCGCTGATGCTGGCATGGCTGCCGCCCAGCGCGGTGCCGCCGCCCCAACCCAGCGCCGAGATGCCGAAACCGTTCTTCTCGTTGTTGGCCTGGAAGGTTTTGGATGCGATGATCTTGGCGCGCTTGACGTCAACCACGCGGATATCCATATTCATATGTACCTTGGACTTCTTGAAATCCACCGAGCCGGCCAGCAAAGCCAGCGGGCCGCGCAGGAAGCTGGCGCCGCCCAGGCCGGTCGAGCTTTGCTCGAAGCCCAGCGAAGTGATCGAACCGGTAATCATGTAGTCGGCCGCCTCGGCTTCAACCTTCTTGCCCACCAGCGCCAGCTCCTTGTTGATCTCGTCCAGCGCGGCCCGCTCCTGCACGTCGAAGCAGCCGGTCTGGGTCAGCGCGGTGCCCAGCATTTCGGTCATGCCGGTGCCGACCCCGGTATAGGTCGGCTGCGACACATTGCCCTGGCGCTCCCACCAGCGATACTGGCGCGGGTCCTGCTGGCCGGAGCCGGATGAGCAATCGGCGGACTTGCACTTGAACTCGGTGAACACAACCTTGGCAGCCGGCGCCGTGCACTTCGGCACGTCGATGGCGCGTTCGGAGACTTCACTGGGTTCGGCAAAGCCAAGGGCGGGAACAATCAGGAGGGCGGCGAAGCTGAGGTAGGGTTTCATGCGGCTCTTCGTTATCAGGGTGGAAAGATTCGCAATTATGCACTGCCAGGCAAATGTAAAATCTCACCAAATCCCACCAAACGCGAAGATCTCCACAGGGAAATTAAGCCAATTGCATGCGCGGCAAGGCCGCCCGGGCGTTGGCGCTGGTCGCAGCAGCCACTTCCTGTAGCGGCAGACCGCGTAATTCGGCCAGCACCGCGCCGATGCGCGGAATCTGGTCCGGACTGTTGCGACCGGGATGCACCCAGGAAGGTGAAATATCCGGTGCGTCGGTCTCCAGCACGATGGCTTCCAGCGGCAGGTCGGCGGCCAGCCTGCGGATTTGCAAGGCGCGCGTAAAAGTCATCGCTCCGCCGAAACCGAGTTTGAAACCGAGATCGATATAGGTTTTGGCCTGCTGCTCGCTACCGTTGAACGCATGGGCGATGCCGCCAGCAGGCGCGATCTGCCGTAAATGCTTCAGGATCACGTCTTGCGAGCGACGCACATGCATCAGTACCGGCAGGCCGAATTCGCGGGCGATCTTGAGCTGTTCGCGGAAGAAGAAAACCTGCTTTTCGCGCATCGCCGGTTGCGTCAGCATGGGGATGAAGAAGTCCAGCCCGATCTCGCCCAGCGCCACGAAGCGCGGGTCGTCCATCGCCACCGCAACCTGCTCACGCAGCACGCGCAGGTCGTCTTCCTGTGCATGTGGCACGTAGATCGGATGAATGCCCAGCGCATAGCAGCCGTTATCGATGCTGGCCGCAAGCTGCGAGACGATGGCAAAGTTGGCCTTGTCCACCGCCGGAATCACGATCATGCCGACACCTTCCCCGGCTGCGCGTACGGCCTGCGCCACGGATTCGTTACCGAATTCGTGGGCGTCCAGGTGGCAATGGGTGTCGATCCACATGGGCTTAGCCCTCGTCCGCCTGCAGTCCCTGGTCGGTCATGCGCAGCACGCGGTCGCAACGACGCGCCAGCTCGATGTCGTGGGTAACAATGACGAAGGCCGTGCCCAGCGTGCGCGACAGCTCCAGCATCAGGTCGAAGATCTGCTGCGCGGTGGCGGTGTCCAGGTTGCCGGTCGGTTCGTCGGCCAGCACGCAGGCCGGCTGCGTGACCAGCGCGCGTGCCAGCGCCACGCGTTGCCGCTCGCCGCCGGACAGTTCGCCCGGCACGTGCGTCACGCGCTTGGCCAGGTTGACGCGCTGCAGGATCTGCTGCGCCGCCGAAGTCGCTTCAGCGCGCTTGACGCGGCGTATCATCAATGGCATCGCCACATTATCCAGCGCACTGAATTCCGGCAGCAAATGGTGGAACTGGTAGACGAAGCCCAGTGATTTGTTACGCACTTCGCCGCGCGCGGTTTCGCTCAGGCTGGCGAAGTCCTTGCCATGCAAGGTCACGCTGCCCTGGCTTGGCGTGTCCAGGCCGCCCAGCAAATGCAGCAGCGTCGATTTGCCGGAGCCGGAAGCGCCGACAATCGCCACGCGCTCGCCGCGCCGCACATCGATATCGATGCCGGACAGGACCTTGACTGAATACGCGCCTTGGGTAAACGTCTTGCCGAGGTTGCGGCAGGACAGCACCACGGGTTCCAGATGACCGTTGTTACTCATAACGCAGCGCCTCCGCAGGTTTCACGCGGGCTGCCCACCAGCTCGGATACAGCGTGGCGACAAACGCCAGCACTACGGCCACGCCGCCAATCTTGAACACGTCCGGCCAGCGCAGGTCGGACGGCACGCTGCTGATGTAGTAAATATCCTTCGACAAGAACTGCACTCCCAATAAATGTTCGATAAACGGCACGATGACGTCGATGTTCAGCGCCACCAGCACGCCGCCAGCCACACCCAGCGCGGTGCCGAGGATGCCGACCAGCGCGCCCTGGATCATGAAGATTTTCATGATCGAACGCGGCGAAGCGCCCAGCGTGCGCAGGATGGCGATGTCGGCCTGCTTGTCGGTCACGGTCATCACCAGCGTCGACACCAGGTTGAACGCGGCCACGGCGATAATCAGGGTCAGGATGATGAACATCATGCGCTTTTCGGTCTGCACGGCGGCAAACCAGTTGGCGTTGAGCTTGGACCAGTCGCGCACGAACAGGTCGCCGGACATCGTATTCTTCAGTTCCTGCGCCACTTGCGGCGCGCGGTGCATGTCTTTCAGGCGCAGGCGCAGGCCGGCCGGCGCCTCGATGCGCAGCAGCTTTTCAGCATCGGTCAGGTGGACGAAGGCCAGCGCCGAATCGAATTCGTTGTGGCCCGCTTCAAAGATGCCGACCACGGTGAACGAGCGCAAACGCGGTAATACGCCGGCTGGCGTCGGCTGGCCCTGGGCCAGCGCCAGCGTGACTTTCTCGCCCAGGTTGACGCGCAGCGCGCGCGCCAGTTCGATGCCCAGCACGATGTTGTAGGCGCCCGGCTGCAGCGCGTTGAAGCTGCCGCGCCTGGTCTGCTTGGCGACATCCGAAACTTGCGGTTCCTGTTCCGGCAGCACGCCGCGGATAATGGCCGGACGCAGCACGTCATCGCGCACCAGCATGCCCTGGGTTTCGGCGAACGGCGCGGTGCCAATCACTTCCGGATGCTTGCGCGCTTCCAGCGCTTCCTCCTGCCAGTTCGGCATGGCGCCGCGGGCGTCGAAGATTTCGACGTGGGCCAGCACCGACAGCATGCGGTCCGTCACTTCTTTCTGGAAGCCGTTCATCACCGACAGCACGACGATCAGCGCCGCCACGCCGAGGCCGATGCCGGCCATCGAAATCAGCGAGATGAACGAGATAAAACTATTGCGTCCGCTGCGCTTGCCCGCCCGCGTGTAGCGCAGGCCGACCAGCCATTCGAACGGCAGATTCTTGATAATACTCATGGGCTCCGGGAAGGCTCAAACTTGGACAGCCCGCAGTGTGCCATATAAACAGGCTTTCATGGGTGAAACACCGAACCTTTCACCCATAAAAAAGCCGCGCCCGGCAGCGTTTGCTGTGGGGCGCGGCGAGGGCTTAAGCGGCGCTTAAGCAGCGCTTAAGCTCAGGCGGCGCTGGACTGCGCCTGTTGCTTGGACTTGCGACGGCCCATGAAGCCGACCAGGCCCAGGCCGGCAGCCAGCATGGCCCAGGTATCGGCTTCCGGCACCGCGGCGATGGCGGCACTCATGACGGTTTGCGAATCGGCGCTGCTGTACACCGTGTAGTTGTAGGCATAAGGGCCAGAACCCAGCGTCCAGGTGTTGGCGACGCCGACCATGTTGATGGCGTCCTGGATCATTTGGTTATTGCCGGCGAAACCATTGCCGGTGGCGACCAGATTCATCGACGCAGGGCTGATAATGCTCCACAGCGCCAGCTGGAACGAGGCAGCCTTGCCGGCGTTGTAGCCGCCGTCGATCACCTGGAAGTAGGCGCTTTCGTACAGCTGCTTGATGGCGTTGCCCGGCGTGGCGCCAACGTCCTTGCCGTAGTTGTTGACGAACGGATCAGCCGGGGTCGCCGGGTCGATGCAGAAGGCCAGGAAGTTGAAGCCATTCTCATCGTCGTGCACGGTCCATGGCTGCACGGTGTAAAAGCCGGTTTGGCCGAGGATGGTGGAATCGCCAAGGTAGTAGGTGGCGGAAGCGGCTTCGATGCTGGTTGCCTGGCTGGCCTGTGCCAGGGTCAGTGCTGCTGCCAGTACGCCAGCCTTGATTGCGGTCTTGAATGCGTTTTTCATGATGTGTTTTCTCTTTATTAAAATACTGAAGTTAAACGATGACGAATTAAGCGATGGCAGGGCACTGGCCCACCAGTTGCACATGCTCCTGCATCAGGTCGGCGATGCTTGGCGTGACCACGCCAGCCGCTGCCGCATCCGAGGCTGCAACGTTGAAGTACACGTCGGTCATGTCGGCCGTCTTGCCATTGGCCAGCGTGACGCTGCTGCGTTCCAGGTGCAGGTTGTTGTTCGCGTCCAGGAACGGCAGTTCGGTGTACGCCACTTTCAGGCTGGTGACGCCGGCCTGCGCCAGGCTGATCAGCTCACCTGCATCGGTCTTGCCGTTGCTGTTGGCGTCCTGCCAGATCAGCAGGCTGGCAAACTGCGCGTCGGCTGCGCTGACCACGCCGTCGCCATTGCTGTCGTAGCTGGCCAGCTTGGCAAAGCCGGAGCCCTTGCTGGCGCCGCCGAACAGTTCGCTGATGTCGTCGATCTGGCCGTTGCCGTTGACGTCAATCGCCAGGAAGCCATCGTTCTTCGACAGCCAGCCGGTCTGGATCGCCTTGCCGGTACCCAGCAGGTCGAAGCTGCCGTTCATGTCTTCACGGGCGATGGTATGGATGCCGTCGCCATCCAGGTCGACCGCGATCGGCGTGATGGCGGCATCCCAGCTCATGTCGTTCTTGCCCGAGGTCAGCGTGATGGTGTCGGTCTTGGTCACATTGGTCAGGTCTTTGGCGTCGCCCTTGACGTCGGAGTCGATACCGTCGTTGCTGCCGGTGTTCTTGACGCCCCACTTCCAGTTGCTCATGTTGTAGGTAGTCTTGTCCGATGCGAAGTAGGCTTTCACATTGGTCTTGTCGAACTGCAGGTAGTAATTGCCCGGATTCAGGTCGTTGAACTTGTAATTGCCATTCGCGTCCGTCTTCAGGGTCGAGCCGACCTGCTTGCCGGTGGTAGCGTCGAACAGCGACACGCTGATACCGCCGATGGCCTCTTCGCCACTGTCCTGGATACCGTTGTGGTTGGCGTCGCGCCACACTTTGTCGCCGATGCTGGCCTTGCGGTAAATGCCGGCGTCTTCGGTGGTGATGTTCTGGCCCACGCCCAGCGCGATGCTGCCGGTCTTGCCGCTGCTGCCCGATACCGAGGTAATGTCGGAGTCGGTGGCATCGGTGCCCTGGCCGGATTTGGTGAAGTACCAGCCGCTGCCGTTGGTCACTTCGACCTTGTAGTTGCCTGCCAGCAGATCGTCAAACAGGTACTGGCCGCCGTCATGGGTCACGGTGCTGCCTTTCAGTGCGCCGCTGGCGGCGTCGTACAGCTTCACGGTTACGCCGTCCACGCCCTTCTCGCCGCTGTCCTGCACGCCGTTATAATTGCTGTCTTCCCACACGCGGTTGCCAATGCTGCCCAGCTTGACCAGGCCGGCGTCGCGGGTCTTGTCAACCTGGCCGGACGCCAGCGAGAACTGGGCGATCACGCCATTCGCATCGGCGTCCGAATCGGCGCTGTCGCTGCTGCCCTGGTTTTGCTTGGTGAACGCATAGCCGTCGACCGCGCTGAACTTGACCGAATACTTGCCCGGCGCCAGATCGGTGAACGCATACACGCCGGACGAGTCAGTGATATCGGTGGCAATCGCCACGCCTTTTTCGTTCAGCAGCGTGACCTTGACGCCTTGCACGCCGCCCTCGCCGCTCTGCTGGATGCCGTCGCCATTCAGGTCGCACCATACCTTGTCGCCGATTTCGGCTTTCTGGTACAGGCCGGCGTCCATATTGGTGACATTCTGGCCGGCGCTCACGGAAACCGTGCCCAGATTGCCGCTGCTGTCGGCGTCGCTATCGACATTGTCGTTGCTGCCGACATTCTTGCCGGTGTAGTAATAGCCACTTGGCGCCTTGACGTTGACCGCGTAGGTGCCCGCCTCCACCGAGAACTTGTAGTTGCCGTTGCTGTCGGTGGTGGTGGTTTTCACCAGCTTGCCGCTGGTGTCGCGTAGTTCCACGGTCACGCCGGCCTTGCCGGTGTCGCCATCGTCCTGCACGCCGTTGCCGTTCTTGTCAATCCACACGCGGTCGCCGATGGTGGCGGCAGCCAGCAGGCCGGCGTCGACCGTCTTATCGGCCTGGCCGGACACCAGCGTTACCACATGCGACACGCCGGCGGCGCTGACATCCGAGTCGATCGCATCGTTGCTGCCCTGGTTGGCGCTGGTGAAGACCATGCCTTCCGGCAACGACGCCTTGTCGAACACCACGGTGTAATTGCCGGGCTTGAGGTTGTTGAAGGTGTAGTTGCCGTTGGCGTCGGTGGTGACGGTGGCGCCAACCTGCTTGCCATCGGCGTCCAGCAGCTTAACCTTGACGTCGCAGACGCCGGCTTCGCCGTTGTCCTGTACGCCGTTGCCGTTCTTGTCCAGCCAGACACGGTCGCCAACCGAGGCGAACTTGTACAGGCCGGCATCCACGCTGGTGTCGTTGTCACCGGCGTTGAGCGTAATGCTGCCGCTCTGGCCATTGCTAGCGAAGTCGCTGTCCTTGTTATCGTCGCTGCCGACATCCTTGCCGGTGAACTGGAAGCCAGTTGGCGCGGTCACCGAGACGGTGTAGGCGCCCGGGTCGGCGGTAAAGCTGTACTTGCCGTCCGCTGCGGTGGTGGTGGTCTGCACCACCTTGCCGGCGCTGTCCTTCAGCTGCACGGTAACGCCACCAATGCCCGCTTCGCCGGCATCCTGCACGCCGTTGGCGTTCTTGTCTTCCCACACGGTGTCGCCCAGCTTGGCCTGGACGGCGACAATGCCGGCGTCCATATCGCTGAAGACATCGCCCGAGTTCAGCGTCACATTGGCGGTCTTGCCGGTGTTGACGTTGGCGTCGGAATCCTTGGCGTCGTTGCTGCCGCTGTCAGCGCTGGTGAAGACGTGATTGGACGGCAGCGTGGACTTGTCGAACTGCACGCTGTACGTGCCAGGCTTCAGGTTGGTGAAGCTGTAGCTGCCGCTGGCGTCGGTAGTGGCGGTAACGCCGGTCGGATTGCCGGCGGCATCCAGCAGCAGCACCTTGACGCCAGCCACGCCGGTTTCGCCAGTGTCCTGCACGCCATTGCGGTTGGTGTCCAGCCATACGCGGTCGCCCAGCGTCGCGCCCTTGTAAAAGCCGGCGTCGACATTGCTATTGGTCTGGCCCGGGGCCAGCGTGACCAGGTCGCTCTGGCCGGCGCCGTTGATGTCGCTATCCACGCCGTCCGCGCCGTCGTGCTGGCCGGTGGCGGTCATGCCGCTTGGCGCGGTGACCGAGATCGAGTATTTGCCCGGATCGACGGTGAAGCTGTACTTGCCGTCAGCGCCGGTGGTAGTGGTCTTGACTACGTTACCGCTAGCGTCCTTCAGGTCGACCTTGACGCCGACGATGCCGGTTTCGCCGGCATCCTGCACGCCGTTGCCGTTCTTGTCTTCCCACACGCGGTCGCCAATGGTGGCCTGTTGCACCACCAGGCCGGCGCGCAGCGTCATGTCTTCGCCGGACGCCAGCGTCACTTGCGCAGTCTTGCCATTGCCGGCATCGGCATCCGAACCGCCGCTGCCTGGCGCACCTTGGGCGGCGCTGGTGAAATCATAGCCGGCCGGCAGCGTGCTCTTGTCGAACTGCACGCTGTAGGTGCCGGGCTTGAGGTTGGTGAATTGATAGTTGCCGTTGGCGTCGGTGGTGGCCTCAGCGCCCTGCACCGGTTTGCCGCTGGCGTCCAGCAGGATGACCTTGACGCCTGCCGCGCCGATTTCGCCGTTGTTTAGGCGGCCGTCACGGTCGGCGTCGAACCACACGGTCTGGCTCAGCGAGGCCGGGCGATATACGCCGGCGTCGATGTCCGGGTTGTTCTGGCCTGGCAGCAGCGTCACGCTGGCGTTGCCCGCTGCATCGACGTCGCTGTCCAGCGCGCCATTGCCGCCTGCGCCAGCACCAGTGAAGCTGTAGCCCGTTGGCGCGGATACCGACACGGTATAGGTGCCAGGGTCGACGGTAAAGCTGTACTGGCCGCCATCGTGGGTGACCACGCTGCTAACCACATTACCGCCGCTGTCTTTCAGTTGCACGGTGGCGCCATCGATGCCCTGCTCGCCGCTGTCCTGCACGCCGTTGCCGTTGCTGTCTTCCCACACATAGTTGCCCACGGTGGCCTGACGGATAACGATACCGGCATCCAGATGCTGCGCGCTGTCGCCCGAATTCAGCGTGACCTGCGCGGTCTTGCCGGTGCTGGCGTCCGCATCCGAATCCTTGCTGGCGTCGCCGCCCTGGCCGGCGTTGGTGAAGTCGTAGTCGGCCGGCAGCGTGGCCTTGTCGAACTGCACGCTATAAGTACCTGGCTTCAGGTTGCTGAATTGGTAGTGGCCATTGGCGTCGGTGGTGGCGGTTGCGCCTGTGACCGGATTGCCGTTG
>Ga0308163_10004404_pt1 | contig 11203 bp, 10 predicted proteins | sample PhyTR1_FD_201037 | JGI IMG/M metagenome (GOLD analysis project Ga0308163, IMG submission 201037) | Phyllosphere microbial communities from UC Gill Tract Community Farm, Albany, California, United States - DLSLT.R1 | ecosystem: Host-associated > Plants > Phyllosphere > Unclassified | place: USA... | reverse complement strand
GAATCTGGATCAGGATGCCGGCGCCATCGCCCATCAGCGCATCGGCGCCCACGGCGCCCCGGTGATCGAGGTTTTTCAGAATCAGCAAACCCTGTTCGACGATCGAATGGGTTTTGTTGCCCTTGATATGGGCGACGAAACCGACGCCACAGGCATCGTGTTCATTGGCTGGGTCGTACAGGCCTTGCGCTTTCATGGGCTTCTCCGCTGCAGATGACTATCGAAAAACTAGAGTAGTGCAATGCAGCAGAAAACTCAACTAGAACAATCAGGGTCGGAGTCGAATTAAATGCAATTTTGTCGCTGCCAAAATTTAATAGGGACACAGTCATGCTTTCACCAATGAAAATGCGTCTTGTTTACCTTTGTATTTTTAGCTGATCTCGGCCGCCATCTTGCGCGGCCGGCCCCGTTTCGCGGGCAGCACCTGCCGTTTCATTTTAACTTCCAGGGCCTGCTTGAAAGCGTCCGAACCGAGCGGCCAGCCCTTCAATACCGCCGCTTCCAGGGTCTTGACCTGGCTGCCGCCCAAGCCCTGCTCGACCAGGCGCAGATAGGCCGCCTCGCGGTCGAACGGGGTATTGCCCAGTGCCCAGTACAGCGCATGGTCGGTGACGATGGGGTCTGGCTGCAGGCCGGCATGGTAGGCGTGGCTGGACCAGGGGTAGTCGCGCGGCTGGGCCGCCAGGCCCGCCCGCACCGGCACCATTTCCAGATAGTGACAGGAAAGCAGGAAGAAATGCTCGGCATCGATGACCGAGGTTTTGTAGCGTCCCTGCCACAGTGCCCCTTCCCGGCCATACTTCTGGTTAAAGTAGGGCACGTAATAGCGTCCCAGCCACTGCATCAGCTGGCCCAGGCCCGTCGCATCGCCGGGCGTGGCCAATAAATGCAGCTGATCGGGCAATAACACATAGGCGTGGATGGCGACCTTGAACATCTTGGCGCCGGTTTTCAGCCACGCAAGAAATTGCGTGTAGTCAGAACTGTCCTGGAATACCGGCTGGCGGTTGCTGCTGCGCTGGATGACGTAATGGGGCAGGTGCGGGATGATCAGACGGGGCAGGCGGGCCATGGCAGAGTCGACAGATAAGGGCGAATGGCTTGATTCTACACAGATCCAGGGCCGTGGTGCGACTCTGACCCTGATTTTTTTCGCGAACGAAAAAAAAGGGACGACTCCGTCCCTTTTATGACTGCCAGCCTGTCTTCAGGACAGATTGAAACTGGCCGACAGGCTGTAGCCCTCGCCATAGGCGCTGCGCAGCGGCAGATCCTGGCCCAGGCCGGTCTTGGCTTTCTTGCGCAAGCGATATACCAGCATGTCGACGCGGCGGCCCGCATCGGGATCGTCGCCGCCCATGCCGGCCACGATCACGTCGCGCGGCACCGGCCGGGTATTGATGGTCAGCAAGTGCAGGAAATTGAATTCCTTTTCCGTCAGTGCGATCACCGAACCCATCAATTCCAGCTGGCGCGCGCTCACTTTGAGGGTCCACTTGCCCGGTTCCGGCGCGGCCGATTCCTGCGGGCCGACGCGGCGGTCGAGCGCCTCGATATGGGCGGCCAGTTCGGGGAACTTGATCGGCTTGGTCAGATAATGGTCGGCGCCCAGGCGCAGGCCCAGGATGCGGCTGTCGAACGCCACCCGGCCGGTCAGCACCAGCACGCCGATCTGCGGATACAGCTGGCGCATGCGCGGGATGACATTGAAGCCGTCCTCGTCGGGCAAGCCCAGGTCGAGCACGACCACATCGACATTGCCGTGGCTGAGCGCTGCCCACATATCGCCGGCCGAGCTGGTGATATGCACTTCATGTTCGAGCTCAACGAGGAACTCCGCCATGTCTTCTGCGTAGTCCAGATTGTCTTCGACGATCAGTATTTTCGTCATTGCTACGCCATTCTTCTATTAATAAGCATTTCGTGAGGCAAACCTTGCCATGCGCTTCTTGCACCATCATGGACGGCAGGGCAGGTCTACGTCAAGGAATTATCACGGTTGGCTTCAGCGGAAGCAAGGCTTTTCCCGGTGGCCACCGGCAGCGGCAGCCAAATCCGCAAAGCGGCGCCGCCCTGCTCCCGGTTATTCAGCCGCAGGCTGCCGCCATGCACCTCGACCACGGCGCGCGCCATATACAGGCCCAGCCCCGCGCCCGCATGGCCGGCCGCATGCATGCCGCGGTAGCCCTTGTCGAACACCTGCGCCATCTCGGCTTCCGGCACGCCGGGGCCGCAATCCTGCACCACGAACTCCACCCCGCCCGGTGGCGCCAGCCGGCCTTCGAGCGTGATCGGGCTGCCGGCCGGGCTGAATTTGACGGCGTTGTCCAGCAGGATTTTCAGGGCCAGGGCCATGCCGGCCACGTCGCAACGCAGGCGGGCCGGCAAGTCTTCATCGAGCCGCAGTTGCACCGGATGGCTGGCCGGCACGGTGGCGGCCGCCTGCTGCAGCAGCGCCAAAGGCGCGATGCCGTCCGCGGCCCGCTCGCGGCCGATGGCCGCCATGCGCTCGGGCGACAGATAGTCGTCGATCATGGCCAACAAACGGTCGACCGCCGCCTGGATCTTGGTGTAACGCTTGCGGGTGGCCTCGTCGGCGCCGCCGCCGGTCGCCACCAGGCGCTGGGCGGCGCCATCGATGGTGGCCAATGGCGTGCGAAATTCATGCGACAGCATCGAGGCAAAGCGTTTCTGTTCTAGCGCTCGCTGGGCTTCTTCCTGCTGCGCCTGCGTCACGTCGCGCACGCTGCCGACCAAGGTCCAGGGGCGGCCGGCCATGCGCTCGACCAGGGTGGAGGTGATTTCCAGCGCCAGCATCTGGCCATCGCGGTGCGCCAGCTCCACCTCGCGCGTCAGGCTCAAGCGGCTGGTATCGCCGTCCTGCCAGCGCCGCAGGCGGGCCGGCACGTCAGACGCCAGGCGCGCCGCGTGTTCCCGCAAGGCGGGCATATCGAAGCCCGTGACACGCTGGGCGGCCGGGCTGATATAAAGCAGTTCCAGGGTGGTGGCGTCGAGCAGGAATTGCGCGTCGCGGCTGTGCTCGGCCAGCAGGCGGAACTGTGTTTCGCCGGCGCGCGCGCGCAGCAGCGCGCGGCGCAATTGCACGAAACGCAGCGCCATCAGGATGGCGCCGGCCAGCAGCAACAGAATAATAGTCAGCATGCTTGTACCCGGCATTGATCAAAACGCCAAGTATAAGCGTGCTTAATCCTCCAGCGGGGCGAAAATCTGCTGCAGGTCTTCTTGCGTGAGTGCCATTTTCTGCGACTCGCCTTCGGCCAGGATCGATTGCGCCAGCTCCGATTTCTTTTGCTGCAGCAACTGGATCTTTTCTTCCAGCGTGCCCTTGGCAATCAATTTATAGACGAACACGGGCTTGTCCTGGCCGATGCGCCAGGCGCGGTCGGTGGCCTGGTTTTCGGCGGCAGGGTTCCACCACGGATCGTAGTGGATGACGGTGTCGGCCGCGGTCAGGTTCAGGCCCACGCCGCCGGCCTTCAGGCTGATCAAAAAGATCGGCACGGCGCCCTGCTGGAAGGCCGCCACCTGCGCGCTGCGGTCTTTCGTTTCGCCGGTCAGCAAGGCGTAGGGAATATCGCGCGACTCCAGTTCTTCCTCGATCAGTTCCAGCATGCTGGTAAATTGCGAGAACACCAGGATCTTGCGCCCTTCGTCGAGCAGGTCTTCCACCATCTGCATCAGGTCTGTCAGCTTGGCCGAGCCGGCCGCCTGTTTTTTCGCCGGCAGGGATTTGACCAAGCGCGGATCGCAGCACACCTGGCGCAATTTGAGCAGCGCTTCCAGGATCACGATCTGGCTGCGCGCCACGCCCTTCTTGTCGATTTCCTCGCGCACCTTCTGGTCCATCGCCAGGCGCACGGTTTCGTACAGGTCGCGCTGCGGCCCCGTCAGTTCGACCTTGCGCACCATTTCTGTCTTTGGCGGCAATTCCTTGGCGACATTGTCTTTCGTGCGGCGCAGCAGGAAAGGCTTGATGCGGCGATTCAGCAGCATGCGGCGCAGCGGGTCGTCCTGGCGCTCGATCGGATGGCGGAACTGGCTATTGAAGGTTTTCTCGTCACCCAGCAAACCCGGCAGCAGGAAATGGAATTGCGACCACAGTTCGCCCAGGTGATTTTCCAGCGGCGTGCCGGACAGGCACAGGCGGTGGCGCGCGCGCAGCAGGCCCGCGCTTTGCGCCGCCTTGCTGCGCGTATTCTTGATGTAGTGCGATTCGTCGAGGATCACCAGGTGGAAATCATGCTCGCGCAAAATTTCTTCGTCGCGCGGCAGCAGCGCATAGGTGGTCAGCACCAGGTCGCAATCGTCGATCTGGTCGAATTGCTGGGCGCGGTCCTTGCCTTGCAGCAGCAGCACTTTCAGGCTCGGCGCAAACTTGGCCGCCTCGTCCTGCCAGTTGCCCATCAGGCTGGTCGGCGCGATCACCAGCGCCGGATGCGTCAATCGCCCCGCTTCTTTTTCGATCAGGATATGCGCCAGGGTCTGCACGGTTTTACCCAAGCCCATGTCATCGGCCAGGATGCCGGCCAGGTCATGGTCGCGCAAAAATTGCATCCACGCCAGGCCATCGGCCTGGTAGTCGCGCAAGGTGGCCTGCAGGCCTTTTGGTGCCGCCACTTTCTGCACCGAGCCGAACTGGCTCAGCTTGCGGCCCATGGCGCGCAACTGCTCGCCGCCGGTCCAGCGCAGTTCCAGCCCGCGCGCCAGCTCTTCCAGGCGCGCCGCGTCCAGCGTCGACATGCGCACCGCGCGCTTGATCTTGTCGTTGAAATACAGCTCGCCCAAGGTATTGAGGATAGGACGCACCCTGCCCCACGGCAGCGCCACGCGGGTGCCATCCGCCAGGGTGGCCAGCATCTGGTCATCCTCGGCATGCGCGTCGATGATCTTCGGATTGAAATCGTTCGGCGCATTGCGGATCAGCTGCACCAGCACCGGCAGCAGCGGCACGCGCTCCTGGTTGACGACGATGCCCAGTTCCAGCTCGAACCAGGCGTTGCCGCTGTCCGGGTCCTGGTCATCGATATCGGCATACCAGTCGTCGACATCCAGCACGTCATAGCGGTATTTGTTGGTTTTCTCGACGATCCAGCCGGCATCGAGCAAGGTATCGATGCCGGACTCGGCAAAGCGCAGCCATTCGGCCTGGCTCGGCAGCAGCAAGGCGCCCTTCAGGCCGCTCAAGGGGGCCGAACCCGGCTTCTTGAATTGCAGTTCGGCCAGCAGCGCCAGCGCGCGCGCCTCGTCGATGGTGTTGCGCTGGATAATTTCCGTCACCTCGCCCACCTGGCGCACCACGCGCTGGGCCGGGTCGAACGACACGCGCTCGCCATCGTAATCGTAAGACAGCACGGCAAAATCATGCCAGCGCTGCACGCTGCCGTCGGCCAGCATGGCGCTGTCCATCAGCAATACCGGCGTGGCCGGCACATCCTTGCGCAAGCGCTGCGGCAACGGCTGCGGCAACGGCATCAGATGCTGCAGGCCCTGCGCCAGCAGCAGTTGCGACACGCGCACCTTGTCGTTCGCATTCAAGGGCGGCGCCTGCGCCACCAGCGCCTGCAGGTCGGCCAGGGAAATATCGGAGCCACCCTGGTTCAGTTCCAGCACGCCGCACGACAGATTGTCGATATACCACGGCGGATCGGTCGGCAGCATGTAGTCGATCTGGTCGGCGCCGTGGTGGCTGACGCCCTCCGGCGGATCGACCTGCCAGCCCAGGCGCATGGTCTTGCCCTCGTCGCGCCAGAACAGCCGCGCCGGCCGCACCGGGCCTTCTTTCAGTGGATACACCAGGCCATTGCCGACATCGGCCCAGGAATTGGCCCACAACAGCTTGTCCTGCTCGGCCAGCATGCTCAGCAAAGCAGCGCCGACTTTCCCCTTCGGTTCGGTGGCGCTGCCGGTCTGCGAATTTTGCCCCGTGCGCATGGCCACAAAGAAGCGCACCAGGTCTTCATCAAACGGCGTCAAAAACGTGGGCGGCGCCGACAGCAGCGAAAAGATCTCGCTGATGGGGCTTGCCGCCGCCACGTCGCCATTCGGCCGCAGCCGCGCCTTGTACAGGCACAGGGCCACATGGCGCCCGCCGCTGGTGGGCGCCAGCACATAGATCAGGCGATGCGTATTGAGCTTGGGATCGGGTTCGGCCAGCGGCAGCACGGGCTTGGGATGGGCGGCCGCCTCCACGCGCTGCAGCCAGGTGGCGACGGCGTAGGGCAAGGGCCCACCCGGCGCGCTGGCCGGTGCGGCAGGGGTGTCACTGATGTCGTCGCGGGTAAAATCCATGGTACGCATGATGGTTGGAGTGTGTATCAAAATCGGCAACAGGCAATATTATCCTTCATACGCGGCCGAATAGCTTATTCAATATCAGTTCCACAGCGCACACTGTCCAAACACTGACACAATCGCGCCGATTGCGTATCATTCCAGCCTTGATCGCTTTGGAAACAACCATGCTGCCCACCATCGAACAACGTCTTGCCCTTGAACTTGCCGCCAAACCGGTGCAAGTTGCCGCCGCCATCGAACTGCTCGACGAAGGCGCCACCGTGCCGTTTATCGCCCGCTATCGCAAGGAAGCGACCGGCGGCCTGGACGATATCCAGCTGCGCCTGCTCGAAGAGCGCCTGCGCTACCTGCGCGAACTCGAAGAGCGGCGCGCCACCATCGTGGCCTCGATCACCGAACAGAACAAGATGACGCCGGCCCTGCTGGACGCCGTCATGCACGCGGAAGACAAGACCCGCCTGGAAGATTTGTACCTGCCCTATAAACAGAAGCGCCGCACCAAGGCGCAGATCGCCATCGAAGCGGGCTTGAGCCCGCTGGCCGACGGCTTGCTGGACAATCCGGAACTGACGCCGGAAATGGAAGCGGGCAAGTTCCTGCGCGACGCGTTTACGAGCGCCGACGGCAACAACCCGGGCGTGGCGGACACCAAGGCGGCGCTCGACGGCGCGCGCCAGATCCTGATGGAGCGCTTCGCCGAAGACGCCAACCTGCTGCAAACCTTGCGCGAATATGTGCAGGAGCACGGCGTGGTCGAGTCGAAAGTGGTGGAAGGCAAGCAGGACGAAGGCGAAAAATTCGCCGATTATTTCGATTACTCGGAAACCATTTCTACCGTGCCATCGCACCGCGCGCTGGCCCTGCTGCGCGGGCGCCGCGAAGGCATCCTTGACGTCACCTTGCGCCTCGATACGGAAGCGGAGAAACCGAAATGGGATGCGCCGCACAATCCGTGCGAAGGCCGTATCGCCGCCCGCTTCGGCATCAAGAACCAGGGCCGCCCGGCCGACAAATGGCTGTCGGACACGGCGCGCTGGACCTGGCGCGTGAAAAGCTTCATGCACCTGGAAACCGAACTGATGGGCGCGCTGCGCGAACGCTCGGAGCAGGACGCCATCAATGTGTTTGCCACCAACCTGAAAGCGCTGCTGCTGGCCGCGCCGGCCGGCCAGCGCGCCACCATGGGCCTGGACCCGGGCCTGCGCACGGGCGTGAAAGTGGCCGTGGTCGACGCCACCGGCAAAGTGGTCGACACGGCCGTGATCTACCCGCACCAGCCGAAAAACGACTGGGATGGTTCCTTGCATACGCTGGGCCGCCTGGCCGCCAAGCACAATGTGTCTTTGATTTCCATCGGCAACGGCACCGCCTCGCGCGAAACCGACAAACTGGCGCAGGATCTGATCAAGCAGCACCCGGAAGCGAAGATGACGAAGATCGTCGTCTCGGAAGCGGGCGCGTCTGTCTATTCGGCGTCGGAATTCGCCTCGAAAGAGTTGCCGGACATGGATGTGTCCTTGCGCGGCGCCGTCTCGATCGCGCGCCGGCTGCAGGATCCGCTGGCCGAACTGGTCAAAATCGACCCGAAATCGATCGGCGTGGGCCAGTACCAGCATGATGTGAGCCAAAGCCAGCTGGCGCGCTCGCTCGACGCGGTGGTGGAAGATTGCGTGAACGCCGTCGGCGTCGATGTGAACACGGCCTCGGCGCCGCTCTTGGCGCGCGTGTCGGGCCTGTCGGCCAGCGTGGCGCAAAGCATCGTCAGCTACCGCGACATGAAGGGCGCGTTCACCTCGCGCGCGGCCCTGAAAGGCGTGCCGCGCCTGGGCGATAAAACGTTTGAACAGGCGGCCGGCTTTTTGCGCGTGATGGGCGGCGACAATCCGCTCGACGCCTCGGCGGTGCACCCGGAATCGTATCCGCTGGTGGAAAAGATCCTGGCGGACATCAAGAAGGACATCAAGGCGGTGATCGGCGAGACCTCCTTGCTGAAAACATTGAACCCGGCCAAGTATGCCGACGAAACCTTCGGCGTGCCGACCATTTCCGATATTTTGAAAGAGCTGGAAAAACCGGGCCGCGATCCGCGCCCTGAATTTACCACCGCCACCTTCAAGGAAGGCGTGGAGGAGATCCGCGACCTGCGCCCGGACATGATTTTGGAAGGCGTGGTCACCAACGTGGCCGCGTTTGGCGCCTTTGTCGATATCGGCGTGCACCAGGACGGCCTGGTGCATATCTCGGCGCTGTCAAATACCTTCGTCAAGGATCCGCACTCGGTGGTGAAAGCCGGCCAGGTGGTGCGCGTGAAAGTGCTGGAAGTCGATGAAAAGCGCAAGCGCATCGCGCTGACCATGCGCCTGACCGACAGCGCGCCGCAAGCCGGCAGCAAGCCCGAGCAAAAAGGCGACCGCAACGACCGCCGCAGCATGGCCCAGCACCAGTCCCAAGCGCGCCATGCGCCGGAACCGGCCGGCAGCATGGCGGCCGCGTTTGCCAAGCTGCGCGGCTAAACAGTGTGAGCACCGCGCCCGACATCCTCATTGCGACAGCCAGCGCCAGCAGTCCCGAGGCGCTGCTGTTGCAGGATGAATTGTCCGCCGTGCTGCAGCAGCTGAGCGGCGACAGCGGGCGCGCCTCGTTCGATGCCGAGGCGCCGGATCGGCGCGCCGGTTTTTATGTGGCCAAAAATGGTGCCGGCCAGCTGCTGGGCTGCGCCGCCCTGCGCCCGCTTGGGCAGAGCGGCAGTACAACGGCCGAGCTCAAGCGCATGTTTGCCCGCCCCGGCAATGCCGGCGTGGGGGCGGCATTGCTGGCTCACGCCGAAGCCGAAGCCCTGCGCCTGGGCTACCGCGCCGTGGCCCTGTCCACCCGCGTGATCAACACCCGCGCCGTGGCGTTTTATGGCAAGCATGGCTACGCCCCCGTCACGCCATGGGGCAAATACGTGGGCGCCGCCCAGTCCATCTGCCTGGGCAAGCTGCTGTAGCGTGGCGCGTATCCTGAATTAATGACCTGAGCGCATACCCGTGGCGTCGTTTTCTTATAAAATGACGCCATCTATTTATTTACCCAATCAGAGGCCACCATGAGCGACGTACAAACCTGGATCAAAGAAACCGTGACGAGCACGCCGGTCGTGCTGTTCATGAAAGGCACCGCCCAATTTCCACAGTGCGGCTTTTCCGGCCGCGCCATCCAGATCCTGAAAGCCTGCGGCGTGGAAAACATCGCTACCGTCAACGTGCTGGACGATCCGGAAGTTCGCCAGGGCATCAAGGACTACTCGAACTGGCCGACCATTCCGCAGCTGTATGTCAAGGGCGAGTTTATCGGCGGCTCCGACATCATGAATGAAATGTTTGAATCGGGCGAACTGAAATCCCTGCTCGATGCCTGATGTACCGCAGCGGCCGCGCCGTATCGTTGTCGCCATCACGGGCGCCACGGGCGCCGTGTACGGCTTGCGGCTGCTGCAGCTGTTGGGCGCCATCCCCGGCGTCGAAACCCACCTGGTGTTGTCGGACGCGGCGGTATTGACCCTGCACCAGGAAACCGGCCTGGGCCGCAAGGATGTCGAAGCGCAGGCGCACGTGGTGCACAAGTTGCGCGATATCGGCGCGGCGATTGCCAGCGGTTCATTCCAGTCGGATGGGATGGTGATCGCGCCGTGCTCGATGAAGACGCTGGCGGCCGTGGCCCATGGCCTGTCGGATAATCTGATCACGCGCGCGGCCGATGTGGTGCTCAAGGAGCGCCGGCGCTTGATTTTGATGGTGCGCGAAACGCCGTTCAACCTGGCGCACCTGCGCAATATGACGGCCATCACCGAAATGGGCGGCATCATCTTCCCGCCCCTGCCCAGCTTTTATAATTTGCCAAACAGCATCGCCGAGATGGTCGACCACACGGTGGCAAGAGTCATCGACCTGCTCGGTATCGAGCACAGCCTGGCGCCACGCTGGAATGGCTTGAAAGCCGGCGACAGCAATCCTGCCTGACGCGTTATCGTTTGTCGAACTGACTGGCGCTTGCGCGCTTCAAATCCCTGGCTTCTTCTACCATCCTGCGGTGGGCTATCCGTTTGCGCATCACTTCCGCATGTTGCGCGGCGGTCATGGGCGGCACGGTCATCAAGTCTTTCAGCTGCGCGGTGTTGCTGTAGTTGCTTTTCATAAGACGGCTCAAATGCTCGGCTCCGTGGTGGATGACAAACTGGCTGCTGTTGATCCCATTATGCGCCGCTATTGGCGACTGCGCTGTCTGTTACGGGACTATTATCGAATAATCCAGTTGCAGTGCAACATAAGAGATCTGATTGTGCAGCAAAATCATGTCTCCAGCATGACCACGCGCAAAAAAACAGCCGGCCTTGAACGGCCGGCCCGGCGCCATGCGCTGGCGCCGTGTCTACGGGAAAATACTTACTTTTGGTAGTTGACGCGCACCAGCATGCGAATAAATTCGCGCGCGATTTGACGATGATGCTCATCTAATCTTTGCAGATCAGCAATTAATTTTACATCGGCCGACTCGAAACGCGACAAGGCGCTGCCCGCTTCGCCATTCGGCACGGCACTTTCCGGACCGCCAAAGCGCAACCATTCCGCCGGTACTCCGAGCCACTGGGCGATCATGCGCAATTTCTCTTGCGTGGGAATGGCTTCCCCGACTAACCATTTCCTGGCTGCATGCACGGTAATCGGGCGTCCGTCGAAACGGATATTGAATTCCCGGGCCAGTCTGGTCGGGCTGTCGGGGGAGTAGTGGGCGTTTTTCAGAGCCAGCTGAAGTCGCTGGCTAAAGCTTTCGCGTTCGTTAGAAGAATTCATAGGTGTACTATTTCATGTTGTAACATGAAAGTCAGTTTCTTGAATGACCATAC
>Ga0308163_10004403_pt1 | contig 11204 bp, 13 predicted proteins | sample PhyTR1_FD_201037 | JGI IMG/M metagenome (GOLD analysis project Ga0308163, IMG submission 201037) | Phyllosphere microbial communities from UC Gill Tract Community Farm, Albany, California, United States - DLSLT.R1 | ecosystem: Host-associated > Plants > Phyllosphere > Unclassified | place: USA... | reverse complement strand
GCGCGATGGCGATTACCAATGCCGACCACGGCACCAGCGCCGGCAAGGTCTACGTCAACGACAGCAATACCTGGGGCGACGGCAAGCAGTACGTGAAGGGCGGCTCCACCGTCGACGCCAACGGCCAGACCGCCGCCGTGAACGCGATGTGGGGCCTGATGAACACCTACGACACGCTGAAGAACGTGTTCAACTGGCGCTCGCTCGACGGCCACGACACCGCCACCCACATCGCGGTCCACGTGCGCACCGGCTACGACAACGCCTACTACAGCGACGCCTGCCGCTGCATGTTCATCGGCGACGGCAACAGCTTCAACAGCCTGGGCTCGATCGACGTGATCGGCCACGAGATGGGCCATGGCATCACGGCGGCGACCTCGAACCTGACGTATTCGGGCGAGTCCGGCGGCCTGAACGAATCGGCCTCGGACATCAATGGCGAAGTGGTGGAAGCCTATGCGCGCGCGGGCGGGAAGGGGGACGCGATTCCGGCCGCCGGCAACGACTGGCTGCTGGGCGCCGAGATCAGCAAGACCGGCACGCCGCTGCGCTGGATGATGCGGCCCAGCCGCGATGGCAGCAGCCCGGACGCCTGGAGCACCTCGCTGCGGCGCATCGACGTGCACTACAGCAGCGGCCCGAACAACCGCATGTTCTACTTCCTGTCCCAGGGCTCGGGCATTGACAAGAGCGGCGACACCTACAGCCGTTATCTGGTGAAGACGCCGCTGGCGATGAGCGGCATCGGTCTCGACAAGGCCTACCGGATCTGGTTCCTTGCCAATATCACCAAGTTCACGGCCAGCACCAATTACGTCCAGGCACGCAGCAAGATGATCGAGACGGCCGAGGAGTTGTATGGAAAAGGCGGCCGCGAGTCGCTGGCCGTGCAGCGGGCGTATGCGGCGATCAACGTGGGGGCGGATGTGGACGAGCTGGCCGCAGAGAGCGGGCGCTAGGGTTTGTCCGGCTGAACAGGACGGTCAGCCGCTGTCGCTCCTGCAGAAAAACCGTCGCCCCTGCGCAGGCAGGGGTCCAATGTGCACGGGCTGTCGAAACGCATGCAGACTCGGGCCCCTGTCTTTCGCAGGGGCGACGTGTTTACTGCGCCGACGGCGTCGCCAGGGCCGTCCGGCAAATCCGGGCCGCCTGCAACCCCAGCCACGCGGCGTTGGTCCAGAAGAAGACGTAGGGCAGGGCGACGAAGGCCATGTGCACCGTATCCAGGCAGAAGGACAGCAGGATCGTCAGGGCGCCGCCGAAGGAGGCGAGCGTGAACGTGATCCCGTGGCGCGCGGCGGTTTCCGAGGTGCCGGCCGCGAAGCCGAGCAGCAGTGCGATGGCCAGGCAGGTGGCGATGTTGGCGGCCGAGGCGATCCCCGAGAAGCCATGGTAGAGGTGGGCGAGGACGAAGACCGTGAGCAGGTAGCCGCCCAGGAAAACGGCAAGTTTGCGTGATTTCATGATGATCCGACGAGGGTGAACATCGGCGCTGCATGCGCCGGATGATGCGGTAAGGCATCAGTATACATTCACTCAGGAAATTTCGCCGGGGGAAGCCATGGTATTGCGGAAGGGGCAATGCGGCGATCGCCGTGCGCTGCCTGCACGGCGATCGATATGGGGGAGAAGCGGCGCTCAGTTCGACAGCAGCGGATAGGGATTCACCGGCGTCCCCTTCCACCATTGCTTCTCGGGCGTCAGTTCGAACACCGCAAAATGCAGGTGAGGCGCATTCGGGTCCGCATTCCCGGTCACGCCCACATAACCGACCAGGTCGCCCCGCTTGATGTCGGCGCCTTCCTGCAGGCCGTCGGCGTAGCGGTCCAGGTGGGCGTAGTAGTAGGCGTATTTTTCGCTGGGATCGAACTGGTAGACGGTCAGGCCGCCCGGCTTGCTGGTGAACAGCTTGGCGACCTTGCCGTCGGACGTGGCGCGCACCGGCGTGCCCTTCGGCGCCATGATGTCGAGCGCTTCGTGGTGGCGTTCGCTGCCGCGGGCCTGGTCGTAGGTGTCGGACAGCTGGGTGAAAGCGATGCCCTCGACCGGCACCGCCAGCTTGCCCGGCGCCGCGGACGGCGTCGACGCCGCCGCCGCGCCGGTACCCGCGGCGGCGCTGAAACTGGCCGGGCGCAGCGGCAGGTCGAGTTCGGTCAGGTCGGGCATGACCTTCGGCGCGGGCGGCAGCTGGCCTTCGATGTCGGGGCCGGGCGGCGCCGGCAGCGAGCCGGTGGCGCCGGCCACGCGCGGCGCTTCGGGGGGCATCTGGCGCAGCCAGACAAACAGGCCGCCGGCGCCTACCAGCACGCCGAGCACGAAGGTCATCAGCCATCTCATCGTCGTCGTCTCCTCGCTTGTCATGCCGGCACGGGCGCCGGCATCTTCAATCAATCCTGCAGTACGACCTCGGTGCCGGACTGCACCAGTCCCGCCACCTCGGCGACGCTCCAGTTGGTCATGCGGATGCAGCCGTGCGACTCGGTCTTGCCGATCAGGCCGGGCACCGGCGAGCCATGGATGCCGTAGTGCGGCTTGGACAGGTCGATCCAGGCCACGCCGACCGGGTTGTTCGGACCGGCCGGCACGGTGGCCTTCTTGTCGCCTGGCTGGGCGTCCCAGAACAGCTTGGGGTTGTAGTGGTAGGTCGGGTTGCGGTGCACGCCCTCGATGGTCCAGTCGCCGATCGGGAGCGGATCGTGTTCGCTGCCGGTCGAGACCGGATACTGGGCCAGCAGCCGCCCGCCCGCATCCTGCAGCCACAGCACGCGCGCATCCTTCGACACCAGCACCCGCGCGGCCGGCGGCAGCGGCGCCGTGCCGACCACGTTCGGCACCACGATCTGTTCGCCGGCGCGGCCCAGGTCCTTGCCCGGGTTGAGCTTTTCCAGCAGCGCCGGGCTGGCGTGGAATTTTTCGCCGAGGCCCTCGGCCGGCGTCGCATAGCCGAGCGCGGGCAGCTTGGCCTTGTCCATCATGTCTTCGGGAACGGGGCGGAAGGGGCCGGCCGTGTCGGCCTGCGCCAGCGTGTATTTCAGCAGGGTCGGCGTGGCGTCGACGTTCAGGGCGTTCCAGGTGGCGTCGTCGAGCTTGCCCGTGACGGCCAGGTTGCGCGCCTTCTGGAAGCCGGACAGGGCCTGGCGCATGTTCGAACCGTAGGCGCCGTCGATCTCGCCGGGCGAGAAATGGGCGCGGTCGAGCAGCACCTGGGCGCGCAGCAGGCGCTCGAACTCGGCGGCGGCGGCGGCATCGGCGGCCGGCGCGGCGGCTGCGGCCGTGGCGGGGACGGCGCTAGGCGCGGCTTGCTGCTGCGGCTGGGCCTGCGGGATCTGCTGGCCTTGCTGGGCCGGCTGCTGCACGGGCGCGGCATGCTGGAGCGTCATCGGCTGCGCTTGCTGCGCGCCCGCCGGGAGGGTGGCAAGGGTGCCCAGCAGGGCGGCCAGGACCGGGTGGATTGCATGTTTCATGGGTCACCTGCTTTCTTGTTTCCTTGCCACCAGCTTATTTGGAGGCAAGAACAGGGTCTGTGCGCGAACGAACCCATGCTTCGGTCACCGCGGACCATCGCGGCCGGAAGGAGCGCAGGTACAATCGGCCCATGAGCACAACGACCATCACCCTGCAACCGTCCGGCTGGTCGTTCGGCGCGGACGAGGGCGACACCGTCCTGCAGGCGGCCGAGCGGGCCGGCATCGAGCTGCCCAGCTCCTGCCGCAACGGCACCTGCCGCACTTGCATCTGCCGCATGACGGGCGGCAGCGTGCGTCACCTGGTCGAGTGGCCGGGATTGTCCTTCGACGAGAAGCGCGAAGGCTATATCCTGCCCTGCGTGGCCGTGCCCGAGGGCGAGGTAGTGCTCGAACAGCGGCTGGCCAGGAAGATCGCCTGGCCCGATTGAGACTGCGCCTGCGCGGCGCCAGCGTCAAGCGTGCCCGTTCAAGGGGCGCGCTTCAGCGCCGCCTCGATCGCCTGCAGCACCAGCGGCCAGGAAGGCGAGCTGGCCGCGACTTCATCATAGTGGCTGGCGCCCGGCAGGATCACGACCTCGGCGCGGTCGCCGGCGGCGCGGGCGCGGCGGGCGAAATCGTGGGCCACGCGCGGCGGCGAGATGGTGTCGAGTTCCCCGGTGACGAGGATGGTGCGGCTGCCGTTCGGCATCAGCTCGCCTGCATTGGTATCGGAAAACACGTCCGGCCGCGCCTGGCTGGGCGCGCCGGCCAGCTGCGCGGTATCGCGATCGCAGCTGGTCTTGATCAGTTCGGCTTCATGGCGCAGGTCGGCCAGGCCGCCCAGGCTGACCACGTTCTTCACCGCCAGCGCATCGGCCTGGTACAGGGGACTGGACGCCGGGATGCGCGGACGCGCCGCCAGCCATTGCACCAGCTGGCCGCCGGCCGAGTGGCCGACCGCGACCAGGCGTTCGAGGTCGAGCGGATGCTTGCGCGCCTCGCGCCGCAAGGTCTCGAGCGCGGCGTTCATGTCCAGGTACATGCCGGGATAGCCGCCGCCCTCCTCGTCGACGCGGCGGTATTCCACGTTCCAGGCGGCGATGCCGTGCCGGGCCAGCGCGCCGGCCATATTGCGCAACTGGACGATGCCGCCGAATTCCTTGGTCCAGCAGCCGCCGTGCACCAGCACCGCGACCGGGAAGGGGCCTTCGCCGGCCGGCAGGAACAGTTCGGCGTATTGCGAGGGTGCGCTGCCATAGTGGAAAGTGGCGCTCGGCGCCGGGCCGGACAGGGCCATGTAGTCGGACAGTTTCATCGGGGCGGCTTGGACGGCGCCGGCGCAGGCGCAGGCAAGGAGGAGCGAAGCGAACAGGCGCATGGGACGTCCGGAATGAAAGGATGGCAAAGCGCCACTATAGCAGCCGCGCGCACGATTGAAGTCGGCGCGGATTCGTCCATGCTAGTCTGCACACAACGTCAACTGTTTCATTGGAAGGAGAATGGCATGAATCAATCGAAATCCAGCGACAAGCAGAACAAGCAGTCGGCCACCATGTCGGAAGACGATATGGCCAAGGCCCGCGCGGGCAAGCCCGAGAAGAGCAGCCACAACGAAAAATCCCGGGTCAAGGCCGGCACCGGGCAAGGCGCGGGCGGCGGCGCCAAGCAGAAGGCGCGCCGCTGAGCCGGCGCGACGAGGAGAAACGCATGAGTATTCTGGACCAGCCGGAGGCGCTGCACGCCCATACGACGCCCGATCCGGACCTGCCTCCGGCGCAGCCGCAACCCGATCCGGACGACGTGCCGGCGCCTGCACGCGCACCGATCGAGGAGCCGACCCCGCCGGAGCCGCCGATCAAGGCGTAATAACCATGAACAACGCGCATCCCTTTGCGGGGATGCGCGCTGGCAGACGAAGCGGTCCGTGCCTCCGCACGGACCGTTTTTCAATCCTTGGGCGGACGCTGCTCGCTGCCGGACTGGCCGGCATCCTGGGGCTTGCCCTGGCCGCGCGGGGGAATCTCGCGGATCATCTGGTCGGTTTCTTCCTGGCCGGGTGAACGCTCGCCGCTGCCGACATCGGCTTCGTGCAGGATGGCCGGGCCGCTGGCGGCCGGATCGGGTTTGGTCTTCGGGTTTGCCATGATGGACTCCTTGCGTTGTCGTGTTGATCTGATACTAACAGTCCATCCACTGCTGCGGCGCGCAATAGACCCCTGTTCCAAGGTTTGGAATGTTGCTATGGAGATACAAAATCGCAAGACGATGTAACGGTCGAAGCCTGAAGCGCGGGAATATTTTTATAATGTTCATACCGCCAACCCCTTCGAGGAGACGAGCATGAGCAGCACCTTGCACAACAAGATTTACCTGGGCCGCAGTTCCCTGATCGGCTCGCGCCGTTTCCAGGCCGCGGTGGCCTTGGGCGCGCTGGCGGGAGTCGGTCTGGTATGGGTGATGGTCCGGGCCCTCAAGTAAGCGCGCGCTCCGGCCGAGGTTGCCCCCAAGGCGCGCCGCCGTTACCATGACGGACTTGATCCAATCGAAAGTGGTAATGAAGAACCTGAAACTGACTGGCGACGAATACGACGCCCTCGAACTCGTCCGCCGCGGCGGCGCCAGCGACCGCACGAACGCCTGCGTGGGCCGGAACGCCAAGCGCCTGTCCGGCCTGAAGCTGATCCAGTACCCCCGCAGCGGCGGCCTGGTGCTGACCGAGCAGGGCGCCGAAGTGCTGTTCCTGCGCCGCTGCGTGCAGGCGCTGCGCGCCCTCGACGCCGATCCGGCGACGGCGCTCGACGCCGATGTGGCGCAATTCCTGAACCGCAAGTCGCACATCGCCGCCCGTGCGGACGGCGGCTTCGAGCTGACCGCGCGCGGCCGCGAATCGCTGGCGGACATCGCCGCCCAGGAACCGCCGTCGCGGTACTAGGAAGGTATTATTCGGTAGGGTGGGCACCCGTGCCCGCCAGACGTTCGCGACATGCCCAACCTGCCTGGCCGGCCGAGAGCGCCGCCCGCGAGCTGCCGGCGCTCAGCCGGCGCGGCGGCGCTGCGGGTAGACCAGGGTGCGGACCGCGATCTCGGCCGGCACGTTCATCGCCGCCAGGAATTCGGCGGCGCGCTGCAGGCCCACGGTCGGGACCGATGCCACCGCCTGGTTCACGAGGTCGCGGGTGCGCATGTCCTTGCGCTGCAGGCGGGGAGCGGCCTGGGTCATGGTGCTGGCGCTATGGAAGTCGTTCATTGTTTTTTTGCCCGGTATATTGCAAATAGATAAAGCGGATTGTAGAAGAACGATATCGTTTTGGCTATAGGCAAGGTGTTAATAGCAATTCAAGCCGCCGCCGCGCGCGTCCCGGCCTCCAGGCTGGCCAGGCCGCGGCGCTGGCGCACCAGCTGTTCGAATTCCTGGGCCGGCAGCGGCCGCGAGAAATAATAACCCTGCATTTCGTCGCAGCCCTGGTGGCGCAGGTAGTCGAGCTGCTCGGCCGTCTCGACACCCTCGGCGATCACCGACATGCGCAGGTTGTGCGCCAGCGCGATGATGGAGGCGACGATGGCGGCGTCGTTGGCGTCGTGGCCGATGTCGGCCACGAAGGAGCGGTCGATCTTCAGCACGTCGATCGGGAAGCGCGACAGGTAGGAAAAGCTCGAATAGCCGGTGCCGAAGTCGTCGATCGACAGGTTCACGCCCAGCGACTTCATGCGGTGCAGCAGTTCTACCGCCGGCGTGACGTCGCTCATGAACAGGCTTTCGGTCAGCTCCAGTTCCAGGCAGGCCGGATCGAGGCCGGTGTCGGCCAGTACCGCTTCGATGTCGGCCAGCAGGTCGGCGGCGCCGAACTGGCGCGCCGACAGGTTCACCGCCACCCGCAGCCGTCCCAGGCCGGCATCCTGCCAGGCCTTGTTCTGCTCCGCCGCCGTGCGCATCACCCAGGCGCCGATCGGGACGATCAGGCCGGTATCCTCGGCCACGCTGACGAAGCGCGAGGGCGGCACCATGCCCAGCTCCGGATGCTGCCAGCGGATCAGCGCTTCCATGCCGACGATGTGGCCGGTCTTCAGGTCGACCTGGGGCTGGTAGTGCAGCACGAATTCCTTGCGTTCCAGCGCATTGCGCAGCGCGCTCTCGATGCGCACGCGCTCGAGCGACTCCTCGTTCATGGCCGGCGTGTAGAACTGGAAGTTGTTGCGGCCCAGCTTCTTGGCGCAGTACATGGCGATGTCGGCGTGCTCGGTCAGGTTCTCGGCCACGGTGCCTTCGCTCGGATAGACCGCCACGCCGATGCTGCAGGTGACGAAGAATTCCCTGGTGCCGAGCATGACCGGCTGTGCCACCGAATCCATCAGGCGCTGCACGATCTCGGGCGCCAGCGGCTCGTCCGGGTGCTCGGACAGGATCACCACGAATTCGTCGCCGGACAGGCGCGCCACGGTGTCGGTGTCGCGCAGCGCCGAGCGCAGGCGCGCCGCCACCGTCATCAGGAGCACGTCGCCGGCCTTGTGGCCCATGCTGTCGTTGACGAACTTGAAGCGGTCCAGGTCGATCAGCATCACCCATACCGTCAGGCCGCTGCGGTCGGCGTAGGCCACCGCCTGCTCCAGGCGGTCCTGCAGCAGCGAGCGGTTGGGCAGGCCGGTCAGCACATCGTGCTGGGCCACGTGGTGCACGCGCTGCTCGGTGATCTTGCGCGCCGTGATGTCGCTGCCGGTGCCGCGGTAGCCGGAAAAACGCCCCTGTTCGTCGAACACCGGCTGGCCGTTGATGCAGAACCAGCGCTCTTCGCCGTTGTCGTCGATCGCACGGTATTCGAGGTTGCGGAAGGGTTCGTGCGCCGCCAGGGTGGCGATGTGCGCGCGTCCGACTTCGGTGCCGGCCAGCGACTGCACGTAGTCCCAGCGCCGCTTGCCGAGCACGCGGCCGATGCCCATGCCCGATTTTTCCGTGAAGTCGCCGGTAACGGACACGAAGCGGAACTGTTCGTCCTGCTCCCAGTACCAGTCGGACGACATCGCCACCAGCTGGCGGAAGCGCTGCTCGCTGTCCTGCAGGGCCTTCTCGGTGCGCTGGCGCGCCAGCACGTCGTCGATCAGGCGCTCGTTGCTCAGTTTCAGGTCGGCGGTGCGCTCGCGCACCAGCGCCTGGACCTTGCGCGTGCGTTCGGACGCCGCCTGCGCCCAGGCGGCCAGCAGCAGCGTCGCCAGCAGGCCGCCGCCCAGCAGCAGGGTCGAACCGAGGTGGTCGGCCAGCCAGGGGCGGCGCGCCGCCAGCGCTTCGACGGTCCATTCCTGGCCCGCCACCGTGAAGCTGTGGCGCGCAATGCCGTTATAGCCGCCCGCCAGCCAGCGCGGCGGCGCCGCAATCGCGCCGGCGCGTGCCGGATCGTGGTCGAACCAGGCCAGCCGCGCGGGTTGCGCCTGCGCGCCGGCGTACAGGCGCAGCAGGATGTTGCGGTCGGCCAGCAGGCCGGCGCGCTTCAGCGTGATGCTGGCCAGCGGTTCGAGGCCGATCACGGCGGCGGTGTCGCCGAGCGGGCGGCCATCGAGGCCCGACACCGGCATCAGCACCACGAAGCTGGGTTTGCGGGCCGGGTCCTGGGCCAGGCGCAGCAGGGCGGTTGCGCTGGCCTTGCCGCTGGCACGCGCACGCGCCAGGGCCTCGGCGACTGCGCGGTTGGCGCCGGCGTTCAGGCCGAAGGCTTCCTCGTTGCCGCGCATCGGCTCCAGATAATCGACCACGTTGTACTCGGCGCGTTGCGGCGCCGGCGCCAGGCCTTCGCTGCCGAGCTCGCGCAGCACGGTACCGGGACGCAGGCGCTGCAGCTCGGCCTCGAAGGCGGCGCGCCCCGCATGCGGCACGATGCGGTGGAAATTGAAGGCGCGGATATACGGATGACGTTCCAGCAGCGGGGTGGTAAAGGCGTGGAACTGGGCGCGCGTGACCGGCTGCACGGTGGCGAACAGCTGGTTGGTCACGTTCAGCACCTCCACCGCCTCGTTCATGCCCTGGCGCAGGGTGGCCGCCCGCACGTCCGCGCCCTGGGCGAAGACCAGGGCCTGGTTGTCGTATTCGAGCCGCGCGACGGCCGCCGCCAGCATGGCGCTGGCAAGCAGGCCGCCGCCAAGGGTGAGGGCGACCGCGGGCGTGAGCGAAAACGGCAGGCGGCGACGCGACATCCAGTGGATTCCTTGACGGTGAGGGAGCTGGCGGAAACGCCCAGGTTCCCAGGGATAAATTACTTGCTTAAGGGCATAAAACGCAGCAGCAGTTTGTCACAGAAGGCCTTATTTCCGCAAACAAATTGTCAAATGCCTGGCGGCGGGGCGGGCGGATGTGGCTGGGGCAGGACAGATCGCCATGCGATCCAGGCAAGCACCAGGCGCACTCCCAGCCGGTTCAGCCAGCCCAGGCCCAGGCCGCGCCGTCGCGCCAGGCGCCGCTGCAGGCGCGCGCCGGCGCCGTCGGGGTCGGCGCCGGCCAGGGCGAACACGATGCGGTTGTTGCCGGCCACCTTGTCGAGCCAGCAGGTCTGGCCGTCGAAGGCCGCGTCCAGTGCGGCCAGCACCGCGCCGTAGCGCGGGTCGTAGGTGAACACGTTCGCCGCCAGCACCCCGCCCGGGCGCAGGGCGCGCCGGCAATCGGCATAGAAGCGCGCGTCGGCCAGGCGCGGCGGAAGGCCGGCGGCGTCGAAGCCGTCGAGCAGCAGCACGTCGGCCTGGCCCGCCAGCGCCGCCACCTGGTCGGCGGCGTCGCCATGGATGACGCGCAGGCGCTCGTCGTCGGGCGGCACCTGGAATTGCGCGCGCAGCGCGATCACGTCGGCACGCAGTTCGATGACGGTAATGCGCGCCGCGGGAAAATGGCGGCGGCAGAACTTGAGCAGCGAGCCGCCGCCCAGGCCCACCATCACGATATGGCGCGGACGCGGCACGAACAGCACGAAGCACATCATCGCGCGCAGGTAGGCCAGCAGCAGCGCGTGCGGGCGCGCCAGCAGCATCTCGCTCTGGATCTCGCCGGGCGCGAATTCCAGCGTGCGCCGGCCGCGCCGGGTGCGCACCAGCGGGGCGGGGTCGTGCGACTGGTAAATGGTTCGGCCTGGCATGGCCCGAGTATACGGGAAGACGCAGCGGGCTTGCGCCCGCGCTTGTTGCCATGGATGAGTTTCTGATAAGCTGGCCGGCGCCGGTGCGACGCCCTCCGCCGGCCGTGTGCTGGCACGAGCCGCCGTCCGCGGCGCAACAAACGGCTGGACGCGGGCCTGGTCCGGCAAGGTGGCGACGGCTCCAGCACCGTCGCCCACGCATTCCGGGAACACGATGGATTCTACGACGACGGTATTGGCGCTGGCCCTGGGCAACCTGGCCCTGTGCGCCGCCCTGTTTTTCTCCGAGCAGGCCGCGGGCCGGCCGACGGCCCTGTCGACCTGGGGCTGGGCGCGCCAGTACCAGGCCGCCGGCTGGCTGCTGCTGGCGCTGGGCGGCACTGGCGTGGTGCCGGAGGCGCTGGCACTGGCGCCCGCGTATGCGCTGCTGTTCGCCGGCGTGGCCTGGGAATCCGGGGCGCTGTGGGAACGCGCGGGCAAGCGCCGCTGGCGCCGCGTCACCGTGCCGCTACTGCTGCTCGCCATCGCGGCCTTCCTGCTGTCCTGGCTGATCGACGAGACCGGCCTGCGCGCCGTCACCGCCTCGATCATCCTCGGCGGCTTCTACCTGTCCGCGACGGCGGCGCTGGCGCACGGCTGGGCCCGG
>Ga0308163_10004401_pt1 | contig 11205 bp, 13 predicted proteins | sample PhyTR1_FD_201037 | JGI IMG/M metagenome (GOLD analysis project Ga0308163, IMG submission 201037) | Phyllosphere microbial communities from UC Gill Tract Community Farm, Albany, California, United States - DLSLT.R1 | ecosystem: Host-associated > Plants > Phyllosphere > Unclassified | place: USA... | reverse complement strand
CGTTCCCGAAAAAACGGATATCCCTCTATGGCCCTTTGCGTGTTCGACTGCCGCGCAAACTCATGGGACCACCATGGGACTGCTTGCGCGCTAACTATCGCCCTGAAACCCTTATAAAACGGGGGCGGACTTCGCGAAAATCGCAATCGGGCGGTTTCGAATCTCTCCTTCACCGCCACATTTAGAAAACCCTGTGAATTCAGTTACTTAGAGTTCACGGGGTTTTTCGTTTGTACTACTCAAATGTACTACTCCCGTCTGTCACCTTCCCAAGTCCTTTCCTATTCCTGTCCCAGTCTGCTTGCGTCTGTGGATTCGCACATCCTAGTTTGGTATGACCGTTCGTCTGTTCCCTGCTGGCTCATCCGCTAGTGCACTGATCAGCCTGTATCGCTCTTGCCGACCAAGCCGGATAGGACTGATGGATTACCGTCTGTCGTACAAGTAAAATACATATTGCAATTTCATATAGATTGTGCTTGACAAATTCAGCTTTGTAGTGTAAAATAGGCAGTGAGAGGTACAGGTTTTTTGTCATCCTTTTCACCCATCCGCAACACCAGCATCAAATCAAATTCCAGAACACCAAACAGACCCGGCAACTTACCGAGGTCTGTTTTTTGTATGGCCGGGAGTCCTCAGAATGCTCCTGACGCCGGTTGCAAGCCGGTGGCCGATTCTTGCAAGACCATGGGTTCATTGCACCCACCTCAGCCGCTGACAGGGCCGGTTTGGTCGAAACTCTGTCAAACTGGCTTCCTCCCCTTGGGAGTGTCAACGCCGAGACAACTCCGGTGGGCCATGAGTTGAGAGGGCGTGTCGGTTAGATCCGCGCCCTCGAACCAAATTCGTACTAAGTGAAAACTCTTGGGAATGCTCCTACATCCCCTTTTGGCTGAGTCCTTGAAACGCTCAGCCTTTTTTCTGCGTTTCATCCAGTTCCGTTTCACTCACCGTTAATTCAACTAACAACTTCGCCCATAGGAGATTCCATGGCACGTACCGTTATGCGTGCATGTCGCAACCCGTCATGCACTAGAGGGGAGTTCCCCAGTTCCACCGCAAGAGCGGCTTACTGTTCATCAGCTTGCCGATTGATCCACCACAGACACCAAAAGAAAGAACAACAATCCCAAACCCAAGAGGTAACACCAATGGTTACACCGTCTCAATTGTTCCAACCAGATGCAGCGCATCTAAAGCGTCTACAAGACTTCGAAGTAGGTCATTACAACACTCGCACCCAATGCAATATCCAAGGCCGAGAACAGCTTGGCATTATGGAAGAGTTTGAGGTGCAAGGCTTGCAACAAGCCCTCGATAAATACGTCGAGCTTGTCGCTCAAGGCTTCACGCCGACTGGCGAGATTACCCATCTGCCCAAACTGATTGCAGGGCCAACAGTGGACTGGGTAATCCTCTCGCTGCGTAAGCCAGAATCACAAATCGAAAAAGAGATCGCTCAAATCAAGTCTCAAGTTGAGCAGGATTATTTGCAACGCTTGAAAACTGACAAGGCAGCGTGCGTGGCTAAGGAAGTTGAATCGCTATTGGCTGGCGAGAAGCGTAGAAAGCAACAGGCCGAACTTGACACCAAGGCAGCACAGGAAGCCGAGGAATACGCCCGTGTTGAAGCCGAAGTAATGCAAGCACTCGGCATGGGAGAGCAGCAATGAGAAGCCGCTTTGATACAGAAGTCGATAAGCAGTTGGATGTGGCATGGGGCAAGATGGATTTGAATGCAAAGCTCTACATCACCAAAGCCCAATACGACGCTACGGTGCTTGAAGCGTTTGTTGAAGGTGCTCGCATTGCACTTTGTCTGCCATTGAGTGAATTTGGAGGTGCACAATGACCGATAAAATCGATCCGACCACTCTATCGGGTACGGAACTTCTGCTCAGACTTAAGTACGCCAAAGATACACTTGCTACAAGCTCCTCAGAGGCCCCTGTAGAGGCGGTAGTTAAACAAGCGCTACCAGCAGATGAAGAAGCCTCGGAAGAGGACGTAAACGCATTTAAAGCGGCTCTGGAGCTACTTGCAGCCAGAGAGCGCGCCGATAAGATTGTTGAAATGGCCAAACAAGCCCAGAAGAACAAAGGAACGCAATGACAAAAACTGCTACACCGAAACAAGAGCTGAAAAAATCTCCGCAACACCACAGCATCACCCACATGACAAATCCCAAGATTCGCCTCTTCGCCTGTGCAATGGGTCAATGGCTTCGTAAATGTCACGGCTTCGGCGTTGATTACTCTTACCGCTGGGTTAAAACTCAGGATGGATCTATCTACTTCGCCTTGTCAGGTTCCCGCAGTGTGCAAACTGTCTTCGCCGATTACCTTGAGAATAATCGAGGCGATTACTACGACAGTGCAACCGTAACGCAATACGGAAGCAACTCGGTGGGGTTCAACCGCGCATTCGACAAGCTCTTGACGCTAAAACATGGTCTTGGCGCTTACGGTGAAACGAAATGAGTTCACATCAAGAAGTAATCGCCCAGCTAGTCGGTATTCTCAAGTTCAACGTTGATCCAAGTGGCTTGCACCGCTTCACGGCGATGATGAGAACTGCTGAAAAACAAATGACCCAGCTTGGTAAACATGCTGACGCACTTCAACGCAAGCTCAGTCGTAAATTTGGTATCACTACAACGAGTGCTGATAGAGCGAAGCTTGGTGGTGCTATCGAAAAGTCACTACAAAAAGAGATGGCGACTAAACAAAAGCTGGCAAGAATGCAACACGCTCAGAATACCGCCGCCCTCAGCGCTCAAAAGCTAGTCGCTACAGGCAAACGAGAAGAAGTGTTTCTACAGGGTGCATCTTTGAAACAACAGGTGACACAGGCTGTTCTCGCTGCTAAACAACAAAAGGTGCAGCAAGAGGCGCTTAAAACAAAACTTGGCGAGACCAAAGTTCAAGCTGCGTCGGAACAGTCGCAAATTCGCCAAGCCCGTTATGCAGACATCTTGCTAAAGCGTCAGGCTCAGACTGTACGACTACAGCAACAGGCTGCGTTGCACCAAACAAAGTTCCAGCGTGCTGAGGCTGCTTTAGTTAACGCCCGTGCCAGTGGTGTTAGGCAAGCAGAGCGCTACAAGGATTCGAAGCTGGCAGCCGCTGCCCGTGAAACCCGCGCCCAGATGACTCAGGATCGAGCCGCGAAGAGATTCGAATTCAGTGCTGAGAGACACGAAAGCTGGCGTAAGAAGCAGCAGCAGCCAGACGCTATTGGATTCAACGGCTTGGCCGTTGGCCTGTCTACCGCTGCTGCTGGAATCTATGGACTTGTGAGCGCCGTTAGCTATCTAAATGAGCGTATTAGCAAGCGTCAGGAAGCTGCTTCAGACAATCAACAATTTGACTTCACATTGCTTGCTGCGGGTAACAATGATAAGGAGCGAGCGCGAGTAAAAGAGGCCTACATTGCCAACTCACAAGAGTTTGGGATGGTTATAAATCGTGAGTCGGCTGTGGCCTACTCAAACATGATTCAGGGCTTCCGTGCTCAAGGGAAAACACTTGAACAAGCCATTCAGTTGCAGAAGGATCAGGCTGCTGTATTCCGTATTGGTAATCTAACAAAAGATCAGCAATATTCCGCTTCCCTGCAATTGAACCAAGGATATGGTAAAGATCGATTTTTAGGCTCTGATCTTCGTCCGTTAACAGACGCTCTCGGTACTCGCCTAACTACGATCTTGTACCAAGCAATTGGTAAGGCGCTTGGTTACAAGGGCAGTCCAGAAAAGTTGGCTGGATTCGTCCTTGAGGCTCAACACGATGGCAAAGTAAACGGCGCCATGGTTCAGCAGGGTATGAGAGATATCGTCGCACAATCTCATGAACTTCTTGAGCGTCACAAAACATCGCTAGATGCACAGGCCGTTAGGGTCGAGAATGACCGTTACCTGCAATCTGAGTCCGTGAACAAAGATCCTGAGTTGATCGAGGCGCTGGGTCTTCGCCTAACTGCTGAAAGAGAGCTGATCGAAAGCACCAAAGGGCTGGCTGAGTCTTTCCGTAACTTCGATACTGGTCTTGTGAAAATGCAGACTGGCATCCTTCGTCTGTTGGCCGGTAAGAACGCCGATGATACAGAGAAGACACCACAGCAACTTGCTCAAGATATTGGTAGTGCTGGATTCCCCGAGGGAACTGCCATTGATCCAAGTGTGATGGGTTCTCCAGCGCCGGGAGACGGTAACAAGGTGAAAGATCCCGTCGATAGTTTTTATCGCTGGCTATTCAATCAGCCAGATTACTCAGAAGGGCCAGCTAACAACGTCGAAGCTCCTGAAATGAACACCCTAGGCATGCAATTTCCTAAGTTGAATTTGTCAAAGCTAACTATCGAGCAGCCAAACTTAGCTGATGGTGAGTACCGCCAGTTCCGTCTTCCGCCTACTTATACAGCAGCGGATATTATGGAGGCATCGGCTCAACAACAGCGTAAGCAAACAGCATTGCCTAGTGATTGGATGTCGCCAGATGATCCCAATAGCGGGCATATCGTTAAGCCTGCTGGAAACGTAGATAACTCAGTTCACAGTGACGTGAAGGTCGAGCTAAACATTGATGCGAGAGGCCTATCTCCTGACGAGGTAAAACAGCTTTCGGCTGAAAGCGTTCGTGATGAGTTCGACAAAGTGCTAAGAACGGCTCGCGCCAATCAGACGGAGGTCGAGTGATGAAGGCCGTTATCTTAACAATTACTTTCGCTGCTGTCTTGCAACTCGTCTCTGGCAGTTTGTTTGCCGGGTATATGGTGGACAAGCTTGGTGTGATAGCACAGCAACAAACAGAGTCTCTGAAAATGTATGTGGACGACAAGGATGTTTCCACGCGGCTGTACGTCGATCAGCAGGATCGCGATCTATACAACGCAATGCAGGCTCAGTTTAGCGATGAGCGTAGCTCGATGAAGTCCCATGTAGAAAAGATCGTTGCGCTTCGTCTTTCCCAGCAAGAAAAGAAATGACAGCACGATAGTAGAGAATCAGCATGATTCAATATGCCTCCCGAGGCTCTATCTCGGTGAGTGTAGCCACTTTTTATGTGCATCAATCGTGTGCGTGAGCACACGAACATATCCCAACGTTAAAGGAACTCACCAATGAAAACATGCAACTGCCGCCATTGCGGTCGAGTATTCACTGTGGCGAAGCCAATGCCTTTCTGTTCTGGCACATGCCGCATTGCCCACACATTTCACCAATCAACTAAACAGACGATCCAAGTAGGAGTCATCAATGACAACAGCAACACCGAACAAGACTAAGGCTACACGCCAACCAACATGCCCAGCCTGTAAAAAGCGTTTTCGCACCACCAGCATCAAGAAGATCTACTGCACTCCCCAATGTCAGAAGGAAGCCACCAAGAAGAAACGCCGGGTATTCCGTACCAACCGTGCCACCCACTCAGCGTTCTTCTTTCACTTGGCCTACGAATGTGAACGTGCCGGAACACTCCAGATCCTCACAGGCCACACCGTAGAATCACTAGTGGCCCTTTACGACGTGTACAAGCTGAAACTCAAGGCTAACCGTTACGGAGCGACTAAGGATTTCGAGATCAGCCACATTCACCCGGTGCGAGGTGATAGCGACGCTATCGGCTTGTTTCACCCCACCAATCTGGTAGTGGTGCCAACCAAGCTCAATCGTGAACACGGCGCACAACACTACGGCCACGGCCTGAGCATCAACCGTAACGCCTTGGTATCGAAACACTCAGTGGAGAAGGGCGCCTCACGTAAGCAAACAGTGCAGCGCATCATTGCCTTCCTTGGTGCTGACGTGGTGGCTGATGCTGTGAAGATTGCCAAGATCCAACCAACCCAGCGCCACAAGGTGCTGAGCTGGCTACATGATCACATAGACCCAACAGTGCCAGAGCAACGCGCTCAGTTGGACAACCTCGACGACATGACCACCATCGCTCTGACAGGTCTCAAGGCCACGCTTGAGGGTAAGGAATCCAGCGGCTTCACCATCAAGACCACGATCTTTACGCCATTTGATGTGATGTCCCAGGAGCTTGAGCGCCAAGCTCAATACCGCCCTGAGTTAACCGAAGTGCTGGACGTAATCTGCAAGCGTGTAAGCGCTTTCACTGCGTACCACATGAGCAGAACCACCCTGAACGAAGAAGAGGCTCAGGCAGTGTTTGACGTGCTCCACGGCAAGCCTGTTGACGCTATCCGCGACGTGCTGACAGAGTTCGTAGAACGCCATACAAGCATCATGGACAACGGCGAGCGTATCCCGCCATACATGCCAATCGTGTTCAAGGCTCAGCGCCCGGCAAGGGTAGTGGCAACATTATCAGCGCCTGTCAGCTTCGCCGCTGAGCTGGATGCTGGCGCAGTGCTACGCTTCTGCTCACATCAATCAGCATAGGGAAGTGAGCAATGGAGTTTAAGAATATCGTCATCACAGTGGTAGACATCATCGCTTGGATAGGGATCATTCTTGCCACGATATTTGGGTATTACGCCTCCCGTGGGAACTACGAATACATCGGTGCGTTCGCCGGTTTCGCCGCTGGATGTGTTGCATCTGGTATCTGGTTCGCGCTGTCTGCAATTCACCAAAACATCCAGACAATCCGTGATATCGCCGTAAAGCAACAGGCGTCTTAACCGTTGGGGGGCCATTGCTCCATACCACCTTGGTAGTGGCTCATTGGCATTGCCTCTCGGTGTCCATTCAGGGTAGGTTTGACCGGCAACCTAACTCTCAGAATGGAATCATAGAATGATCAATGTACTACTATCGCTCGATTTAACCGATGCCGGGGACGAGCGAGACGGCTTCAATGCGTTTCTTGCTGATTTGGAGTGGAAGAAACTGAAACATGTGGATACGGTTTGGGCTATTGAGTATCCAAAATATAGTGCAGCAAGCGAAACAGACGTTAGTTACGTCAAGGGTAATATCTCTCGAATACTAACTGCTGCTGCTGAAAAGTTTGAATTTGCTCGGATTACTTACGTTGCCCAAATTGGTAATGTTGAATTAGTGGGTCGTTACATTAAGAAGAAAGACGGCGTGTATAAGCTTTTTGAATACTCACCTTTTTAACCTTTTTTGATCGTACATATAAAACGTAATTAACTCTGTAGAAACCTCACCCAAACCTATGCTGGCGAAGCAGTTTATCGGAGGCATATTTCCATGCTGATACCCGATAAGCCAGCATTTCCGGGGCTTCAGCTGAGACATTGATAAGCTCGCAACGGTGGATATGCTTCAATCCGAGGTTTCTTCGCCAAAACGGTAGTTTTGAGCCGGAATCACCGATTTCTGCAAAAGCACACTCTCCAGTCTCAGCCTGCCAAGGGCTGAGCTACGATTCCTGCACCGCCCCTCAAGGATGAATGCCATGTCACACAATACAAGTGCCAACATCGCTACAGCGGATGCGCTTACGATCTTGCTGCGTAACCAACACGGAATCGCCGCAGCGCTGGAAGAACTCATTCATTGGGTTGAGAGCCAAGGAGGCGACATCGCCGCCGACAATGCTTTAGCAGCGCTGCACGGACTGGACTCACACGCCCGAATACTCACTGACGCGATCTACCAGCTTCGTCAGGTGTAGGGATCAACAAACGACCGTTAAACGATACCGTCTATCCGATGGTTACACCGGTATCATAAAATACGGGTTTACAGGTTGTTGATACCATCGCATTATGATCCCTCCATTGTTGATACCCCACGAACGGCGTGGGCATACCTAGGAGGGTGAGTAAATGAGTCGTCTATTCGGATACGGTCGTGTCAGTACGACAGAGCAGAACACCGACAACCAACTGGTGGCCCTCACCTCCAAGGGTTTCGATATCAAGCCCACCCGCTGGTTCTCTGAACAAATCAGTGGCGGCGTACCAGCCCTCCAACGTCCCCAGTTCAGCAAGATGGCCGAACGCATGGAAACGGGTGACACGTTGGTGGTGCTGAAACTGGATCGCCTAGGCCGTGACGTGCAAGACGTTCTCGCCACAGTAGAGAAACTGGCAAAGGATGGTATCCATGTCCGTAGTCTTGACCTCGACGGTGTAGACCTCACCAGTGCAGCCGGGAAGCTACAGTTAACAGTTCTCGCAGCAGTTGCAGCCTTTGAGCGAGATCGAATCAAGGAGCGCACCAGAGAGGGCCTTGCAAGGTCGAGCAAGAAGGGTGGTCGTCCCGTGGCTACCGACACCACGGAAGCAGTGCAGAAGCTCAAGGCTAAAGGCATGACACAGGCGCAGGCAGCAGGCGAACTCAAGGTGAGCTTGCCCACCATCAAGAGACACTGGAACAAGGTTTGAATTAGACCCTGTACACCCACATCAGCCCGCCTTGAGCGGGCTTTGTTGTTTCTCTAGCTGTGGAATGTCTCTGATGTTGATCACCTCTGACAGGCGTCTGAGAGCGCCACAGGGCGTCAGGTTATTTCTACTTTTCCAGCAAATAGGTAGTCCCGTGTCGTGGTCTGCTAAGCGGCGCGGTAATCCCTCCCAGAATCTCGCTGCTGCTACAATCCCGCCGCTCGCTCACACCTACAGCACCCACGAATGCAGGATGACAGTCCGTAGGTGTGGACGGGCTACAGCTTATTTTTCCACCCCGCACACAGACCACCCCCACCCTTTGCAAAATCTGAAAACGGCGGGGGATGTTCAACCTACTTTTTGTCGGTTATGGCGTTAATAGGCCGAATCTGGAATTGCTTTTTGTATTTAGGGGATTTGAAAAGGCGACCTTTTCTGACTGCTGTTTCTATGAGTTCATCCATCGCCTCTTCGAGACCCTCCTCTTTATAAGCAATCGATTCTTGATTCGACTGAATTCCGACGTCGCCGCTAATGGTTTTGCATGGCACGAATGGGTGTTTAATTTCTTCTAAATATTGGTAGAAGGCATCCTTAGCAATCACTAGGCCAAATCGGCGCCACGCGTATTTGCGTCCCCAGTAGTATCCGTCTTTGGCATTGTGTCTCACTCGATCATCATTTTTGCCCTTATTCTCGGCGAGTTTGTCTAAAGAAAATTGCTTAGCCGCTGAGTAGCTAAGGTATTTGTTTACGGTATCTGCTTTGCCCAAGCATGATGGGTCTATAACTCTTCTGCCTGCCGCGTCCTCCATGTATCCGATATTATAACGCTCACCATTTACTAATTCGATAGCACTGCTATTTGTCTCGAATTGGTACAGCGTCTCAGTAGTAGAAGGTTTGAACTGATGAAGAAATTTACCGCTTGGTTGTTCCGTGATCGTATAGTCTCTGACTATCAGGTCGTGGATTGTGTATAGGTTTCTTGATTTCATGATGCCTTCCATGTCAGTGGGGATTGCGACATTATCCTTTATTTTGGCATAGTGCCACCATGTTCTATCTATACTTAAGTCTGAGAGACTGCCCGAGCATTTTTTTTGATGAGAATGCAAATTTTTTCTTGATACTTGATAGTAGTTATCGCTTCGAAGGGGGCACGATGGGTGACACGGATTCGCCAGATTTCAACAAGGCTAGGGGATTTCTCATTGGATATTCTTTGGTCGTTGCTTTGTTATGGTTCTTCGGAGCCGACCTGACGCAGTTTAAGTTGATGGGGAATGAGATATACCTTAAGGAAAATATCCGGCATGTATGGCTTGTTATTGCATTGATTAATTTTTATCTTTGGATTAGGTTTTTGCAACGGTTACCAAAAAGGGGGTTGCGGTTTGATGAGGATATGCATTTAGCGCTTGATGCCGCTCTGATTAAAATATGCCGATTTTTTTACAAACGTCGGGCCTTCAAGTACGTTGCAGCCAAAGCCCTTGAGGACGGCGAAGGTACTTTAGTAAAATTGCGTATGAGTGGTGTTTTATCCTACCGGGACGAGTTGGAGCATGAGCGGGGCAGGGATCATGGGCCAACGGGCCCATGGGATTATTTTTACCCTTACCGCGCTAAGGTGTGGTTTAGTCTGGTCAAGGTCTATCATAAAGATGGTAAAGAAATCACCTCTCACGGCGGAAATGGTTATGAGGCGATACCGAGTGTTAGTCTGTATAGGGCAGCAGTTGCGTATGCTTTTCTAAAAGGTGTCGTAGGGCTAACATGGTTCACTGATAACATTTGGCCGCTTTTATTTGGCTGTCTTAGCACTGGTATAGCAGTGTGCAAGTGGTGGCAAGTTCATCACATGTTTCGCCACACTTATCAAAGTGCATTCAATCAGGTGCTTTTCCTTTTGTAATATATCCGTATTGTCTTAAATTCTGTGTTGTTAATGCCTTTATGGAATAGCGTCTCAACATACATAGGCGCTAGATAGCTGCTGATTTTACCTTGCATGTGGTAAGCGGGAGCTTATGGGTCAGTCTATCGGGATAGTTGGGAGCTTCGATATGGCATTGAGCTTTTGCTGAGCGGATGCACCGTGACTATAGGTATCGTGTGTCTCGCTGCCGTTCGCATGTCCGACTATTTCTTGGACAATGTAGTCTGGCACGCCAGCTCGCAACAGTGTGGTGATCACGCCGTTTCGCATTGAGTGGAAAACGTGCAGCGGGCCGAATCCTAGCTTCTCTTTCAGTTTGCCGAACGCCCTTGATAGAGTGTGCGATCTTTTTTGATACAGGTTTTCTGTTGCTGGAATCAAGAATCCGTCAGTTGAGGCTTTGACCAAGCGCTCCACCACTCCTTTGAGCGCGGGGTGAATTGGTACGATCCGCCTCGATTTCTTGTTTTTGCCTTTCAAGAAGTTGAAGCTGGATACTCCGTCTTCTTCAATGATGTGTTCCACCTTCAACTGACAGAGTTGTTCGATACGGCAGCCTGTGTACGCGCCCAGCAATATCAGATCAGCAAGTGGCATGTTCCCGGCGTCTTGTGCAGCTTTGTGGAGCTTCTTCAACTCGGCAACGGTGTATGCCTCGCGTTTTTCCCCTGCCGTTTCTTTACCTCCGCCTTTGGGTATCTCGTGCCCTTTAAACGGGTCTGCTTTATCTTTGTACTCGATGCGCCACTGAGCGTCGTAGCGGATTGCCCACGACCAGAAGGCTGTACCCGACATCAAGTATTGGCTGATCGTCGCAGGTGCCCGATTGAGCGATTTTATCCATGCATCAATGGAATCGAACTCAAGCGGAAACGAATTCTCTTTGAGGAAGTTAGACAAGTCCTCCATCCGTCTCACTTGTTGATCGA
>Ga0308163_10004400_pt1 | contig 11207 bp, 6 predicted proteins | sample PhyTR1_FD_201037 | JGI IMG/M metagenome (GOLD analysis project Ga0308163, IMG submission 201037) | Phyllosphere microbial communities from UC Gill Tract Community Farm, Albany, California, United States - DLSLT.R1 | ecosystem: Host-associated > Plants > Phyllosphere > Unclassified | place: USA... | reverse complement strand
GTGTAGCCATCGGCCAGCGCGACGTCGGCATGGACGATGCCGCCCTTGCTGTAGTACACCAGGGTGTCGGTCAGGAAGCAGCCAACCTGCTCGAGCCGCTGCACCAGCGCCAACTCGGTGGTCGGGCAGCGCGCGATCAGCAGCTCGGCGCCGGCGTCGGCGCACCAGTCCATCAGCGCCTCGACCGGCTCGGCGCCGTCGAGGGTGGTTTTGGCGACCGTCACGCCAAAGCGCAGGCGGTCGATCTCGGATAAGGCGATATGCATGTCAGCTCCAGAAAAAGGGAATCGCGGCCGCGCTCAGTCGGGGCGCGCCGGGGCCCGCACGGCGTTGGCGGTCAGGCGCCGCAGCACGTACAGCGGACGGCGCTTGACCTCGTCGAAGGTCTTGCCCAGGTAAATGCCCAGGATGCCCAGGATGCCGATGATCAGGCCGCCGATGAAGTACAGCGACACGATCAGGCTGGACCAGCCGGGGATGGCCGTGCCCTGCAGCAAGGCCCGGCCCAGCAGCCAGCCGCCAAAGGCGAACGAGACCCCGGCCATGCCCAGGCCCAGCGTGGCGGCCATGCGCAGCGGCTTGTCGGAATAGGCCAGGATGGTGGCGGCGGCCAGCTTGCACAGCTTGGAGAAAGTGTAGGTCGAGGTGCCCTCGAGCCGCTCGGCGTGGCGCACCTGCAGGCCGGTGGTGGTGAAGCCGAGCCACTGCACGTGGCCGCCGAAAAAGCGCAGCTGTTCGCGCATGCGGCCGAAGTTGTCGACCACCTGGCGCGACATGATGCGGAAGTTGCCGCTGTCGCCGTCGATGTCGATGTCGGCCAAAAAACTGAAGACGCGGTAGAACAGCCACGACGTGACGCGCTTGCGCAGCGGGTCCTGGCGCGGCCCGCGCAGCGCCAGCACCACGTCGTAGCCCTCTTGCGCCTTGGCGTACAGGCGCGGAATCTCCTCGGGCGCGTCCTGCAGGTCGCAGTCCATGACCACCACCCAGTCGCCGCGGCACTGGTCGAGGCCGGCCGTGATGCCGTAGTGCTGGCCGAAGTTGCGCGAAAACTGCAGGCCCACCACGCGCGGGTCGGCCGCGGCCAGGCGCTCGATCACCTCCCACGAACGGTCGCCGCCGCAGTCCTCGACCAGCACGATTTCAAAGTTGGGGCTGACGGTCTCGAGCGCCAGGCGCAGGCGGCGGTACAGTTCGTCGAGGATTTTCTCGGCCTTGTAGACCGGGATCACGACCGAGATCAGGGGCGTTGTGCTGTGCATGGTGGTCACTTTTGACGGGGTAGGGGAGCGCGGCGCGGGTCCTGCGGGCGCAAGTCGACACCGTGCACGGTCAGTCGGGCCGCGCCGTTGCTCCAGACCCGGAACTCGACGGCGGTGGGCGCGGTCAGCTTGAGCGCGAGGGCGACGCGGCGCCGGCCGGCGCCACGGATCGGCAGCGCCGCCAGCACGGTGGCGCCGTTGTTGGCGGCGATGTCGACCACGCCGGCGTCGTCGGCGCCCTCGCTGTCGAGGTCGAAGGCGGCGGTGTAGGTGCCGGGCGCCAGCAGGCGCGGCGCGCCGAACAGCAGGTGGCCGGACTGGCCCGGCTCGGCGCGCAGCGCCGCGCCCCCGGCGACCGGCTCGCCGATGCGGTGTTCGCTGGCGGCGTTGACGGCCAGCCGCAGCGGCGGCGAGCGCTGGTAGTCCCAGAACGGCAGGTGGGCGGCCAGGTTATCCGGGTAGCAGTAGATTTTCCAGCCACGGTGCTCGATCACGCGGGTCGGCTTGCCGGCCAGGCGCTCCACGTGGGCCCAGTCGGTGGCGGCGGCCTCCTCGGCCCTAAGCATCAGGAAGGTCGGCCCGGTCCAGGTGGACGCCTGGTACCAGCGGTCCGACGACAGGTGGCGCAGCGGCACCGGCAGGCCGTTGTCGAGGGTGATCGGGCTGACCTTCACCTTGCCCCCGCTGATCAGGCTCAAGCGTCCGGCGTGCCAGAACGAAGTGTAACCATAGTGCAGGTTCTGCTGGTCGAGGAACTCGGCGAACTGGTGGTAGGGGCTGTAGGCGGCCATGCCGGCCTTGGGGAAGTAGCCCGGCGCGCGCTCGAGCTGGTAGGCCGGGTGCGCGCTCAGCGCCATCACCGCCAGCGCGGCCACGGCCAGCGCGGGGGCGGCGCCGCGCCAGTGGAAATCGTCGACGGCGATGCCGGCCAGCAGCACCAGCGCGCACAGCAGCGAAGGCACCAGATAGCGCACCGACGCCTCGGGCGCGGCCATGTCGGGCACGGTGGTGCACACGGCCACCAGCAGGTTGATGCTCAAGGACACCAGCACGAACACGGCAAAGAACAGCCGCGCCGGCCGCCATGGCGTGTCGAAGGCGCGCCGCAGCGCCCACGGCAGCAGGCCCAGCATCGCCAGCGCCGCCAGCAGGCGCAGCGCCTGCCAGACGCCGGCGGCTTTGATCACCGGCGCGCCTTCGGGCGGCAGTCCGCCGAACAGGCTGAGCAGGCCGCGCAGCGTGCCCAGCGCGTTGCGCACCATGCCGTCGAAGCCGAGCCAGGCGGCCGGCGCCAGGCCGCTGCTGCCGACCAGTTTGACGTAGTGGCCGTGCAGCAGCGCGCCGGCCGCCAGCGCCGCCAGCAACGTCGCCAGCAGTGTCAGCGCGCGCCGCGCGGGCACGCCGTGGCCGTCGCCGCGCAGACGCGGCAGGTAGCGCAGCGTTGCCGTGGCGGTGATCAGCGGCAAGCCGTAATAGACCGCCGCGCGCGCCGGATTGGACCAGAATACCAGCACCGTGAGCAGCGCGAACAGCGCGCCCCAGCGCCAGCGCGCGGCGCCCTCGCTGTGCAGCAGGCGCCAGCCGCTGCACGCGAGCAGGCACGCCTGCGCGAACAGCATGCCGTAGGCGGCCTGGCCGTACAGGTTCTCGGCCATGTTGACCGAGATGCCGCCGGCCAGCACGGCCAGCGTCAGCAGCCGGGCCGGGCGCGACTGGCCCAGCACCGCGCCGCACCACCAGACGGCGCCGAGCACCATCGCGGCGGTGACCATGCCCGAGGCCGCGTGCAGCGCGAACGTGTTGGGCAGCACCGCCAGCAGCGCCACGATCACCGTGTGCGTGCCCAGCACCCACAGGTCGCCGTTGGCGTAGTTCCAGCCGCGCGGGAAGAATTGGCCGCTGTCGTGGATCTCCTGCGCCAGCGTGTTCATGACGGCCGAGTCGGCATGGACGGCCAGCTGGTAGTCGTAGATCACGTAATACGCCAGCAACAGCACATTGATCGCGATCAGCGCGATCAATGCCGGCGCCAGGCGGCGCGCGGTCGCCGGCGGCGGGGAATACTTATTTAGCATGAAATGTTTATATTTTTAGAGTTGCCAGCATTATAAGTCAGGATGGGTGCCGGCGGGCCGTGCCCGCCGGCCATCTCATCGTGGCGGCGCCAGCCGTTCGTGGCAGGGGCCCGGCGCCAGCCGCAGCACTTGCAACAGCTGCTGCGCGTGCTGCTGCCAGGTGAGCCAGCGCATCGGCGCCGACGGCGGCGCCTGGCCGGCGCGCTCGAGCGCGAGCCACTCCTGCACGGCGCCGGCCAGCGCCGCGCCGTCGTCGCCGCTGAAGTAATGGGCGTGGGCGCCGGCCACCTCGCGAAACACCGGCAGCGCCCGCGCCAGGATCGGCAGCCGGTGCAGCGCCGCCTCGATCAGCGGCAGGCCGAAGCCTTCGCCTTCGCTGGCTGCCAGCAGGCAGGCGCTGCGGCGGTACACGGCGTCCAGCGCGGCGTCGTCGATGCCCTTGAGCCAGAACAGTCGCCGGCCCAGTTCCGGGTGGCCTTCGAGGCGCGCGACGATGCGCGGGATGGTGCGCCGCTCGGGCGCCGACAGCGGGCGCCAGCCCTCGTTGCCGACTATGACGAGCTGGACGTCCACGCCCTGGCGCCACAGCAGTTCGAAGGCGTCGAGCGCCTGCAGGTGGCCCTTGCGCGGTTCGATGGTGCCGACCATCAGGAAGGCCGGGCGCGTCGCCAGCGCGGCCGGCAGTCCGTGCGCGGCGCCGTCGTCGGCGGCCGGCGGCGCGCCGAGGTCGGCGCCCAGGTGCAAGGTCGCCAGCCGCAGCGGCGCGGCGCGCGGACGTGCCGCCGCCGCGCGCCCGGGGCGCGCCAGCCAGGCCAGCATGTCGTCGGCGACGGCGTCGGAGATGCACACCAGGCGGTCGGCCTCGGCGGCGATGACGTCGAGCCAGGCCGCATGGCCGATGTCGGCGTTGGGCGGGAAGAATTCCGGGCGCAGCACCGGCAGCAGGTCGTACAGCGCAAAGTTGACTTCGACGCCGAGCGCGCGCCAGTGCGCGAACAGGCCGGCGGCGGCGGCGCCGTTGACCGCCGCCGGGGCGAAGTCGACCCCGTAGTAGACGTCGCCGGGGCGCACGTCGGCGATGGCGTCGCGCGTCAGGTCCGGGTCCATGCCGAGCAGGCCGAAGCCGTAGCGGCGCGCGTAGCGGCAGTGCCAGCGGCCGTCCTCGTGGCTCAGGTAGACCGGTTCCACCCGCACCCCCGGCAGCCGGGTTTGCAGCAGTTCGAGCAGCGCGGTGCGCGCCACCCGCTCGATGCCGGTGCGCAGGTCGTGGCGGGCGATCGAGGTGACGTCGACCAGCAGCTGGCGCGGCGCCAGCCGGTCCGGCGCCAGCGCCACGCCGGCCGCCAGCTGGCGCTGCAGCGGCGCCGACTCGGCCACGCCGGGCAGCGCGGCCAGCGCCGCCATCAGCGCGCCGCGCTCGCCATCGCGCGCGCGCGCGGCGTTCGCCATCGCGTCCGCGTACAGCGCGGCGCAATGCTCGGGACTGTGCTCGCTGCGCAGCAGCGCGCGTGCGCGCGTGCCGACGCCGGCGCCGCGCGCCGGGTCGGCGCGCAACTGTTCGAGCGCGCCCGTCAGGTCGGCCACGGTGACCTGCTCGGGCAGCTTGAGCACGCAATCGTCGCGCAGGTCGGCCAGCGAGCCGTTGGCGTTGACGATGGTGGGCAGGCCGTAGTTCATGCAGTCGAGTACGGCGGCGGAGGTTTCGCCGTGCGACACCGCGCGCAACTGCACGGCGGCGTCGGCCGCCTGCAGGTAGCGGTGATAATCGGCCTCGTCGGTCCAGCCGGCGATGCGCACCCGGCCGCCGGCCGCGGCCAGCAGCGCCGACAATGCCACGCCGTAGTCGCCGCCGTGGTTGGCGCCGACGAACACCAGCACGGCGTCGCGGTCGGCGTGCAGCGCGGAGGCGATCCAGGCCTGCGCCAGCTCCCGGCACAGCTTGGTCGGGCCGATGAAGCCGAAGCTGCACACCAGCCAGGCGCCGGCGTCGATGCCGAGCGCGGCGCGGGCGGCCGCGCGCGCGGCCGGGCCCTCCGCCAGCGGCGCGGCGCGCGGTAGCGGCACCACCGTCCAGTTGTCGGCCGCGGCGGCGCCGTACCACTGCTGCGCCAGCGCGCGCGCGTGCGCCGAATGCACCACCACGGCGGTGGCGCCGCGCAGCACGTCGAGGTTGCACGGGTAGCGGTGTTTGGCGGCGTCGCCGTCGGTCAGGCCGTCGCGCATGGCCACATAACCGTGGCCGTCGAACAGCGCCTCGGTCCAGGCGCCCGGCATGGCGCCGGTCATCTGTTCATAGGCCAGCACGCTGCTCAGGAAAAAGTCGTGCAGCACCACCACGCCGGGATGCTGGCGCAGTAGCGCGAACATATGGCTGTGGAACGGACTGTTGCCGAACTGGTACATGATGTGCTCGAAGCCGGCGCCGTGCTCGGCGAACCAGGCGACCGAACGCTGCGGCAGCGCCGCCAGCGCCGGCGGCAGCTGCACGCGCGGCTGGCACAGCACCAGTTCGATGTCGAAATGGGTCGCCAGCGCCGGCAGCAGCTGCGCGGCGTAGTCGGCGATGCCGGTGCGCTCGGGCGGCAGCGGCGTCACCAGCGCCAGCCGCGGTTTGCGCGCGGCCGGGGCAGGGTGGGCGGCAGGGATGGCCGGCGCGGGCGTGGCGTCGGCCAGCGCGGCAACGTGCGCCTCGAGCGCGCGCAGCGCGCGCCTTGCCGTGATGTCCCACGAGAAGCGCGCGGCCTGCACGCGTCCGTGCGCGCCCAGGCGCTCGCGCAGCGCGGCGTCGGTCAGCGCCTCGGCCATCTTGGCGGCGATCGCCGTCGGGTCGGCGGCGTCGAACAGCGCCTCGTCGCAGCCGATCACTTCCGGAATGCTGGTGTTGTCGGCGCCGATCACCAGCGCGCCGCAGGCCATGGCCTCCAGCGCCGGCAGGCCGAAGCCTTCGTGCTTGGACGGAAACACGAACAGCGCGGCGCTGCTGAACAGCTCGACCAGGGTGGCGTCGCTGACGTAGCCGGTCAGCACCAGCTCGTCGTCGGCCAAGCCGCATGTGCGCGCATGCTGCTCGAGCGTCTTGCGGTCCTTGGGATCGAGCTTGCTGGCGATGAGCAACTGGTGGGCGGCGCGCACCGGCGCCGGCAGCAGGCTGAAGGCGGTGATCAGGCCGTCGATGTTCTTGCGCGCGTCGAAGCCGCCCGGCGCGTACATCACCATGGCCCGCGTCAGGCCGAAGCGCCGGCGCAGCGCGTCGCGCGCCGGCGCGTCCAGCGCGGCCGGGCGGAAGCTGTCGTCCACCGCCGTCGAGATCGCCACCACCTGTTCCGCCGGCAGCCCCAGCGCATCGATCGCCTCCTGGCGCGAGTAGTCGGAGATGGCCAGCAGCAGGCCGGCGCGGCGCAGCGACGCCACCTTGAGCCGGTAGTATTCCTGCTGCGCGGTGCCGCTCAGGTAGGCCTCAGGATTGAGCAGTGGAATCAGGTCGTACAGCACCACGGCGGTGCGCGCGGCGCCGGCCAGCGCCCCCACCGACACCACCGCGTCGTCGACATAGCCCTCGAACAGGCTGGTGACAAGCACCATGTCGGGCGCCAGCTGGGCCAGCACGTGTTCGCGCAGCAGTTCGCTCGCGCGCGCGGCCGGCGCCAGCGCCATGTCATGGCCGGCCAGCGGCGTGGCCGGCGCGAACACGCGGATGCGCTCGGGCGGCACCAGCTCGGCAAACGCCCGGCGCAGCTCGGGAATGGCGGCCTCGAGGGCGCCGTTGAGCAGTAGCCAGACCTCGTGCGGCCCGGCGTTGCGCGCCACGCCCAGCGCCAGCGCCAGCGAATAGCGGCCCACGCCGCGGAAGCGGCTTTCCGATTGCGCCCCTTGCAAATCGATGACGATGCGCATCAGTGTTTCCTTGTGCGCAAAGCGCGTTGTAATTGCTGGTAGGCGTGCAGCGCGCGCGGCGACAGGTGCTCGGCCGACGCCGGCGGCGCATCGACCGGCACCTCGGCCGGGGCGTGCTGCAGCATGCGGTACAGGCGCGCCTGCAACAACGGCAAACGGGCCACCACCGCGCGCGCTGCGCGCTTGAGGCGCGGCCGGCGCAGCACCAGGCGCATGAGGCCGAGCACGGCCCCGCTGGCGCGACGGCGCAGGCCGCTGCCGACGCGGCGCTGGCGCAGCGCGCCGGCGCCGCGCTGGGCGGTCGCGCTGAGCCAGCGCAGCGGCGCGGTCACGCGCCAGGAGGTGCTCGCCAGCATGTCGACAATGCGCTGTTCGAGCTGGGCATTGCGCGCCTCGACGTGCGCCAGCCGGTCCGGCAGGCCGTCCAGCGGCCGCAGGCGCTCGGCCAGCGCGGCCAGGCCGTCGGTCAGGCGCGCCTCGAGCGCGTGGTTGAAGCTGTGCTGGCCACGCAGGTCGTCCTGCACCGTGGCATGGGCCGTGTGCAGGCCGTGCAGCTGCTCGGCCTGGTCCTGCAGCGCGTGATGCAGGTCGCTGTCGCGGCGCTGCAGTTGCGCCTCGTAGCGTTGCGCCAGCGCCGCCAGCGTAATGCCGTAGTCGGCCGCGAACAGCGCGTCGAACGGCGCCGTCAGCGCGGCGTCGGCGCCCTGTTGGGCCACCACCGCGTAGTCGGGGCTGACGCCCTCGAGCACCGTCAGCAGGCCGACCGCGCCGTCGCCGTGCAACTGCGGCATTTCCTGCAGGCGCAATACGCACTGGCGTCCGAAGCCGCCGAACTCGACGGCGAAGGCCAGCAGCGCCGGCGGCAGCGGCCGCTCGTGGCTGGGGTCGAGGTAGAAGCTGCTGGCGCCGACGGTAAGGTTTTCCGGGTTGGGCGTCTCGAAGATCAGCAGGCCGCCCGGCTGCAGCACGCGGTGCGCCTCGGCAATGATGTCCTGCACCAGATCGAACGGCAGGTGCTCGACCAGATGGAACGCCGACACCAGCGCCAGGCTGGCGTCGGGCAGGGCGCGCAGGCTTGCCAGCGCGTCGGCGTGCTCGACGTCGAGGTGGCGTTCGCGGCAGGCGCGCAGCATGCCTTCGTCGAGGTCGACGCCGCGTCCGGCGATGCCGCATTCGGCCAGCAGTTCGAGCCACTCGCCGCGACCGCAGCCCAGGTCGAGCGCGCGGGCCGGACCGGCGCCGGCCCGCCCGGCCTGCGCCGCCAGCGCCAGCAGGAACGGCCGGTAGACCGCCAGCCGGCGGCCGATCTCGTCGCGCGCGCCACGGTAGCGGTCCTCGAATGCGCGGTAGAAATCGGCGCTCACGAGGCCACCCCGCGGGCGATCTCGACCCGTGGTTCGAGCCAGTTGCAGCCGACGAATTGCTTGCGGTTCATATTCATTACGATAAACAAAAACGCCATGTCGCGCCATTCATAATTATCGCCCAGATGCGTCTCGCTGCTGGTCAGGGCGGTGGTGACCGAGTAGCTGCCCGGCCCCAGATTAAGTGGAAAGCGGAACCGGTAGTCCAGTTCGTCGCCGGCGGCCGCGTTCTCGACCGGCAGCTCCATGTGGTGGGTGTTGGTGCCGTACATCTGCTGGCCGAGCCGGTCCTTGATCATGTAGCCGAGCACCAGGCGCGCCAGCGGCCGTCGCACCAGCACCTTGACCCGCAGGCATACGGGCACGCCGACGTTGAGCACCTCCAGCGGGTTGCCGTGCTCGTCCTCGAGGGTGATGGCGGTGACGGTGGCCTCGCCATTGCCCGAGGTGGTCTGGTGGCGGCCGTCCGCCGTGACGGTCTGGGCGATGCTGTCGCCTTCGCGCTCGGCGATGAGGGCGTTGTAATAGTCCATCACCTGTTCCGGCGTGCCCTGGTGCGCCAGGCGCCCGCCGTCGAGCAGCAGCGCGCGGTCGCAGATCGACTGCATCGCCGAGCGGTCGTGGCTGACGATGAGCAAGGTGGTGCCGAGGCGGCGGAATTCGCGGATGCGCTCGAAACTCTTGTGCTGGAAATAGGCGTCGCCCACGGACAGCGCTTCGTCGACGATGAGCACATCCGGACGGCGCGCGGTGGCCACGCTGAAGGCCAGGCGCATCTGCATGCCCGACGAGTAGACCCGCACCGGCTGGTCGAGGTACTCGCCGATGTCTGCAAAGGCGGCGATGTCGGGCATCAGCGCGTCGAGCTCGGGCATCGTCAGCCCGATCAGCTGGCCGGCCATGTAGGCGTTCTGGCGGCCGGTGAAGTCCGGATGGAAGCCCATGCCCAGTTCCAGCAGCGCCGCCACGCGGCCCTCGATCGCCACCGTGCCGGTGGTGGCCTGGGTGGTGCCGGTGATCAGCTTGAGCAGCGTGCTCTTGCCGGCGCCGTTGATGCCCAGGATGCCGACCGCCTCGCCGGGGGCGAGCTGGAAGCTGACGTCCTCGATCACCCACTTGAGCCGGTGGCGCGCGCCGCGCATCGGCAGCAGCCACTCGACCAGCCGGCCCCAGCGGTTGGAGTACTGCTTGTACGCCTTCCCCAGGTTGCTTACGCGGATGCTGCCCATTACAGCTCGTCCACCATCTCGCCGGCGCGTTTGCGGAACAGCGCCATGCCCAGCGCGCAGCAGCCCAGGCCGAGCACGGTCACCGGCAGCAGGCTGCCCCAATCGGGCGCCTGGCCGCGCACCAGGATGTCCTGGTAGGCGGTGATCACGGCCGCCATCGGGTTCCATTTCATCAGATCGCGCACCGACGGCGGCAACGTGGTGATCGGATAGACGATCGGCGTGAACCAGAACCAGAATTGCAGCAGGATGGTGAAGAACTGGCCGACGTCGCGGAAGAACACGTTGAGCACGCCGAGGATCATGCCCAGGCCGATGGCGAACAGAATCTGCAGCAGCAGCACCGGCAGCAGCGCGGCGTAGATCCAGCCGGGGAAGGTGCCCGACACCACCAGGAAGGCGGTAAACAGGCCGAAGATGATGGCGAAGTTGATCAGCGCGTTGAGCACCACGATGATCGGCAGGCAGATGCGCGGGAACTGCAGCTTCTTGATCAGGTTGGCATGCTCGAGGAACACCGACTGGCTGCGCCCGGTGATCTCGGCGAACAGGCCCCAGGTCAGCACGCCGGCGCACAGGTAGATGCTGTAGGCGAAGGTCGAGCCGCTGCCGGGCAGGCGGCTGCCCATGACCTGCGAAAAGATCACGGTGTAGACGACGATCATGGCCAGCGGATTGAGCACCGTCCAGGCCGCGCCGAGCAGCGAGTTGCGGTATTTGCTCTGGAATTCGCGCTTGATGCTTCCCATCACGAAGCCGCGGTAGCGCCACACGCCGCCCAGCATGGACAGCGAAATCATGCGGCGACGGCAGCGCCGGGGCGCCGCACAACGGGGGATAACAGGGCGCGGCGCAGCGCCGGCGCAGGGGCGTGGAAGGTCGTCATAGGGGCTGCGGGGCGGTCGGTCGCGCCGTGCCGCCCCGCCGGATTGGGCAATTAACAAGGGCGGCAGTATAGCATGTCAACCTTGCCCTCTTGTAATCCTGCCAAGCGAAAAATGTTTCCAGTTGTAAGGGCGCGGGCCGCCCGTCGCGCGCTAGTCGGCGCCTGGCGGACGCAGCGGGTAGCGCAGCGCCGGCGGCAGTGGCGCGCCGCCCAGCGCGGCCCTGGCGCGCGCCAGCAGGCCCGGCGCGCGCACGGCGAAGCCGTCCGGCAATTGCATCAGATCCAGCACCAGGCCTTCGTCGGCCAGCGCGATCTCATGGCGCGGGCGCCACGCGCGGTCGGTCACCAGCACCTTGCCCATGGTGAAGTCGCGCGATTTGCGTTCGATCAGCGCCGACACGCCGATACAGCGGCTGGTCGCGTCGAAGGCCACGCCGCGTGGAAAGCCGCCGGTCTCGAGCACGAAGCCGCGGTCGCCCAGCAAGCGGCTCTCGGCC
>Ga0308163_10004399_pt1 | contig 11211 bp, 17 predicted proteins | sample PhyTR1_FD_201037 | JGI IMG/M metagenome (GOLD analysis project Ga0308163, IMG submission 201037) | Phyllosphere microbial communities from UC Gill Tract Community Farm, Albany, California, United States - DLSLT.R1 | ecosystem: Host-associated > Plants > Phyllosphere > Unclassified | place: USA... | reverse complement strand
CCTGCTGAGCCTCAGCCTGCTTCTGCTCCATGTAGCGGTTCAACAGCTCACGGAACTTACTGTCATCAACACCAGGGATAGGTCCCTCCATCAGGAAATACTGAGCCTCCCGCTTGCTGAAAAGCCAGGCATTCAGTACGCGACGGAACGCTGCACCTGACTCCTCCATGCCCTGGAAAGGAAGCACAAGAGGAGTCTTATAACGAAGCTTGTAATCAGTCATGCTTTCATCCTATCACAGCGTAAACCAAAACGGAAGAGAGAATTAACGAAGGATGCAACCCTTATGAGGCATTGTGTGAAGATCATGTTCATCACAGCAAAAACTCTCATGGTCATGAATTCCAGTATCAACAAAGAACTCATTGAACTCAGCATGAGGAATAGACTTCGCTCCGCTATCATACTGGATGACAGTCTGAGACACTTTGAGGCCCAGGAGCACAGCGTTCTCACCTGTGCGAGTGTCGCGGTACGTTGCTCCGTAGATAATGTGCATAGAGTTACCTATCGGTAAATAATTTTATCTTAGAACCATCCAAATGGCAAATTTTCATTGGGGTAAAAACCTTTACCATCTAAGTCCCAGGTAGCACGCCTTTTGTTATAGGTTAATAACGATAAAGCTATAGCTTTATAAGAATCACAAGCAATTTGGGGGATGTAGAGTTTGTCCAAATCATATTCTTTCAAAGCCATTATCATAAAAATATCATAAAAATTTTGTTCATAAGCGGCTTCAATAGGAACAAAACATTTGGCCGCTTCTAGACTTTCAAGCAAATTGTTATCCAATAACGTATTTAATGTTTTGATTGATAAAATAGTCAAATTTTTCATATCAATATCTATTTTTTGACGGAAAGCTTCTTTCGCTAACACATCTAAAATCAATTGCAACGTCATGTTTTTTAAAACAGAGTGCTTTGATAAAGATTGTAACGTTTTTGGTTTATCTAAAGACATTTGCTTTGAATGCAATACCCAAGAACGATGCAGCGGAACTTTTACTTTTTTACCTTTGTTATCCAGGATAAAAGGCTGTAATGGAGAATAGTTATTTGTTCTCAATTTTATAATTTGATTTTTGACAAAAATAGAAATCAGCCTCCTTACTCGTCCTAGTCTTACCTGCTTCATATTTTTGATAGCTTGAATAATTTTGCGGTTAAGCTTATCTTTGTTTTGTTCGCTTGGTAAAGTTTCACCGTATTCATATTCGTAATACTCTTCCCAAATTTCTCTCAACTCGTCATAGTACTCTTCTAATGGAGTAAAACTTAGATGTTCTTCCAAAGGATTTGTAATAGAGGTTAAAGTGTAGTAAAAGTCCATTACTTCACCTGACTTCAGTTCATAATATAGTTGTTCAGGAAATTTAGGAAGCAAAACTCCGTTTTTGCGACATTCAATGTAGTCTATGTGCTTTTCACGGAATATGAAGTTGAATAAAGGTTTGCTGAACCGCAGTTCACCTCTTCCTACATTTCTAATTTTTAGGGAAAGCATAGTAATAGCATCATGATTAATGGGGAAAGATGCGTCATTTTTTCTATCTGTGCGGTACCATGTTATTAACTCATCTTGATTGAGCGTATCTGGAATATAGTTTACAAGTTTTGTTGACGTATCAGTACTTCTAAAACGTATAAAATTTGTTTTTAGCAGTCTGTTGAAACGACTTTCACTTTGAAAGCCGAAATTAATTTCCAGTCGAGCCTTCCACTCACCTGATTTGTAACTTGCATACGCAATAAACGCACTGGTAACAGCTACCAATGAAGTAAGAGCCGTTGTTAATAAAGGTAGGGTCCCCTCTTCTGCCATTGGTGCAATGACGTTCCAATAAATTTGATTCCAAAAATAGATAATAATTCCTATTGTTAATGAAATTAGCGTCCCAATTAGAGTCTTGCCAATCATAACGATTCAAATCCAAGATGGTTCATGCGTTTTGTTGAACGCCTATACCTAAAACTATGCCTATCACGCATTTTGAACTCCTCTTATAGTATTCTCGGCACAACTTTCACGAGTTTCGCCCTTGTATTAGAAGACGAACTACTGCAAATAAATTGCTTGGTTAGGAGTAGTTGCAAAAAACCAAGTCATCTGCTATTATCTGTATTGAGCTTAAACAAGAGTAGAAAGAAGGTGAGCTCAAATGAACGAAGTACAGAGCAAGCTGTATGGTTACCCCCGTACCCCACATTTGAGCAACAGCCCTGGCGCTACCTCAGATGATAAGCATGCAAGCAAGGAAACACTTGAATACCTTTCTTCCGGGATTGAACTCGTTACCACCACAAAGATGGATGGTGGAAATGTAAGTCTATACCCTGACTATTTTCATGCACGTTCTCTGGATTCGGGAACTCATGCTTGGGACACGTTTGCGAAGTCGATTTGGAGTCGCATCCGATTTGACATCCCCGAGGGTTGGCGAATCAGCGGTGAGAGCCTTTATGCTCGTCGTAGCATCGCTTATGACAACTTGGAAGCTCCGCTGTACATCATCGGTATTTGGGATGACCAGAACCGCTTGATTCCTTGGGATGACACAGAAGAGTTTGCTGAGCTGTTTGGACTCCCTACTGTTCCTCTGCTATATAAGGGAACTGATTTCAAGGAAGCTACCACTATCTGGGCAAAGACTCATGATACTGCAACCTCCGAGGGATTCGTTGTTCGTGATGCGAACTACATTCCTTATAATGAATTCGGTACTCGCATCGCTAAGTGGGTAAGAAGCGGACATATCACAACGAATGCTGATTGGCGACACCGTGATGACTTCGCAGTGAATACATTTAAATAAGAAATGGCCCAACTTATATAAGTTGGGCCATTTCTTATTTAAATTCTTTGCTGTTATTTTTTACATTCCAGTAATCTGCCCAGAATAACAAGTAGTAATCATCATTGAGATGTATTTGAGTAGTCTGATTTTCAGGTTGTCTGCTCTTAATTCTGTCTTCTATGTGATTCAAGAAAATATAAAATCCTTCTGTTCCTTTTTTGTAGGAGGGATATTTAGAATAAAAAGATTCAAGGTTTGTTTTTTCTTTTTCAAGAGCTGCAAAAATATCCTTTAGGCTTTTAAGTAGAAATAGGATTTTAGGAGAGCTTTCTTTTAGACCCATGACAGGCTTTACTCCATCTTTTTCATTAAATAAACCATCTAGTCCAGCCAGTAAAGAATCAATATCTTTAGCTTTCCTCTCCTCAACATTCTTTTGAATAATAGCTTCTCTTGTTTTTTCATCTAGCTGTGTCATGATGTCCCCTTTTGTATAAGTATCTAATTTAGATACTTATACTTTTCGGTACTATTTCAATTTTTTATAGAAAAACTAAGAAATAATTGGCATTCTCACTATCTTCAACCCTATCTCCCATATTCCGTGCAGTATTGAACTCGCGCTTTTGAGAAAAGAATTGTACGATGAGGACAGGGTAGCTAATAAGAAAAAGAATACTACGCGCTGCAATCATATAGGCAACAATGTCAACCGTGCGTTCTTCTACTCAACGTATATTTACTTCTTAGAAATCAGGTTTTATTGGACCCGTCATACAGTAACTGGGAGAACTACAGATATTGTTCACCCAGTCAAACATATGCGGGTAAATGATAAAAGCAATTCCCATTGCAAATGCAAGGATAAACAGGAATAGCGATATTGGGTTCAACTGTATCCAAGCTAAGATAGCTCGCACAGATGCTTTGATTTTCATAACCATAGTGCCTTCCATCATGGCCATATTGGGCCTGTACCCATAGAGCCAAGCTCAATCATTGTATGCCAGAAGTTATCAGGTGCTATCATTGCCCATAACACAGGCATGCCAACAAAGACGGTAATGACTAATATTTGAGTATAGCCGAATCCTCTAATTGCTTCTTCTACCGCTGTGGCGGAACGTTTTAATGCTTTCATAATCCCATTGCTATCATTTCTTGGTCAAAGAGCTTCAATAAATGAGAAAAACCGCCCTAGATCAAAGGACGGTTGTCTCTCAGCTTGGCAAAAAAGCCGATAGCTGTTGTAATGTCTGCAAAGTGTGATGCCAGCGCAGTCATTACTTTCGTTTGAAGGCTTGCGCCTTCCTTTACCTTTTGGAGTACGCCTATGGCTAAACACCGCAAGAATAAATATTTCCTTACCTTGACTAGCATTGGTGCTGGTGTCACTATTGTGCATCACACTGTTGCTATCATGTTACTCTCACCCCAGGTCTGGCATGATTTTGTCATTCCTATTGTGGAGCATGTTACCAGGTAAGTAAGTCTCTTTTGAGTTATGAGTGGCAGTTGAGGTTATCCTTGACTGCCACTTTTATGTTGCAATCGGGTACTCATTTGGGGACATCAGCTGTCCAAATCAATTCGGGTACTCAAAAGCTTGTCCCCTCTATTATCGGATGATGTCCCTTTTTAGCACCCGTTTGTTTGAAAAGTCTTCCTATAAGTCTTCCCATAGCTCTTCCTGTTAAGAAAATACGACTCAAAACAGTGGTTCTTCTTTCCGTTCTCCGAAGAGGCGGAAGTGTTCACTCTGTAAAGCATGGATGTTACTTTCAAAATCAAGCAAATCCAGCTCGAACAGCTGCTGACGGGTCTGGCTGATGAGGAAGTCTGTGTCCTCGTCTGGTGATCCAGCAATTTCGTAGAGTGTGTCTTCCAAATGTGTGAGCATGCGATGGATACCTGTGCTGTTCACAGCTAAACGTGGGTCGCTGCTGGTAAGCAGGAAATGCACACGGAGAAGATTGGTGAGGACTTCAAGAGCCTGGCGGCTATTGTAGGCTGGGTTGAGCTTGTACATGTCAAACCCTGGAATGGCGTTGGTTTTCTCTGAGAAAAACATTGAGTCAGGGTTGAGGTTGTAAGGAGAGAAGAACGTGCGAAGCTTATGCAGTACTTTGTAAGCACTGGTAATAATGTCTTCCTTGTTGAGGATGCTAACAAGACGTGCACGGTACTCTTCTGGAGTTTCACCTGGCTGGATCGTGAGAATGTCGTTCATGGAAATATTGTACCACATTTTGAGTTGCACGATCAACCTTGTCCATGATAGGATGAGTTATATTTATCTTGGAGAGATGGTAAACGTAATGGGAACCATGGAAGCGCTTGAAGCGTTGCAGCTTGGTCAGTCCATGTTGGATAAGGCTGGCTTGTCCGCTGATGGTTGGACAGTGCAGTTTGACCACCCAAAATTCCGTTACTCCCGCCATGCGTCTTGCAATTATGATAAGCGTGAGATTCATGTGAGCGCTTTTGACATTTATGGCGCGGATGACCAGTTCTTCCATAACGCTATGTGTCATGAGATGGCGCACGCTGTTCTTTCTTCCCGCCACGGCCATAATGACGAGTGGCTTCAGCAGGCTCTTGATTTTGGTATGACTCGCAACTGGCAGAGTAAGATTGCTTCCGCATATTCGAAGCCGCTTCATGTGGCACGGATTCCTCGTTGGTATGCGAACACTGAGATGGTGAAGTCATCTTCACGGAAGTTTGCAGCTCCGAATTTCAACAAGCTTCACCCTCATGAGGTTCTTCTTCCGAACGGTAAGATTGCAGTGTTCCGTGGAGTGAGTTCCTATGCGGAGGATGAGTTCAAGGAGCCTTTGGGGTATTTTGAAGCTGAGGATAAGACCATGTACCGCACGGACTTTACAAGCTTCTTCGCGTTGAACGTTGACTGGAAGGTTCAGACCCGCATTCCTGGTTTCCCCGAGTTTGTTGGGAAGAAAACCACGGAGTCTTCTTACGGTTGAACTGTGGTAGCTGTTCGCCAGTGACGTTTGTCTGCTGGAATTTTGTCAGCATCAGCTCTACATTCAATCCATTTGAGAAGTAGCTGCATAGCAACTAAGTATTCAGTAGAGGCTGTTTCATTCTCTTCTGTAATGATGGCTGCGGCTTCCATAGCATCTACTGCATCACTAAGCGCATGATATTCTGTAGAGAGTAGTAAACCGTACAGATAGGAGCCTTGTTGTTCTGATGTTTTACGACTCAGGAGAGTTGGAACAACAGTTTCAGTCAGCATTTCGCGGTCAAACATAGGGTAGATGAACCTTTCAATTGGAGTGTTCATCTACCCTATGCGCGGAGGGTTACAAATCGTATGCGACAAGGTTCCCGTTGCGGTCATATCCGACTTGACCTGAATCTACTGAACCTACCCATTCTGGAACATCATTGTATGACTTGAAACGATGTTCACGGACTTTCTCCATGACTAACACATCAACTCCATCTATCTGGTCAAAGTGGTTGGCAGCTACTGGAATGTATAGGTCCTGCTGTTTGCCTGCTTTGTGTTCATAACCATTCGCCATCTCTCCTTCATCGTTGAAGGGGACTTTGATGACGTTACCGTCTTGACTGTCAAATACAGCACGCGTTCTTCCAATTTTTGGGGTGCCGTATTTATTTGTCAGGCTGTGGATGAGACTGCGGACTTTTACTTCGTAACCATCCCATTCAACTTTTTTCAGGTCTGATTCAATAAGGGAGAAGATGAATTCGCGCTGACGTTCTTTCTCCTCAGCATCTGCTTCACGCGCTGCGAAGTAGTCGTTGATATCTCGGACTTGAACTGCTTGTTCAATGACAGCTTGGGTCCCATGATGTCTACATGTTGTTGGGTCTTTTGCTTCACATACACCAGGTTTACTCATACAAGTATTTCTAACAAGACCTGAGGTGCGCATTGAACTACTGCATCTCGTCGCCTAGAGTTGACAGAGCGAGGTAGAACGTGTATGGTTATGGCTATGTCTACTGAGCTTCGTACCCTGCTTCTGTCGGAGGACCCGGCAGCGCAGCTTCGTACCCTTTTTGACCAGGGCCTGCTTGCTGAGTTGGAGCCGACTCTGGCTGAGCTTCGCATGGAGATTCCTGCTGGGTACCACCACAAGGACAACTTGGAGCACTCTTTCAAGGTGTTGGAGAACGCTATCGCTCGTGAGACTGAGGGCGTTGATTTGATTCTTCGCACTGCTGCGCTGTTCCATGACATCGGTAAGCCTGCTACTCGTGAGTTCGGCAAGAAGGGTGTCGTGTCTTTCACGAACCACGATGTTGTTGGTTCTAAGATGGTTCGGAAGATTCTTCCGCGCCACGGTTACTCCAAGGATGAGACTGACGCTGTTGCTCGTCTTGTGTTCATGCACATGCGTTCGCACACGTTCAAGTCTGGTTGGAGTGAGTCTGCGGTCCGTCGTCTGAGTGTTGACGCTGGTAACATGAAGCAGTTGGAGCGTTTGATTGTCATTTTCTACTCTGACGCTACGACAGGTATTGACAAGAAGCGTGCAGCACTTCACCGTACTGTTGGGGAGTTGCAGGAGGAGATTGCTCGTGTGAAGGCGAAGGATGCTCGCGCTGCGCTGCGTCCTGCGTTGAACGGTAACGACATTGCAGAGTTGCTTGGTCTTACTCCTGGCCCTGAGCTGGGTAAGGTGATGAAGTTCTTGAACACTGACGAGATGGTTGGCCTTGACCGTGACGCGACTGTTCAGGCAGTGTTGGAGAAGTTTGGGCAGTAATGGAATTACCGAAAAAGCCGTAGAAGGTTCGTATCTTCTACGGCTTTTTCGGTATAATCATGGCGCATGTCACTGTGGGTGTTTTGCCTTTGGCTGTGTTATGCACAATGTATTTTCCTGATGAGATTTGGCATTCAACAGTGCCGTTCTCTGTGTACGATTGAACGGTCATTTTGACTTTATCTCCCAAAGCAGCAGGGCGAGTCTGCTTCCAAGGGACAATGCTGGTGGTTTCTACACCTTCATCATTTTTCGCTATTGGTTTGATGCTAATTTTCACATCATCCGCCGCGTTCGCATGATCCCCGTTGACATAGTATTCAGTGCCAGCCACATACTCGCTATTCTCATACATGTCTCCAACTGTTCCAGGAGCTTGAATATGCTGCGGCGCAGAGCAGGATGTAAGCATGACGGCAAGACATGCGACGGAGGTAAAAGTCAACCAGATACTGTTCTTCATAACATTCAGTGTATCGGTTATTCGTTCAGAAGCTCTGGTTTACAGGTTTTCCTGGTCAGCATACGTAGTTACGTCTTCATGGAAGAGCACTACACGGTCACGGCTGATGAAGATAGTGTCACCGATTTCATGGGTGAGAAGAATGGTTCGGAACAGATAGTTGAGCATGATGACAATACCGCTGTCGTCAAAATTTAAGTCGTGGTTTGCTTTGACAAGCTTGTAGGTATCACGAATCTCTTCAATGAACTCTAATGCGCCTTTACCATCATATGTGAGTTCATATTCATCGTCTGCAAGGCGAGGGTCACCCATCTCATGGTGAAGAATACCTTTTGAAGGAGTTTCATCTCCGGCTTCTACAACGATGATGTTGCGAAGGAGTTTGACACTGTTACGGAGGTCTTTATAGACGCGAGCTTTGCGCTCTTCTTCCCGCTCAGGATATTCTTCAGCTTCTACCCTACGTAGGTATTCTGCACGTTCTTCGGCGGTAAGTGTCATGACGGTTCTTCCTGATTGAGGTTCTTTTGTATACATCGGAAGGAGCTATTGATTTAGTTAGACAAGTTATACTATTTTCAGTTGATTAGAAGGATAGAATACTGGTAGCGGACAACTTTGTTTATCAAAATCATTGACCTGCTCTAAAAATGACGATATACTAAGGCATTCAGTTCATATGTTTGAGAGTAGAAGATGACTGCCACGAAGAGTACGGTCCAACTGTATACGAAGGAATCAGGATGGGTTCCTTTGGATGATCCGTTTGTCACAAATGAGTTCAAACAAGAAGCTCACGACTCTATTACAAAGAGTTATACGAAGCTTTTGGAGCATTTGAAAGTTCTACCGACCCCTAAGACGGCGCTGCAGAGAGCACGAGAAATTGCACATGCCGCTAATGAACGTGAAAAACGTCGAAGTTCTGAATCTTCTGCGAACGCACATAAAACTTGGGTTGCTAACGGTCGCCCGAAAACATATAAGGGTTAGCAGATGACACATGAACATGAAGAAGAGCTTACTCAGCAGAGAAACAAAGTTCTTCGTAGGGTTGCCGAAGCATTCGTTATCGGTATTATTGTTGTCATAGCTGGTTGGTTGATTCAGGACCAGAAGACTGTTATCGTTGCAGCATATTCAGGCATTGCATTCATCCTACTATTGGTAACACTGTTTAGAGGTCTCAGTGCAACTGTCTACTGGAACCGTATGGAAAAGTTAGTGTGGGAGGAATCGCAGAATGAGTGAAACGAAATGGGAGCGCCGCTTAGCGACGTTGAAAGAAAAAGGTTACGCCGACACATTAGATGAACATGAGCTGACAGAGTTCGAAATTGTGTGCTCATACTTTGAAGATCATTATCCTGGTCAATTCAGCTTGTTTCCTGCTTCCGAAGAACCTGGGCTGCGTCTTGAACAAAGAGCGGACCGGAAGCACATTATTGTGGAGCTGATCCACTCGGAGGAAACAAAACTCCCAGTGTTTGACATTGCTTTCTTTGATTTCAATAATGAAGTTCAAAAACATACTGAATGTGAAAGCATATTTGATGCTATTGCGTTCTTACATCAGCTTAAATAAAGTGAATCCCTACCAGAATTCTGGTAGGGATTCACTTTATACCTATATCAGTTGATTGTGAAATTGAACGTTTTTGGAGTTTTTCCAATTTGTCCAGGTTCAGCATCATTTCTTTGGCTTGCTTTTATCTGTATGGTTGCTCCAGATAGCTTGGCTTTTGTCTCGGACAAGGTTTTGGATGTGTTCATATCTACACCAATGTACGTGAGGTGAACAGATGTTACCTTTTTGTTCTCATCCAAGTTGATGACAAGTTGGTCAGTGTATTCTTCAGATGAAGAGTCAGCCCAAGATGGTCTCATGTCTCCTACATTTCCAATGACTGGAATATTTGTTCCATCTTTTGCAGTAATAGTTAACCCATCCTGTGATTTCCCGTTTTGCAACTTGACAGTGTATGTTCCGTCACTATTCTGAGTAAAAGGAACATTTGATAAATCAGGTAAGTCCGAAGCTGAAATATTCGTAGAAGTGAAATTCACTGACCAGAATCGTACTCTCCCCGAAGTATAAACTTCGTCACTTTCCTGTTGAGTAGAATAAGCGCTTGCGTTTAAGTCTTGTAACGGAATGTAAGAAGCGTTCAATTTGACAGCTGCAGCATTGTTACTGATGTCAGAACCGTTTCCAGTTGGTCCAGTCACTACTTCCCCACCGTCAGGTCCTCCTTTGAAGGTGAAGGTTGTGCTTCCAAATATATACTGAACTGTATACATGCTTGCATTTTGCACAGCTTCATTAGCCGAAGCTGGTACAGCTGTATCCATAGCCCATACGGATTGGTTTCCGATAAGAGCCATCATCAGAACACTTCCTGTGCTACCTGAGTATTGTGCAACTTGCTTATCATCAGCAATAACAGTAACTGAATCTGGACGAGCTAAGTAAACTGTCGCCTGTCCACCGTAATCACTGTAACCTTGTTTTACTCCATCTGGAAGGAACAACCCATCTACTGTGGAAGTATTCTTAGTGTCAATAACTGCTGACATTTTATTAAATGTTGCTACATCAGCAGCGCCACCTGATGGTCCTGCCATAAGACCTACTGTGCGATCAGTAGGTGTATTTGCATAGCTCAACCCAGAAGTCGTTCGTATTCCAGAGGTTGCAAATGAAGCATTAGCTGGTGAAGTTCCTCCGGGTGAAGTTCCTCCAGGAGAATCATTTTTTACTTCTGTTACTTTACCACCATTTGTTGTAGTGAAAATTTTCCCAGAACCTGACTTAATTATTGCTGTGTATGTAGGATTTGGAGCAGGAGTGGTAGTAATAAGAACTCCATCTGATTCTTTAATATCCAGAAGAGAATCATCTGTTTTGCCATCTCCATTAGGGTCAGCTAACTCAGCATTATTTCCATAAGCTGACTTACCTTTATCTTCTGCAAGACCTCGGTAGGCATTTTCTGCTGATTTTACTGAGTCAAGCTGCTGCTTTGCCGCATTGTCTTGCGCCCATGGGATAACAGCGAAGATCGTCGCTGCGATGACACCACCGATTAAACCGATGACAATGATACCGACCATAATACTGGCTAAGTCGATAGCGCCTTCTTCATTGATAAACACTTCACGACTTATTCGGCGTGAGC
>Ga0308163_10004398_pt1 | contig 11214 bp, 17 predicted proteins | sample PhyTR1_FD_201037 | JGI IMG/M metagenome (GOLD analysis project Ga0308163, IMG submission 201037) | Phyllosphere microbial communities from UC Gill Tract Community Farm, Albany, California, United States - DLSLT.R1 | ecosystem: Host-associated > Plants > Phyllosphere > Unclassified | place: USA... | reverse complement strand
TGGTGAAACCCGTCTACAAAAGAAGGTTGTTTGCCACCGCCACCGCAGGGAAGGGGCGTTTTTGGCCTATTTAAATTGGCTATCGCTCTCGGGCAGTCGATCAATAGATATACGACGATGAGACCGTAATTGACAACACAAATAGGTTGTCAAATAGGTTGTCATAGACTATAATAATTACATGGTGGACGAAACGATTCACCAGTAAAAAACGATTCAAACGTCAACGTAACCTAAAGGAAATCATCATGTTAGCTTCTAAATTCACCCGTAACCGTACTTCGTTTCGTTCCGATTCGCCGCTGAGCGATGACCAGATTCGCCGCGTCGCTCCTTCGATCTTTGCTGTCGAAAAACACGAAAGCCGCTCGGCGCGCTACACCTACATTCCGACCAGCGACGTGCTGATGGCCCTGCGCAAAGAAGGCTTTTCCCCGTTCATGGTTTGCCAAGCCAAGGCCCGCGACGAAGGCAAGCGTGAACATGCGAAGCACATGATCCGCCTGCGTCACGCTACACAGATCAACAGCGCTGAGGCAAACGAAATCATTCTGCTGAACTCACACGACGGCACGAGCAGCTATCAGATGATGTCCGGTATGTTCCGCTTCGTGTGCGCAAACGGTCTCGTGTGCGGCGATGTCATGAGCGATGTTCGCATCCGTCATAAAGGTGATGTCGTTGACAACGTGATCGAGGGCGCCTTCCGCGTGCTGGACGACTTCGAGCAGATCGGCGGCCAGATGAACAACATGAAGGCGCTGACGTTGAACGCAGGCGAGCAACAGGCATTCGCGCATGCAGCGCTGACTTTGAAGTACGACACCGAGGCAGCGCCGGCGCCGGTGACTGAATCGCAAATCCTGATGCCGAAGCGGATCGAGGACCGTTCTAACGACCTTTGGACCACGTTTAACCGTGTGCAAGAACACCTGATCGACGGCGGCTTGCGCGGCCGTACTGCCACCGGCAAGGTCCGCGAAACGCGCCCGGTAACCGGCATTGACCAATCCGTAAAACTCAACCGCGCGCTGTGGGTTCTGTCGCAGGAAATGCAGAAGCTCAAAGCATAAGCCTACAGGGGAGGGGGCCTAGCCCCCCTCTAATCGAAGTGCGGAGAATAGAGGTTATCCGATGGATTCCAAACTGATGTTCCTATCACAGCAAAATACGAAGCGTGCGCGGTCGACGGCAAGGCGTCTGCTTGCTGCCTTAAAAAAATACCAGCGTGACCCCGACTCGAACGTGGGCATGCGCGGCGAAGCGGCGGGATTGGCTGTACGAGCGTCCTACTACCTCCGAGAATCGGAGATGGCTGGACGAATTATTCTCACCGACCACGGCGAGCGCCGACAGATTTTCTTACTCCACGAGACCCATTAAGAGACCTAAAAGCTAAGCGCGCAAACGTGGTGACAGCAATTCCACCTGGCGCAGCTGGATCTGTCACCATAAACAATCTAGTGAGATCATCATGACCATGACGAAAAACCATATCGAGAGCCTTTCCGCCGTCGCTGCATCGCTTCCGGGCTGTATCGCTAAACTTGAGGCGTTGAGAGCGGAAATCGCCGAGAAGATGGACGCTTTGAAGGGGCGCGGCCTTATTTACGCGACAGAACACATGAAGGATGGAAAATACCTCACGCTGTTGTATCCGATCCAGCCGGGAGAACCGCGCCGCCGCGAATATGTCGGCAAGGACCCCCAGAAGATGCAAGAAGCGCGCGAGGCTATTCAACGTGCCAAAGACTACGAAGCGCTGGCAGCACAGGCTAAACGGCTCGATGCAGTCCTGTATGACGGATTAGGCAAGCTGCAAGACGCCGCCCGCGTTTTGGCACGCGTCCTGTGATCCTCTTTTTGCCAAACCGGTTTTCCACAGCGCCGGGATAGAGCAGATGGGGGCGACTCAAGTCCCGACGAATGTCGGGATGCCGCCGAAGGACGGCACCCCCTGTATCGCAGGAGCATGTAGGGGCGGTTTTGGCCGGGCCGACCCCGGCCAGCCCCGATGCGACTGGCCCGGGACGTGGACCCACCAGCGCCGCATCATTCGTCTATACGGATTCGATTTCCCTACCCTGCGCCGAAGGAGCATAACGAGGCTTTTTCCATTCGCGCTCGATACCACGGTGCGATACAGAACGCTGCTCGTGAATGACAGGCATTGGTAGATACAAAGTGCCTTCGTGCTGAGGACCGCGCCTTTTCACAAAACCAATATCTAGCCCGCCTTGGGCAGGTCTTAGGCTTAGCCGTAGCGGTGCAGGAGAAGCGTCTATAGCTGACGCCAACGGACGAACCATTACAAACAGTGTTTCGCCGCTTTGTGCGGCCAGATGCAAGCGCCGTAGGCTATCCGAGCGAATGTGATTTTGCCAAAAAATAACTGCGCCACAACATCCGCTCCGTAACAGATGCTCGACTGACCATAGCGCGTCGGCTGTCCGCTCGCTGCGAATCCATATTATCTCGGACGGATTCAATCCCAACTTGCACCATGCGAGGGTTTGAGGCGTTTGTGGGGGCGTCACGATAAACACGCCACGGCTGGCCACCTTTGCCAGTGCCGGACCGAGCAACCGGATTTCGCCAATACCTGCCTGTTGTACAAGAAGGTCAATCAACGTGCCGACCGGCCAGCCACCACCAGGGAGCATTCGAGAGAGGGGAGCATGTCCTGTATCAACGCATAAGGTATCGGCGCGCGCAAGCTGCGACGCCCGCCATAAGGACGGGTGCAAGGATGTAGGATCGAGTTGAGCAGCGGAAGTGAACATTTGAACTTGCAAGTACTGTATATCCGTACAGTATATGCAAGTTCATGTTTTGGCAAGTTGAGCTGGACTAAGTTTCGCGTCCGCGAAAATTTAGATGCCAAGTTCCGCTTGAGCGCCTGGCTCGGGCTGAGCGCGCTTTGCGTCGTCGGCTTCGACCAAGGGGATATGCCGGGTCCAAGACTTGACAGCCTTTTTCTTGGTCGTCTCATCCTGTTCGTCAAAGTTGAGAACGACTTGGGCCTGAAACGATGCCCATTTGCCATCTGCCCGATCCTGCCAAAATACGTTGGAATTCACCCGGTAGACGTTTGATGTACCGACTTTTAAAACGTCTATCCACTGTTGTTCACGTAAGATTTTGATGGCGCGTTTGATGGTCGAATTACTAACACCGCATATGCGTTCGAGCGATTCATTACTTATCATGACTGAGTTAGCTTTGTTCATTTGCTTAACTAAAGTCATCAAGACCATGAACGCAGCAGGTGCATGATTAGCAAGGGATACAGTTTCATCCATATAAATTTTGCTCAACTGAACGAAGTCAGAATTTACGGCACCATGTTTGACACGAGCCAATTCCCTGCGAGTAGACTCCAGTTCGGCCGTGAGCTGGGCCCGAGAATGTCCACCAGTACCGTCGTCTAGCGTGAAATCGTTCATGGCTTCCTTGACCTGTATTGAGTTCATTTGTGACCCTCCGAAGGTCATAAATGTTACTATACTCCCTACAAATGAGCTTCGCAAGGTTTTTCATGACCTTCCATGGGTCAGCTAAGACTCCCCGAGGTTCACGTTTGACCTGTATATAGGTCAAATTTGAGCTGTATAGGGGTCACAGGGCGATGCAGCGATGTAGCAAGGGAACCATAGTCAGAGAACATCGTGACCCGCCAAAGGTCTCGTATGCCATCCCAAAGGTCAAGCGTGACCTGTATTGAGGTCATCGATGACCTGTATTGAGGTCACGGAAGTATAAGGATATAGGCCATAAACACGATAGCCTAATTTACTTGGAGATTTTGTAGATTCGTGGTAGTAAAAAACATATACAGGTCATAGCTGGTGGCCTGTATACAGCTCACGGGGTGAGCTGAATGGAGGTCATGGTATGACCCATAAGCAAACTGTATAAGCCAGTATCCATGCGGGTTTCAGAGCATCCGACGATGTCGTCCTCTATTATCTCCTATGAACTATCCACAATGAGACGCCGTTGCACAGCGCTGAGTGGGACAAAGGCAAGTCAAGACTGCGGCCTACGGCCGCACAAGGAAGACTAAAGACAAAAAGTGCGGGGCTGGAGCGCCCCGAAAGAAAGAAAGTTACTGTCGCTGGCCGGACGCCGTGGAGCGGCGCCGGACTTAGGGTGGGGGTGGCCCTAACGGGCCATCCTCGCTCCTTCGCCTCCGGCTTCAGTCCTCGGACTCAAATCGCCCCCACTCAAAAACGCAGACGCCCGTAAAAATAGTCTACAGAACACGGGCGGTTAGTTGTGGCTCAGTAATTTGGTGTGTCAGTCTTCCGCTTGGCGTAATTATTGGCATTGGCGACCGTCTGTTTTAATACGTCGCGACTCAGTGGCATTAAAAAGGTAAAATTATAATCGGGGGTTTCAAAAAACTTAGCGCGGCGATTTCGGTACGAAATCGGGGCGCAAGCAAGCGGGGACGCCCGCGCGCTAAGGCGTCTTGTTAGCTTATACCTATGTGATAATTATTTAGAAGATTAAAATATGGATTATTTCACTTTTTTCGGTCATTTAAAAATGCTGTTTTATGTGATGCTTTTTGTTTTTGCCGTTATCGGTATTGTAATTATTGTAAAATCATTTAACGGTCAGAATTGATCTTTAGCATTCATCGATAAATTATGTAAAGGACAATTTGATAATGGATAGAAGCTATCAAATTACTCCACGTGATCCTATGTTAGGCGACGGATGGAATCTTGCTCTGTTCGATCAAGGTGAAACTGTGGGTGGTGGTGTTTTTCCTCTCGCAAACGAAGAACCCCACGTTGGTATGACTTGGTGGAACTCAGTGACTGAGGATGAGCGAGCACGTTGGTTGATGATTGCTTCGTCTGCTGTTCCGGCTGCTGCTCGACATGCTTTCCGCTTGATCCAAGCCTATGACGAGGCACAAGCCGAGGCGGATCACTGGATGAACCACAGTTAGTGTAGGAAGTTCTTCTGTCATTGCCGTCCTCTCTCATTCATTTCTAGAAACTTCATCAAAGTGACCATTAGTGAGCTAAGTAGGGTAGATACTATTATAGTAGCCATTTAGAATCGCTATTTTAGTTGTTGGCTATGCTGTACTATGATGGTCAATTTGCGTATACCCTATTGGGCTATACGGAAGGTTTCTTATAACGTTGGATGAGGGGTTACAGATGTACCGAAGCAAGAGAGTCGGCGTGGTCGTGGTTTTGATGCTTGGCGTTAGTGCTGCGCACGCGCAGTCGAGCAAGTGGGCAGGTAAGGTAGGGTACAACGAGTTTTATCCGCAAGTCAGCAGCGGAGAGATTACCGGCGTGCCCGGCAGTGCTGTGGAGGTGCGCCGAGGGGGTGGAATTTTCGGCAGCGCTGTTTATTCATTTGACGAATATTTGAGCGCAGAACTAGCTTTTGGTGTTCCTCCAAGGCTCGATATCAGTGGTGAAGGAACTGTTGCAGCAGCCGGAAAGATTGCCGACACAAAGATTTATGCACCAATCTTACTCGTGCAGTATCGTTTCTTCCCAGGTAGTGCGTTCCGACCATATGTAGGTGTGGGGACTACGTATGCGAAATTTAGTAGCGTGCGTACCGCTCCCGTACTTGCGGCGTTAATGAATCAGGGACGCGATGTTAGCGCGTCGATTGATAATAAGTGGGGCGTCACCGGACAATTTGGTATGACTTACGATCTTACGCCTAGTTGGTTTCTTGATGGGTCCGTCGTGGCGATGCGAGTGAAAACCACCGCACGCTTATCAACTGGTCAATCGGTCAAAGTCTCTGTCGATCCTCTGGCTGTTAACGCGGCGATTGGATACCGTTTTTAATTTCATCCTGCCTTCCAGCTTTGCTAACGTCTCAACGACGCTGTCGAGCTGGGAGCGCGTTAGCGACAACACTGTTTTCGAGACCTGAATGAAAGTCGCCCGAATTTATCTACGCGTCAGCACTGATCAACAAGACCTGACTCGACAGGCAAACATTGAGGCAACAGCGATAGCTGCGGGCTTCTACATTGCTGCCATCTATAAAGAGAAGGCATCCGGCGCGCGAGCAGACCGGCCCGAGCTGTTGCGGATGATAGGCGACTTAAAGCCCGGTGACGTTGTGATCGCGGAGCGGATCGACCGTATCAGCCGCTTGCCACTTCCCGAGGCTGAGAAGCTTGTAGCGTCCATTCGAGCTACTGGGGCAAAATTGGCTGTACCAGGCATTGTGGACCTATCTGAGGTTGCGGCCACGTCAGACCATATCGCAAAGATCGTGCTCGAATCCGTGCAGGAAATGTTGCTGAAGCTGGCATTGCAGATGGCCCGCGACGAATACGAGACCCGTCGCGAACGCCAGCTTCAAGGCATCGAGCTTGCCAAGCGTGAAGGCAAGTACACAGGACGGAAGACCGATAGGGCTGTTCATGACCGCATCATCGCGCTCCGACGTGGCAAGCATTCGATTGCAGAGACGGCAAAGTTAGCTGGATGTTCAGAAAGTCAGGTAAAACGCGTCTGGGCGCTGCATCAAGCAGGTCTAGCGGTAGTCGATAAATCGTAGACCACAGCACTAATTACAATCAATTGAGCGTAGGACATTTTTCGCGTACGCGAAAATCCTACGTCAAAGAGCTAGGGGACCAGGGCCTGGGGGCACACGCCTCAATGTACGATCAAGTCGTTCTGCTTGCCGTCTTGAAATTCGTCTTTGTCGGTTGTGCTCATCGTCGATTTTACGCTGGGCCGCTTTTTCAGCATTAGCCTGAACACGCGCGTCGTGATCCACTTTAGCTTGGCCTGTCAAAATCATTCCATTACCTGCCCGATTTTTCTTCATCTTGTTTCCCCCATTGGTCGGTATTACACCGAGTCTCTAGATGTATCAGGCCCGTCATGCGGGCTATTGCTTTTGTCTACTTATCGTATTGCGCCATCTCATCCCCAGGGAAAGCGACGTTTTGAGCCAAATCAACGAGATGCTGCTTCAGCTCTTGCCAGCCTGGAGTACCGCCACCGGCTCGAATAATCAGGTCAGCTTCGTGATGGCATGTTTTCCCATCCATCTTCCCCTTATGTATATATAGAACTTTGGCACGCTCGCCATCTTCGCGGAAATTATCGAATACGACTGCGGCCCTTCCCGCTTCGGAAAGGCGATCGCCGCATATATCACAAAATAGCATTGGAGCGCTAATGCCTTCGACCATTTGAATCTCAATCATGTTGTCTTTCTTTGGCTACCGGCCTTTGCGGGGAGCCGACGGCACCAAGCTAAGAGTAGCATCGGCGCTTCGTACTGGCTCTAAATTTTCTCATTGAGTCACATATCTTTCCCTTGATGCGTGACTTAAAAATGTACTAGGTTCGCGATCACCTCACGATGCTTGGTGACTTGGCCAGCTCGCCGGCGCCGCGATCCTGTCACCACCACACCGCGTTCTAGGTAGGTCATTGTTTCGGGCCAGTCGCATCGGGGCTGGCCGGGGTCGACCCGGCCAAAACCGCCCCTACATGCTCCTGCGATACAGGGGGTGCCGTCCTTCGGCGGCATCCCGACATTCGTCGGGACTTGAGCCGCCCCCATCTGCTCTGTTCATGAGCTGGTGAACCCCGTCTACAAAAGAAGGTTGTTTGCCGCTGTCGCCGCAGGGAAGGGGCGTTTTTGGCCTATTTAAATTGGCTATCAATCTCTGCTAGTCGATCAATATATATACGATGATGGTACAGTATTTGACAACCCAAAAAGGTTGTCAAGTAGGTTGTCATGGACTATAATAATTACATGGTGGACGAAACGATTCACCAGTAAAAAACGATTCAAACGTCAACGTAAGTAACCGGAGTTTCAAATGATAAACAAAAGTTTTTGGCTAGGTTTTTTTAGTGCATTGCTCATTGTGATGCCAACTTTGATTTTGCTGTTTTACAAGATAGATCAGATGTTTGGTCTTCCAATTCACTAAGACCGAAAGCCCCGGAGAAGTCCGGGGCACCAAAACTTTCTCGACCTTTCAAGGAGTATCAAAATGGCCTCAGTGAACAAAGTTATCATCGTCGGCAACCTGGGCCGTGACCCGGAATTGCGTTACCTGCCCAGCGGGGATGCCATCGCCAATATCGCGGTCGCAACCAGCTACACGCAGAAGGATCGCAATACAGGGGAGGCGAAGGAAAGCACCGAATGGCACCGTATCGCATTCTTTGGACGCCTGGCTGAGATTGCGGGCCAGTACCTGAAGAAAGGTTCCTCCGTGTACGTTGAGGGCCGCTTGCAAACTCGCAAATATACGGACAAGGACGGTGTGGAGCGCTACGCTACCGATATCATCGCGGAGCACATGCAAATGCTGAGCAGTCCGGCCAATGCGAACAAGGACGCGAGCCAGCAGCTTGACGCCGCCCCACCTGTCTCGACCGTAGCACCGATGCCCGCGCCCGTGAAGGCTGCACCGTCCAGCAAAGGGGCGGTCTCGAAAACATCGCCCAAGCGCCCTGTCAAACCAGCCGCCGAATCGGCCATGCCAGCCGAAACCGCGTGGGACGAGTAGTCAACCAGCCGCGTTGTCAAGTCTCACGCTGGGGAGACTTGACAATTAAAAGGTGTTGCCAGCTTTGAGGGCGAACTATAATTGCCCCCAAATAATAATGAGCGTCAAGTCAACGTAAACCAATAACAGGCTCTAATCATGAAAATCTTTGCGGTAGCAAACCAATCGGGCGGCGCAGGAAAATCCTCACTCGCCTATCACGTCGGGCATGCTGCGATTGAGGACGGACAGAACGTGTTGTTGGTCGACCTCGACCCGCGCGGCAGTCTGTCTGTCAGCCATTCCCCTGTCGCTGGCTCTGAACCGGGCCTTACCGCTTCGATGCTGTTCAGCGCAGAGCCGGTCGAAATGGAGCCGGAGAAGCTGTCCGATCACCTCTACATCATCCGGTCTGACAAGATTTTGCGTCAGCTTGGGGGCAACGTAGCCGGTGCCGAAAAGCGAGTCGCCGTCAACCTGCGCCGTTTCGCTGACAGATTCGATCTATGCGTGATCGACACGCCCGGCGCAATTGGGTTCAACCCACCGATGACCGTCGCGGCCTTGATCGCGGCCGATGCTGTTCTGTGCCCGTTTAGCGTAGGCCTGTTCGAGGGACATTCGCTGTCTGAGTTGTGGAGCTACCTCAAGTCCATTAAGACCCCGGCGTATAACCCTAATCTTCGCTTGATGGGCCTGTTACCGAGCCGGATCAACACGCGCAGTCCCGACGAGGTTGCGGCGCTGGCCGCGCTGCGCGCGCAGCTCGGCGCTGTCATCCTGCCTTTTCAGTTATCTGAACGTGCGGCCGTCAAAAAGTCGATCATGAATCGCCGCCCGGTGTGGCGTAACACGAAGGGCGCGGGCCATCTGGCAGCAGCAAAGGAATGGCGCGCTGTCTGCAAACAAATTCTGACCAATCTTCAAGGGGTATCGAAATGAGCAAAATTAACGCATTCGCTGGAATGGGGGACATGCTGGTTGCTGGATTCGACGCGACCCTGATGGAAGACGGCGCGCAACGTCAGATGTTTAAGCTGGCCGATATCGAGATTGATCCCCAAGTGCGGGAAGAATTCGAGGACGCCGAAAATACGTTGGCCGACTTGGGCGACAGCCTGTTAGACGGACAGATTCAGCCAATCCTGTTGCGCAAAGGCCGCGTTCTACCGTATCGGCTGGTCGTGGGCGGTCGCCGCTGCGCTGCGGCCAAGTTGAAAGGGATTACGGAGTTGTGGGGCGACTATCGGCCAGATATGGGCGACGAAGAAGCCGATCGCATGCAGTTTGCCGAGAACGTGCAGCGGAAAAACCTCACGCAGATCGAGGAAGCCAAGCGCATTCAACGTGACTTGGACCAACTAGGCAGCGTAGAAGCCGTACTTGCCAAGCACAAAAAAAGCCGCGCGTGGCTTTCTAAAATTTTGTCCTTGCTGAATCTTCCCGGCCAAGCACTGCGCTTAGTAGCGGAAAACATCAGTGCTGATCTTGAAGTCATCAATGCGGTCAAAGTGATTGAAAAGGTGGATACCGCCAAGGCCGAGGCGCTGGTAGATGAACTGAAGCTAACGCGAGGCAAGGAAGACGCACGAAAGAAGGTCTCCCAGGTAAAAGCCCAGGTGAAGCCGAAAGCTGATAAGGCACCGAGAGAAAACGCGGCTACGGCCAAGGAAACGGCGCATGAGGAACCCGGCACGGTCACGACCACCAATTTCGCGGACGCGAAAACCTCGGATGATAGCCAGAACAAAGGGGGAGAAGGCGAACTTGCCGCACTGCGCTCACACGCACTGTTCGACCCTTCGGAAATCCTACGTAACGCCTTCGACCTCATCTTTGAGCATGGATCGAATCCGCAGGTCTTCATAGAGACGCTTTCTGCTGAAGATCGCGCCGACGTGACGGATTGGCTCGCATCGTTTTTCCAAGCCGGACGAAAGTGCAAAAATCTATCCAAGGCAGTTATCCAAGGTTTGCGTAATGGGACTTTTGCCAACGATGGCGCGGGTGCATTCGCTATGATGGCATTCCTGCAAGGCGCAGACATCGAGGTTGAAAGCTTCAACGCTTCCGAGGTACTAGGTCTGGTGAAGGCGTAAAATGAAGCGGGCGACGTTTGTCGCCCGTCTTGCATATCGATTCAAGGAACAGAGCATGACGAGAATAAAAAGACGCATGACGGAAGCCGATTTCGACGCGACTCGAAAGTTGTTGAAAAATATCAGCGACGAGCGAGCCGCCGCCGCACGTTCAGCACTTGTTGATGGTGAGACCTTGGCAGTGATCGCAGAACGTCACAACTGGTCACGGCAAGCGGTTAACAACGTCGTAGGGACGTTTTGGGACAAACTAGGGGAGTATCACGAAGCGCAGCGTGCGAAGACCCACGCAGGCGTTCTCGTGCCGCCAGGATGGGAAATCGTGACCCTGATCGCCCCTAGTGCTTTGGTAGAGAAGTTCAGACACGAAATCGCCGCGCTTGCATCGAGCAATGTTGCCGCGACACAAACATCGAAGCAATAAAAAAACCCGGACACGCATCGCGCACCGGGTATCAAGTCAACGTAAGCCGAAAGTGATCCCGACTTAACGCGGCGATTGTAACATATCGGCCTTCGGCTCAATTCCTCTCGCTGTCTCACTGGCCGCGATCTTGACACACCACACATCCCTGTAGACGGGGTTCACCG
>Ga0308163_10004395_pt1 | contig 11227 bp, 13 predicted proteins | sample PhyTR1_FD_201037 | JGI IMG/M metagenome (GOLD analysis project Ga0308163, IMG submission 201037) | Phyllosphere microbial communities from UC Gill Tract Community Farm, Albany, California, United States - DLSLT.R1 | ecosystem: Host-associated > Plants > Phyllosphere > Unclassified | place: USA... | reverse complement strand
GATTGAGAGCATCGGCGGCCCAGAATCAAAGTCATACCCCAGCACCCACGCGGATTTCGATCAGTGTATGGGTCAATTCACCAGGCTCGAGCGCGTACTCGAGTCAAGAGGGATGCGGAAAGGATCTTTGCCGGAACTTTGCAACAAGGCTGCAGCGAAGCCAGTCACCCCTTAAGGCGCTACGGCACGCCTGGATGACGAAACGAGAATAAACGTGGTCGTTTCCAAGCCAACTAAAGAGGATGTTGTGATTGAAAAAGGCGCGACTTCACTGGATTTGGGCAGGGCAGCTAACTTTCTTGGAAATGCGGTTAAGGTCATCACCATAGATGACATCATGGCCTTAAGGCAGACGGAATTCATCATCGAGCAATGCTCCTTGTACGTAGCGTAGCGTGACGCGCGTACGCTAAAGTCCTCTCTTGGAAGGCCTCTGCAGACCGGGAATAGTACCCACTGTAGCGACAACACGTCTACCTCCGGGTGGCCTTTGCTTTTGTAGCACCTGTGCCCACCCGCCCAGCGCGGGTATTTTTTCGCCCAGATAGTTTAGAACGGTTTATTTGACCCCTGCTTAGCGGACGGCGGGGGTCTGGTCTGACACTTGCGACACGGGCTAGGCCTGGGCAGATGGCTGCGGACGCCGCGCTTTGCGCGAGCTGAGGCGTTGGGGCGCATGCTTTACTGCAAAAGTGTGAATGGGAAGCGCGCCCACGGCGCGCTGCGCTGTACGCTTTGCGCACAGCAGATGGACGATTCGGAGAGGGCTGCCCAAGTATGGGCAGCCCTTCGAATCCCACGCGGGGGCCATGCAGATGGCCCCCTCGTCTCCGTGAGGCGTTAACGGAAAAAGCTCCCTTGCGGGAGCTTTTTGCTTTTTTCTGGCGGAGACGGTGTCCGCCAACCCGACAGCCGTTAACGTCCGCGAATGTCCGCAAGTCATTGATTTCAATCGAGAATACCAAGTGACTTTGTTCGCTAGAGTCCGCTTAGATGCGTTACAATCCAGCCCATCATCGGGGGTAGGAACGGGGGTAGACTTTGGCAAGGACAGTTGAAAAGTTGACGGCGATGGCCGTGAGCCGCGCGAAGGAACCAGGCTATTACGGCGACGGCGGTGGCCTGTATCTGCAGGTGTCGACCAGTGGTACCAAGAGCTGGATCTTCCGGTATTCGCGGCTGAGCAAAGAACGGCAGATGGGTCTAGGTGCGCTGCACACGGTCAGCTTAGCACAGGCACGTGACCAGGCAAGGGGATGTCGGGCCACGCTATTGGCCGGCGGCGACCCAATCGACCAGCGCAAGGCCGAGCAACTGGAAGAGGCGCTAGACCGCGCGAAGACCATCACGTTCGACTATTGCGCTGCTGCATATATCGCGGCGCATCGCGGGAGCTGGAAGAACAAGAAACACGCGGCGCAGTGGGAGAGCACGATGGCCACGTACGCGAGTCCGATCATCGGCCAGCGCGCAGTGGGATCTATCGACACCGACCTGATCGTTACCGTGCTGCAGCCAATTTGGCAGGAGAAAACAGAAACGGCAACCCGCGTGCGAAGCAGGATCGAGAACATTCTGGACTGGGCGACCGTCAGCAAGTTTCGCGTTGGCGAGAACCCAGCGCGCTGGCGCGGCCACCTGGAGAATCTGCTGGCCGACCCTGGCAAGGTAAATCGGGTGGTGCACCATGCCGCCCTGCCCTGGCAGGAAATTGGAGAGTTCACTACGGATCTGCGCAAGCGAGAAGGGGTGGCGGCGCGTGCGGTCGAGTTCGGAATATTGACGGCGGCTAGGTCCGGCGAGGTGCGCGGCGCGCGATGGGATGAGATTGATTTCGACTCGGCCATGTGGGTGATACCAGGCGAGCGAATGAAGGCTGGCCGAGAGCACCGGGTACCGCTGTCGAGCGCGGCGGTGGACGTGCTGCGATTAATGCCGGACGTCAGCGATTACATCTTCCCCGGGCAGCGCCAGGGATCGATGCTGTCCGACATGAGCCTGACGGCGGTGCTGCGCCGGATGGGTCGACCAGAGATCACGATGCACGGGTTCCGCTCTACGTTCCGCGACTGGTGCTCAGAGTCGGCCGGGAACTCGTTTCCGCGGGAGGTGTGCGAACACGCGCTGGCGCACAGTCTACCTGACAAGGTCGAAGCCGCTTACCGCCGCGGCGACCTCATCGACAAACGCAAGGTGCTAATGCAAATATGGGCGGACTACTGTACTAAAGCATTGTCAGGCGTTGAAACGAGTCATGGAAATCCAAACCTCTCCCTGTGACACTGCAGATATTTCCTTCTTCTAGGCGTAAGTAGTGCTAATGGAAGCTGAGTCTCAGGCGTCAAGCCGATTCGGCTAGCAAGCGGATCCATACCTGGCTTCAGAAGAAGTGAGCCGGCATTGTCAAAGGAGAGAAGCCCCTGATCAAACGCGTGATGGAGAGTGGCGTGAAGCAAAACACCGTTTTCAGGGTCAAGTCGCTCAGCGTCGCTAGACTTTTCCCATGACTTGATATGAGCCGCCTGCAGGATCATTCCCAACCCTTGCAGACCGGTCGCTGCGCAGCAGTCCGCACATGCTTTTCTTACCTCCTTACCGAAAACTCCCTGGCCGACTCGAGCCAGCCGTAAGTATAGACGTGTAGTTCCTTTTGCATTTTTAGCAGGTATTGCTGGTGCATTCGCGGAAGGCGGAACTATATTACAAAGTGCCAATAGCTGGGTTCCTGCCGCATGCGGTAATTCGAAGAGGTAAGCTAGGGCGGGTTTGTCGGCAAGTTGCAGTTTGGGGAAAGCACCGACTAATGAGACTGCGTTCGGCCCGGAGATAACCGCTGCGTACGAAAGCGGTGTCGCTAATTCGACGTAATCGGCAAGTGCCACGGTCCCCGGCTCGTCGTGTTTCCAGTCCGATGGATAAGGGCTAAACATTGCAGCTGGTGGCGCAGTTATCGTACACACTGCCCTTAGCTTCTTTTTACTGTAGCAAAAGACAATGTCGCCGACCTGCAGTCGGAGCATGTTTGTCCAGTCAGGCTTAGACGGCTTTGTTGGGTTCGGCGCCCATAAGAAGCCGTCCTGAAGTGCATTGGCAAAGGTCCGCCCCTGATTTACCCACCAAAATGCCATCATTCACTCCAGCAAAAAATGGTCTAGCATACAGCTCGATGATGGAAAATCAATGTGTAAAGCATGACGCTCAAAAAAAATTTCGAGTAGTCATTATGCTGCCTGCACACGGCGCGATGGGCGAAAGCTTAGAAGTCAGATGCTCCAACGCCGTTTTTTGCCATTTAATCAAAACGTTGGAGGCCCCGGACTGCGCTATTGATTCACTGATTGTCGCCGTATAAGTGCTTGATTAGATTGAAAGTGGTCGCGTTGAATAGCGCTGCAATTCAGTCATTCAGGCGCGACTGCTCATGGATAACCGGCTCATCTTCGAGGATCGTGCGAAGCGATTCGGCCAAGCCTGCACCGTCTTAGCGTGGCGCCGCGCACGTGGCGTACTGGCACGGCAGACCGATCGCTAAGGACTGCAATGCACTCGCAAGCGGCCAGCTGCCAGCGGTTAGCTGCCAGTGGCGTGAGGGTGGCGTTGAACTGGCTGCAGGAAATCAGGCTTTGCTCGGAGCTGGCAATCGTGTTCCGCGTCTTTGAAATTGCTTACCCAGGTCGATTCCAGGCTTCTCGACGTAGTGATATGCCAAGCCAGCTACAGCGAGAGTGACCAGAGCCAATAGCGCAACAAATGACCAGTAAATCGGAACTGACATACTGGCAGTTACCTCTCTGCCAACAAGTAAATTAATCGCAGTAAATAGCACTATACCGTGAATTAAATATATACCGTAGGCAAGCTCGCCAAACCTATGCGAAGTCTGCAACGACAGCAAGCCAAAAATATCAGCGCCACCGGCAATCATACAAAAGGCGATGATCAGCGCGATGCAAGGGATAATTTTAAGTGTACTGGAAAATTGTAATACAACTGCAAGGCAAATTAAAACAAGCAAAGATGCCACCTTTTTCTTGCAGAATCTTACGAAGTCAGGGTTGCGTACTAGACAAGCAGCGATAATTCCGCCAGCAAATACAGGCACATACCTCTGATCCAATCCGATTCTCCAAGCGAGGGCAAGCGCTGCAACTGAGACAACCAGTATGAGCAGACTAGGACGCTGCCCAGCGAGTAGAGAAATCAATGGCAATGCCAAATAGAAAAACCACTCGTATCGCAGTGTCCATGTAACCCCAGCGACAATAAGCGAGGTTTCCCCGACGCCATTAATTGCTACGGCATTGGGAGTTGTGAATAAAACCCATTTTATGACCGATACTAATATCGCTTGTGAGCTATCGACCAACCGCCAATCTGATAGATGGGCTACAACGAGAAAAATAAAAAGCAAGACCACATAATAAAGTGGAGCGATTCTGAAAAAACGCGCGATGAAAAATGACCTCCAATCAAAGTCACAAGCGCGCGAGTTTAGGAGCTTGTCGTAAAACAAAAAGCTGGTAATCATGAAAAACATGATCACGCTGGACTGACCGAGATTTCCATACAAATTAGATTCTGGCGAAACCCATTTGCCAGTTCCAACCCACATGTACCACATACCGGCATGGTGTAACATCACAAAAAATGCTAGATAACCGCGTAAGCCGTTGATAGTGGCAAACCGCAGTGTCGGCGGATTCTTATTATCAAACAAAAAAGTTACTCTTACCGATAGGAATGCTAACAAGGTTAGCACCACGACGAAAGCGGGATTAGCGATATTCATAAGGCTTAGCGAGATATTTACGGTGCGAATTATATACGCCCACCACGATGGAGGAGTGATAATTTTTTTTCAACACAGTGACGCATAGGACGAGTTTAAGCGTAGAATCACGCGCGATTCCAAGCGCACATGAGTGGCCGTTTGTTGGCGTTCAGCTCTGCGTCCAGTCGATAGAAGTCGTTTGCTGTGACTTGTCTACTACCCCCATTCTGGCTTTACCGTGGCCATGCCTGAACTGTCTTGGCATGACGCTCCGCGCTCCCCGCATATTGGAGTAGGAGCTCGATGGCCCAGGCGTGCCACGCGTCGTAGTCGTCGGCGCCCGGGCGCTTGACGACCGGGCACGGCGCAGCCAGCGCGCTATCGAGAGATGCTTTTGTTGGCAGCTTCGATTGCGACGTCCACATTGCACACGCACACATGGTCGAGCACGCTGAGCAAGATCACTACTCATCCATACTGTTCAAAAGTGACTTTTTAACAACAATTGAGGTCTAGGCGCTTCAATTATGAGGGTCTTGAGTAGATAGATATTGTCAACAGGGAGCGGCGAAACTATGCTCGTTGGGCTTAATATTTACGAAAGAGAAAATTTTTTTCGCGCTGCCGAGAATGCTAGACGTACCCGACAAATGGATCTTTTCCGCTGCCCCTGAAGACCGCCACTGCAGCTTTGTTGCATGGCTTTTTATTGGGAGATGACGCAAGTTGGCGACGAGCATGTTCATGTTTCCTAAATCTTGTAGCGATTAGCCCCATGTGAAGAATTGATTCGGATACTTTTTCTAATTGCCGGCCTCAGCGCTGTGTCACTTTGGCCAGGCTTGAACTTTTTTCACATTACGATTGCTTATGAATATAAAAAGCTTGTCTGGGTTCCAGACCGATATTAATGGCCTGCGCGGACTAAGCGTACTCGTAGTGGTGCTATATCACTTCAATCTCAGACTGTTTAACGGGGGATTCGTCGGCGTTGACGTGTTTTTTGTCATTTCTGGTTATTTGATGACGAAAATCATCGTCTCTGGCTTCCTGAAAGGTAATTTCGAATATTTACCGTTTGTCTTGCGCCGCGCACAACGGATCTTTCCGGCGATCTATGTCCTATTGCTGCTGATGCTGGTTGGCGGGGCATTGCTTTTGGCGCCGACTGACCTCGTTCGTCTGGCGACGCAGACGGTGCAAGCGGTCATTTTTAACTCCAATAACTATTTTGCTGAAAAGCAAGGGTACTTCAGTGGTGGTGCTGACGACAATTGGCTCATGCACACTTGGTCGCTATCGGTCGAATGGCAGTTTTACATGATGTATCCCGCGTTAATTTGGCTGGCCTTCGCCATCAACGGACTACGCTCGCCTGACCGGCGCAATCTAGCGTTGTTTTACGCGACAGTCATTGCTATGTTCGCAGCCTCGTTGGCCTGGTGCGTGACGCAAAACAGCCAAACCGCCTTCTTCTCTGTCGCCGCGCGAAGCTGGCAAATGATTGCCGGCGGCATGGTCTATCTGGCGATCGCCCAGCGCACAGCACCGTTCCGCTACGGAGCGCTGTGTAGCTACGCTGGCCTAGCCATCATGCTGGCCTCGGTGTACGTGGTGAGCCACTATGGCATGGAGGCGGTCTGGCCGGGCTACTTTGCGCTGCTGCCGGTCTCCGGCGCTTGTCTGCTGCTGTTCGGTCGTTATGAGCACAATATCGTGCTCGCCAATCCGGTGGTGCAAAAGCTCGGTTCGTGGTCGTACTCGATTTATTTATGGCACATGCCGGTGGTGATTGGATTGACGATCACGGGGTTGCTCATCGCTGAACCAAAGCTTGCCAAAGTTAGCGGTGTGCTCCTGTCGGTGTTGCTCGGCTACGTATCTTTTAAGCTCATCGAGCCAGCCGGCTATCTGAAAAAGTGGTCGTTGCCGAAAAATGTGGTCGGCTTCGGCTGCATGGCATTGGTATTGGTGGGGACCGCCACGATCATGGTACGAACGCGTGGCTTGCTAGAAAGATCGGACCATGCACAGGCGTTCGTCAACATTCAGGCCGCCGAGGAGAGTACAACGTATCCCGAACGCTGCGAGAATATGGATGGGCGCAACGATAAAGTTTGCCTGATCAACGAAACCATTCCAAGCAAAAAGGTACTGGTTATTGGCGACTCGCACGCTGGCCACCTGTACTCTTGGTTCGCCGCGCACAGCAAGTTAAATACGGTCTTCTACGTCAAATCGGGCTGTCCCGTTATCATCGGATTCGAACGCGTCGGCCCGGTCCAAGGCTGCGCCGACTTTACCGCTAAGGCCTTCGCAAAAGCCGGCTCGGGCGAGTTCGACAGCGTCATTATCTCGATGAACTGGGCAGGATTCACCAAAGGTTCGACCGGCATCTGCTGGCGCGGACCCGACGGTTGCGTGCCTGCCGCCGCGCTGGCTAACCCATCGCTGCCGCTTGATCAGGTTCGCGCATCAATCGAAGCGTTGCTCGACAAAGGGGTGAAGGTGAGTGTGGTCGACAGCACGCCATGGTTCATGGTCAGCCCGCCCCGGCAAGCGGCCAGGGATCTGTTCTGGTTTGGCCGCAGCGACTACGCCGTGACGCTGCAAAGCATCGTTAAGCAAAGCCGGGACTTCGATACGATGTTCCTGCAGTTGCAACAGCGTCCTGATTTCTCGCTGCTGTCGCTGCGCCCAGTCCTGTGCCCGCAAGGCAAATGCGGCGCCTACGACCCCCATACTAATTTGCCGATCTACAAGGACCGCAATCACATCAATCCGTTGTGGATAGTCAGCCACGGCGACGTCTTCGCCGCCCAGGCAGGTATCGTCGCGCCCCACATTAACCCGCTCGCCGTGGAGTTGGTGGCTGAGCAGCGTTAGAGTGCCTCGAGTGTCAGGCTGCCCTGCAACGGCGGTCTGACAGGTATCCGATACATATCGCCAAAATTATACTCTCCCAACATCGTATTTACGAACGAAGAAATGTTCCGAGCAATGCTAAGGTGGTTGAATCCACTCCACGAGTGGGTCCTATCCGTTGACCTCAAAAACCGATATTGCAGGATTTGTCGACATGGAGAGTATCACCTTCCCGATGGGGAACTATCTGGTATTTACTGGGACATGACATACGCTGGCCACAAAAATGCTCATGATCAGCAACTTTGTCATCGACTAGATCCGTTCAAGGATATGATCTGAATACTCATACCTGTATAGGCTATGAAGCTAACTACGGAATGCCGGAATTGCCTTTAAAACCATCTACTTATGCGCGGCGACCTGTACTATCAAGTTGACCGCCGCACCCTTGCAAGCCCTTGTTTCTATTCATTTCAGCAACTTTGAATAGTACAGCTTGATCTACAGCTTCGGCTGCTCCTGAATCACCGGCTCCGCGTCAAGCATGGTGCGCAGCGAGTCAGCCAAGATGAGCGACGTCGTCGACGAACCCTGCCGGAAGTAGTCGTGCGTCCGGAGCGCCAGCGCACGCAGCCGCGCCACCTCCCACAGCAGTGCGCGCACGTCAGGCGAGTCCGGGTTGCGATCCTGGATCGCTTTCAGATCGTCCTTCGTGAGCGCGGGCTTGAACCGCATGGCTGGAATACTGTTCATCCATACAGTTTAGCAGCGGCAGCATGCAGCCTGCCTAATTTTGGCCTGCCACCGGTATTGGCAGCCTGCCCTGCCATACTTAGCCTATGGAGAAGCGAACAGACTATCTCACCGCGACCTATGTCGATCTGGCAGTAAATGTTGCAGCCGTATTCGGCCTCGATGTTGGCTTGCGCGTTCTTCAGCCGACGACGCCTTTGCACGTGGTGCAGCGCGTTCTAAGTGATGCCGGGCCGCGCCGCCGCGGGGCTGCACCGATCAAACCTGACTAAGGATGATGATGGACAACGAGATCGATGGCGACATGGAAGAGCTGCCAGGGCAGCCGAGGGTGGACGTTCCGGAGTCCGACCTGATACTGCTGCAGCGAGCGGCGCACGCGATCGGCGCGGTGCGCTTTGAGGTGGTCGTCGGCGAGGGCTATGTCAACTTGCACTTCGCCGACGGCTCGGTAGTACACAGCTGGAACCCGCTCATGTTCAACGGTGACGCGCTTGACCTAGCCGTGCGACTTCGACTTGAGATTTACATACATGACCACGACACCTCGGCTATGACCTCCGATCAGAAATTGGCAAACGAGCCGCACGGTGACGACGCCGGAGCCGCTACCCGCCGGGCCATCACCCGTGTCGCTGGCGAGATCGAGAGCTAGCCCCCCTACTTCGGCCAGGCCTGCACCGTCTTCGCGTGGCGCGCAGCGCACTCCGCATACTGGCGCAGCAGCAGTACGACATCCACTTCTTCCAGTCGGCGAAGCCAGCAGACACTCGGCGCTCCACCGACGCGCCGGGTTACACGCAAACATAGCCTAACACTTGGATGTTGGCATTCAGGCTGCCCTGATGCTCTGTGCATAACGTGCCTAGATGTATAGACCGGAACTATCCAACTCTGCGATACTTACCACGTTAACAAGTACAGTTCGATTCCTGACGCATCTTCAGCTCTTTACAAATGCGACTACATTTGAATGTCCTAACTGTGTTAAAAACCAATTACACATTATTTGTTCTGATTGAAAGATAAGCAATTCATGGGAAAGATTATTGACCGTCAAAGAGCTCGCGCCAGTAGGCAAACTACGGATTGGAAAGACAGCAGGCTAGTAATCGCTGCTCTAGCTGTTGCTGGCACTGCCACGTTTATGAGTACGGTTGTTTTGCCAATCACCACAGCCTCCCTCACTGCAAAACTTGAAGCTTTGGAGCCTGCCGATAAGAAAATAAAAGCATTAGAAACTGAACTGAAGGAGAGCAAAAGAGCATTGGTGTCGGCCAGAGCCATCGCTGCAGAGGCAATTCAGAAAACTCCGTTTCTTCCAGGTAGTCCCTACCCTGTAGGCATTGACAAAATAGTTGTTGGTTCGTCTCCCCAACAAGTCATTGAAACTTATCCAAGCGGTCGGTGGAGAGAGGATGATTACTACTCCGTAGAGCTTGACCACAAGATCTTTTATAGGGTTACTTACTATTTTAGTGGAGAAAAACGTAATCGGCATGTCTCAATGGTGCTGTTCCAGCTAAGGACGGATTCGCCTCTGAACATGGAGGCAATAAAAAATAGATTTGTGATTCTGTTTGGATCACCTTTAGCCGTTGATAAATATGGACGTACGCTGTGGAAAGCCACATCTAGAGACACTGTTGAAATAGACGCCGATACGTCGTATACAGTCCACCTTAATCCGTATCTTCCAATTTGGGCGAATAAAAAATTCGGCAACCCGAAATGAGAAAATCAGGAATTAGCTTCAACGCGCCACCAAGCTTCAGCCAGTCATTACTGCGGCCAAGCTTGTTGCAAAGTCAGCGCGTCACTGGCATGTCGGTCAGCCTTTTCTGCCAATTCTCGATATTCGCTTTGGCAGTCTTGGAGTACGCCTGCGAGGGTTGTGGTTGAGTGACGGAGGGCTTCAACGGAAGCGTCGGGCGCGCCGCGGCCAATGGTGGCAAGGGTGTCGCGCAGGCTGAGAGAAGCGCCGGCAGAGCCAGCAGCCAGAGAGCGGATGAGCTGATCACGGGAGTTTGCATTGTCGATCGCTTGGTTACGTTGGGTGGTCCAGTCTTGCTCACGCAGGCGCACGAGATCCTTGGCTGCGCTGAGCTGGGCATCGCGTGTTGCGATGTCGGCACGGTGGGCTGAATCCAGGCGCCAGCCGTTGGCCACCCAGCCGGCGCCGCCGGCCAGTAGCATGCCGACGAGCGCAGCGCTTGCGATCGCACCTGCACGGTGTAGCGCGGGAGTCATGGCATTCCCCGCAAGCACAGCTCACGTTCAGCCTGGCGCCGGCGCGTGAGGCCGCGCACTTCCTTGCCGCCGACCTTGTTCCACATGAGCAGCGCATTGCAGGCGCCGACCATGTCGCCCGTGTTCGTGCGCCGCGCCATGCTCGATCCGCAGAAGCCGCTCACGCCGATGTTGTAGGCGACGTCGACGAAGGCCACCTTCTGGCCATCGGTCAGGCGCGCGAGCGGGATGCACATGGTAATGCCGGCGGCGTGCCGCTCGAGGTCACGATCGAGCTGGGCGCGGCACTGCGCGGGCGTGTATGTCTTGCCCCAGGCCGCGTTCTCGGTGGCGCCAGTGCAGTACGTAAGCACGCCGCCCATGTCGCGGTATGTGGACAGCTCGGTGCCTTCGAACGCGGGCGTGAAGCTGAGCAGCGCCGTCGCGGCCACGGCGCCGAGCAGCGCGACCAGGCCGCGCCGCTGGGTAGGTGCGCTCTTAACCATTGCCGGTCAGCGCCGGTTGTGCCACGACGCGCGCGATCGCGGCGCCGAGCGAGGTCAGTCCGGCGGCCACCACCAGGATGGGCGCGGTGCCGCTGGCGTA
>Ga0308163_10004394_pt1 | contig 11228 bp, 12 predicted proteins | sample PhyTR1_FD_201037 | JGI IMG/M metagenome (GOLD analysis project Ga0308163, IMG submission 201037) | Phyllosphere microbial communities from UC Gill Tract Community Farm, Albany, California, United States - DLSLT.R1 | ecosystem: Host-associated > Plants > Phyllosphere > Unclassified | place: USA... | reverse complement strand
GACCTGTTCGTACACTTCAAAGCTATCGAAAGCGACGGTTTCAAAAGCCTGAAAGAAGGCCAGACCGTTTCCTTCGTGGCTGAGAAAGGCCAAAAGGGCATGCAAGCGGCTCAGGTTCGTCCGGAGTAATCCGAACGCTCTAAAAAAACCCCGTCATTGACGGGGTTTTTTTATGGCTGCAGAAAAGTCTGACTCAACCGCAGTTGACCCGTACCACTTTGCCGTTGGCATCCGTGTTGAGGTTCACGCGATTGGAGCGATATTCGAGGGTGACCATGTCATTAGGGCCAATGAATCGCGAATCCTGCGCCCCGGCCTTGATTCGAGCCTGAGCCAGCAAGGCAGCAGAAGCCTGCTGACCAACAGCGAATTGCGCACCAGCAGCTTCACAACGACCACCGGCAACGGGTGCACCCGACGTATCCGGTGCTTTGGCGGCTGGCTCAGACGTGCTGCTGCATCCTGCCAGCAATGACAACGCGACAACCAACCCGACTGAAGATATTTTCCACGGCATACAGACTCCTTGACCGATAAACAAAAGCTGAACCCTTGCGACAGCATTCCGACCCATTCGTTGCAGTACCCGGCCAGTTACTGGCCGTCAGTCAGACCGCTGCGAAGTCTGCCCGACCTTGTCGCGTCACATGAAAGCAAATCGTCACAAAACATGAGCACAGCGGCATGGCCCCTCATCGGCTAACGCTCGCAAACCAGGTTTTGCTGCTTAGGTAGCAGTGTCAAATGACATACGAAGTGCTTTACTGCGCACACGGCCCGGCAGCCGAGATCGAGCAAACAAAGGATTCACTCCAGACAAGGCGAGGCAGCAATGGCAGTCGTATCTATCGATGCAGACATCAAGGCCAAATGGCCACAAGGACATTCGTCACACAGTCCGGGAAACCCCGAGGAGCTGGCAATTATTGCCGTGGATCTGCTGGTCAAGGAACTGGGCACCCAAGGCGCCCTGGCATTCATTACTCAAGTCCTCGCCAGATACCCTACGGCTGCCAGCGAAACCCAGCTTGAAACCTGAGCGCCTCACGCATCAATGATGCGATCACTTCAGACGTGAAAGCCTGCGGGTCAGCAAGTCGAAAAATCCTTGTGCATCGCCATTTTCGACCCAGAACACGTTTTTCTCACGACCCAGCGTGCCGTACCAGTCGGCGACCGTCTGGCCGAAGCCAATCCCCTCGCGGGTATCAATGGCGACATTGATCTGCCTGCCGCTGAACAGCTCGGGCTGCAGCAGCCAGGCGATGACACTGGCGTCATGCACCGGCCCGCCGGGCAGTCCGTAATGGACCATGTCCAGCTTGACGTACTCATCAAGAATGCTGCCCACCAGCCTGCCCGCCTGATTGTTCAATGCCGCGATCTGCGCCAGCCGCTGCTCGCTGGTCAGAATCTTGTGGGTCACGTCCAGCGGCAGATAGGTCAGCTTGACGCCACTGGCCAGCACCACCTGTGCAGCATGGGGGTCGGCGTACAGATTGAATTCAGCCACTGGCGTGATATTGCCGCCGTTGAAGTGCGCGCCGCCCATGACCACGACTTCCTTGATGCCCTGGGTGATGAGCGGTTCCTGAACCAGCGCCAGGGCCAGATTGGTCTGCGGTCCTAGCATCGCGATCGTAATGCTGTGTGGCTTGGCACTGCGCAACGTATCGATCAGGTACTGCACAGCGTTACCTTGAGCGAGCCCCTGCCTGGGTTCGTGTACGGGGACGCCGGGCAAACCTTCCTGTCCGTGGACATTTTCGGCGTAGATCGGCGTGCGCACCAATGGCTTTGACGCCCCGGCATAGACAGGCACCTCCTCGCGCCCTGCCCACTCCCGAGCCAGCCGTGCATTGCGCGAAGTCTTGTCCAGACGCACGTTACCGGCGACAGTGGTAATCGCCATCACGTTCAATTCTTCCGGCGATGCAAGGGCCAGCAGCAATGCGACGACGTCGTCGGCGCCGGGGTCGGTATCGATGATCAGCTCACGTTTCTCTGCGGCCTGACTCACAACGCTGGTACTGAGAATGGACACAAGCAGCACGCTCCGAAATAACGATTTGAAGAAACCCGAGGTTTGCATAAAGAACTCCCTGTTCGTAATAAATGTCCTGAGGACGTGTCAGAAAACCACTCCGGCGATCAATGCGATATTGCTGTACGGCTCACACTCACCGGTTCGTACGATGGCTTTTGCACGCTGGCTCAGGGTCTTCAGCGCCTCATGATTGAGTAGGCGCTGCTCGCCAAGGTCACCATCGAGATTCAGCCCCTCGATCACGCTCAGGGCAGGCGGCTTCTTGAACATGATTTCCTCGGCCAGCACATGGCTTTCAACCTGCATTTCGCTCAACACGGTATCCAGCACGCTAGCGAAATCGGCAACGCCACGCGTCAAGGCCAGATCAATCAGCTCCACGCCCGGCGGGATGGGCATGCCTGCGTCGACAATCATCAGGATGTCGCCGTGCCCCAGCGAGGCGATGACACGGGACAGGGCAATGTTGAGCAATGGCGTTTTTTTCATGTAGGGGCGAACCTTTGTACTTCAGCGCTATGAGGGATAGAGGGCTGCGCTCCCGCTCGGGTAACCGACAAGGCGGCGGCTTTCTGAGCGAAACGAATGGCCTCGGGCTCACTGCGGCCCTGTGCCAGCGCCGCGGCGAAACCGCCAACAAATGTATCACCGGCAGCCGTGCTGTCGACCGCCGTGACGCGCGGCGCAGGGAAATGCTCGACGGCCTGCGCCGAAGCCAGCACCACGCCCTGCTCCCCCAGGGTAATGATGATCTTGCCTGCTCCGGAGGCCAGCAGCGAACCGGCCGCCCCCCGGGCAGACGCCAGCGAGTCCACGGCAACGCCACTCAGGATTGTCGCTTCGGTCTCGTTGGGGATCAGATAATCGATCAGCGAATACCAGTCATCAGGCAGCGCAGCAGTGGCGGGTGCAGGGTTGAGAATGACGGTCTTGCCTAATTCCCGGGCCCGGCGCAGCACATGAGCCACCGTCGGCACAGGCACTTCGAGCTGGCAGATGACCACTTGCGCAGCACTCAATAGTGCATCGAAGCGATCCATCACATCAGGCGTCAGGCAGCCATTGGCACCCGCCACGATGATGATCGAGTTCTGGCCATTGCCATCGACTACAATCGAGGCGATCCCCGTGGACACCCCCGACACAATGCTCACCCCCTGACAGTCGATGTGCTCGGCCAGCAGCGCTGAGCGCAGTTGCTCGCCATAAGCATCCCGCCCCACGCAACCGATCATCGCCACTTGGGCGCCCAGCCGCGCGGCCGCAACCGCCTGATTGGCACCCTTGCCACCGGATACCGTGACGAATGATTCGCCGCTCAAGGTTTCCCCTGGCCCCGGCATGCGCTGCGCACGCGTCACCAGATCCATATTCAGACTACCGACCACCACGACCCGGGCTTGCGTCGTATCAGTGCTGTTTTTAGCGTTCATGGTTATGTCTCGTAGCGCTCATGGTCGTTTTATTAGTTTCGTTCATCGATTGGGTGGCGCTGTGGACTCACGCAGTACGATGCTGGGTGGCACGACGCGCTGTTCAATCACGCCTTGGCAAGACTCGGAGATACGCCGCAATAGCATCTGCGCGGCGCTTTCACCCAGCTTCATGATCGACTGGCCAACTGTCGTCAAGGCCGGGTACACATAACGACTCATCTCGATGTCGTCGAAGCCCACCACCGAGAGGTCCCTTGGCACTCGAATATTGCGCTCGGCAGCGGCACGCAGGACGCCGATGCCAATCATGTCATTACCGGCAAAAATGGCGGTCGGCGGGTCGTGCTCCAACAGTTTCACCGCCGCGGCGTAACCTCCCGGGCTGGTGTAATCACTTCCAGTCACCCAATGGGGCTGGATGTCGATATTGGCCTCGGCCATCGCGCGCTCATAACCGCCCAGTCGTAATCGGGCCACACTGGTTTGCGCCGGACCATGAATGCAGGCGATATGCCGATGCCCCAGTTCCAGCAAATGCCGAGTTGCAAGATAACCGCCGAGCTCATGGTCGACACGCACCAGATCGGCTTCGACACCTTCAAGCTCCCGGTCGACCGCCACCATAGGTGTACGCACCCCTGCCAGGCCGCCATCCAGCCCGGGATCACCGCCCACGGAGGAGACAATCAGCCCATCGACACGCTTTTCCAGCAGCACCCGCAAATAGCCGCGCTGCTTGTCCGGATTGTCGTCGGAGTTGCACAGGATTACGCAGAAGCCATTGCGCTCGCAGTAGTCCTCTATGCCCCTGGCCAACTCGGCAAAATAGGGATTGACCCCATTGGGAATCAGCAGCCCGATGGTTGACGTGGATTTGGCCTTGAGCGAGCGGGCGACCGCACTGGGCACGTAATCCAGTTGCAGGATGGCAGCCTCGACCTTGATCCTGACCTGATCACTGACTGGCCGTGATTTGTTCAGAACGTGGGACACCGTGGTGTAGGAAATACCTGCCAGCGCTGCCACATCTTTTATCGTTGCCATGTCAGACCTGACGCCTTGCGCGGTGACTGCGGTATGTATCGAGCACCACTGCGATGACGATCACGGCACCGGTGATAATTCGTTTGGTCGGTTCCGTGGCACCAATCTGCGCCAACCCGGCCGCCAGGACAGAAATGATCAACACGCCGAAAAAGGTACTGATGATCGAACCCCGTCCACCCATCAGGCTGGTGCCGCCGATCACCACGGCGGCGATGACTTGCAGTTCCAGGCCCGAACCGGCATTGGGATCAGCCGCTTCCAGACGGGAAATCTGGAAAAGCGCTGCGAGGCCCGCCAGCAACCCCATCAACGAGAACACCAGAATCTTGTATGGCTTGGGATTGATACCTGCCAGGCGTACGGCTTCTTCATTGGTGCCGATGCCGATCAGGTAGCGACCGAATACCGTGCGAGTCAGCAGCGCCTGGGCCACGAAAATGACCAGCAGCGCGATGACGAATGAAGGCGAGATGCCAAAGGCAAGCGGATTGGATAACCAGGCATAGGCATCGCCAATATAGGCGGTGCGCGAGTCGGTCATTTGGTACGCGACACCCCGGGCCATTTCCAGCACGCCCAACGACACAATGAAGGAAGGAATTCGCCAGGCGACGGTAATCGAGCCGGTGATCGTCCCTGCCAGCGTCGCGCAAGCCATGCCCAGCAGCGCTGCCGGGAAAATACTCCAGCCCCAGCCGAGAATAGCCACGCTGACCGCCGAAGCCGCCAAGGCCAGCACCGAGCCGACGGAAAGATCGATGCCGCCGATAATCAGCACAAAAGTCATGCCCACCGCCAGCACCATCAAATCCGGTATCTGATTGGCAATTGTGCTGAAGGTGCTGTAGGACAGGAAGTGATCGCTCAGTACAGAGAACAGCACAATCATCGCCAGCAAAGCACCAGCCAGCCCCAGGTAAGTCCCCAGGCCGAAGTACGTACCGCTTCGTTTGGCCGCGGACGGCAAAGCCTGTGTAGGCGTTGAGGTTTTCATCAGTCATTCCTCGGCGCGGCGTCACTGAGCAGCGCGTCGCGTTTTTGATAGCCGGCAAATGCGGCAGCGAGCAGTTCATCCTGAGTCCAGCTGTCGCGTTCGAAGGTTTCGATCAGGCGCCCAGCGGACAGCACACCGATGCGGTCGCAAATCAGCATCAACTCGCGCAAGTCACTGGAGACCACGACCAACGCCCGGCCCTGTCGGGTCAGCTCGCCGAGCAGGCCGTAGATATCGAACTTGGCCCCGACATCAATGCCTCGGGTCGGCTCGTCGAACAACATGATCGGGCAATCGCGCTCCAGCCAGCGGCCAATCACTACCTTCTGCTGATTGCCGCCCGACAGTTGCGAAACCAATTGCGCCGGGCCGGAACTGCGAATGTGCATGGCATCGATCTGCCGTTGTGCCAGCGCCATTTCTTCACGACTGTTGACCAGCCCGCCAGTCGATACCGCCTCCATGTTGCCCAAGGCAATGTTGGCGCTGATGGATTGCGTCAGCAGCAGCCCCTCGCCCTTGCGATCTTCGGTGATCAGCGCAATACCGTGCCGAACCGCATCGGCGGGTGAGCGAATCGAAACGCGCTGGAGCGGACTGCCCAGTTCGATGCCGCCCCGGTCAGCCAGGTCGGCACCATAGATCAACCGTAGAAGCTCGGTTCGACCGGCGCCGATCAAACCGGAAATGCCGAAGATTTCACCACTGCGAACCTGAAACGAGACGTCACGCACCTTATCGCCACGCCCCAGGCCTTTGACGCTCAGCGCCACTTTGCCGATCTGACGCGGCCCGAGATCGATCTTGTCGCCAAGCTCCCGGCCTACCATCAAATTCACCAACTGCTCGCTGCTGTAATGGGCGATAGCGTCGACACACACCAGCTTGCCATCGCGCAGCACGGCGATGCGCTGCGCGACACGCTGCAGCTCCTCAAGGCGATGGGAGATGTAAATGATCGATACACCACGTTGCTGCAGGCGGGTGATCTGCTCAAACAGCATCTCGACTTCCCGGGCGGTCAGCATCGCCGTCGGCTCATCAAGAATCAGCACGCGACAGTCGCCGATCAGGTTGCGGGCGATCTCGACCATTTGCTGGTGGCCGATACCCAGGTCGCCGACCAGCGTGTCAGGATCGATCGCGTCCAGCCCCACCTGGGCCATGGCCCGGATCGCGTCTTCACGCAAACGCTTGCGGTTGATCCAGCCGGCACGACGCGGCAGGTTGTCGAGAAACAGATTCTCGGCAACCGACAGCGTCGCCAGCAGGTTGAGTTCTTGCATGACCATGCGCACGCCGAGCTTTTCGGCCTGAGCCCGGCTGGCGGGTTGATAACTGACGCCCTGGAATAGCATATGCCCGGTGGTCGGCACTTCGAGGCCACCAATGATTTTCGACAGGGTGCTTTTACCCGCGCCGTTTTCCCCGGTCAGGGCCAATACTTCGCCGCGCATCAACGTCAGGTCGATATCACCGAGTACCGGTTGCGCGTACGTTTTACCAATACCGCTGACCGACAGCACAGCGGTTTGAGCAGAAGCCGACATAAAACTCTCCGTGTATCTGCTCCGGCCGGAGCAGATACAGTCGTGGCGACGGAATTACAGATTCGGCTTGGTGATCAATGTGACATCCGTGACGATGACACCATCAACGCTATCGACCTTCTCGCCTTTGAGAATTTTCAACGCGACATCAATGCCAAACATGGCCTGTCTGGCGGCGTATTGATCCGCAGTCGCCAACACCCGGCCATCCGCGATCATCGGCTGAATAGCCTTGATATTGTCGTACCCGACAACCTTCACCTGGCCGGTTTTGCCTGCTGCCTTGACTGCAGACACCGCGCCCAGCGCCATGCTGTCGTTACCCGCCAGCAAAGCTTTCAGATTCGGGTGTGCATTGAGCATCTGCGCAGCCACCGCATTGCCTTTGGCGATTTCCCAGTCACCGGACTGCACGGAAACAATCTTCATCTGCCGAGCTTCCATAGCGTCCTTGAACCCCGCCGTGCGTTGCTGCGCATTGGTGGTGGTCGGCACGCCCTCGATGATCCCTACCTCATCGCCGGTGTTCAGATCGCGGGCCAGGTATTCGCCCACCAGCTTCGCGCCCTTGCGATTGTCAGGACCGACAAAAGGCACGCTGATACCTTTGCTTTTCAGCACTTCCGGGTCGAGCTGGTTATCGATGTTCACGACCGTGATACCGGCATCCACTGCCTTTTTGATCACCGGCACCAACGCTTTGGAATCAGCAGGTGCAATGACGAGCGCGTTGACCTTGGAGACGATCATCTGCTCGACGATACGGATCTGGTTGGACGTATCCGATTCGTCCTTGATGCCGTTGGAGATCAGCTCGAACTTGTCGGCATTTTCTTTCTGATAGGCCTTGGCACCGTCTTCCATGGTCCGGAAGAACTCATTGGCAAGAGACTTCATGACCAGCGCGACTTTGGGTTTGTCTGAGGATTCAGCAGAAATGGCGGGCAGAGAGGTTGTCGCAGCAACTGCAGTGAGCATGGCGACAGCAAGAACGCGTCCAGCGAATGGCAGCTTCATGGGTACACTCCGATCTTATGATTATTGTGTCGGGCAATGTTAGCGGTCGTGAAAAGGCATCACGGCGCAAACGTTTGCGAGAAACGAACTATGAGAACCGGCGGGGAGATTGTCAACGCCCAAAAAGCGGGTTTAACGCTGAAAAATGCATCGGGATTCAGGCCGTGATGTTCAGGCCGCCACTTCTGTCCAGTTCTTTGAGCAGCGAAGCAGACAGCAGCAGAATCGTCCCGGTAATGGCCGATATCTGGCTTTGAAAGCTTGCCACTACCGAGGTTTTGGCAGCCAGATTGGAGTAGGAGGCGTTTTCGGCGGCTTGCATTTTGCTGCGCAGATCGCGTAATTGCGCCTGCAGCTCGGCAAGACGCTTGAGCAACTGTTTGGCGGAAACACTTAAATGGTCGGAGATATCGCCGCTCGCCGCCTTCTGCCCCGTTGCGCTCTCGACGTGCTGTTCCTCGTCTTCAGCAATGGCCTCCGCGCTGGCCGTGTAACCCGCCTGGACGCTGAATGTAGACGCTGAAAAACCGAGTGCAGAAATGGCCATAACCGTCATCCTGATTGATGGAGTCCTGTTCAGGCATCGGCCACATCAGTCGTTTCTTTAATACGGACCCGATAACCGGATACCCGATTCCTGCGCGTAGCCCGGAGATATCCCACGAACCATAAGCACTTGATCCCACAGAGGAGTTGCGAAACGGCCTACAGTGAAATACTGTATGCCCGTACAGCAACCCAGGAACCTTTTCCGTGGCAAATTCAAGCGCAGCAACTCAATCGCTACCGAGCTCTTACGAACGTCTAGGCGTTCGGGTTCAAAAGATCATCAATTCGCCCACCGCGCAAAAGGCCAAGTCGGCGCTGATATTTCGTCTTCCGGACGAGATAGAGGATGAGTGGAATCAATTGCTCGAAGAGATCGCGGAAAACGATAACGTCACCCTCGCCTACCGGGACGATGGCGGCGTACAGATTTTCTGGACAGTGCCGAAGGAAGACTGACGGCATGATTGTGCGATTTCTTACCCTGCTGTGTACCACCCTGCTCCTAACCGCCCCAATCAACGCCAGTGCTGATGCGCCACATAGCTTCAGCCAGGCGAAAAAGATCGCTTGGGATCTCTACCCGGCACAGACTGAATTGTATTGCGGCTGCAAATACAGCGAACACAAGGTCGATAGTGCCAGCTGTGGTTATGTGCCGCGCAAAAACGCTACGCGTGCCAGCCGCATTGAATGGGAACATATCGTTCCGGCATGGACGTTCGGTCACCAGCGCCAATGCTGGCAGAGCGGTGGTCGCGAACATTGCGAAAGTGATGACCCGGTATTCCAGGCAATGGAAGCCGACCTGTTCAACCTCTACCCGGCGGTTGGCGAGGTAAATGGCGACCGCAGCAACTTCAACTACGGTATGGCTGCCGGTGTGGCGCCGCAGTATGGTCAATGCAAGACCAAAGTCGACTTCAGTAACCGCGTCGCCGAGCCTCGCGATGAGGTGAAAGGCCTGGTCGCGCGGACGACGTTCTACATGTTCGATCGCTACAACCTGAACATGTCGCGTCAGCAGCAACAGTTGTTGATGGCCTGGGATAAGCAGTTCCCGGTGACGGCTCTGGAGAAAGAGCGAAATAAACGCATTGCGGCAATCATGGGCCACTCGAATCCGTTCGTGACCAGGGATCGCACCTGGACCCAGGGCTACAAGCCGGTAGGTGACGGCGTAGTCAACGCCATCCCGACCCGAGCCTCGCAGCCGGCGAAGCCGACAACAATCGCTCGCTCGACCTCAAGCGGGACGATTATCGGCAACAGTAATAGCCATGTGTACCATCTGCCCGAAGGCTGCCCTAACTACGGCAGCGTAGCCTCGAAAAACCAGATGACGTTCAAGTCCGAATCTGAGGCCCAGGCGGCAGGCTACCGGAAAGCTGGAAACTGCAAATAGTCCATGCAGGATTGCGGTGATATTGATTAAATTCCGCGAATCAATACCACCGCCACTCAGTCCTCATACCCCCAGAGTGCGGGGATGTTCAACCACTCGAGATGAAGCGGCTCCATCTGCTCAGCGGGACTCAGGTCCTGAATACGAGTATCTCGCGGCAAAGCGCAAAGGTAGGCGTTGCCTTGACCATTGGTGACCGCCCAGGCATGGGGAACCAGGCTGTCTGGATTGCGGCGCGTCATGACCGCGACTTCGTTGTTCTGAAGGCGCACGAAACAGCCCGGCGGATTAGGCGTAAGCAGCTGAATGAGCACCTTCACCAGGTCCGTCTCAGCCGGACTGTGCTCGCTCTCCTCCAGCAGTAATTGCATCGCATGAGCCGGGCTATAACGGCCACGGTAAGCACGCGTTGTAATCATCGCCGTGTACCGCTCGACCAGAGCGAGGATCAGCGCCTCCTGAACAATCTGTACGCCCGCAAGACCATCAGGATAGCCTTGCCCGGAGCCACGCTCGTGATGATGTTCAACGATCTGAATCCACAAGGCATTGCTCACGCCGCAGCCCCTGATTGCCTGCGCACTGAGCTCGGGATGACGATTGATGACGGCCCGCTGCTCGGTGCTTAGTGCAGTGGGTAGATTATTGAGTCGATCCTGATGCCGCAGCACGGCGACATTGGCGGTGAGTGAGGCGGCCATTAGCCCAATCAGCCTGGGTGGCTCGAGCGCAATATGACGGGCAATCAGGTTGCATAAGATGCAATGAAATAGCGCTTGCTCATAGGCTGTCGGCTGCAACGAATAAATGTAAATCAGCGCAAGACAGGCATCTGCATCGCTGGCGCACAGGTGATCAACGGTTTTCGCCAGCTGCAAGACCTTGCGTTCCGCGTCCGGCTGCTGCCGAGTAACGGCATCCAGCACCATTTCCAGCCTGCTCACCAGATCACCGTACTCGGCGAAGGGGTTCATGGGTGCATGGACGGGTTCAGGCTCCAGCACAGCTTCCTCGACAGGCTCTTCCACCGGCGCGCGAACCTGAAACAGGCCACGTTTCAGCAATCGCTCCAGCTGGCCTGGAGACGTGATAACAAAGCCCTGATTGAGCAGGAGATTACGGTCCAGGTCATAGACAGGCCATGGCAATGGCTTGTGAAGCTTCACCTGACCCTGCGATATCGGAA
>Ga0308163_10004388_pt1 | contig 11237 bp, 7 predicted proteins | sample PhyTR1_FD_201037 | JGI IMG/M metagenome (GOLD analysis project Ga0308163, IMG submission 201037) | Phyllosphere microbial communities from UC Gill Tract Community Farm, Albany, California, United States - DLSLT.R1 | ecosystem: Host-associated > Plants > Phyllosphere > Unclassified | place: USA... | reverse complement strand
TTCAGGCGGGTAGCAGAGCCCTTTGTCAGCGCAGCCCTGATAGGTGACCACCAGGGTGAACGGTCGGTTATCCCCGGCTTTGCGTGGCAGGCTGACGTCGAGAATGCCGTGGTAGACCTCGACGTCGCCGAAGTACTCATCGTGCTTTTTTTCGCCGTCCGGCAGTTGCGCGGCGCCAAGGCCGATGTCGGCAGGCTCGGTGCGGAACTGGAAGCGGTGGCGATACAGGTAATAGCCTTCGGTCGCGACGAAACGCAGCTTGATCGATTCGGCAGTGGTATCGATCAGGTTCAGCTGGAAAGCCTGTCGAACGGGCAGGAAATCCTTGCTGTTATCCAGCGCCGCGCCGCCCAGCGTGGCATTGGGTCGGCTGTCCAATAGACCCGCAGCGGTGGCGGGCATGGCGAGGATTAACAGCAGCAGGCATAACAAACGGCGCATGGCAGCCTCGAGTCACAAAAGTCCGCGCATGATAGCGGAGAGTTTGGAGCAGTGCCGAAATGGGGTTTGTAAGTGGGGGTTTCGCTGGTAAGTGCGGGCGGTGTCCTGTTGGAGCCGGGCTTGCCCGTGAAAAGGTGGTTTCGGTCTGTCAGATGCACCGCGTTATCGTTCTTCGCGGGCAAGCCCGGCTCCAACAGGAGAAATGCGATCTCTGTGGAGCGAATTCATTCGCGAAGGGGGCAGATGCGACGCAAGGCCTGAGATAGCGCGGTCCCACGAGGATTGATCCGGCGCGGTTCAGGGTTTATCCCGCCCGTTGGCCAACAGCAATGCTCCTTGTGCGGCGTTGTGCTCAAGGAACACATGGTTACGCCCGGCATGCTTGGCTCGATACAGTGCTTCGTCAGCGCGGGAGGCGAGTTGCAGGCTATCGTCCTTGTCGCCCATTTCCACGACCCCCGCACTGAACGTGCAGAACAGATCCACAGGCTGTGCAGGGTAGTGAATTTCGGCGAAGCGACGACGGATTTCATCCAGCACCAGATGGGCGCTCTGGATATCGGTGTCAGGCATGACGATGGCGAATTCCTCACCGCCATAACGGCCAATGTAATCGGTCTTGCGCAGCCGCTGCTTGAGGAACAGTGCCAGGCTCTTGATCACCCGGTCGCCCATGGGATGGCCGTGGGTGTCGTTTACCATCTTGAAGTGGTCGATATCCAGCATTGCAAAGCACAGCCGGTGGTTCTCCCGGCGGGCGCGGAAGCAGCAGTGTTCCAGCAATTGCAGGATGTGGGTGTGGTTATAGAGCCCGGTCAGGCTGTCGCGGACCATGCGTGCCTTGAGGTTGCGCGCCCGCGCGGCACGGTTGCGCACGGTGGTGATCAGGTGACGCGGCTTGATCGGCTTGGTCAGGAAGTCGTCGCCGCCTTCGCTCATAGCGTCCAGTTGCTTGTCCAGATCGTCTTCGGCGGAGAGATAAATGATCGGCACACTGACGTAGCGATCGTTGTGACGGATGACTTTGGCCAGCTCGGTACCGGTACAACCCGGCATGTACATATCGAGAATGATCAGGTCGGGCTGGAAGTCGGCGAGTTCGGCCATGGCCTGAATCGGGTCCAGCAAGGTGCGGGTCACAATCCCGGCGCTGTTGAGCAGGCGTTCGGTGTGGGTGGCCTGGGCGCGGGAGTCATCGATAATCATCACCTTATAAGGCTCGTATTGCGCCACACAGGTGAGGATTTCGATTTTTTCCAGCAGGCTTGATGCCTCCAGCGTCCCGGTCAGAAACTCTTCGCCGCCCGCACGGACAGCGGCCAGACGGGTCGGTGTGTCGGTTTCATGATGGCTGAAAAACAACAGCGGCAGTTTCTGCTCCAGACCTTCCTGAATCCGGGCGGCCAGTTTCAGGCCTTCACTAGTCCCGCAGAAATCCACGTCGATCACGATGGCGGCTGGGTGACGGTGCGCCATGGCCGCGTGAAAACTGTCCGCGCCTTCCAGCGCTTGAGCGAACAATCCGAAAAACTCCAGCTGCTTGGCCAGACGCTCAGCGCGATCGTAATCCTGCAGGGCGATATAGATCGGTTTGCGCAGAGGCGGCAGGGCGGTCTGCTCGAAGCGGTCGCCATGACGCAAGCCGGTGCGCGACAAGCGCTGCATCAAACGGTTGAGTTCGCTAATCAGGCTGCTACTCAAACGGCCATTATTGGCTTCGACGCCTGCCAGAGAGGTATTGATGGCCTGGGCCAGTTCGATATGTTCCGTCTGCTCAAAACGCTCAGCGAAGCGCAGCAAGCGCTGATTGGCATCCTGAAACTCCGCCATGTCGGCCGCAGACCATTCGCCCTGCTGGAGTCGTTGCCAAGCCTCAAGAATCTGACGTGCTTGATGAATGACGCGCTGAGCGAAGTGATGCTTGAGGCGGTCGCGACTAGGATCTGCTGGCTCAGTCATATTAGGTATGTGTGTTCTCTGCTGGATCACTGCTGGCGCTATGCTACCACCTACTTTCAGGCGCAAACGTGCCCCAAGTCAAATAATTGGCAACAATTCGATGACTGGAGAGTCGCATTTCCTTCACAACTTGATGGTAAAGCGTGCGGGGTCAGTGCGACCCTCGGTCCGATAAGTCCGTGTAACACCTGATAACTGGCGATGTGCTTGCACGATACGTCACAAAATATATTAGACTCCGCGCGCCCATGTATTAAATGGGTTGTTAACCAGTACAGGCCTGTTTGTACTCCTTGAGGTATGTCTGGTCCCTGCGTTACATCGTCCGGCCATTACACGCATTTGGATAACCGCATTCTGATTATGGAAGATGATCTCCGGCCACCTTGCCGTTTGTTGGTAATGTCCAAGGGCGCGCAACTTATCTCGACTTTGCCGCAACTGCTACCCGACTACTTATTGGTATGCAGCGGTGCGTCCGCTGTTGAACAGGCCGATGCAGTTCTGGCGTGGGGCAATAAGCCCAGCGCGGTTCTTGCTCGCAAAGCGGCGAGCACGGCGCGATTGCCAGTGCTCACCGTCGAGGACGGTTTTGTCCGTTCGGTCGGGTTGGGTGCCGATGAGCCACCGCTTTCGCTGGTGGTCGACGACCTGGGTATCTATTACGACGCCAGCGCGCCTTCGCGCCTTGAGCAATTAATTGGCTGCGAATTGAGCGAAGCCATGGCGCAACGGGCTCGCGCGCTGCAAGTGAGCTGGCAGGCTAACAAGGTCTCCAAATACAACGCTGCGCGAATCGATGCTGTGCAGTTCGATATGCCCTGCGTCCTGGTCGCCGATCAGACGTTTGGTGATGCCTCTTTACAAGGGGCGGGCGTGGTCGAGTTTCAGACCATGTTGCAAACTGCGCTAAATCAACACCCGTTATGCAAAGTGTTGCTCAAGGTACATCCAGATGTCGTGGCCGGACGCAAGAAAGGCCATTTCGATCTTGAGGCGCTGAGAAATAATCCGCGCATTGAGGTCATTAGTCGGGACATCCACCCGGCAGAGTTGTTGCCGCAGATGCAGGCGGTGTACGTCATGACGTCACAGTTGGGCTTCGATGCGTTGCTCTGGGGTGTCGAAGTGCACACTTTTGGCATGCCGTTCTATGCCGGCTGGGGCCTGACTCAAGACGCACTGCGCGCCCCGGCGCGGCGCGGTTCTGCGACTCTGGAGCAACTGATCCACGCAGCGCTGGTGGAGTATCCGCGTTATATAAACCCGGAAACCGGCACGCTTTGCACGCCAGAAGTATTGATCGAGTGGCTGGGCTTGCAGCGTCGCAAACGCAGCAGTCTGCCGCCCGAGATGCAGGTCATAGGGTTCACCCGGTGGAAACTGCAGCTGACCAGGTTCTTCTTCGATGGCTCTTCGTTAAAGTTCGTTAAAAAGGCATCGAAGCTGAAGGCCTCTGCGGCAGTCTTGACCTGGGGCTGCAAGCACGACCATGAGCTGTCTGCAGATCATCCAGCGGTAGTCCGTGTGGAGGACGGTTTCCTGCGCTCGGTTGGGCTGGGGGCTTCCAAAAATCGACCGCTTTCCTGGGTGGCTGACGACCTCGGCATCTATTACGACGCCAGCCGTCCGTCACGGCTGGAACAGATCTTGAATGACGGTAACAACTCTCAGGCTCTATTGGAGCGTGCTGCCGGGCTGCGCGCAGCTATATGCAGGGCCGGGTTGACCAAGTACAACTTGCCGGGCTCGCCCTGGCAACGCCCGGCGGGTGTAGACAAGGTGATCCTGGTAACGGGGCAGGTGGAATCCGATGCTTCTATTCGGTTCGGTGCCAGTACCATTCGCACCAATTTGCAACTGCTCAAGGCTGTTCGGCAATCCAATCCGCTGGCCTGGGTGCTCTATAAGCCTCATCCGGAGGTGCTGGCCGGGACGCGCGAGCAGGGTTCGGACGAACGGCAGGCGGTGGACTGGTGCAATCAGATGGTAGGTGATTCGTCATTTGATCAGTTGCTGTCCGTAGTGGATGAAGTTCATGTGCTGACATCGCAGTCCGGTTTCGAGGCGCTGATGCGCGGCATCCCGGTGACGACCTATGGTCAGCCGTTTTATGCCGGCTGGGGTCTGACCACTGATATGGGCATGCAGCCAGCGGCTCAGGCGCGCCGGCAACGTAGATTGACGCTGGATGAATTGGTGGCGGGGACGCTGATTTCTTACCCGACTTACATCAGTCGGATAACCAACCGTTTTACGACCCCCGAACAAATACTTTTCGAGCTGAGCAATTGGCATCAATTACCAAAGGAAGGAGCTCCATCATCATGGGTGAATACAACCGGTCGATGGATAGCGAACTTCGTAAAGTGGTTGTTGCCGACTCGGTAGCGTCGGCGAGCCGAACCCGCACTGTCAGCAAATGGTCGCGCAAGTCGTTCCTTTTTTTGCAGGGCGTCAGTTCACCTTTTTTTGCCAGACTGGCCAAGGCGCTTCGTGCCGAAGGGCACTTGGTAAAGTCGGTCGGGTTCAATGTGGGTGACGTGCTCTACGGTGCAGGTCCGCAGGTGCGGTACTCAGCGCGCGCTGATCAGCTTGAAGACTTTTACCAGCAGACGATGCACAGCGACCAGATCACCGATCTGGTGCTGTTTGGTGACCAACGCCCGGTGCATCGCAGCGCGGTCGCGGTGGCCAAACGCATGGGTGTGCATGTGCATGTCTTCGAAGAAGGTTATTTCCGCCCTTACTGGATCACCCTCGAACGCGACGGCGTGAACAACCACTCGCGTCTGCCACGGGACCCTGACTGGTACCGTGACGTCGGCACGCACATACCGAACTATAAGAACGGCGAGCAATTCAAGCTGTCCTTTGCTTCGCGGGCTTTCCATGACGTGATGTATCACGTGGGCGGCGCCCTCAATCTTGCACGTTTTCCGCATTACCGCACCCATGCGCCTTTTAACGCCGCCGTCGAGTACGCCGGTTACATTCGCCATGGCGTGCGGCTGATGCAGGCTAAAAGTCGCGATGCGGCCGTGGTTGAGCATGTAGTCACCGAGAAAAACCCTACGTTCCTGTTGCCGCTGCAACTGGACAGCGACGCGCAAATCCGCGATCACTCGCCGTTCAACAACATGAGCGAAGTGCTGCACATGGTGCTGTCGTCATTTGCGAAACATGCGCCGTCCAATGCGCGGCTGGTGGTGAAAAACCATCCGCTGACGCCCGGTATCGTGGACTACCACCGCATTACCCGCCGAGTCGCCCGGCAATACGATATTGCCGATCGTGTGGACTTTCTGGAGACTGGCTACATGCCGGCCTTGCTGTCTCACGTTGCCGGGGTGATTACCGTCAATAGCACAGTGGGCGGTTCTGCACTGCTGCATGATCGGCCAACGTTCACGCTGAGCGACCCCATTTACGCGATGCCGGGCTTGACACATCAAGGCAGCCTGGATGATTTCTGGCGTAACCCCGAAGCGCCGGACGCGACGCTGTTCAAGCGTTTCCGTAACACTGTGATCCATACCACGCAGGTCAACGGTGGTTTTTACACCCGTTGCGGCATTGATATGGCTGTCGAAAATTCCCTGCAAGTGCTGCTCGCAAAAACTTCGAGAATCGAACTCTTTTTATGACCTCGCTACGTTCCCCACGCTGCATTGTGATCACCGGCGCTACGGGTGGTATTGGTGGGGCGCTTGCCCCTGAATATGCGGCCCCAGGTGTGACTCTCATCCTGCAAGGTCGTCGGGTTGCCCGGCTCGAAGAACTGGCCGAGCAATGCCGTCAGGCGGGCGCGCGGGTCTTGTTGGCCGAACTGGATGTGCGCGATCTGGATGCGTTGCGGGCCTGGGTGCGGTTGATCAGTGATCAGGAGCAGCCGGATCTGATTATTGTCGGTGCCGGCGTGAATACCGACGTTGGGCCGGACGGGGCTGGCGAAGCCTGGGTCAATACTCAGGCGCTGATCGAGATCAATGTGTTGGCGGCGATGGCGACAGTTGAAGCGGCGTTGCCTGCCATGCGGGCGCGTCGCCAGGGGCAGATTGCGCTGTTCAGTTCCCTCGCCGGCTGGCGCGGCCTGCCCACGACGCCAAGTTACAGTGCGAGCAAGGCTGCCATGAAAGCCTACGGCGAATCCATCCGCGATTGGCTGGCGCCGGAAGGGGTCAAGGTCAGCGTGATCATGCCTGGCTATGTCGAATCCAAGATGTGCAATGAAATGCCGGGCCCCAAGCCGTTTCTGTGGTCGCCGGAAAAGGCCGCGCGATTCATTCGCCGGGGGCTGGCGGTGGATCGACCCCGCATCAGTTTTCCATTCCCGCTGAACCTGGGCTGTTGGGCGTTGGGGATTATCCCGCAGCGCATGTCGTCGATGATATTGCGCTGGATGGATTACGGTGTTTGAAGTGATGAGCTCGACTTTGATGTGGGCCGCGTTAACCGGTTTTATCCTGACCGTCTTCATGGAAAAACTGCTCATCCCCAGGCCGCCTCTGCGCCGGCCTTGGTCATGTTGGTTATTGCACGGCGGTTTGTGGTGTTTCAGCCTGGGGTGCCTGTATTTACTGACGGCTCGCCCCTGGTTCAGCGCTATAAACGTATTGGCCGTCTGGCTGCTGATCGTGCTGGTGAGCAACGCCAAGTACGAGTCTCTGCGTGAACCCTTTGTTTGCGCTGATTTCGAGTACTTCAGTGATGCCGTGCGCTTCCCCCGTCTTTACCTGCCGTTTTTCGGCATCGGTAAAGCGGCTGGGCTGGCCGTGGCGTTCATCGCGTATCTGGCGGCTGGGTTGTATTTCGAGCCTCGGGCGGCTGGAGCCTTTGGCGATGCCTTGGTGCTGCTGGTGTTGGGCGGTGCTTTGCTGTTTGTGGGCCATCGGCCACGCCCCGAGCCCAGCTTCAACCCTGGCGAGGATCTGTGCCGCTGGGGTCTGGCAGCCTCGCTGTGGCGTTACTTCTTTGCCGCCCGCCAGCCGATCGACGTGGCGGCGTTGGGCTCACCCTTTCAGTCGTCGGGCAATACTCTGCCTGAGAGTCTGGCATTGCCGGACATGGTCTCGATACAAAGTGAGTCCTTCTTTGATGTGCGACGTCTGTTCGACGGCGTCAAACCTGAGGTTCTCAGTGAATTTGACCGCCTGAACAGCGAGGCCTTGTGCCACGGTCAGTTGCACGTCGCTGCCTGGGGCGCGAATACGGTTCGGACCGAGTTCGCCTATTTGTGCGGCCTGGACAGTTCTGCGCTGGGCGTACACCGTTTCAATCCTTATCGGGTGCTGGCGCGCAAGGGCTTGCCCAGCATCGCCAGCGAACTCAAACGGCAGGGCTACCGTACGGTGTGCATTCATCCCTATGCAGGCAGTTTTTACGGGCGCGACAAGGTCCTGCCAGCATTGGGCTTTGATGAGTTCATTGATGTGCGGCATTTCACCGAGTCGCAAAAGGCCGGGCCGTTTATCGGTGACTGCGCTGTTGCCGACAAAATCCTCGAGCTGCTTGATGCGCCCGGTCGTACCCAACCGCTTTTCATCCATGCGATAACCATGGAAAACCACGGCCCGCTGCATCTGGAGCACGTCAGTGCCGAAGAGCTTCCAGTCTGGTTCAGCAAACCGTTGAGCGAGCCGTTGCGTGAGCTTGGGCCTTACGTACGCCATATTGCCAACGCTGATCGTATGCTCGGCAATCTTCGGCAGAGCCTCAGCAGCAGCCCGCGGGCAACCGGCTTGTGTTTCTTTGGTGATCACGTGCCCATCCTGCCGAACGTTTACGCAACGCTGGGTGAGCCGGTCGGTCACACCGATTACTTCATCTGGAGCAATCGCAGCTGTGTCGCCGGTGAGCCAGGCGCTCTGCCTGTGACGCAGCTGTCCACGACGTTTATCGAAAACATCCAGGCTAGCCTGGTGGCCGCACAAGCCGCACCGGTGACACATGCCTGAGAGCTTTGACCGGATCGTGCTGGGGGCCAGCGTGTCAGTGCGGGATGAGGCCATCACGCAACTGGTCAGCGCGGGACGCGGATCGCTTGAATTCATTCTTGGCGACGATGCCTGTCGCCATCGATTGCTCGGGGCGTCGATCAATTGGGATCGGTTACTGCTGGCGTTCAAGGATTCAACGGTACTCGGCTACGCAGCCTTCAAGTTCGAAGGCCGTGGTCCGTTCAATGTGCAGCTCAAAGATTTTGTCCGAGAGTTCGGCCGCTTTGCGGGTGCTCTACGTTACGCGCTGTTTTGCCTGTCCGAGCGGCGCGAGAATCGCTATCAGTTCTTTTTGTATGGTTTGCGGGTGATCAAGCCTGCACGTCATCAGGGCATTGCCAGCGCCTTGTTGGGTCAGGTTTTTGAACAGGCCAAAGCGGTTGGCGCACCCCGGGTCGACCTCGAGATACTTCGGCGCAATCAGGCTGCCCGTAAGCTCTACCTGGAGAATGGCTTTGTCGGTCGGCGATGGCCCTGGCCGTTAAAGTTTCCGATTGAGCATATGACCCGCCGGGTAGAGGTGGTTCGTTGAGCAGTGCATCTTCAGCGGATGTTGTTGCCCTGCAAGCGCTGGTTCCTGGCGAAGGGTGGGTCGGCATCATGTCGCAATGGGTGGCCTGGAAGGTCATCTATCTGCCTTTGTTCCTCGCTCCCGAAGGAATGCCGCATTGGCTGTGGCAGCGGGGCAAGCGAGCGCCGAAAGGGCTCAAGGCCATTGCCGGCATCGGCTACAAGCGTTCTTCGGCTCAGGCCCGGGTGCTCTGTCAGCGCTGGGGGCTGCCCTACATCGCACTGGAGGACGGATTTTTACGCTCGTCCTCACTCGGCGTCGAAGGTGATACGCCGATGTCGATGGTGGTTGATCCCATCGGCATCCACTATCTGGCCGACCGCCCGTCGTTGCTTGAAAATATTCTGCAGGACCCTGAATCGCTTACCGACCAGGAGCTTGAGACGGCCAGCACGCTGATTGAGCTGTTGCGCAGCGGCGGGATTGGCAAATACAACCATGCACCTGACCTGCCGCCTGATGACCCCTTGGGTCTGGACCGGCCGCTGGTGCTGGTGGTGGACCAGACCTACGGCGACTTCTCCATTCCTGGCGGCGGGCTATGCGAGGCCGACTTCATCCGAATGCTCGATTGCGCGCTCGCCGAAAACCCGGATGCCGATGTGCGGGTTCGCATTCACCCCGACTGCGTGGCAGGCCATAAGAAAAGCTGCCTGCTCGATGCTGCCCTTAGCCGTAACGTCACCCTTGAAAGCCGCTCGGTGTCCTGGTCGTCGCTGGCCAAGCGTGCCCAGCGGGTTTACGTCGGGACGAGCCAGGCCGGGCTTGAGGCGCTGATCGAGGGCATACCCGTCACGTGCTTCGGTCTGCCGTTCTACGCGGGCTGGGGATTGACTGATGATCGCATGCCGATCCCCAGGCGCAACGCGCGTCCGAGCCTGCTGCAGTTGGTGGCCGCTGCGTATATTCGCTACTGCCGCTACGTCAATCCGCTCACCGGTAAGCTGACTGACGTGTTGACGGTTGCCCGCCAACTGGCTCGGCAAAAAGCTCAGGACAGTGCGTTCGCAGGACCCGTTGCGGTGCTTGGCGTGCCAGCGAATCGCCAGGCGGGTATCCGGCATATATTGCGCAGTCGCTGGGGTCAGTTGCGATTCATACAGAACGGCGCCCGTGAATTGCCGAAACTGGCGGCCGAGGCGGGCAAAATGGTCGTTTGGGCGGCAGCCGAGCCCACCGGGCTGGGTGTCCAGGCAGCAGTGGCGAAAGTGCCCTTGTGGCGAATCGAGGACGGACTGCTTGAGGCATGCGTCTCGGGCGCGGTCGAGGGTTCTGCACAGTCCATGATGTTGAACCGCGATGACGGCTCTAGCGGCCATGATCTGGAGCGACTCCTGGCCCATGCTGATTTCGATCATGCGACCCTGCAAGCGGCGGCCCGTTTTCGGCACCAGCTCAACCTCAGCCAGTCAGCCGCTGATATACAAGCCACGCAATCCCTGGCCGCGAGCAACCAGCTGCGGATTCTGGTGCCTGGTCAGGTCGGGCTCGACAACCTGAAACTTTTGCGCGAAGTGCGGGCCCAATTCACGGACGCCTGGATTATCTACTTGCCTGACCCGGCGACGGACGCTGTCGAGGATGACCGGCAGTTGCTTGAGCATGTTAACCAGATCGCCAAGGGCTCGGGCATCGTTGCGCTGTATGCGCAAGTTGATCAGGTTCATACATTCAGTTCGATCACGGGTTTCCAGGCATTATTGCGTGGCGTTCCGGTGGTTACCTATGGTGCGCCGTTTTATGCGGGCTGGGGTCTGACGGTTGATCGCGTCGCGTTTGAGCATCGCACACGGTGTTTGAACATTGATGAGCTGGTCGCGGCTTCTTTATTGTTGCACCCACGCTATGTTGATTTGTATCAGGGCCTGCCGTGCGACCCGTGGCACGCTTTGGGTTTATTGCAGAGTCTTGAACGCAGAGGCAATAGACGAGCCTGGCTGCAATCTCTGGATAACTACCTCAGACTGATGTTGGGCATCAAACGCTCGGTCTGACTCGCTTTCGCTAAAGGATTCATCGAATGGGTAAGGCACTTAAACAACTCGGACGTTACGCCGCGCTACCTTGGCACTTTCTGCAGTTGGCGTCGCACGCCAAGTCTTTTGGTGCCAATCCGGTATTGGGCAGCCCCAGGCTCAACGAAATGGGCCTGCATCTCAAGCGCCGTCAGTTTGCAATGACCATGGCGGCCTGGCGTCGCTCTCGGCTGGCTCCGCGCGTGAGTCAGCACGAGTTGGTCAACTTTGAACGCGATGGTTTTTTTGTTC
>Ga0308163_10004385_pt1 | contig 11240 bp, 13 predicted proteins | sample PhyTR1_FD_201037 | JGI IMG/M metagenome (GOLD analysis project Ga0308163, IMG submission 201037) | Phyllosphere microbial communities from UC Gill Tract Community Farm, Albany, California, United States - DLSLT.R1 | ecosystem: Host-associated > Plants > Phyllosphere > Unclassified | place: USA... | reverse complement strand
GATTTCCTTTCTGGTCAAAAGATCAATTACAGCAACGTAATTATTTGGTGTACATGAAATAAACATCCTGTTTGATTCCCCATCCATATATATTCCTGCTCCCTGACCGATATTCATTTTGAGCTCCATTTTACGGCTGGCGGCATTGTAAAAAAGCAAATCACCAGTTTTAACGCTCACCACACAAACAGTTTTGCCATCAGGTGTTAATTTGATCCGGTGTAAACCCTCTACGTGGGTATTGATCATTGCCTTCACTTGTTTTTTATTCAGATCTACTATCACTATGTATCCATCAGGCCTTGCCGTCCATAATAACCTTCCATCTGCAGAGACATCAAAGCCTTCAGCGCCAAAACCGACATTTACCAATGATTGGCGCCACTCAATCCGGTTTTTAGCATTGGCTGGTAAAACCCCGGTAGGGGGCAAGTAGGGTGGTATCTGCTGTTTCTGGTAAATACTGAGCGTGCCTGATTCTACATTTGTAGTGTAAAATGTGTTGCCATCTGGTTTCATATATAGCAAATGTGTAAAGTTCTGGCCGGTGCCTAAGACCTGCACAGGTCTATCCTGTTTTACATCATAAGCAACTACACTTTTTGAGCCCTGGGCCGTATACCAGAGTGTATCCTTATGATAAACCATACCATGTGGTACATAAAAGGGCGTGGTATTTATATCTTTTATGGGCTGCAGTTTTTGAAGATTAATAGTATTAATAATATGGCCGGTTCCAGCGATCACAGCATTAGATACATAAGCAGTGCTTTCGTCATTGGATAACACAAGCTCATGGGGATCTTCTCCCACCTGGATCTTGGTGATTACATTCAGCGTCTTGTAGTCAAGTACCCACATTTTCTTTTCTCCTTTGGAGAGCATCAAAACATACCGGTTGCTTTGTCCCATTGAAAACTGAGCATAGCAGATACTGAGCAAAAGAAGTATATATTTCATTTTTTTTGCTGACAGTTATTTGGCATAAGCGCCTAAAGAATAGGTTAATTCGTAACTGTGGCTATAAACCTCAAATACAATTCCAAAGGGATCTTCTACGTAACACATCCTGTATGGCTTTTCATCAGGATAGTATGAACGGATCGGCATTCGCTGTCTACCACCATAAGCAACAACCTTTTTCACAAGCCCTTCAATATCCGGATCCTGTATACAGAAATGAAACAGTCCCGTGTTGAAGGGATTAAAAGGCGGTGCAGCTTTTACGCCATTACTGAAGGAGAAAAGTTCAATACCAATACCATCCGAAGTAGACATGTGCGCAATCTGAAATTCTTTCCAGCCTTTGCCAAAAACGTCAATGCACATTTGTCCGATCGCTGTATCCATTTCTTCAGTGACGGTGCTCGGCGGCATAATAATATACCAGCCCATTACTTCGCTATAGTATTTAATGGCTGCAGGGATATCAGGAACGGTAATTCCAATGTGTGAAAATGCTTTAGGGTATGTTTTTACTGCTTCCATCACTATTTGTGTTTTATAATCTCAAAAGTAGAAGAAACAGTTTTTAAAAATGGTGACCTACATCACCTTTTTTATAGGAAAACCGGAAGGCTAAATGGGGCTTTCGCCTTCAATAAAAACTCGCCTATATTTAAGACTAAGTGCTGAGTTTTGACAAATAATGCATTCAATGAGATGGAACACAAAGAATTTGCAGAACTAATAATCGGACTCAGTGAAGCCGACTTAAAGCTGCGGGATCAACTCATTAAAAGTCGGCAGCTGGGAAAGGGATATAACCAGGAAATGGCGAGTCTGCACAGCATCAATGCCGGCAGATTAAATGAAATTATTGACACAATTGGTTATCCAACAATTGAAAAGGTTGGCCAGGAAGCATGTGAAGCAGCATGGATGATAATTCAACATTCCATTGGACAACCGGTCTTCATGAAACGGTGTGCTAAACTTTTAGAAATTTTGGCGCAGGAAAATCAGGCATACCTGATAAATTTAGCTTACCTGACAGACAGGATTGCTGTATTTGAAGATCAACCGCAACAGTATGGAACTCAGTTTGACTGGGATGAAAAGGGGCAATTAAGCCCGAATATCTTTGATGACGATGATAAAGTAAACCAGAGAAGAGCATCCATCGGACTCAATACACTCGAAGAGCAGACAGCCATAATAAGACGACGGGCTGAAATTGAAAACCAATCAATACCAGAAGATTTTGAAGAAAGGAAAAAAGAAATTGCGAACTGGAAGAAGTCTGTCGGCTGGACAAAATAATGTTTTTAGTACAGAAAATATTTATGATCACTAGGGAATTTGTATTGATTTCTATAGTTTCGAAGAACTATTAACCTTTATAAAAAGAAGCTGATGTATTACATTTTAATATTAGGCAGTGCCCTGTTTTTTATTGCGCACGTAGCTTTATTATTTACAGCATTTCCTAAATCAGAACTTGCCCGTAAACGTTATTTTTATTCGCACCTCACTCTATGGATAACTGGTGTACTCGTCTTTTCGCTCGCAATGCTTTATAGCGGTTCCGGCCGTTCTAATTTTCTGGATTACTTTGACACCACTTTTAGAAAATTGATGATCCTGGTGTTTACGCTGGCACTTTCGTTTGTTGCACATCTTATTGTAACCCGATTGGTTGTCCCTCTTCTGCAAAAGGGACAGTAATAATTATTTTGATTTATAGCCTGCATCACATAAAAAGTTTCAATATTGCAAGTATCACGATTGGTAGATATTGAGTTATGGCAAAAGCAACTGAATCACTTGAACAGTTTTACCAGAATAAGTATGGAAGTATATCTGAAGATTTCCACTACAACATTGGACAATTTAATGTTTTCCGGATCGAAGACAGGATTCGGGCAGGCACAACTTCCCCAACTTTTATTCGCAGGGATTTCTTTAAGATCATGCTGTTTCAAGGGGATAATATTTTCCATTTCGGCAGCAAAAGTATTCCGGTAAGCGGCAGCACGCTGCTGTTCTTTAATCCACAAGTACCTTATACATATGAGCCATTAACTGCCGGTACCGCCGGTTATTTTTGTGTGTTCAGGGACGAATTTTTCAAAGAAAATTTGCGTATGGATCTGGCTGAGCTACGGTTATTTGAAGCGGGTGCACAGCCAGTGTTTAGTTTGGATGAGGAGCAAGCCCATGAACTGCAGCATATTTTTGAAAAAATAATCATTGAGTTTGATACAGATTATAGCTTTAAATATGAACTGATCCGGAACTATGTCAGCGAACTGATCTATCTCGGGATGAAACTTCAGCCTGTAAATAACATCCTTAAACATACTAATGCTGCTTCGAGGATTACTTCGGTATTTACAGAATTACTGGAGCGCCAGTTCCCCATAGAATCTGCCTCACAACGTTTTGAGCTGCGCTCTCCTAAGGTAGTTGCAGATAAGCTTTCCATCCATGTGAATTACCTTAACCGCGCGATAAAGAAAACCACCGGGCGCACAACCACAGATCTGATTTTTGAGCGACTAACTGCCGAAGCGAAAGTACTGCTAAGGTACAGCAACTGGAACATTGCAGAAATAAGCTATGTACTCGGTTTTGAAGATCAGGCACACTTCAATAATTTTTTCAAAAAACAAACCACGATGAGCCCTTCTGCATTTAGGTGGGTTTGAATTTGACAAATTCTGGTTTGTATAGTACAAATTTGAGCGCTGCATGTAAGGTAACTTTGATTTATAAAAAAGAAGTTATGAGCAATTCAAAAGTTTGGTATATCACAGGCGCATCTAAAGGAATGGGCTTGTCAGTGGTTAAAGAATTACTATCAAAGGGTCATCAGGTAGCAGCAACATCGAGAACAATTGCTTCATTTAAAGAACTTAGAGAAACAGGTGATAGATTTTTACCTTTAGAAGTGGACCTGAAAAATGAAGCATCTATCTCAGCATCCATTGCGCAAACAGTTGGGAAATTTGGCAGGCTGGACGTAATAGTTAATAATGCCGGGTATGGATTGGGTGGTGCTTTGGAGGAACTCAGTGCTGAGGAAATCAATGAAAATTTCGAAGTCAATTTTTTCGCAGTTGTAAGGGTGGTTCAACAGGCACTTCCTTATATGAGAAGTCAGCGTTCAGGTCATATTATTAATATTTCTTCGATCGCAGGTTTTGCGCCGGGTATGGGCTGGTCGATGTACTGCGCGGCCAAATTCGCTGTGAGCGGACTGACTGAAGCCCTGGCAAATGATTTAAAACCTTTAGGCATATATGTTACCAATGTGATGCCCGGATGGTTCAGGACTAATTTTGCCAAGCCAGATTCAATCGCCTACAACCAAAACCAGATTAAGGATTATCTATATTTACGCGATTACCACGAAAAGATGAGCAATATGGACGGTGCCCAGTTGGGCGATCCTGATAAGATTGCCGATGTGTTTCTGAAATTGGTTGACAGCCTGGAACCTGCTGTTAACCTTTTCCTTGGGAGTGATGCCTTTAATCGTGCTAAAGCGAAAATAGAGCAATTACGGATGGAAATGGATAACTGGAAGGAGGTTTCCTATTCAACTGATTTTTGTTCTTAAAGTATTTTATTTAACTCGGTTTCCAGCCTGTCCATATTCTCCTCGTTTTTATCTTCAACAAAAGGTCTGATTTTGCTGCATTCTTTGGCAGTATCAAAAACTTGACGGAAAATAATCTTCGTTTGCCCGGGATCGATCTCCTCAAACGTTACAACTACCCGAAACAATGGCTGAGAATAACGTTTCCAGGAGATCAGCGACGGGAATTGAAGGTCCGTGAATTCACAGGAATTAATATAATGGCCTTTTTCTGGTCCATGCATAGTAAAATTCCATTTGCCACCTTCCTTAAATTCAAACTCATGAAAAGTATTAGTAAAACCTGCAGGTCCCCACCAGTTTTTCAAATGATCAGGATCAGAAAATGCTTTATACGCTTTTGCCCTCGGGGCATTGAAAGTCCTTACAGTGACAATTTCGCAATCCTGGTTAATCGGTTCTGGAATTTTCATATTTATAGGTTTTTAAGCATCTGGTATCTGTGGCTCCACTAGTTTGATAAGCTTTTCAAGTGACTCCTGCCATCCCAGGTAACACATCTCCGCTGGTATCATTGCAGGTATGTTTTCCTGTAAAATTTGTAAATCAGTACCAACTGAAGTTTTTTTTAACCAAATGGTATTGACCATGGTGCCTGGTAGATTTGGATCATCAAACTTGTCGGTATATTTTAACAGCTCATTAGGTTTTACCTCTAAATATTCCCCGCCAAAGGAGTCAATCTTCCCAGTGCTGAAGTTCTGGAACGACATTTTAAATGTACCGCCTGTTCTTACATCCAACTCCTGCACTGTAGCAAGATAACCGTAAGGTGGTATCCAAGAGGCAAGTGCCGTAGCTTCAACGAAGGCACGGTAGACTTTTTCAGGAGAAGCCTTGATAACTCTGTGTAATGTTACGCTGTTGTCTGACATAGATCTCTTTTCTGATTGAAACTTGTTTACTAAAGTTGCAGGTAATACTGAATAGAATGGAGGGGTATATGCGACAATTTACGGGCGATATGCGACAAATTTTGCATACGACAATTCAACAGGCTTCTGTAAATCAACATTTGTTGAATCCAATCTCCCCAAAAGCCGTTCTGGGGCGGAACCTGCAATCTGGATACAACAACCCACGATCTGGAAACAATTTCCGGATGGTATTCCCCCAATTTTGTGGCGTAAATAAAACATCATGAACAAAACTATTTTTATAACAGGTGCATCAGCTGGTATGGGCAAAGCTACCGCGAAGCTGTTTCAGTCAAAAGGCTGGAATGTGATTGCAACTATGCGCAATCCCGAAAAAGAAACCGAATTAAACTTGCTGGAGAACGTCACTCTATTACCGCTGGACGTAACCAACTTGGAACAAATCATAAGTACTGCAGAAAAAGCTGTTTCCTTACATAACATTGATGTAGTATTCAATAACGCAGGTTATGGATTGATGGGTGCTTTGGAAGCATTGACTGATGAACAAGTTCTAAAAGAAATCAATACCAATCTTTTGGGGGTGATCCGGGTAACAAAAGCTTTTATACCTCATTTAAGAGAGAAGAAATCCGGCCTGTTTATCAGCACAACTTCTATGGGAGGATTTATAGGATTTCCTTTGCACTCTATCTACCACGCCACCAAATTTGGTATAGAGGGATGGTCCGAAAGTATGTCTTTTGAGCTGGGCTTACATAATATTGGTATTAAAACAATTGCGCCGGGTGCTACTGCAACAGATTTTACGTCGAGGTCTCTGGATAAAAGTCATCATATTGCATATCAGGAACTGGAGGATAAGTTATTTGGAATGACTGATAACATGATGGATCAAGCTATACATCCGGACAAAATTGCTGAAATTGTCTTTGAAGCTGCGACTGACGGTAAAGATCAGCTGCGCTATCTTATTGGCGAAGATACTAAAGCCATGTATACTCGGCGTACGGAACTGGGCAGTGAAGATTTCAGAAAGGAAATCAGACAACAGTTCTTATCATAATCAAACAGTTAAGAGAAATATTATCCTGTTGTATATTTGTATATTGTCTGACAATGAAGATCATCAATTCCATAACTGAAAAACACCGGCTGGTTTCCCTGCCAGACCCTCTGCATCCACTGGTGAGCGTCATTCGTATCGCTGACATTCGCTTCACAGATCCGGAGATATGGAAAAACTTTTCAGTGAACTTTTACTGCATCTCGCTGAAAAGGAACGTTAACGGAAAAACCAAGTACGGGCAGAATTATTATGACTACGATAAGGGAGTAATGACCTTCATCAGCCCGCGGCAGATAATGTCCCTTGATGATACACAAAACGGTATACTCTATCAATCCTCAGGTTATGCCTTGCTTGTCCACCCGGATTTTCTTTACAATCATCCGCTCGCAGCTGCCATAAAAAACTATGGTTTCTTTTCCTACTCCATCAATGAGGCGCTCCACCTTTCAGCAAAAGAAGAGCAATATATGGAGGAAATCTTTCTGAAGATCGAGCAGGAATATCAGCATATTGACAAACATACACAGGAGATCATTCTTTCACAGATTGATCTGCTATTGAATTACAGTAACCGTTTTTATGAGCGGCAGTTTATTACCAGAAAGGCTGTTAATCATGATGTTTTGTCGCAGGTGGAGATGCTCTTATCAACCTATCTTGATGAAAAGCATACGCTTCACACAGGCCTTCCTACTGTGGATTTCCTGGCTGGTCAGCTAAACCTTTCAGCACACTATCTCAGTGACCTTTTGAAGTCACTCACTGGTCTGAGTGCCCAGCAGCATATCCATGAAAGCTTGATTGAAAAAGCTAAAGAGTATTTATCGGTAACAAGCCTTTCAGTAGCTGAGATCGCATACAATTTAGGTTTTGAGCACCCGCAGTCTTTTAATAAGCTCTTTAAAAGGAAGACCAGTGTGACTCCTTTAGCTTTCCGTCAAACATTCAATTAGTATCAGGACCAAAATCCTTTTACCTGGATATGGGCGTGACCCATGCTTTTCAATTGTCTCCGCAGTGCTGTAACCATTTGGTTATTTCCAATGAGGTAAAACCAGGTGTGTGCGGTGCAGTAGCCTTGCTTAACAATCCAGCCTGCCATTTCTTCGAGCGTAGACATGGTGTTCAAAGCAGGGGAATAGTTTTCATGCAGCAACTGGCCGGCCAGGCTGTCAATGATTACTGCGCTTTCAAAACGGCTCACCGGTACGGTTAGCTGCTGAAGTGCCAGCAAGTGTCCTATGCCACTTGCATCACCAAGGCCCACCACGAAGTCGGTAGGGTGGGGCGATTGACGTGTGCTCTCAGTTCTGAAATGATAAACTGTGTCCCCTTTGCGGAGCTCCTTTGCCCAGCGGCTTCCCGGTCCTTCATGATCTGAATCAATTAAAATGGAGCATGTGGCAGTATCTGCATCCCAGCCGAACGGAGTATAATCCCTGAAACTGAAATCATCAACCCGCAATTTGATATATGGCACATGGTTCCAGTTACGCATTTCAACATTTGGCAGATGCATTTCAATTTCAATTAAACCTGAGGCGTCCAGGGTGCGGACATCCAGTACCTCTCCGCTGTTTAACAATTGGCTTTCAATCAGCTTTCCGGCTTTGTTTTTTATTTGTTGTAAAATAGATATTTCCATGGTGTAGTATTTTAATACTACAAAGGAACCGCGTTTTTAATACCTGTGAAATAGCATATTCGCTGTAATGATAGGACTATTTCCGGTATTTCTGTCTGAAGCTGATCGCCGGGCTACCTGTAGCTTTACGGAAAAACCGTGAAAAATACGAATGATCGGTATAGCCTAAAGCGTGCGCAATCTCTTTCACACTGAGCTGACTGTAATACAACAATCGCTTTGCCTCCATGATCACTTCCTGCTGGATCCAGTAGCTGGCTGTAAATCCGGTTTGTTTTTTCAGGGCTTCGGTAAGGTAGGATTCAGAGATGTTTAACATTGAAGCGTACTCAGCAGGACTTTTCTTTGTTTTCAATTGCTTATTTAACAGCTGCTTGAACTGACTGCTGATTTGAGCAGGTCTTGAACCCCTGGTGCTGTCGTCTGTGGATTGCGAGTAATATCCAGCCGCGAAACCTATGAAAGACTGCAAAAGCGACTGGACAATGGTCATATAGAAGGGATTGGCATCGTCCCCATTTAATTTTTCCCGGAGCAGGCTAAGCAGAGCAATACACTGCCCCAGTTCATAGGGGGCCAGGTGATAGGGTTGCTGTACCCGCAATTGACCCTCAAAAATATTTCTGCAATCCTGTGGTACAAGAGCGGTATCAACTGCTAGATACCAGCCCGAAGCAAAGTTACTTTTGATCCGGTAATGTACCTGGCCGGGTAAAACATAATACAGCAATCTTCCGCTAAGCTCAACTTCAACGAAATCCATCACCATCGATCCCATTCCTTCTTCAACAACAAAAAATATGTAATGATCGTCGCGGTGTGCGCCAAGAACAGATGGATCTTCGTTGATCTCGTCCTTTTCAAAATACCTGATCTGTAATCCCTGGTTAGTTCTGTCCTGTAGTAAATGTATCGGGATATGATTCATTGTGCAAAGCTAGCGATTGCCAGCCTTTTATTAGCTTTTCTGGCTATCTTCATAAGTTGGACCATACAAACCCGGCACTTTATTTCCGGTAGCACGCAGGTACACGATCATTTCTCCACGGTGGTGATAAACATGGTTAAACAGGAAACCACGTGCTACAATACCCCTTGGTAAGGGGCCGAGCACTACCTGGTCACCCACTGTCATCGTCCATGCGTCTTCTAATTTCTCAGCGGTAAGTGATTTCAGTGCCTGTCGTGCTTTCTCTACATTACGCTCAAAAAGAGCCAGTGTAGCTGTAATGTCACTTGGTTCATTCTTTTCCAGCTGATCGGCTGCCATATCATAAATATCTTTAGTGAGCGTACCTACAAACCAGTAGTAAATAGTGGCAATGTGCTGGGCAAGCTGCCCCATGTTCCATGAAGTTTCTGAAGGTTTATAGGTGAGGTCTTTCTCTGGTACCGCCTGCAATAACCTGCGCGTACTTTTTACTTCATGTTCGAATTCCTGGATGAGATAATTTAGTATCATATCCTAATAGTTTATTAAAAATACAACAGAATATATAACAGTATGCGTAATAAAAATGTTTTGCTGACAACTTTGATGTATATTTATTAAAACGTAATTCTCCACGGTGTTGGATTTCGGGATACATCACAAATCCAATACAATGAATATAAACCCAGTGGAATCGGCCGAGCTGCTTAATCAGATCAAAAAAGATAATGATTACTATAAATCTATAATTGAAAATAACTCTTTTTATATCATTAAGACTGATCTGGAAGGGCGATACACCTATCTGAATCCTTTTTTTTGCCACATGCTGACTGTAAAATCAGAAGACTGGATAGGAAGAGAATCATTGGAACTGGTTGTTGCTGAAGACCATCAGATCTGTTTTGAAACAGTGGAAAAGTGCTTTTCAGCGAGTAATGAGACCCACTGGGTCATCCTGAGGAAGCCACTGCCAAATGGTAGTGTCATCTCGACCCAGTGGGAGTTCAAAATGATGAAAGATGAAAACGATAATCCGGTGGAAATCGTTTGTATTGGTCATGATATCACCCCACTGATCATGAAGCAGCAGGAGTTACAGGCCCTGGTTGATATTACCTCTGCACAAAATAAGCAACTGGTTAATTTTACTTATATTATTTCCCATAACATCCGCTCGCACGTAGCCAATATCATTGGTATTATTGATCTGAACGACACTGATAACGAAGAGGATAGGGCAATGACCTGGAGCCTTATCAAAAGAAGTGCTAAAAGTCTTGACGCAACTATTTATAATTTATCAGATATCATTACCATTCAGTCAAATACAAACCTGCCCACACAGACCCTCAACCTGAAGGATGAAATTCAGCTCACGGTAGAAAGTTTCGAAGTACTGATCAGGGATGCGAATGCCACGATCAATTACAATTTCAATAATCAGGCTGAGCTAACTACCAACACGGCTTATTTCGACAGCATCGTGCTCAATTTATTTACCAATGCCATAAAATACAAATCACCTGAAAGAGACCTTGACATTGATATATCTTTTTACAAGAAAGATAACTATGATGTGTTGCTTTTTAAAGATAATGGGGTAGGGATTGATCTCGACACGCACGGAGAAATGATCTTCGGGATGTATAAGACTTTCCACGGGAACCTGGATGCAAAGGGCCTGGGCTTATTTATTATAAAAACCCAGATCGAAGCCATGGGAGGAAAGATTGAAGTGGAAAGTAAGCTGAATCAGTTCACATCGTTTAAAGTATATTTTAAGCAGGATTAGACATATGTTTTGTAGAAATAAAATATGACACTAATCTAAAACGTACATTTCAGATTTAGCTTACCTTTGCGGATATTATGGCAAGGAACGTCGAATTTGATGAAGAAAAAGCAATTCAGAAAGCTATGGAAGTTTTTTGGAAAAAGGGCTATAGTGGTACTTCCATGCGCGATCTGACGGATGCTATGCAGATAAACGCCAGTAGTTTATATAACACAATAGGTGACAAGCATCAGTTGTTTGTAAGATGTATCACAAATTATGTGCACGGGCGGATTCAGGAAGCTTTGTCGCATTCTTCAAAAATTAAATCACC
>Ga0308163_10004382_pt1 | contig 11243 bp, 12 predicted proteins | sample PhyTR1_FD_201037 | JGI IMG/M metagenome (GOLD analysis project Ga0308163, IMG submission 201037) | Phyllosphere microbial communities from UC Gill Tract Community Farm, Albany, California, United States - DLSLT.R1 | ecosystem: Host-associated > Plants > Phyllosphere > Unclassified | place: USA... | reverse complement strand
CAGACCGTCGCCCGCTTCCTGCATGCTTTCTGCAATCAGCTGATAATCCCCACGCGGTTCGTACAACGTAATCGTCGCGCGTACCAAAACCTGCTGGCCGTTTTGCGGACGGAACGTCGTGCGGCGATTGGAATTGCGGAACATCGCGCATTTGACCTGCGCACGGTCATCTTTGAGCGTGAAATACCAGTGGCCGGAGGAAGGCTGAGAGAAGTTTGAAATCTCACCGGAGAGCCAGACCTGACCCATTTCGTTTTCCAGCAACTGTCGGACCGTCTGATTGAGGCGGCTTACGGTAAAAATAGGAGGCGAAGAAGGTAGCGACATGTGATCCAGATCAAATTCAAAAACAGAGACTTAATCGAACGATACTACATGCCCGTAAAAGGTAATCAAGAAGTTTTTGAAATAGTTCTGGTCGAAATGCCTACTCACCTGTATACTCCCGCTGCAATATTTTATCTTTTCCGCATCCACCTTGGTGAGATATTGCCCATGCTACGTATCGCAAAAGAAGCACTAACGTTCGACGACGTTCTCCTTGTTCCAGCCCACTCCACAGTTCTGCCCAATACTGCCGACCTCGGTACTCAACTGACCGCTAAAATCCGTCTGAATATCCCTATGCTGTCCGCAGCCATGGATACCGTGACTGAAGCGAATCTGGCGATTGCTCTGGCGCAGGAAGGCGGCCTCGGATTCATCCACAAGAACATGTCTATTGAGCGTCAGGCGGAAGAAGTCCGTCGCGTGAAGAAGCATGAAAGCGGCGTTGTTGCTGACCCTAAAACAGTCACACCATCGACCACTTTGCGTCAGGTTAAAGAACTCACCGAAATTAACGGTTTTGCCGGTTATCCTGTCGTGACTGAAGAAAACGAACTGGTCGGTATTATTACCGGTCGTGACGTGCGCTTCGTGACCGATCTGGAACAGCCTGTGACTGCGGTCATGACGCCGAAAGAGCGTCTGGTCACCGTCAAAGAAGGCGAAGCCCGCGAAGTCGTGCTGCAAAAAATGCACGAAAAACGTGTAGAGAAAGCGCTGGTTGTTGACGCGCAATTCCATCTGCTCGGTATGATCACCGTAAAAGACTTCCAGAAAGCTGAGCGTAAACCAAATGCCTGTAAAGATGAGCAGGGCAGCCTGCGCGTCGGTGCAGCGGTTGGTGCGGGCGCGGGCAATGAAGAACGTATCGATGCGCTGGTTGCTGCCGGTGTTGACGTCCTGCTGATTGACTCCTCTCACGGCCATTCCGAAGGTGTTCTGGAACGTATCCGCGCTACCCGCGCTAAATACCCGGATCTGCAAATCATTGGCGGTAACGTTGCCACTGGCGCAGGTGCTCTGGCACTGGCGAAAGCAGGCGTGAGCGCGGTAAAAGTCGGTATCGGCCCTGGCTCCATCTGTACCACCCGTATCGTGACCGGCGTTGGTGTTCCGCAAATCACTGCTGTTTCTGACGCGGTTGAAGCGCTGGAAGGCACCGGTATTCCGGTTATCGCTGACGGCGGTATCCGCTTCTCCGGTGACATAGCAAAAGCCATCGCTGCTGGCGCAAGCTGTGTGATGGTTGGCGGGATGCTGGCTGGTACAGAAGAATCTCCGGGCGAAATCGAGCTGTATCAGGGGCGTTCGTACAAATCTTACCGCGGCATGGGTTCTCTGGGCGCGATGTCCAAAGGCTCTTCTGACCGTTACTTCCAGACTGATAACGCCGCCGACAAACTGGTACCGGAAGGTATTGAAGGTCGCGTCGCATATAAAGGCCGTCTGAAAGAAATCATCCACCAGCAAATGGGCGGTCTGCGCTCCTGTATGGGGCTGACTGGTTGTGCTACCATCGACGACCTGCGCACCAAGGCTGAGTTTGTCCGCATCAGCGGTGCAGGGATCCAAGAAAGCCACGTACATGACGTGACGATTACCAAAGAGTCACCGAACTACCGCATGGGTTCTTAATCCCATAGTCGCTGCTGCGCGTCGGCGAGCCGGCGTTGGAAGCTGGCTCAAAATGCTCATTTACGTCATGTAAACTGCGCTTTTTCGCCAGCTTCCGCCTTGCCTCACCTTAGCTCGCGAGCGCCTGGATCGAGTCACTACAAATTAATACCCAGCCCGTTATTTCCGGGCTGATTAATATTCCGTTTTAACGCTTTTATTGCTTTCTGGAAAACGCCCCCTCATGAGCGAAAATATTCACAAGCACCGTATCCTGATCCTCGATTTCGGCTCCCAGTACACCCAACTTGTTGCGCGCCGCGTGCGTGAACTGGGTGTCTATTGCGAACTCTGGGCCTGGGACGTAACCGAAGCCCAAATCCGCGAATTCAATCCGAACGGGATCATCCTGTCCGGCGGCCCGGAAAGTACTACCGAGCATGACAGCCCGCGCGCCCCTGATTACGTTTTCGAAGCCGGTGTACCGGTTCTGGGCGTCTGCTACGGCATGCAAACCATGGCGATGCAGTTAGGTGGCCATGTTGAAGGCTCAAACGAGCGCGAATTTGGTTATGCGCAGGTTGAAGTTCAGACTGAAAGCGCGCTGATCCGAGACATTCAGGACGCCCTGAGCGAGAACAACAAACCACTGCTCGACGTCTGGATGAGCCACGGCGATAAAGTGACGGCTATCCCGTCTGATTTCGTGACCGTTGCCAGCACCGAGACCTGCCCGTTTGCCATTATGGCCAACGAAGAAAAACGCTTCTACGGGGTGCAGTTCCACCCGGAAGTGACGCACACCCGTCAGGGCCTGCGTATGCTCGAGCGTTTCGTGATGGATATCTGCGAGTGCGAAGCCCTGTGGACGCCAGCGAAAATCATCGAAGACGCCGTAGAACGTCTGCGTGTACAGATTGGCGACGACCACGTGATCCTCGGCCTGTCCGGCGGCGTTGACTCCTCCGTCACCGCCATGCTGCTGCACCGTGCAATCGGTGAGCGTCTGACATGCGTATTCGTGGATAACGGCCTGCTGCGTCTGAATGAAGCGGATCAGGTTCTGGAAATGTTCGGCGACCGTTTCGGTCTGAATATCGTTCACGTTGCCGCCGAAGAGCGTTTCCTGTCTGCGCTGGCTGGGGTTGATGAGCCAGAAGCCAAACGTAAAATCATTGGCCGCGTCTTCGTAGAAGTGTTTGACGAAGAAGCCTGCAAGCAGGATGAAGTGAAATGGCTGGCGCAGGGCACTATTTACCCTGACGTCATCGAATCTGCAGCGTCTGCCACCGGTAAAGCGCACGTGATCAAATCGCACCACAACGTGGGCGGTCTGCCGAAAGAAATGAAACTGGGTCTGGTTGAGCCGCTGAAAGAGCTGTTCAAAGACGAAGTGCGTAAAATCGGTCTGGAACTCGGTCTGCCATACGACATGCTTTACCGTCACCCGTTCCCGGGGCCAGGTTTAGGCGTTCGCGTGCTGGGCGAAGTGAAGAAAGAGTATTGCGACCTGTTGCGTCGCGCCGATGCGATCTTCATCGAAGAACTGCATAAAGCCGATCTGTACAACAAAGTCAGCCAGGCCTTTACCGTCTTCCTGCCAGTCCGCTCCGTTGGCGTGATGGGCGATGGCCGTAAATACGACTGGGTGGTTTCCCTGCGCGCAGTTGAAACTATCGACTTCATGACCGCGCACTGGGCGCACCTGCCGTATGATTTCCTCGGCCGCTGCTCCAACCGTATCATCAACGAAGTCAACGGCATTTCCCGCGTGGTGTATGACATCTCCGGTAAACCGCCGGCAACGATTGAGTGGGAATAAGTTTTAGCGAAAGCTGAAGACTGACACCCATGAAAACGCCAGTGCGATCGCAAGATCCACTGGCGTTTTTTTATGCCTGAAAAACACTCAGGGTATTATTTCAGATGCGCGGTGAATCCATTTATCCCTGGCATAATGTCCGGCTTCAGTGTCAGTGCCGGAACATCATAATATCCGCCATCTGGCTGCCTTCAAAAATGTGTTTGATAGCTAACTGTGAACCGCCTGAATCAACATATCGTTAATCCACTGATTAACACTTTTACCCGAGATTTCAGCGGCAACATTAATAGCGGCGTGGATCTCAGGCTGAATGCGCAGGCTGATTTTTCCGCTTGCCGGACGTTGGGGCGCACGTTCTTGCTCAGCACAATAACTGAGATAATCGTCCACTGCCTCCTCGAAAAAAGCTCTTAACTCTGCGACATTATCTGCGTGAAAACCTATTACGTCCTGAATACCGGCAATATGCCCGATCAGACATTGATCCTCATCGCTATATTCTATTCTGGCTGCATACCCAAGATAGGTCATGGTACTCATGGTTTTACTCCTATCGCTTCGAGAAATGTTCTGGCATCCCGTACCTGATAAATTTTCGCTTCTTTTTCCGGATGTGGTCGGTGAAAGGAAGCAACGACATGATGAATTTCAAAGCGTACTCGCGATCCCTTGCCTTCACTGACTTTGGCACCCAAAGCAATAAATAAAACCTCTATTTTTCGCCACTCCAAGGCTGAGGGGGTGGGTAAGGCAAAAATAAGATTCAATGTTTTCAGGTGCGCGGCATTTAGCATTTTCATTGTTCGTCGATCCTTCGAGGGTGGTTGCCGCTGATACATGATGATATCACTATTTGATATCAAATGGGGTGTTATAAAATTGCAGTAAAAAAGGCAGCCATCTGGCTGCCCTGATTGTGATGCGGTGACGAAAATTACTCGTTAAATAACCTGGTGTCGTTCGCCAGACTATCAACCACGGTTTTCAAATCGTTCGCGGTGACTTTTTGTGTATCGTTAGAAACTTGTTTTCCGAAGCCCTTACGGACGATTTTAATTACCGGTTTACCGGTTGCTGAGTCAATCAGCTCGCCTTCGAAATACACTTCGGTATCACGCGTGCGGTGGCCGGTCGCGGTTTCAGTACCGGCAATGACCAGCGCAACCGGGATCACTTCATAGAATTGCAGACCTTCAGCCGAAGTATTCACACCGGTGATTGCACCTTTGAAGATCAAGGTACGCGGCCCCGCGTGATCTGTCAGAGGCAAACGCTCAGCGAGCGCAGGTTTCATACGGCTGTTAGCATAATCCAGAACGCCCTGCAGGGTTTCCTTGCTGATTTGCTCAGTAGGCTGAGGCTCCGGATAGAACTTAATCGGTTCGTATTTGATGTAGGAGTAGTTGGCTTTTTTGAACGAAGGGTCAATCCAGCGAAGAACCGGATTGCCACCTGCAGTTTTGACTTCCTTAAGGCCGGAATAGTCCCCCAGGAAACCAGAGAATTTATCCGCTTGAGTGACGTGGTTGGTACAACCGGCTAAAAACAGTACGCCAGCGACTGCAGCAACCTGCATCAGTTTTATTCTTTTCATTCGTACCCTCGAAATATTTTAAGGAAGACCAAGTATGTATAGCACTGTTGCGGAATTTAACCTGTTAACTACAAAGAAAAATTGATATCCGTCAGGATCGCAAAAAAACGGTTGTGTGAGGTAATCATTTCTTCTTCAATTATTTTTTTGATGAATGAAACAGATAGTATTCGCCCTTTGGACTTTCCCCTGTAGCCATGATGTTCCAGCCTTTTGACAGGTAAAAATCGACTGATTTTTTACTCTTTACTAAACATTTCAGAGAGCCCTGACGGGTAAACGTCTCTTCCGCCGCGCGAAGCAACGCCGAACCTGCGCCGGTTCCCTGATATTTGGGATCAACAAACAGGTTATGCAGGAAATCCTCCTGAGTGAAAATCGAGGCGAAGCCCAGCAAATGTCCGTCACGTTCGGCGACCAGTATATTTTCGCCGATAACCGCACGATCAAAATCTTCCAGCTGAAAATCATCCTCCAGCCATGTCCAGGTGTGCTTTCGGGAGGCCAGATACAACGTGCGTAAAAACGGGCGGTCTGCTTCTTCATAAGGCCGGATTTTGAGGGGTGATGGCAAAGAAAGCTCCTGAGAATTTTTTATCATCAAAGTCTGTGGTTTAGGTTTGTTTTCCGATACTGCCAGTGAAGTGCGGCGAGTTCAATTACGTTGACTTAACGGTTTTATATCGCATTTCCTGATTGATCTTCTGACCCTCGCCACCAATAATGCTTCCTTGACTCGGGGTGCCCGCTGTAAAGCAGGGCTGAGATTTTACCCGTATTACCTGATCTGGATTATGCCAGCGTAGGGAAGTCAGGTATCTCTCCTGATACCGCCTTCTTTAGCGCCGGTAGGGAGACTTATGAATACCCGACCTACCTTGTTGCCCGGCTCTACAGCCGCCACTTCTCTGAAACAACTCCGCCTCTCTGCGCCGCTGGTCCACTGCCTGACCAACGACGTCGTGCAATCTTTTACTGCCAATGTCCTGCTGGCGCTGGGGGCGTCCCCTGCGATGGTGGTTGATCCCGCCGAAGCCGCGCAGTTCAGTGCCATTGCTGATGCTTTGCTGGTGAATGTCGGCACGCTGACCCGTCTTCATGCCGATGCGATGCTGGCAGCTGTTCACGCGGCTCATCAGGCCGGAAAGCCCTGGGTACTGGATCCCGTCGCTGTCGGTGGCCTGAGCTGGCGCACCGAATTTTGCCTTGAACTCATCACGCTTAAACCTGCTGCCATTCGTGGTAATGCGTCCGAAATTCTTGCGCTCAGCGGACTCAGCGCGTCCGGCCGTGGCGTTGACAGCGGTGATGACTCCCTGTCAGCTTTACCTGCCGCACAACAGCTGGCGCGTAACACCGGCGCGATTGTCGCTGTCACCGGTGAAACGGATTATGTCACTGACGGCGAACGCAGCCGGGCCGTAGCAGGCGGGCATACGATGATGACCCGCATTGTTGGCACCGGATGCGCCCTGTCAGCCGTGGTGGCGGCCTTTGTGGCTTTACCGGGCGACCGGCTGGATAACGTTGCCGCTGCCTGTCGGGTGATGTCATGTGCCGGTGAACGTGCCTGTGCAGCCGTAAACGGACCGGGCAGTTTCACGCCTCAGTTCCTCGATAATCTGTATTTGATAGATGAGCAGTGGCTGAACGGGAAGGAGAGGCAATGAAACGGATTAATGCACTGACGATTGCCGGCACGGATCCGAGCGGCGGAGCGGGGATCCAGGCAGATTTAAAAGCCTTCTCGGCGCTGGGTGCGTACGGTACCAGCGTGATCACCGCACTGGTGGCGCAGAATACCCGCGGCGTGCAGTCAGTTTATAACATTGAGCCGGAGTTTGTTTCGGCGCAGCTGGATTCCGTACTGAGCGACGTTCGTATCGACAGCACGAAAATCGGCATGCTGGCAAACAGTCAGATTGTGGACGTGGTTGCGGAGCGGCTCAGACATTATCAGCCGCCTTTTGTGGTGCTGGATACCGTGATGCTGGCGAAAAGTGGCGATCCGCTGCTACTGCCGGAAGCCGTGGATGCCGTGCGCCGTTTCCTGATCCCGCAGGTATCCATTATTACGCCAAATCTGCCGGAAGCCGCCGCGTTGCTGGAGTGTGCGACTGCGACTAATGAAACCGAAATGCGGGAGCAGGGAGAAGCGTTACTGGCGATGGGATGTGGCGCGGTGCTGATGAAAGGCGGTCATCTGAGTGATGAGGAAAGCCCTGACTGGCTGTTTGAGGCAGGTTCACGCGAGCGGTTTACCGCGCCGCGTGTGGACACCCGTCACACCCATGGCACAGGATGCACGTTATCTGCGGCGCTTGCAGCATTGCGACCGCGGCATAACAACTGGGCCGATACCGTACGCGAAGCCAAAGAATATTTGCAGCAGGCGCTGATGCAGGCCGATTCCCTGGAGGTTGGTCACGGCATCGGCCCGGTCCATCATTTCCACCGCTGGTGGTAACAGCAGATTACGCGCGGCGCTGGGTTTCGCTCAGCGCCTGTTCAGCCTGATGAAATTTAATCAGAGCCTGTTGCAGATGCACGGCGTCAAACGGGTTCAGCGGATAGAATTTCTCCTCTTTACGCGGACGCAGCATGATGCGGATTTTGTTCGCTGAAACCCTTTCAAACAGATAGCTGGCGATATCCTCGTTTTCTTCGTCCTTCCATGACAGCAGTAATGCCGCGTGCTCACCGGTGCGGCGGCCAATAAATTGTTCGTGCGACCACAAGCCTTCAAATTCGCCATCTTTTTGTAGTTTTTTACCGCTGAACCACGATGATTCTGCCAGTGTCCACAAAGCCTGTGGTGAGATTTCCTGATGTAACTGACGCCACAGCGGGCGGTTGTTGTCCATTTGCCAGCAGGCCATGCCGAGATAATCATTCAGCTCGCGCCAGTCACTTTCCAGCCTTTCCCGTAATTCAGGATCCTGCACATGGATAAATTGTTGCAGGCCGGTCGCCTGTTCGCCCAGTTTGTTATAGGCAATGACGGTCATTGTGCGGGGCTTGCGACGGAAGGTCACCCACAACAAAAATTTAGGGATGCGGAAGGTAATAGCCTGGACGGTGAGTTTGTAACGGTTGCCACGGGATAGCACCAGGCCATTCGACGTGCCGCGTTTATCCTGATAATTTCTGACGACCACAACGCTGTTCTGGCCCATCCAGCCCATCACGTAATGTTCTTTTTCACTTTCAGCCACATCCAGATCTTGCACGATTTGCGTGATTTTTTCGTTATCGAGTTGAGAGAGGGAAAGTGACTGATCGGCGCTGTAATAGCTTTTATTCAGGGGGACGGCAGCTGGCATAAGAGTATCCACGGTGTTGATGTGGTTTACAGCTTACACTAAGTTGTCATACAGATTTTAGGGCTAACCCGCAAAATTTGCACTTCGTCGTGAACTTTCTGTGTCGCAGAGGCGGTTATTAATGAGGGCGAGGACGAAATTTTACGAGGCGTCTCGACAAAAATAACATGGACTATTGTTAATTGCAGAGTGAGGATTATTCTTTCGGCATTATTTTGATGCGCGGGAATAAGCAGGATATATGACGTTACATGAAAAGGTAATTTGCGAAACATTATCGACGATGAATGCGGCTTTCGTTCAGTTAAATGTCCCGCTTATTATAAGGCGTATTCGCCGGAGTGATATTATCTGGCAGCAGAGTCGTGCGAGACGTAATTTACTGCAACCTGAGAAAAACCTGCTTAACTGGCAAAGGTTATTTAAGCAGTATAGAAAAAATAAACCTCGTGAATCCGGTTTAGAACAGACGGCTTATGTGTTTTGTCTCAATAATCCTCAGCAGGAGCGGGCTGCGTTCTTGCTTAAGTCATGCTGGTCTCTTACCGGCACGCTTGAGATTAATGCACTGGAAAATTTCTTTCGCAAGACTAAGGGCCATCCTTTAAAAAGAAACATGCTGTATTACTGTCTTTGTGTTACGGTTATTTACACTGACATTCTTGATGTGTGCAAACTGGTAAATAAAGACAGTGTTAAGTTTTATATTAAAGATGTTGTCAATGATGATGTCATGAGGTTTTATCTCTCTGCAGCACCTCTGTCCCAGGTTTTAGGTAAGATGGAATGTGAGTCAACTTACTCTTTGTTGAGTGAATATGTGAATTTTAATTTTCTTAATCGGCATTATGAATTGTTGAAGTAATAAATTTCAAAAAGAGTAAATATAGCCAACGTAAATTGCTTAACAGGAGTAGCACATGGATTTAGATAGGGAAAAAATGCATCATTTGACTCCAAGGCAGGTGAAGATGGTGGAAAAAATTGTCGGATTTTTAAGATACTGTGATGAAAAACACCAAGGTGAAGAGGATATCGAGGGCTTTGAAGGGGGAGGAGTTTTGCTTGGCCCACCGGAAGCTTTTTATCGCCCTTCTAAGGACTGGAATAAATTACCCTGAAGTGACTCCTTGTCTCCCCGGGTTGGTGTCGATTTCATAACGCGGGGATAAATCGCTTACTCGGCATCGAACCAGTCGCTGTTTTGCTCGGCAATCGGTGTGATGGTTGAAATCATTTCCTGCAGATGGATACGGATGGCTTTTTCCGCGGCATCCGGATCACGGGCTTTGAGCCCTTCAAAGATGGCGTAATGCTGCGCAATCAGACTTTCCGGAGGTGACACCTTACTCAGTGTTAAAAAGCGCACGCGATCCATCGTCGCTTTAATGTGTTCGACCGTTTCCCACGCCAGTTTGCAATCTATGACCTGCGCAATTGTGCGGTGGAATTCATCATCGAGAAGTAAAAATTCCTGCGTCTGCTGACTTTTTGCTGCCAGAGTTTGGCGTTCGAGATTGTGTTCGAGCAGCGCCAGATCTTTGTCTGTCGCGACCATTGCCGCACGGCGTACCACGGCAGTTTCGACGGCTTCACGAATGAAACGGCCGTCCGCTACACGTTTAGATGAAATTTTCATCACATAGGTACCGCGCTGCGGCAAAACTTGTACCAGTCCGGCTTCGGCCAGTTTGATAAAGGCTTCGCGAACGGGCTGGCGGGACACATTGAAACGGGTGGATATTTCCTTTTCCGACAGAAATGCTCCCGGTGCGATGGCACAGGTGACGATGTCCTGACGCAAGGTGCGGTAAATCTGCTGATTAACCGGCACATTACTGAGAAATTCAAAGGAGTCTGTCATGGGCAAATGTTGTCTTTATAGTCGGGAAGCCATAATACTAACATGAGTTTTCTCAGGATTTTGAGATTGTTAGCGCAAGAATTACTGTGAATTGATATGTTCACGACAATACAGTTTTTTGTAGGCGGCGGGTGTGATGCCCAGCAGTTTGCGAAATACCCGGCGGAAATAGGCCACATCATTAAAGCCGGTCAGGCGAGCAACGTCCGCCACATTGCCGGTATTGGCCAGTAAAAGCTTTTCAGCTGCCGTCACCCGTTGCTTATGCAGCGCATCGGTCAGCGTCATCTGGAACGTCAGACGAAAAACCCGCCCGAGATAATCTGCGTTGCAGTGCAGGCGTTCAGCCAGCTCCGTCGCACCCAGTGGTAAATGAAATTGTGTTGTGATCAGCTGGCGCGCTTTATACGCCAGCGCAACGCCGGGGCCATCAGGTTCGACGTTTTCCGGCCAGGCGCGACAGACTTCCTGTAAAAGTAATAGCAAGAACAACTCAAGGGAATTTCCGCCGCGTTCCTGTTCATATAAAAATAATCTGAAGAGCGTCAGAATAGTCTCCCGGTCTTTGACTTTACAGTGTTGTGGAATATCCAGCTGTATAGAGGGATTATTTTGCTGTGAATGGATAATTGCCACGTCTTTCACGAAATCAAAATGCAACCAGTAAAATTTTAAATCAGAATCGAATGTGGTTAG
>Ga0308163_10004377_pt1 | contig 11272 bp, 10 predicted proteins | sample PhyTR1_FD_201037 | JGI IMG/M metagenome (GOLD analysis project Ga0308163, IMG submission 201037) | Phyllosphere microbial communities from UC Gill Tract Community Farm, Albany, California, United States - DLSLT.R1 | ecosystem: Host-associated > Plants > Phyllosphere > Unclassified | place: USA... | reverse complement strand
GCTCTTGGCCGAACGTAATAGGGGTTGCATCCATCATGTGGGTGCGGCCGGTTTTTACCAGCTTCATGTAGCGCGCCGACAACTCGGCAAGCCCGCCTGACAACTCACTGATGGCGGGCAATAGGTGCTCATGTATCGCCTTGGCCGCAGCAATGTGCATGGCGGTGGGGAAACAATCGTTCGAACTTTGTGAGCGATTGACGTGGTCATTGGGGTGTACCGGGGTCTTGCCGCCTCGGCCTTTGCCCGCCAGTTCGTTAGCGCGGCCTGCAATCACTTCGTTCGCGTTCATGTTGCTTTGGGTGCCACTGCCGGTTTGCCATACGACCAACGGAAATTGATCGTCGTGCTGGCCGTCTAGGACTTCATCGGCGGCCTGTTCAATTAGGCGTGCGATGTCGGCAGGCAAGTCGCCATTACGGTCGTTGACGCGGGCGGCGGCTTTTTTGATCAGCACCAGTGCATGCAGCACGGCCAACGGCATTTTCTCGTTGCCGATGGCAAAGTTGATCAGCGAGCGCTGTGTCTGAGCGCCCCAGTAGGCCTCATCCGGTACGTTCACTTCACCCAGGCTGTCGGTCTCGATGCGGCTCATTAGGTCGTTCTCCTAAAGGTTGATCAGTGAGCTTAGGCGCTCAATCGCCATCATGAGTTCAAACTTTAGTTTTATTGGCTTTTGTCGGGTTGCTGAGAACCACTATCAGTCTCGGGGTTGAGTGACACACTTTGTTAGGCGCAGAATGGTCGCCCCTGGGGTACGACCTCGCTCGCTAGATAAAGGAAACTCGATGACTCGTCTTCGCGCCATCTGTGCTGCAGTTGCTCTGGTATGCGCCAGCGGCCAAGTATTCGCCGACGCTGCCAGCCACGCTGCCAGTGCTGAAACGTTCCTCAAGCTGGCACATGCCGACAAACTGGGGACGCCGGTGTATATGCAAGTGCAGCAAATGTTTGCTCAGCGTTTTGAGCAAACCAAAGCGCCTGCTTCGAAAAAAGCGTTGCTGGAAACCTATCAGGCCAAAGCCAACACTGCCCTGGACCAAGCCATTGGCTGGAATAAGCTGAAGCCAGACATGGTTAAGCTGTACACCGCCAACTTCAGCGAGTCCGAGCTTAAGGATCTGGTGAAGTTCTACCAGTCGCCATTGGGTAAGAAAGTCTTGGAAAAAATGCCGCAACTGACTCAACAGTCTGCGCAAATGACTCAGGCCAAGCTGGAAAGCGCAGTGCCTGTGGTCAACAAGCTGTTGGAAGACATGACTGCCGAACTGACACCGGCAGCCCCTGCCAAGAAGAAGTAAGCGGAGTCTGAATGAGCATGCAGCAACGTATTGAATCGACGCTGAACGCGTTGCAACCCGAGCATCTGAGCGTGCTAGATGAAAGCCATATGCACAGTCGCGGGTTGCAGACGCACTTTAAAGCTGTGGTGGTTAGCGAGCAGTTCGCCGGGCTCAACCGCGTTAAGCGCCACCAGAAGGTCTACGCTACGTTGGGTGATCTGATGGGCGAGTTCCATGCGTTAGCCTTGCATACGTATACGCCTGAGGAATGGGCGAAAATTGGCACAGCCCCGGCCTCGCCGACCTGTGCTGGCGGATCTCACTGAGTTGGCTTCCTAAGCTGGCTTTTTGCTAGAATCCGCTGCGCGCCGCTTAGTCGGCGCGTTTTTTTTGCATCCGGTTCACCCTTTACGAGGGTAGCCACCTGGAGAGATTCACCATGACTGCGTCAATTGTTGTAGCGGCATTGTATAAATTCGTCACCTTGGAAGATTACGTCGAATTGCGCGAACCCTTGCTTAAGGCAATGGTAGATAACGGCATCAAAGGCACGTTGTTGATCGCAGAAGAAGGCATCAATGGCACTGTTTCGGGGAGCCGAGAAGGGGTTGATGGGCTGTTGGCGTGGCTGAAGAACGATCCACGCATGATCGACATTGATCACAAAGAATCCTACTGCGATGAACAGCCGTTCTATCGGACCAAGGTCAAACTGAAAAAAGAAATCGTGACCCTCGGCGTTGAAGGCGTAGACCCGAACAAAGCAGTCGGAACCTATGTCGACCCCGAGAACTGGAACGCATTGATCAGCGATCCCGAGGTTTTGTTGATTGATACCCGTAATGATTACGAGGTTTCGATTGGCACCTTTGAAGGCGCGATCGACCCCAAAACCACGAGTTTTCGTGAGTTTCCTGACTACATCAAAGCTAACTTCGACCCAGCCGTGCACAAGAAAGTCGCGATGTTCTGCACGGGCGGCATTCGTTGTGAGAAGGCGTCGAGCTATATGCTCAGCCAAGGGTTTGATGAGGTCTATCATCTTAAAGGCGGTATTTTGAAGTACCTCGAAGAGGTGCCTCAGCCAGAGTCCAAGTGGCAAGGTGACTGCTTTGTGTTCGATAACCGCGTGACGGTGCGCCACGACTTGAGCGAAGGTGAGTACGATCAGTGTCACGCCTGTCGGACACCGATCAATGCCGCCGAGCGTGAATCCGAACACTATCAGCCGGGCATCAGTTGCCCGCATTGCTGGGACAAGCTGAGCGAGAAAACCCGCCGCAGTGCGATTGATCGTCAAAAACAGATTGAGCTGGCCAAAGCCCGCAATCAGCCACACCCGATTGGTCATAACTACCGTAAATCTGCCGAGGCCTAATATGTCTGCGCGCCTGCTCTATGTAATGGACCCGATGTGTTCATGGTGTTGGGGGTTTGCGCCTACCGCGCAAGCACTGATTGAGCAGGCGCAGGCTTCAGGTGTGCAACTGCACTTGGTGTTGGGCGGTTTGCGCACTGGCAGCGGTGCAGCGCTTGAGCCGTCCACGCGGCGCTATATTCTTGAGCATTGGCAAGCGGTAGCCGACGCCACGGGGCAGCCATTCCAATTTGAAGGTGCTTTGCCTGACGGATTTGTCTACGACTGTGAGCCCGCCTGCCGCGCAGTCGTGGCCGCGCGCAGTTTGGCGCCGGACTGCGCTTGGGCGTTGGTAAAGCTCATTCAGCATGGGTTTTATGCCGAGGGCCGTGACGTGACTCAAACCAGCGTTCTGCTTGAGTTAGCCGAGCAAGCCGGGTTGTCACGGGTTGAATTTGCGGCGGCATTTGACAGCGTCGAGCAGCAGGCGGCCACCGCCGCGGACTTCACGTGGGTTCAAGATTTGGGCATTGCCGGGTTCCCTACCTTGCTTGCCGAGCATAATGGCCAATTGGCCTTGCTGACCAATGGCTATCAGCCGCTTGAGCCATTGTCTGATCTGCTGGGCCGCTGGCTAGAACGTGCAGCGAGTGCGTGAGCCAGAGGTTGAGTCGTCCACTACCCACACTCCAGATCGTCTGGGCTGGGCTGATATTCGTCGTTTGGCCCTGCGTCACAAAAAAGCGCTGTGGACAGCCAACGGCGTAGCGGTGCTGGCCACGCTCTGCAGTGTGCCCATTCCGTTGTTATTGCCGTTGTTGGTCGACGAAGTGTTGCTGGGGCATGGCGACTCGGCGTTGAAAGTGATGAACCACTGGTTGCCAAATGCTTGGCAGACATCAGTGGGCTATATCGGATTGATGCTGGCGGTGACGTTGTTGTTGCGCGTTGGCGCGTTGTTATTCAACGTTCTGCAAGCGCGGCTGTTTTCGCGGTTGGCCAAAGACATTGTGTTTCGTATTCGGGTGCGTTTGATTGAGCGCTTGAAGCGCATTTCGCTGGCGGAATACGAAAGCCTAGGCAGTGGCACGGTGACGACACACTTAGTCACCGACCTCGATACCCTCGATAAGTTTGTCGGTGAAACCCTGAGCCGGTTCTTGGTGGCTATGCTCACCCTGTTCGGCACCTCGGCGATTTTGCTGTGGATGAACTGGCAATTGGCGCTGCTGATCCTGTTGTTTAATCCGCTGGTGATTTACGCCACTGTGCAGTTGGGTAAGCGCGTCAAACACCTGAAAAAACTCGAAAACGACAGCACGGGCCGATTTACCCAGGCGCTGACAGAAACCCTGGATGCGATTCAAGAAGTGCGAGCGGGTAACCGCCAAGGTTTTTTCTTGGGTCGTTTGCAGCAGCGAGCCCGTGAAGTCAGGGATTTTGCCTCGGCCTCACAGTGGAAAACCGACGCGTCTAACCGTGCCAGTGGTTTGTTGTTCCAATTCGGTATCGATATTTTCCGCGCTGCGGCGATGTTGACGGTGCTGTTCTCTGACTTGTCGATTGGGCAGATGCTGGCGGTGTTCAGCTATCTCTGGTTCATGATCGGCCCCGTCGAGCAGTTGCTGAATCTGCAATACGCTTTTTATGCGGCGGGCGGTGCCTTAACGCGAATCAACCAATTGCTGGCGCGCGCAGACGAGCCTCATTACCCGGGCGGCGTTAACCCGTTCGCGGGGCGTGAAACGGTGGGTATCGAGATTCGCGACCTGAGTTTCAGTTATGGCGAAGAGCGGGTTCTGGACAACCTCAATCTAAGTATTGCGCCCGGTGAGAAGGTGGCGATTGTGGGTACCAGCGGCGGCGGGAAAAGTACCTTAGTGCAGCTGTTACTAGGGCTTTATACGCCGCAGGCCGGAAGCATTTCGTTTGGCGGTGTCAAGCAGGCTGATATTGGTCTTGAAACCACGCGTGAGCATGTGGCGGTGGTGTTGCAACATCCGGCACTGTTTAACGATACGGTGCGCGCTAACTTGACCATGGGCCGTGAGCGAACTGATGAAGCCTGTTGGCGGGCACTGGAAATCGCTCAGCTCGACGGCACCATTCTGACCTTACCCCAAGGCTTGGACAGCGTAGTAGGGCGCTCGGGCGTGCGTTTGTCGGGTGGTCAGCGTCAGCGGTTGGCGATTGCGCGGATGGTTTTGGCCGAACCACGGATTGTGATCCTCGATGAGGCCACCAGCGCCCTCGATGCCGCGACCGAAAACAATTTGCACCGCGCGTTAGAGAAATTTCTAAGCGGGCGTACCACGTTGATCATTGCGCACAGATTGTCTGCGGTGAAGCAGGCCGACCGGGTGCTGGTTTTTGATGGCGGTTGTATTGCTGAAGAGGGCGAGCATCATCAGCTGATTGCAGAAGGCGGCCTTTACGCGCAGTTATATGGCCATTTGCAGCAAAGCTGACGGCGATTAAAAAAAATCGACCTGAATCTGTCATTTGAGTGGTGTTTAACGCTCTTAGGTATCCCTTAAGTCGTAAGTTGACCTAGTCTGAGTGCTCTGAGGCTTTCTCTCTGGTTTTCATACGGCAGCTTGATGCAAAGGGAACTCATGAAGTTAAAACCTAGGCTTGGGACGCCCCATCTGCTGGGGATTGTCTGGCCCTTTATTGCGGTTGTACTGTTTCAGGCGCTATTGGGCTGTGTGAGTCTCTATATGCTCTCTGCGGTCAGAGGCTATGTTGCCGGAGAGAGCTTATGGTCCAAGGGGCAGAAAGATGCCATCTACTTCCTGAGTTTGTACGCCGACAGTCGTGACCCCTCAGCTTACGAGCATTATCAGCAGGCCATTTTGGTGCCTCAAGGCGGCCACAAGCTGCGAATAGCACTCGATAAAACGCCGCCAGACGTGCAAGCAGCACGCGAAGGCATCTTGCAAGGCGGCAATCGCCCAGAAGATGTCTACGGGCTTATTTGGCTGTATCAGAACTTCCGTCATTTTAGCTATATGGATAAAGCCATCCAGAAATGGAGTGTGGGCGACGATTATCTGGATGAGCTCGATAATCTGGCGCAAGAGATGCATCGTCTTATCAGCACCGACCGCGCGTCAGAAGCCGACATCGCCAATTGGCGGGCGCAAATCTATGCCATCAATAATGCGGTGACGCCAGCTGCCAAGGCCTTTAGTGAGGCGTTGGGCGAAGCCTCGCGATTTATTTTGAAATTGTTGGTGATCATCAATCTGGCAACGGCGTTGGGGTTGATTTGTCTGGCGTTGTTACGCACGCACAAGATCCTGATTCAGTGCCGCGTATACGCCGAAGCGCTTCAGCGAGAGAAAGAGCGCGTGCAAATCACCTTAGAGTCCATTGGTGATGGCGTTATCAGTACTGATGACGATGGCGCGATCACCTATATGAACCCGGCTGCCGAACGGTTAACTCACTGGCAGTCTGCGCAGGCGCAAGGGGTGCCGCTGGGGGCCATCTTCAAGTTGCTTGACGAAAATAAGCCAGATGAAGACTTCAGGCTGTTCAATCATGTGCTCAATGGGCGGTTGGAAGGCAGCAGTGAACACTCCGGGTTAATTCAGCGTGTGGATGGCAGCACGGTGGCCGTCACGCTGATGGGCGCGCCGATAGTGCATGCGGGCAAACCCAGTGGGATGGTTTTGGTGCTGCATGATATGACCCAAGAGCGTCAATACATCGCCAATTTGTCTTGGCAGGCGACCCATGATGCGCTGACGGGCTTGGCCAACCGACGCGAATTTGAGTATCGCTTGGAGCTGGTACTGCAAAATTTAGCCCGCCATCAGGGGCGGCACGCGCTGATGTTTCTGGATTTGGATCAATTCAAGCTGGTCAATGACACGTGTGGGCATGCTGCCGGTGATGAGTTGCTGCGCCATATTTGTGCGTTGCTGCAGTCAGGTTTGCGTGAAGGCGACACATTGGCGCGATTGGGCGGTGATGAGTTCGGCATTCTGCTGGAAAACTGCCCGGCCGAGATGGCCGAAAAAATTGCCGAAGGCTTGCGGCATGCGGTGCAAAGTCTACATTTCGCCTGGAAGGGGCGCCCGTTTCTGAACACCATCAGTATTGGCTTGGTGCATATCCATCACCCCCCTGTAACGCTTGAGGGGTCTATGCGAGCGGCCGACATGGCGTGCTATATGGCCAAAGAGAAGGGGCGTAACCGGGTGCAGGTTTATCACGAAGACGACACCGAAGTGTCATTGCGTTTTGGTGAAATGACTTGGGTGCAGCGTCTTCACGTGGCCTTGGAAGAAAACCGCTTTTGCCTCTACTCACAAGCCATTGTTCCGCTGGGGCATGCGCCAGAGGGCAGCGGTCACATTGAAATTCTTTTGCGCCTGCAAGATGAAAGTGGACGCATGATCATGCCAGACAGCTTCATACCTGCCGCCGAGCGTTATGGCTTGATGAGCTTGATTGATCGTTGGGTGGTTGAGAATGTGTTCAAGGTCATCTCCGAGTGCACGGCTCAGGATGCCGGTCGTGCCATGGAAATGTGCGCCATTAACTTATCGGGCACGACCATCGGTGATGATGAGTTTCTGGCGTTCTTGCACGAGCAGTTCGAGTTTTACGGCGTCTCGCCCAAGCAGATTTGCTTTGAAATCACAGAAACCAGTGCTATCGCCAACTTGGGAAGCGCCATTCGCTTCATTAATGAGCTCAAAGCCTTGGGATGTCATTTCTCGTTGGATGATTTTTGCGCAGGGATGTCTTCATTCGCGTATTTGAAACACCTGCCAGTCGACTTTTTGAAGATTGATGGCAGTTTTGTCAGGGACATGCTTGATGACCCCATTAATAGGGCTATGGTTGAGGTGATCAATCACATTGGGCATGTCATGGGTAAGCGCACCATTGCTGAATTTGTAGAGTCTTCGCAAATTGAGCAGGCATTGGTCGAAATAGGCGTCGATTATGCTCAAGGTTACACGGTGGAGCGCCCTCACGAGCTTACCTGTGAGAGTTTGTGGTTTCGACCCAAGCGGCCCAGTCCTTTGGCGGTGAAATTGCCGGGGGCTTTACGTTAAGTAGTACTGATTCAGGACAATCACCCTGTCATAAGGAGCTTGATAGTGACCGAGACATTCAATCGAACGGGTCCTCTGATGGAGGTCACCAGCTACCCCAAGTGGGCTCAGCAACTGGTCTTGGACTGCAGCGAAAGCAAGCGCCGGGTCGTAGAACACGAAATCTACAAGCGCATGCGCGATAACACACTCAGCGAAAAGACCATGCGTATTTTTCTGATCGGTGGCTGGCCGGTGGTCGAACAATTCTCGCTGTACATGGGCCATAACTTGGGTAAAACCCGATACGGCCGTCATCCGGGTGAGGACATGGCGCGGCGCTGGCTGATACGCAACATTCGAGTCGAGCTTAACCATGCGGATTATTGGGTGAATTGGGCTCTGGCACATGGCGTGAGCCTTGAAGACATGAATGAACAGGCGATACCGGCGCCATTTCAGGCACTCAATGACTGGTGTTGGCATAGCTGCGCAACCGAGTCACTGGCCGTGTCGATGGCCGCCACTAATTACGCTATCGAAGGAGCGGTTGGCGAGTGGGCAGCGGTGGTGTGTTCAAAAAGTATCTATGAAGAGTCTTTTCCGCAGGAAGGTCGTAAGCGCGCCATGAAATGGCTGAAGATGCATGCTCAATATGACGATGAGCATCCATGGGAGGCGTTGGAGATTATCTGCACGTTAGCGGGGATGAACCCCTCCCGTGAGCTGCAAACCGAGTTACGCAAAGCCATTTGCAAGAGCTATGACTACAAGTATTTGTTCCTGCAAAACTGCCTTGAGTACGAAGGTGCCCCGGTGATACGTGAGCAGTGTGAACTCGCTGAGACGTGATGAGCGGGTATAAAAACCCGGTGGTTGCGCGAGCGCACCTCCGGGTTTTTAGTGGGCGATGTTATTGGGCGTTGAACGCCTGACCATTGACCCCAGTGCTGTCCGGGCCCATCAGGTACAGGTAAACCGGCATGATGGCTGTGGGCTCTGGATTGTTTTGCGGGTTTTCTGCGGGGTAAGCCTGCGCGCGCATGCTGGTGCGGGTTGCGCCGGGGTTAATGCTGTTGGAGCGTACTGTCGAAACCGTTTCAACTTCATCGGCCAAGGTTTGCATCAGGCCTTCGGTGGCGAATTTCGATACCCCATAAGCACCCCAATACGCACGGCCTTTGCGCCCGACGCTGCTGGAGGTAAAGATCACCGAGGCGTCTTGCGACAGCTTGAGTAACGGCAGCAGTGTGCTGGTTAGCATGAACGTGGCATTTACGTTGATATGCATGACGCGATTAAAATTGTCGCCGGACAACTGCTCCAGCGGCGTGCGAGGGCCGATGATCGAGGCGTTATGCAGCACCCCGTCAAGGCGGCCGAACTCGCTCTCAATCATCGCGGCCAGTTCATCGTACTGATGCGCTAGGGCGGTTTCTAAGTTGAAAGGGATAACGGCAGGTTTCGGCTGCCCTGCGGCCTCGATCTCATCGTAGACCTGACTTAGGTTGGCTTCTGTTTTGCCCAGCAGAAGTACGGTCGCTCCGTGCGCGGCATAGGCTTTGGCCGCTGCGGCGCCGATGCCGCGCCCGGCACCCGTCACCAGAATGATGCGACCTTGGAGCAGGTCGGGGCGGGCGGAGTAGTCAAACATAAAGCACCTCAAAAAAAGCCCAAAAACATAGGCAGCGACTGCGTGTCAGCAGCTGCACATCGCGTTGTCCAAGACTTTGCGTAGCTCGGCCGGATGATCAACCACAACATCTGCGCCCCAATGGTCCGGGTTGTCGTTGGGGTGGATGTAGCCGTACCGCACGGCGGCTGTTTTGGTTCCGGCATCGCGGCCCGACTCAATGTCGCGTAGGTCATCGCCGACAAACAGTACGCTGGCCGGGTCCAGGTTGAGCATTTTGCAGGCCAGGATCAGTGGCTCCGGGTCGGGCTTGCTATGGGTCACGTGATCGGGGCAGATCAGCAGCGCTGAGCGTTCGGCCAACCCCAGCTGCTCCATGATTGGCTGGGCAAAACGCACCGGCTTATTGGTTACAACGCCCCATAGCAAATGCGCTTTTTCAATATCGGCCAGCAATTCGCCCATGCCGTCAAATAACCGGCTGTGTACCGCGCAATCACGCTGATAGCGCTCAAGAAATTCAAGGCGCAACGCTTCGAAATCTGCAGACTCAGGTGAGATGTCAAACGTGGCGGCAACCATGGCGCGAGCGCCACCGGAAATTTCATCACGAATCAATTTTTCGGCAATCGGCGGCAGGTCACGGTCAGCACGCATGGCCTGGCAGATGGCAATAAAGTCTGGCGCGGTGTCGAGCAGGGTACCGTCCATGTCAAAAAGAACTGCTCTCAAACGCATGCGTTACTCCTCGCGAAGGGTCTGGATCATGTAGTTAACGTCTACATCGTCGGCCAATTTATAGTGCTTGGTCAGCGGGTTGTAGGTCAGGCCGATGATGTCTTTAACGTTCAGGCCCGCCTGACGGCTCCATGCACCCAGTTCGGAAGGGCGGATGAACTTCTTGAAGTCATGGGTGCCACGTGGCATCAGTTTTAGGACGTATTCAGCACCAATAATCGCGAACAGATACGATTTTGGGTTGCGGTTAATAGTCGAAAAGAACACTTGGCCGCCGGGTTTGACCATCTGATAGCAGGCGCGAATCACAGAGGCCGGATCGGGCACATGCTCAAGCATTTCAAGGCAGGTAACGACGTCGAATTGGCCCGGCATTTCGAGTGCCAATGCTTCGGCGGTGATTTGGCGGTATTCAACATTGACGCCAGACTCTAACTGATGCAATTGCGCGACAGCCAGCGGTGCCTCGCCCATGTCGATACCTGTGACAGTCGCCCCGCGCTGAGCCATGGACTCGCTGAGGATGCCGCCGCCGCAGCCGACATCGAGTACTTTTTTGCCCGCCAACTGAACGCGTTCGTCAATCCAGTTAACCCGCAGTGGGTTGATGTCGTGTAGCGGTTTGAACTCGCTTTCACGGTCCCACCAACGATGGGCAAGCGCTTCGAATTTGGCGATCTCGGCGTGGTCGACGTTGCTCATGGGTAAATCCTCTAAAGCTTAAAAAACGGGGTAAAACTCAGGGCCGTGGCCCTGAGATTTGTCATCAATGAGTAGGGCTATTTATGCGCTCGCCCCAGGCTTTGGCAGTTGCGCACAGTTGTTGTTCATCCAGCCGGGTCAGTTGGCGGTCATCGAGCAATTGTTTGCCGGCGACCCAGACGTGCTTCACGCACTCTCGGCCAGTGGCGTAGATCAACTGTGAGACAGGGTCATAGACCGGTTGCTGGGCGAGGCCGCTTAGGTCAAATGCCACCATGTCAGCCGCTTTGCCGACTTCGATTGAGCCAATTTCATTTTCAAGGCCCAGGGCGCGAGCACCATTGAGCGTTGCCATGCGCAGTGCGCGGTGCGCGTCCAATGCTGTGGCAGAACCCGATACGGCTTTGGCCAATAAGGCGGCGGTGCGGGTTTCACTGAGCAAGTCGAGGTCATTATTGCTGGCCGCCCCATCGGTGCCAACCGCGACATTGACCCCGGCTTGCCA
>Ga0308163_10004373_pt1 | contig 11278 bp, 8 predicted proteins | sample PhyTR1_FD_201037 | JGI IMG/M metagenome (GOLD analysis project Ga0308163, IMG submission 201037) | Phyllosphere microbial communities from UC Gill Tract Community Farm, Albany, California, United States - DLSLT.R1 | ecosystem: Host-associated > Plants > Phyllosphere > Unclassified | place: USA... | reverse complement strand
GCGCGCCGCGCGCATGCAGGCCGAGACGGACCGGCGCCAGCGCTTGTACGAAGCGGTGCTGGGCACCACCCCCGACCTGGTCTACGTGTTCGACCTGGAACACCGCTTCAGCTACGCCAACGCGGTACTGCTGCGCATGTGGGGGCGCAGCTGGGACGAGGCAATCGGCAAGAACTGCCTGGAGCTGGGCTACCCGGACTGGCACGCCGCCATGCACGACCGCGAGATCGAACAGGTGAAGGCCACGCGCCAGCCGATCCGCAACGTGGTGCTGTTCAACGGCGCCTTCGGGCCGCGCTACTACGACTATATCTTCACGCCGGTGATCGGGCCGGACGGCGAGGTCGAGGCGGTCGCCGGCACCACCCGCGACGTCACCGAACAGCGCGAGGCCGAGGAAGCGCTGCTGGCCAGCCAGCAGCAGGCGCTCAGCGCCGCCCATGCAGCCGAAACCGAGCGCCTGCGCCTGGATGCCTTCCTGCAGGCGGTCCCGGTCGGCATCACCTATTGCGACACCCGCGGCCAGGTACAGCTGGTGAACCCCGCCACCCGCCATCTGTGGGGCGTTCCCGCGGCCGGTACGGCGCCGGCGGATTGCATGGCACGCGGCTGGTGGGCCGACGGTTCGGCGCGCGACGGCCATCCGATCGCCGAGGGCGACTGGGCGCTGGCGCGCGCCCTGCGCGGCGAGGAAGTCGAGGGCGACCTGGTGGAGATCGAGACCTTCGGCGCCGAACCGGTGCGCCGCCGCCTGCTGCTGCGCGCCACCGCCGTGCGCAACGGCGCCGGCGCCATCACCGGCGCGGTGGTGGCCCAGGTCGACATCAGCGAGCGGGTGCGGGTCGAGGCCGCGCTGCGCGAAGCCAACCGCCGCAAGGACGAATTCCTGGCGATGCTGGCGCACGAGCTGCGCAATCCGCTGGCGCCGATCAGCGCCGCCGCCCAGGTGCTGCGCATCGCGCCGCACGACACGGCCAAGGTGCGCAGCTACGCCGAACTGATCACCCGCCAGGTCAGCCACATGACCTCCCTGGTGAACGACCTGCTCGACGTTTCGCGCGTCACGCGCGGGATGGTCCAGTACGACAAGGCTCCGGTCGATATCCGCAGCGTGGTCGCCAGCGCCGCCGAGCAGGTGCACCCGCTGGTCGAAGCCAGCCGCCACGCGCTGGCGCTGGACGGCGGCAAGCGCGCCGCGGTGGTGCTGGGCGACCGCGCGCGCCTGATCCAGGTGGTGGCCAACCTGCTGGCCAACGCCGCCAAGTACACCCCGCCGGGCGGGCATATCGGCGTCGCGGTCGAGGTACGCGGCGCCGAGGTCGCGATCCGCGTGCACGACGACGGCTCCGGCATCGAACCGGCGCTGCTGCCGCAGGTCTTCGAGCTGTTCACCCAGGGCAAGCGCACCCCCGACCGGGCCCAGGGCGGACTCGGTCTCGGCCTGGCGCTGGCACGCACCATCGTCGACGCCCACGAAGGACGGATCGAAGCCGCGAGCGCCGGCCCGGGCCGCGGCAGCTGCTTCACGGTCACGCTGCCGCTGGCGGCGCGCTTGGCCCCCGGGACGCCGGACGATGCCGACGCAGCCGACGGCGCCGCGGCGCCGCTGCACATCGTGCTGGTCGACGACAACCTCGACGCCGCCAACACCCTGAGCGCCCTGCTCGAAGCCGGCGGCCACCAGGTCACCGCCATCGCCGATCCGGCCGCGGTCGCCGCCCGCGCGCTGCGCGATCCGCCCGACGTCTTCATCCTCGATATCGGGATGCCCGGCATGGACGGCCATGAACTGGCGCGCCGCCTGCGCCAGGAACCGGCGCTGCGCGGCAGCCTGTACATCGCCCTCACCGGTTACGGCCAGCCGCGCGACCGCGAACTGTCGCGCCAGGCCGGTTTCGACCATCATCTCGTGAAACCGGTCGATGCCGGCGAACTGGTGGCCTTGCTGGGCCGGCACGCGCCGGCGCGCATGGCGATCTAGCGGCGCGCGCTGGCCCGACGGCGCCGGAAGCAGCTCAGCTGCGGTCGACGATGCTGGCGATGCGTCCGTCGGCAAAGCCGAATTCCGATTCGCCGCGCAGTTCCAGCGCGGTGCCGGCCGGCGGTCCGTCCGCCACGTCGACGGCGAGCGTGCCGCGCCATTCGATGATGGCGAGCACGATGGATCCATGCGCGGACAGCGCCGCGATGCGCTGCTCGCGCTGCGAGAACATGCCGCGCGCCTGCTCGGCCAGCGCGCGGAAGGCATCGATGCCCTCGCTCGACACGGTCATCTCGCCGCCGTTCCAGTTCTCGAAACGGACGTCCGGCGCCAGCGGCGCCAGCATGCCGTCGATGTCGAAGCGGTTGTAGGCGGCCAGGTAGCGTTCGATCAGGACTTGCTCGGGCGTGGCGCTCATGCGCGCTCCTTTCTGGTTGGGGTGGTCAGGACAGCTGCCACGCAAGGGCGGAAGCGTCGTCGGCGCGCTTGGCGGTGATCCCGGCGGCGGCCGCGGCGCCGGCCTCGTAGGCGCGTAGTTCGTCGAGCAGGGCGTCGAGTCCGCGCGCGCGGCAGGCGGCGGCCAGACTGGTGTCGTCATACAGCCGATACGTATCGACCAGGCGATAGAAACCGTCGCTCATGGCCAGCAGCAGCGCGCCGGGCGGCGCTTCCAGGCATGCGGTGCGCGCCTGGAAGGCGCCGCGCGGCTCCAGGCACATCACCTGCGGCCGGGCCGCCGTGTTCTGCGCGTGGCGGCGCTCCTTGAGCATCGGCAGCAGCCGCTCCCAGCGCGCCGCCGCGTCGGACACGCCCTCGGCCACCAGCGCGGCCACCGCTGCCTGCACCTCGCGCTCCACCGGATTGTCGAAGGGATCGAGGTCGCGCACGGCGCCGCCGGCGTCGGCCAGCAGGATCTTGCTGTCGCCCAGGCAGTACAGCTCGAGCGTATCGGGCGCGCCGCCATGGCCGTGGCGCACGCGCACCCAGGCCAGGGTCGCCACCGGCCAGGCGTAGGGCGGCGGATCGCCGTCGGCGAGCGTGCGCCAGGCGGCGCGAGTAGCGTCCAACGCGGCGTGCACCAGCGCTTCCTGGCTGCCGCCGCGCTCGAGCAGCGCGCCCAGGTCGCGCGCGAAGCGGCGCACGAACCATGCCGGATCGCTGGCGCCGGCGCCGATCCAGCGCCGGGGCGTCAGCGGCGTGGCGCCGTCCATCACCAGGATATCGGTGACGCCCTCGCCCTCGTGCAGCGCCAGCAGGTCTTCGTTGATGCGGCCCTTGCCGGCCGAGGACACCAGGCTATACCTCATCCGCTCTCCATAATCGATGACTGAACGGCTACTATAACCGAGCCGCGCCGTCCGATCACGCCGGCAGCATGCAGCGCGCGTCGAAATAATCCCGCAGCGCAGCAGCGGCGGGCACCAGTTCGGCCAGCGCCACGTGCCCGTCCGGACGCACCAGGTAGAGCGCGTCGCGTTCCAGCCCGGCCGCCGCGCTGGACTCGCTCCAGTCGAAGCGGCGCAGCGCCAGGCCGGCTTCGGCGCACCAGGGCGCCAGGTCGCTCCAGGGCGCGCCGAAGACCTGGACCTGCCAGCCGGGCGCCGGCAAGGGGACGTGGTTATCCGGGCCGTGCAGGCCGGTCCAGGGCAGGCGGTCGCCGCCCGCCACCCGGCCCGCGCTGCCGCTGCTGAGCGGGCTGTCGCGGTAGTGGATCGCGGTCTGGGACAGGATGCGGAACAGGTTTTCGCGCACCGGCTCGATGCCATAGGCGATCGAGGCGAACAGCGGCGCAATGCGGGTGCGCACCATGTCGGCGAAGCCGCCCTCGGCGGTCACGAAGGAAAACACCCGGTCGGTGGTTTCGACCAGGCGCCGGGCGAAGCCGATGCGTTCGCTCTCGTAGCTGTCGAGCAGGCTGTCCGGCGCGCGCCCGTGGACCACGGCGGCCAGCTTCCAGCCGAGGTTGACGGCGTCGCCGATGCCGGTGTTCATGCCCTGGCCGCCGGCCGGGCTGTGCACGTGGGCGGCGTCGCCGGCCAGCAGCACCCGGCCCTGGCGGTAGCTGCCGGCAACGCGGTGGTGTACGCGGTAGGTCGAGAACCAGTTCACCTTGCGGATCTCCAGGCCCAGGCTGGCGATGGCGCGCTGGCGCACATCGGCGAAGGCCAGTTCGTGCCCGGCCGCGGCGCCGGCCCCGGGACGGATCGCACCGATCAGGCGCGCCATGCCGGTGGCGCTGTAGGACAGCAGCAGCACGAAATCGGCGTGCTCGAAGGAAGCGTGGATCTCGCCGTCGGCCGCCGTCCCGGCCACTTCGACGTCGGCCACGTAGAAGGTCTGGGCATACGTGCCGCCTTCGTAGCCGGTGCCGAGCTGGTGGCGCACGATCGAATGGGCCCCGTCGCAGCCGGCCAGCCAGCCGGCCACGCACGCGCTTTCCACCTCGCCGGGTCCGCGCAGGCGCGCGCGCACGCCGTCCGGGCCGGCCTCGAAGCCGAGCAGCTCCGTGCTGCGCTCCACGCGCACGCCGGCCTCCTGCAAATGGCGCGCCAGCAGGCGCTCGTGGTGGTCCTGCGGGTAGATGAGCACGAAGGGGAAGGCGGTCAGCGCGCGGCCGGCATCGCCGAAGGCAAGGCGCGCGCGGTGCCGGCCGCGCGACCAGATGTTCAGCGCCGGATTGCGCATGCCGGCCGCCGCCACTTCGTCGGCCAGGCCGAGCGTGCGGTAGAGTTCCAGGGTGCGGGCCTGGACCGCCATCGCGCGCGAGCCTGGCCCGGGCGCCTCGTCGCGGTCGATGATGCGCACCGCCACGCCCTGCCGGGCCAGCCACAGCGCCAGCACCAGGCCGGTCGGGCCGGCGCCGGCAATCAACACCTCGCTTGCTTCCGTATCCATCTGCGCCTCCGGTTGGAAGACGGCGCGCCGGGCGGCGCACCCGCATGCTAGACCTGCGCAAGCGCGCCAGGTTCGGCGCGTACCGATCGGACCTGATGATTGCGCACGTTAGCGAAACAATATGTTACGCGCTTCCCGCTAGAATGGCAGCGCTGGCCAAGTCAACGAGGAAAAACAACGTGAAGATCGCCTGTATCGCCTGGGGTTCCCTGCTGTGGAAACCGGGACCGCTGAAACTTGCTTCGGCCTGGATGCCGGACGGGCCGCCGCTGCCGCTCGAGTTCGTACGCGACAGCGACGACAGCGAGGAGCTGGCGCTGGTCCTGCACGAGGCCGCGCCCCTGGTGCCGACCTACTGGGCGCGCCTGGACGCCGCCAGCCTCGACGAAGCGCGCGAGATGCTGCGCGAGCGCGAAAAGATCCGTCCGCAGTACCCGCAGTGGGTAGGGTCGATCCCGAACCCGCACGGCGCCGCCGACGAGCGCATCGGCGCGTGGATGCATGCGCGCGAACTCGACGCCGTGGTCTGGACCGCGCTGCCGGCCAAGTTCGCGCAGGTCAGCGAACGCGCGCCCAGCGCCCACGAGGCGATCGCCTTCCTGGCCGGGCTGCAGGGAGAGGCGCGGGCCAAGGCCGAGGATTACGTGCGCCGCGTGCCATCCGAGATCCGTACCCTGTACCGCGGCCTGTTCGAGGAACACCTGGGCTGGACGCCGCTTGCCTGATCTTCAGGCCAGTGCGCATCTGCCGCGCATGCGCCATCATCCTTTGGTATGAGGCTGTATCTCTTTGTATAGCTAGACTCGCCGCCCCTGCGTCTAGAGAATGAAGCCATGAATCGCACTGCAGTATCGCTGGCCGTGCGTCCGGTTTCCAAGTACGAGGAGCAGTCCATGAGCAACTTCCCTTCCTTCTCCGCCCCGGCCCGGGCCGGCGCCATGCCCGGCATGGCCGCCATGGCCGTCGGCCAGCTGGTGGCGTCGATCGCGCATGAAGTCGACCAGCCGCTCGCCGCCATTTCCCTGCACGCCCAGGCTGCGCTGCGCTGCATCGAGCGCACGCAGTCCCCGGCCGGCGCCGAAGCCGCGCTGCGCGCCGTGCTGGAAGCCTCGGCCCATGCCAGCGACATCCTGCGCAGCATGCGCACGCTGGCCGGCCAGGCCCAGGCGGCGCGCTCGCACTGCGACTTGGGCACGGTGCTGGACGAGGTGCTGTCCATCTATGCACAGGCGCTGGAAAAACTGGGCGTGGTGCCCGCGATCGCGATCGGACGCCAGGCCAGGAGCGTCTGGGCCAGCCCGGTCCAGCTGCGCCAGCTGCTGCGCAACCTGGTCGGCAACGCCATCGACGCCCTGTCCGAGGTGCCGTGCTCGCGGCGCGCGCTGCGCATTGCCGCCCGGCTCGACGGCGCCGGCATGCTGGTGCTGACGGTGCGCGACAGCGGCGCCGGCATGGACGCCAGCCAGGCGCGCCAGGCCTTCGAACCGATGTTTACGACGAAACCGCAGGGCATGGGCCTGGGCCTGGCGATCTGCGGCGCCATCGTCGACGCCCACGGCGGCCGCATCTGGGCCGAATCCCTGCCCGGCCGGGGCTGCACCGCAGCCGTAGCCCTGCCGCACCACGGCGCCAGGTCCGCCGCCACGATCCACCTGAACGCCAAGGAGACCGAAATTGGATGATCTACGCCCGATAAGCCTGGTGGTGGCCGACGACCACCCCCTGATCCTGGCCGGCCTGGCCGCCATGATCCGCGAGGACGCCTCGCTGGAACTGCTGGGCCAGGCCGCCGACGGCCCCGGCGCCGTCGAGCTGTACCTGCGCCTGCGCCCCGACGTGCTGCTGATCGACCTGAACATGCCGGGCGGCGGCGGGGTCGAGGCGATCGGGCGGATCCGCGCGATCGTGCCGGATGCGAAGATCGTCATCCTCACCACCTGGGAGGGCGACGAGGACGTGCATCGCGGCCTGCTGGCCGGGGCCAGCGCCTACCTGCTCAAGCAGTCCGGCCTGGAGCAGGTGGTGCATTGCGTGCGCCAGGTCGCCGCCAACCGCCGCTTCCTGGCGCCCGGCCTGGCCGAGAAGCTGGCGGCGCGGGTGCCGGCCAACCGCCTGTCGCCGCGCGAACTCGAGATCCTGGCGCGCCTGTCCGCCGGCATGAGCAACAAGCTGATCGCGCGCGCCGAGAACATCGGCGTCGGCACCGTGAAATACCACGTGAATAACATCCTGTCCAAGCTGAACGTCTCCAGCCGCACCGAAGCGGCCTGCGTGGCGGCGCGGCGCGGATTGATCCATCCATATTGATCGATGGCCCGGGCCTGGCCCGGATCCTGGCAGCTCAAGCCGGGTGGGCACGGGACGCTCCCGCGCGATGGATCCTCAGCCGTCCACCAGGTAGCGCGACAGTTCCGCCTGCGGCAATCCCGGCACCGGGGCCGCCGGCGCGATCGCGGCGGCGCCCTGGGCCATGCCCTTGAACAGGCGCCGCACCACGCGGCTGAGCGAGGCGTGGCAACGCCCCTTGCGCAGCAGGTCGTGGCAGCCGCGCAGGCGGTAGCCGTCGAAGAACACGACTTCGTAATCGACCTTGACGTCGCGGCAGACCGGCGCCGCGCGCTCCGCCCAGTCGGCCAGCACGCGGTTGGCCATGCGGAATTCACTGACCACGACGGTGGCGCTGGATGGACGCGTCAGCCGGATGCGCACCACATCGATCGGTTCGGAGGCGCAGCTGGCAGCGAGGGCTTGAATGGACATGGCAGGCTCCCGTGAACGATTGAGCGATTGAGCGATGCCGGCACGCCACAACGCACCGGCTACAGTCACGATACTAGCCGGAGCGCGCTGCCCGCGCCTATCCCATACGACAGGGACGCCAGGCGCCATTCGGCCAGGCGGTTTCAGCGGCGGCAAGGCGCTTGCTGTATGATTTTCAGCGTTTGACGAAAGGAACATAATCCGCATGAGCAGCCCAGCCCCGATCCGCGTGATGATCGCCGACGACCACCCCATGATGCGCGAGGGGATCGCCGCCTCCCTGACCGCCCACGGCGGCGTCGATATCGTGGCCCAGGCCTGCGACGGCGACGAGGCGATCCGCATCTTTACCCGGGTGCGCCCGGACGTCGCGCTGATCGACCTGCAGATGCCCGGCAAGGATGGGCTGGAAGCGATCCGCGCGATCCGCAGCCTGCATCCGGACGCGCGCCTGGTGGTGCTGACCACCTATGACGGCGACGCCCGCATCGCCGCCGCGCTCAAGGCAGGCGCCTCGGCCTACCTGCTCAAGAACGTGCCCGGGCGCGACCTGGCCGCGGCCGTGCGCGAAGTCCACAACGGCTCGCACGTCCTGCCGCAGGCGCTGCGCCGCGAAGTGGCGATCCACTACGCCGGCGACGCGCTCTCGCCGCGCGAACTGGAGGTGCTGCGCCTGGCCGCCTCGGGCCATTCGAACCGCGCCATCGGGGTACGGCTGCATATCGGCGAGACCACGGTCAAGACCCACATGAGCACCATGCTCGTGAAGCTCGGCGCCAACGACCGCGCCCACGCGGTGACGCTGGCGGTGCAGCGCGGCTTCATCGACCTATGACGGCCATGCTCCGGCTGCCGGCCCTGCGCCGCCTGGGCTGCGTGGCGGCGCTGCTGCTGGCCTTGCCGGCGGACGCCGCGCAGGTCCAGGCGCCGGCCGCGGCGAAATACCTGCATACCCGCTGGAGCGCGGCCGACGGCCTCCCGGAAGGTATCCGCGCCATGGCCCAGACCAGCGACGGCTGGCTATGGCTCGGCACCCCGGACGGCCTGTTCCGCTTCGACGGCCTGCGCTTCGAGCGCTATCCGCTGCCGGCCCGCGCCAATCTCGGCAGCGACCGCATCCACGACCTGCATGCCGCCGCCGACGGCAGGCTGGTCATCTCCTACTTCGGCGAGGGCGTGGCGGTGCTGTACCCGGACGGTCGACTCGAGAACCTGGCGACGCCACCCGCGCCGACCGTCGCCACAGGCGCTTTCGCGGTCGACCCCGACGGCAGCCTGTGGGGCATCGGCGATGCGCTGATGCGCTACCGCGACGGGCGCTGGGTGGCGGTCGACCGGCGCCCCGAATGGCTGCGTTCCCAACGGCGCACCCTGATGCTCGATGGCGGCGGACAGCTGTGGGCGGTCAACGACTACCATGCATGGCGCCTGGACCGCGCCAGCGGCCGCCTGGTGAAGATGGCGGACCGCGGCGGCGATCTCCTGATGTCGCCGGACGGGCGGGTCTGGCTCGCCGACGCCGGCGGCACGCTGGCCCTGCTGGACGCCGACGGCGCCGCGCGCCCGGCCTGGCATAGCCATGCCGAGGCGCGCTCCAGCGGCCAGTTCGGGCCGGACGGCGCCCTGTGGCTGCTGAACTGCCCCCGGGCCGCCTGCGTACTGCCCGGCGCCGGGCAGCGCCGCGAGACGCGCTATGCGGCGTGGCGCGAAGCCGCACGCACGCCCGGCCCGGCGCTGCTCCCCGCCGGCTCCCAGGCCCACGCCGTACTGGTCGACCGCGAAGGCAATGTGTGGATCGCGGGCGAACAGGGGCTCGACCGTTTCCAGCCCGGGCGCTTCGCCGCATCCGGGCTGCCGGGTTCCGGCGTGCGCTACAGCCTCGCGGCCGACGGCGCGGGCCGCATGTGGAGCGCCGACTTCGACACCGGCATCTTGTGGCGGCTGTATCCCGACCGCCCTCCCGAAGCGCAGCGCGGCCGCCACGTGGCGCTGGTGGCCAGCAGCCCGGACGGCGCGCTGCTGGTTGGCGGCAAGCGCAGCATTGAGCGCCGCCATGGCGCGAGCGTCGAAGAAATTCCGCTGCCGCCCGGCCGCGACGGCAAGCCGGCCGACCTGCGCCTGATCGGCATCCTGGACGACGGCAAGGTACTCTGGATCGCCACCCAGGAAACCGGCCTGCTCGGCTGGCGCGACGGCAAATGGCTGCCGCGTGCGGCCTTCGACCTGCCGCCCAAGATCTACCAGTCGGCGCGCGGCGGCCCGGGCGAACTCTGGCTCGCCACCGGGGACGGCCTGCTGGTGCACTACCGCGAGGGTGCGCAGTCGCACAGCGACATCCGCGCCATCGGCACGGTATCCGCGATCTTCCCGGGCGCCGGGCCGGCGCTGTCGGGCAGCGGCGGCTTCGGGATCATGAAGGACGGCCGCCTGCAACTGCTGCGCGGCGCCGAACCGGAAGCCTTGCGCAACGTCAGCGGCATGGTCGTGACGCCCGACGGCGACCGCTGGTTCAACGGCAGCGCCGGCGTGGTGCACGTGCGCGCGGCCGACTGGCGCCGCAGCGTCGACGACCCGGCGCAGCCGCTGCGCTACGAACTGTTCGACAGGCTGGACGGCTATCCCGGCCAGGCCGCGATCGATTCCCGCTGGGCCAGCGCCGCCAGCGCCGACGGCCGCAACCTGTGGCTGGCCGGGACCGGCGGCGTGGTGCGGCTCGACACCGCGGCGCTGCGGCGCAACCCGGTCGCGCCGACGGCGCGCATACTGCGCCTGGCCAGCGGCGCGGCCGTCTATCCCGGCGGCCAGGCACTGGAACTGCCTGCGGGCACCGACCACTTCCGCATCGAATTCACGGCGCCGGCGCTGCGCAAGCCAGAGCGCGTGCGCTTCGAATACCGTCTCGACGGCGTCGACACGGCCTGGCAGGACGGCGGCGCGCGGCGCGCCACCTCGTACACCAGCATCGGCCCGGGAAGCTATCTGTTCCGCGTGCGCGCCTTCAACGAGGACGGCATGGCCGGCCCCCAGGAAGCGCTGCTGCCGCTGCGGGTGGCGCCGACGCTTTTGCAGAGCTCCTGGTTCCGCGCCTTGTGCGTGGCGGCGCTGGTCCTGCTCGGCGCAGCGCTGTACCGCTGGCGCGTGCGCTGGCTGGGTGCGCGCCTGGCCGAACGCCTGCACGTGCGGACCGCCGAGCGCGAACGCATCGCGCGCACCCTGCACGATACCTTCCTGCAGACCGTGCAGGGCCTGGTGCTGCGCCTGGACGCGGTGGCAGCCGGCCTGCCGCAGGACGCGCGCGCCAGGCGCCAGCTGGAAACCGTGCTGTTGGAAGCCGGCAGCGCCATCGGCGAAGGCCGCGACCAGCTGCAGGAACTGCGCGCCGGCGACACCCAGTCGCTGCAGGACTTGCTTGCGGAGCACATCGCGCGCCTGCGCGCCGCGCATGGCGTCGCCATCGCGCTGCAGGTGACGGGCGAGACGCGCACCCTGCGCGTGGCCATGCCCGCCGGCGAGCTGGCGGACGTGGCGACGGACGTTGCCAACATCGCGCGCGAAGCGCTGCGCAACGCCTGCCTGCACGCCGATGCGCGCCAGATCCGGGTGCTGCTGGAATACGGACGGCGCGCGCTGGTGCTGGAAGTG
>Ga0308163_10004368_pt1 | contig 11283 bp, 10 predicted proteins | sample PhyTR1_FD_201037 | JGI IMG/M metagenome (GOLD analysis project Ga0308163, IMG submission 201037) | Phyllosphere microbial communities from UC Gill Tract Community Farm, Albany, California, United States - DLSLT.R1 | ecosystem: Host-associated > Plants > Phyllosphere > Unclassified | place: USA... | reverse complement strand
AGATGACGAAGCCTACGATATCTGGGCTAACGAAGTGGGCGTGCCGAAAGAGCGCATCATCCGCATCGGCGACAACAAGGGCGCGCGCTACGCGTCGGATAACTTCTGGCAGATGGCCGACACCGGCCCATGCGGCCCATGCACCGAGATTTTCTACGACCACGGCGCCGACATCTGGGGCGGTCCTCCGGGCTCGCCGGATGAAGACGGCGACCGCTTCATCGAAATCTGGAACCTGGTGTTCATGCAGTTCAACCGGGACGAGCAGGGCGTGCTGCACAAGCTGCCAAAGCAGTCGGTGGATACCGGCATGGGCATGGAACGCCTGGCCGCCGTGCTGCAACACGTGCACTCGAACTACGAGATCGATCTGTTCCAGAACCTGATCAAGGCTGCTGCGCGCGAAACTGGCGCCACCGACCTGGAAAACAAATCGCTGCGCGTGATCGCCGACCACATCCGTTCGGCCGCGTTCATGATCGTCGACGGCGTGATCCCTGGCAGCGAAGGCCGTGCCTACGTGCTGCGCCGTATCATCCGCCGCGCGCTGCGCCATGGTCACAAGCTGGGCCAGACCAAGCCATTCTTCTACAAGCTGGTGGCCGACCTGGCGATCGAGATGGGCGCTGCCTATCCGGAGCTGGAAGAAGCCAAGGATAACGTCGCCAAGATGTTGAAGGCGGAAGAAGAACGCTTCGGCGAGACGCTGGAAACCGGCATGAAAGTGCTGGAAGCGCAGCTGGCCAAGGATGCTACCGGCATCGACGGCGCAACTGCCTTCACGCTGTACGAAACCTACGGCTTCCCGCCAGACCTGACCGCCGATATCTGCCGCGAACGCGATATCAAGTTCGACCAGGAAGGCTATGACGCTGCGCTGAAGGAAAGCCAGGAGCTGTCGCGCAAGGGCGGCAAGTCGGTCAAGGACGCCAAGGTCGAGTACTCGGGCGCGAAGAACAAATTCGTCGGCTACGACAACCTGAGCCACGCAACCGCCAAGGTCATCGCGCTGTACGCGGCTGGTACGCCGGTGCAGGAACTGGCGGCGGGCCAGTCCGGCATCGTGGTGCTGGACACCACGCCGTTCTATGCGGAATCGGGCGGCCAGGTCGGCGACCAGGGAGTGATCGCCACCGCCGCTGCACGCTTTGACGTCAGCGACACGCTGAAAGTACAGGCCGATGTGTTCGGTCACCACGGCGTGCTGGCCACCGGTTCGCTGAAGGTCGGCGATGCAGTCAGCGCCGATGTCGACCAGGCCAAGCGCGCGCGCACCATCCGCAATCACTCGGCGACGCACCTGATGCACAAAGCCCTGCGCGAAGTGCTGGGTTCGCACGTGGCGCAGAAAGGCTCGCTGGTTGATCCGGACAAAACCCGTTTCGACTTCAGCCACAATGCGCCACTGACCGCCGAGCAGATCGCCGAAGTGGAAGCCAAGGTCAACAAGGAAATCCTGGAAAACCACGCCACCAAGGCGCAGCACATGTCGTTTGACGACGCTGTGAAGCACGGCGCGATGGCCCTGTTCGGCGAGAAGTACGGCGACGAAGTACGCGTGCTGGACATCGGCACCTCGAAAGAGCTGTGCGGGGGCGTTCACGTGCAGCGCACCGGCGATATCGGCCTGTTCAAGATCGTCTCGGAAGGCGGCGTTGCTGCCGGCATCCGTCGCGTGGAAGCGGTCACCGGCGAAGGCGCGCTGGCGCTGGTGCAGGGCATGGCCCGCAAGCTGAACGAAGCGGCTGCCGCGCTGAAATCGAATCCGGAAGAGCTGACTGTCAAGATTGGCGCGGTGCAGGATCAGGTGAAATCGCTGGAGAAGGAACTGGCGGCGCTGAAGTCCAGGCTGGCAGCAGGGCAGGGCGACGAGCTGGCTTCGCAGGCAGTCGACATCAAGGGCATCAAGGTGCTGGCGGCCACGCTGGACGGCGCCGATGTGACCGCGCTGCGCGAAACCATGGACAAGCTGAAGGACAAGCTGAAGACTGCCGCCATCGTGCTGGCGTCGGTTAACGACGGCAAAGTGAGCCTGATCGCCGGCGTCACCGCAGACAGCACCGGCAAGGTCAAGGCAGGCGAGCTGGTCAACTTCGTCGCACAACAAGTGGGCGGCAAAGGCGGCGGACGCCCTGATATGGCGCAAGCCGGCGGCACCGATCCATCCGGTTTGCCTGGCGCCCTGGCGGGTGTTTCCGAGTGGATAAACTCGCGCATGTAAAACACAAAAAACCGCTGTAAAGGCGTGTAGATGCGGCCTGCGTATGAATTTCAATCATACGCAGGCCGTTGTCGTCTACGGTGTAGTGTTGTATACTTTCCAGTTCCCGTTGCGAACTTGCAACGTACAACGAACTATTTTGGTGCAGCGCGTCATCCCCTGCAAAAAGGAGTAGTATGACGACACCTCCCCACAAACGAGCGGGTTTCTTGATGACCGAAACGATACTAGAAAACGATACCATCGAATTCCACAAGGAATTGGATGCGCGCGGCCTGAACTGCCCGCTGCCTATCCTGAAGGCCAAGAAAGCGCTGGCGGAATTGCAAACCGGCGAAGTGCTGCGCATCATGGCGACCGATCCGGGTTCCGTGCGCGACTTCCAGGCGTTCAGCAAACAAACTGGTAATACCCTGTTGTCACACGTCCAGACTGGCCGTGAGTTTGTCTTTTTGATGCAGCGCAAATAACAGCCGCTGCATTTTTCCCATCAGAAATTCGTCCTGAAGATTTATTTTTTAGACGATTTCTACTAGCAAAAAATAGCACGATCGTGCTTTGATTTCTTGTGCGGGGCAGATTTCTCATATAATCTAGCCCACATTATTTGTCCCGAATTCTATTTTTCCAAAGGCACAGCTATGAAAGTCCTGGTACCTGTCAAACGCGTGGTGGACTACAACGTCAAAGTGCGTGTGAAGTCCGATAACACCGGCGTCGATATCGCTAACGTCAAAATGTCGATGAACCCGTTCGACGAGATCGCGGTGGAAGAAGCCACCCGCCTGAAAGAAGCTGGCAAGGTCACGGAAGTGGTGGCCATTTCCGCTGGCGTGACCCAGTGCCAGGAAACCCTGCGCACTGCAATGGCGATCGGCGCCGACCGCGGCATCCTGGTGGAAACCGCAGTAGAGCTGGAGCCGCTGGCAGTCGCCAAGCTGCTGAAGGCCATCGCCGACAAGGAGCAGCCACAGCTGATCATCCTGGGCAAGCAGGCCATCGACGACGATTCCAACCAGACCGGCCAGATGCTGGCTGCGCTGCTGGGCTGGCCGCAAGCCACCTTCGCCTCGAAAGTCACGCTGGAAGACGGCAAAGTCACCGTCACCCGCGAAGTGGACGGCGGCCTGGAAACGCTGTCGCTGACGCTGCCAGCCATCGTCACCACCGACCTGCGCCTGAACGAGCCGCGCTACGTGACGCTGCCGAACATCATGAAAGCGAAAAAGAAAACGCTGGACGTGACCAAGCCGGAAGACCTGGGCGTCGATGTGACCCCGCGCCTGAAGACCGTGAAAGTGACCGAGCCAGCCAAGCGTTCGGCCGGCATCATCGTCCCGGACGTCGCCACCCTGGTCGCCAAGCTGCGCACCGAAGCTAAAGTCATCTAAAGGAAACCGAAAATGGTCGCATTAGTTATCGCAGAACACGACAACGCCAGCCTGAAGGCGAGCACCCTGCACACCGTGACCGCAGCGGCGCAAGCCGGCGGCGACGTGCACGTCCTGGTGGCTGGTTCCAACGCAGGCGCTGCCGCCACTGCAGCCGCCGCTATCGCCGGTGTATCGAAAGTCATCCACGCCGACGCAGCGCATTTCGCTGACGGCCTGGCGGAAAACGTTGCCGAGCAAGTGCTGGCAATCGCTGCTGCCTACAGCCACATCCTGGCGCCAGCCACGGCCTACGGCAAGAACATCCTGCCGCGCGTGGCCGCCAAGCTGGACGTTGCGCAGATTTCGGAAATCACCAAGGTCGATGCGCCGGACACCTTCGAGCGTCCAATCTACGCTGGTAACGCGATTGCCACCGTGCAGTCGTCGGACAAGATCAAGGTCATCACCGTGCGTTCCACCGGCTTCGATGCTGCTGCTGCCACTGGTGGTTCGGCTACGGTAGAAAGCGCGAGCGCGGTTGCTGATTCGGGCAAATCGTCGTTCGTCAGCCGCGAAGTGGCCAAGTCGGACCGTCCAGAGCTGACCGCTGCCAAGATCATCGTTTCCGGTGGCCGCGGCATGGGTTCGGGCGAAGCCTTCAAGATCCTGGAACCGCTGGCAGACAAGCTGAACGCGGCCATGGGCGCCTCGCGCGCTGCAGTCGACGCCGGCTTCGTGCCGAACGACTGGCAGGTTGGCCAGACCGGCAAGATCGTCGCGCCAACGCTGTACATCGCGGTCGGTATCTCCGGCGCGATCCAGCATCTGGCCGGCATGAAGGACTCGAAAACCATCGTCGCCATCAACAAGGATCCGGAAGCGCCGATCTTCTCGGTAGCAGACTACGGCATCGTCGGCGACCTGTTCGACGTCGTGCCACAACTGGTAGCCGAACTGGGCTAACAACGCATAAGCACCCCTGAGGCCACGCTGATCCGGAACGCCGGATTGCCGTGGCCTTTTTCTTGGAGAGACGAGATGCCATACCAACCACCGATCAAAGACATGCTGTTCGTGATGAACGAACTGGCCAACCTGCAAGCAGTCAGCGAACTGCCAGGCTGCGAAGACGCCACCCCTGAAACCGCCGAAGCGGTGCTGGAAGAAAGCGCGAAATTCGTCGCCGCCGAAATCGCCCCGCTGAACCACGCCGCCGACAAGGAGCCGAGCTACTGGACCAAGGATGGCGTGGTCACCTCCAAAGGCTTCAAGGAAGCCTTCCGGCAGTTCGCCGAGGCGGGCTGGCAAGGCCTGCAGCATCCGACCGACTTCGGCGGCCAGGGCCTGCCGAAACTGGTCGGCACGCCATGCGTGGAAATGCTGCACGGCGCGAACATCTCGTTCGCGTTGTGCCCGCTGCTGTCGGACGGCGCCATTGAAGCGCTGCTGACCGCCGGCAGCGACGCGCAGAAAGCCATCTACCTGGAGAACCTGGTCACCGGCAAATGGACCGGCACCATGAACCTGACCGAGCCGCAAGCCGGCTCCGACCTGGCAGCGGTGCGCACCCGCGCCGAGCCGCAGGGCGATGGCACCTACAAAGTATTCGGCACCAAGATCTTCATCACGTATGGCGATCACGACATGACCGACAACATCGTCCACCTGGTGCTGGCGCGCACGCCGGATGCGCCGCCGGGCGTGAAAGGCATCTCGCTGTTCATCGTGCCGAAATTCCTGGTCAATGACGACGGCTCGCTGGGCGCGCGCAACGATGCATACTGCGTCTCGATCGAACACAAGCTGGGCATCAAGGCCAGCCCGACCGCCGTGCTGCAATTCGGCGACCACGGCGGCGCCATCGGCACGCTGGTGGGCGAAGAAAATCGCGGCCTGGAATACATGTTCATCATGATGAACGCGGCGCGCTTTGGCGTTGGCCTGCAGGGCATCGGTCTGTCCGAGCACGCCTACCAGCACGCGCTGGCGTACGCCAAGGACCGCGTGCAATCGCGCGACCTGAACGGCTCGCCATCGGGCGTGGCGATCATCCATCATCCGGACGTGCGCCGCCTGCTGATGAATATGCGTTCGCAAACCGAAGCGGCGCGCGCGCTGGCCTATGTCGGCGCCTCGCTGTACGACAAGGCGCACCACGGCGCGGACCTGCAAGAGCGCGCGCAGCATCAGGCGGTATATGAATACCTGGTGCCGATCATCAAGGGCTGGTCGACCGAACTCTCGCAGGACGTGGCGCGTGACGGCGTGCAAATTCACGGCGGCATGGGCTTCATCGAAGAAACTGGCGCGGCGCAGCACTATCGCGACGCCAAGATCCTGACGATCTACGAAGGCACGACCGCCATCCAGGCCAACGACCTGATCGGCCGCAAAACCGTGCGCGACGGCGGCAAGGTCGCCAAGGACCTGATCGCCCAGGTGCGCGCTACCGAAGCCGAACTGGCCAAGCTGGACGGCGCCGACTTCGCCGCCATCCGCAAGCAGCTGGCGCAGGGCGCGGCGGAACTGGAAGCGGTAGTGGACTACGTGGTAGGCAACATCAAGTCCGACATCAAAGGTGTCTTCGCGGGCAGCGTACCGTACCTGAAGCTGGCCGGCATCGTGCTTGGCGGCTGGCAAATGGCGCGTGCCGCCGTGATCTCGCAGCAAAAGCTCGCGGAAGGCAGCGGCGACGCCAGCTTCTACCAGGCCAAGATCTCGACCGCGCGCTTCTTCGCCGACCACTTCCTCACGCAAGCTGCCGGCATCCGCGCCTCGATCACCGACGGCAGCGCCGGCGTCCTCGCGCTGGACATCGCGCAGTTCTAAAACCCGGGGTCAGTGCCGACATTCGGACATTTCGCGAGCGAAATGTCCGAATGTCGGCACTGACCCCGAAGTTTTTTTAGGCCATGACGTCAATAATCGCTTGGTATACGCGTGAGGGTTCTTCGGCGATGCGGTTGAGGACGTAGGGGAAGTGTTCCTGGCCGAAGACGGCGTATTCACGCGTCGGGAAGCCGCGCGCTTGCAGTTCGTCGAGCTGTTCGGCGCCGAGGCCGATCAGCGATTCAAATTCAAACCAGCGCGGGTCGAGGCGTTCTTTCAATATTAATGCGCTGATGTCGGCCTGGATGCTGCGGTCGTGCGTTGCGATTGAGCATTTGTGGCCGCTCAGCAGTAGTTCGTGCGCGTAGCGGCGATAGGCGTCGGCCAGTTCGGCGCTGCCGCGGCGATAGGCTACGCCTTCGGGTTCCAGGAAGGCGCCCTTGACCAGACGTATCCTGCCTGGCAGCTTCATCAGCGCCGGCAGATCCTGCTGCGTGCGCAAACGCTTGGCCGGCACCGTGATGCCGACGTTGTGCAGCGCGTCTTCCTTGTGTAGCCGCGTGTAGATGGCATAGATGTCGTCGGCACGCTCGATGCCTTCCATCGAGATCATCACTTCGCGGTTGATTTCAGCAGCCGCCAGCGCAATCCGGCGGGCGTTGCCATAGCCGAGTTCCGCATCCACCAGCGAGCCAATGTGCGACAGGTCGAACGAGATCGAGCAGTTCAGGTTGCGCGCGCCGATGCCTTGCACCAGTTGCAGGAAGACGTCGGTTTCCGCCATGGCGAACGCTTCGTCGCGCACGCTTTCACCCATGTATTCCGCCGATGCCGCATGGCCGCGAGCAATGATCTGCGCCACCCGCGCGAATGCGTCCGCCACGCTCTGCCCGGCCACGTAGCGCTGCGAGACCTTGTGCATATACGGCCGCAGCAGCGTGTCGTTGCAGAACTTTTGCTTGGCCGTTTCATCCAGCGCCAAGGCACGCAGCGTGGTGGCGGCCTGGTCGGCCAGGGCTTGCCATTCGGCAGGGAAGGCGGGTGCGGTCATGCGATCCTTAGCGGCGGACGATGCTGCCGTTGGCGTTTCGCACGCGGTCGCCATTTTGCAGTTGCGGGTCGTGGTCGAAGTTGAAGCTGGCTGTGCGGCCGTCGTCGTACTTTACGTGGACGGTCCACTGCTTGCTCGACCGGGCTTTTTCTTCGACTTTCTTGCCGGCGTAGGCGCCACCGGCAGCGCCAGCGACAGTCGCTAGTTGACGGCCATGACCGCTGCCGACCTGGTTGCCGAGCAGGGCGCCCGCCACACCGCCAGCGATCAGGCCGACTGCGCCGCCTTCGCCAGCCTTTTCGCCAGCGATGACCGAGGTGACCTTGCCGCAGTCATGGCAGGCCGCTGGTTTGGCCGAGCCGCCGTTGTATTGCGTCTTCGTGTAGCTCAGCGATTTGTCGTATTCGGATTTGGCGTCACGCAGGCATTGCATGCGGCGGCTGGATTCGCTTTCTTCGCTGCACAGTTTTTTGTCCTCGGCGTAGCGGGTGGCGAGGCGCCTGGTTTCTGCGTTGTAGTGTTCTTTGGATGTTTGCGCCTGCGCCGTTGCTGCGAGGCTGGCCAGCAGTAGCGTGGCGATGAGGGTGCGATGAGTCATATTTGTCTCCTTTAACCGTAGGCGCCACCAGTGTACAGCAAGTCAAAAAGACGTGAGATGGTGGCAATCAGGCCGCCGGAACCGATCATCATGCTGGCCACCAGTATCAGCGCCACCGGCCAGCGCGTGTCGGATTGCTTGCCGGAGCGGGCGTTGAAGCGTGCGTCCCATTTTTCGTCCGCCATCAGGCCGAGTACCAGCGCTTCGAGGAAGCCGACCAGGCCGGAGACGATGACCGGCAGCAGCTTGTAGAAACCGTCCGCCTGTGGCGCCAGTTGCGCCACCAGCCACGTCGCCGGCAGGCAGGCCAGATGCGCCCACAGCCAGGGATCGCGCCAGCCGCGCAGATACAGCCGCTGCAGGCCGAGCCCGCCGAGCAGGAAGGCCAGCAGGGCGGCAATTGTCTTGTTTTTGTGACGGGGCTGATGCAAATCAGTCATGGTTGCTCGTAAATAGCGGGAAAGTCTGCAGTATCAGGCATAATACCGCCCCCGGCACGCCTTTTTTGCGGGCAAGCCTATTGCCCCGAACGCCGGAACAAGGGATAATCTTTGATTACCCCAACATGCCCAATTATTTCATTAACGCTTGCTGCTCCGTGGCAAAGCGCGCTATAATTTGCGGCTTTTTCCGTCCTAGCACAAATTTTTTGGAAATATTATGGTCGTTATTCGTTTAGCTCGTGGTGGTGCCAAGAAGCGCCCTTTCTTCAACATCGTTGCAACTGATTCGCGCAATCGTCGCGATGGCCGTTTCATCGAGCGCATTGGTTTCTACAACCCAATGGCTTCGGGTCAGGAAGTTTCCCTGCGTATCACCGAAGACCGTCTGGCTCACTGGCAAGCTGTTGGCGCACAACTGTCGCCTACCGTTGCTCGTCTGGTTGCTCAAAGCAAAAAAGCAGCCTAAGCAAGTCTGGTTACCGGTTTGACCGATAAGAATGCATCCGGGGTGAAAGTCCCCGACGATCTGGCACAGGTAGGCTTTGTCTTCGGTGCTTACGGCGTTGCTGGCTGGGTGAGGATACGTCCTTTCTCGGAAGATGCGGATGCACTCCTGAAGGTTAAAACCTGGTGGTTGGATAAGCCGGCGATGCACGATGTAGACGTTCTGCAGGTCAAACTGCATGGCGGCGATGTCGTGGCGCGTCTGGTGGGTGTGACTGACCGGGGCGTTGCTGAAGCACTGAAAGGTGCTGCAGTCTTCATTCCGCAAAGCCACTTCCCGGTCTTGTCCGACGATGAGTTTTACTGGACCGATCTGATTGGTCTGGCAGTAGAGAATCTGCAAGGTGAGCACCTCGGTACGGTGACTGACATGATGAGCAATGGTCCGCAGTCGATCTTGCGCATTACGCCAGCCGCACGCGCTGAAGCACAACCAGAAGACGTTGCGGCGCAAGAGCGCCTGATCCCGTTTGTGGACGCGTTCATCATCAAGGTGGACAAGGAAGCCAGCAAGATCACTGTCGACTGGGGCCTTGATTACTAAGTTAAGTGCAACATTGAGGGCGGTTCGCCATGCAATTTGATGTCGTAACCCTGTTCCCGGAAATGTTTGCCGCAATTACGCAGTCGGGTGTGACCCGGCGCGCGTTTGACCAGAATAAATGTGGCCTGTCGTTGTGGAATCCGCGTGATTTCACTACCGACAATCACCGTACCGTGGATGACCGCCCCTATGGTGGCGGCCCCGGCATGGTGATGTTGGCCAAGCCGCTGGAAGCGACGCTGACAGCCGCCAGGCAGCGCCAGACCGATGCCGGCCTGCCGACGCCGCGGGTGGTGTTCATGTCGCCCCAAGGCAAGCAGTTGACGCATGAACGCGTGATGCAGCTGAAGCAGGAGCCCGGCCTGGTGATCCTGTGCGGCCGCTACGAAGCAGTCGACCAGCGCTTGCTGGATCGGGTGGTCGATGAAGAAATCAGCCTCGGCGATTTCGTGCTGTCCGGCGGCGAGCTGCCGGCGATGGCCTTGATGGATGCGGTGATCCGCCAGATTCCCGGCGTATTGAACACCGATGCCTCGGCGATTGAAGACAGTTTCGTCAACGGCCTGCTGGATTCGCCGCACTACACGCGGCCTGAAACGTATGAAGGTGTGGGCGTGCCGCCGGTGCTGATGGGCGGCAACCACGCCGAGATTGAAAAATGGCGTCGCCAGCGCATGCTGGAGGCGACCGCGCGCAAGCGACCGGATTTGCTAGTCAAGGCACGTGAGGCAGGACTGCTCAGCAAGCGTGACGAGCAATTTTTGGCAGGCTTATAGCCTGTCTGTTATAACCCCATCCTCTACTGGGCAATGTTGCAACGCGCCAGCACGATGGTTTATGGAGTCTCAAAATGAACGTGATTCAACAACTCGAGCAAGAAGAAATCGCTCGCCTGGGCAAGAACATTCCTGATTTTGCACCTGGCGATACCGTAATCGTCAACGTTAACGTCGTCGAAGGCACCCGCAAGCGCGCCCAGGCATACGAAGGCGTCGTCATCTCCCGTCGCAACCGTGGCCTGAACTCGAACTTCATCGTTCGCAAGATCTCGTCCGGCGAAGGCGTTGAGCGTACCTTCCAGCTGTACTCCCCGCTGATCGCTTCGATCGAAGTGAAACGCCGCGGTGACGTACGTCGCGCCAAGCTGTACTACCTGCGTGATCGTTCCGGTAAATCGGCACGTATCAAGGAAAAACTGCCAAACCGTCGCCCAGTGGCGAAAGCAGCCGTTTAATACGGTTGTGTTTGGAAAGGGCGCCCCGCAGGCGCCCAGAAAAGGCGCCACTGGCGCCTTTTTGTTTATCAAGGAGTCCGCATGGCCCAGCCACCTTTCGATCCTCAGCAATTGCCGATAGAGGCGATTGCCGGCGAAGCCGCACTCGTGCCGGAGCGCCTGGCGCCCGCATGGCTGCGCAGCCGTTTTGCCGCACCGCCCGCCAACTGGCTGCCGGAGGGCGGCGAGCGCGCCTTGCCCGGCCGCGAAGGCCGCGCGCCGACCCCGGCCTCGGTGCTGATTCCGCTGGTGCTGCGGCCTCACGGCCTGACCATCCTGCTGACCCAGCGCAATGCCGACCTGACCGATCATCCGGGGCAGGTCAGTTTCCCCGGCGGCCGCGCTGAAACCTACGACCAGGACGCGGCCGATACCGCGCTGCGCGAATCGGAAGAAGAGATTGGCCTGCACCGTCGCCATGTGGAAATCATCGGCACCTTGCCGGAT
>Ga0308163_10004367_pt1 | contig 11287 bp, 11 predicted proteins | sample PhyTR1_FD_201037 | JGI IMG/M metagenome (GOLD analysis project Ga0308163, IMG submission 201037) | Phyllosphere microbial communities from UC Gill Tract Community Farm, Albany, California, United States - DLSLT.R1 | ecosystem: Host-associated > Plants > Phyllosphere > Unclassified | place: USA... | reverse complement strand
CGCCGATCAGCACAGTGTACGGCAAGCCGCCCATCGTGTTGCCCAATTCCTTCGACAGCTCGGTCCCGCCCATGCCCGCCACGTAGAGTGGATAGGCAATCTGGTGCTTGGCGGCGAATTCGCTCATATTGGTTGGCGAATCGATGCCGATCCCGATCACATTGAAATGCTTGCCCTTGTCTTCGCCCGCCAGGTGCGACAGCTCCGGCATTTCCTGCACGCATGGCCCGCACCAGGTGGCCCAGAAATTCACCAGCAGGGGCTTGCCTTTCCACTGGGCCAGCGGCTGCGGTTCGCCCGCCAGGTTGTTGAGCGACTGCGCATACAGGTTGGTGACGGCATTGGTCACGGCACCAGCGCCGGCAGTCGTACTGATCTGGGGGGAGGCCGGCGCTGGCGCCTTCTTGTAGAGCGCGACGACGGCGCCCATCACGCCGAACAGCGCGGCCACTGCCACATAGGTGGCCAGATGTTTCTTGTTCATTCGTTCTGTTCCAGTGTTGAGTCGGCAGCGATCAGCGCGCGCAGGCCGGCAGCGTCGAGACGTTGCGGGCGGCCATCCGCGCGCGGCTTGAGCGCGCCGCGCAGGTCTTGGTATTCAAACAATTGCGCATGCACAGTTTCCTTCATCCACGGGAAACTGACGGTCTCGACGGGCGCATGGCGCCCCCCTTTAAAATGCGGGGTTTCCGAGATCTCGATATTAACATTGCGATTCAGCAGATAGATCTGCACTTCTTTCGCGCTATCGGCGAACAGTTGCAGGTGGATATCGTCGTGCTCGCCGGCAGTGCCTTGCAGCACCGGCCCCGTGATGTACGGATTGAAGTCGGCCAGCGCCTCCATCACCTGCAGCGCCGTGGCGCGCAATTGCGCCAGGCGCTCGCTGTGGTCCGGGCCGCCGAACAGTGCCAGGTACTTGCGCACTTCGTCTTCGACCTGGATGTCGTCGGGCATCATATTGGGAACAGGCTGGTTCACGCCGAGCACCTGGCGGGCCGCCTTGCGGCGCGCGGTATCGATGTCGGCGCCATCCTGGGCAACCATGCGCGCAGCCACGAGGGCAATCTCTGCGCGCAATTGAGTGAGATCGTTGTTCAAGTTCGGCATCATGATCCAGATCATACTAGAACCTATCTCAGTAGGCCGAAGTCGCTGCTGGCGCGCCTGGCAATCGTGCGCGGCGTTGCTCGTCGTTGCATGGCACCGCCATGCGGCCTCCTCGCGCCTTGCTCACGCCTGCCATGCATCACCACCCGCTTCCTTCCGCCTACTGACATAGGTTCGGAACGGAAAACAGCTGCGGCTCGGGTAGAATCCCGGTTTCGTCCATTTACATCGCACCAGCGCACCTTCCCATGCACATTCATATTCTCGGCATTTGCGGCACCTTCATGGGTGGCCTGGCGGTCCTGGCCAAGGAAGCCGGTCACCGCGTGACCGGTTGCGACGCCAACGTCTATCCACCGATGAGCACGCAGTTGCAAGCCCAGGGGATCGAGCTGATCCAGGGCTACGGCCCGGAGCAGGTGTCGCTGAATCCCGATCTGTATGTGGTCGGTAATGTGATGACGCGCGGGAACCCGCTGATCGAGGAAATCCTGAACCGCGGCTTGCCGTATATGTCGGGTCCGCAGTGGATCGGCGAGCATATCCTGCGCGAAAAATGGGTGCTGGCCGTGGCCGGTACGCACGGCAAGACGACGACCACATCGATGCTGGCCTGGATCCTGGAAGATGCCGGCTATGCGCCGGGCTTCCTGATCGGCGGCGTGCCGATGAACTTCGGCGTCTCGGCGCGCCTGCATGGCGACAAGCCATCGGACTTCTTCGTCATCGAAGCCGATGAATACGACACGGCGTTCTTCGACAAGCGCAGCAAGTTCGTGCACTACCACGCCAAGACGGCCGTGCTGAACAACCTGGAATACGACCACGCCGACATCTTCCCGGACATCGGCGCCATCGAAACCCAGTTCCACCACCTGGTGCGCACCGTGCCGGGCGTGGGCCGCCTGGTGGTCAATGGCGACGAAGCATCGATCGGCCGCGTACTGAAGCGCGGTTGCTGGAGCGAGAAGGAAAGCTTTGGCGGCGCCGATGGCGTCGACTGGACGATGGTCGAGCATCCGGGCGGCGCCAGCTTCGACGTCATCTTCAAGGGCGCGCCGCAAGGCACCGTGCACTGGGACCTGACCGGCAAGCACAACCGCTCGAACGCGCTGGCCGCGATTGCCGCCGCGCGCCACGTCGGCGTGCCGGTCGCGCAGGCGATCGAATCGCTGGCCCGCTTCGAAAACGTCAAGCGCCGCATGGAAGTGCGCGGCGTGGTCAATAACATCACCGTCTACGACGACTTCGCGCACCACCCGACGGCGATTGCCACCACGGTCGGCGGCCTGCGCCAGAAGCTGGGCGCGCAGGGTTCCGGCCGTATTCTGGCCGTGCTCGAGCCGCGCTCGAACACGATGAAGCTGGGCGCAATGAAGGATGCGCTGCCGGGCAGCCTGAAGGATGCGGACCTGGTGTTCGGCTTTGGCAGCCAGCAAGCGCTGGGCTGGTCGCTGGCCGATGCCTTCAAGCCGATGGGCGCGATCGCGCACAGCTTCGACCAGATCGACTATATGGTGCAGGCCATCGTGCAGCAGGCGCAGCCGGGCGACCATATCCTGGTCATGAGCAATGGCGGCTTCGGCGGTGTGCACCAGAAGCTGCTGGACGCGCTGGCCCCATGACGTCGGCGCCGCAGTTGCCACCGTACCTTCTGTATTTGCACGGCTTTCGCTCGTCGCCCAAATCGATGAAGGCGCGCGTCATGCAGGCGGCGCTCGAGGAGCGCGGTCTGCTCGACCGCCTGATCTGCCCGCAATTGCCGGCGTCGCCAAAGGCCGCGTTCGCGCTGGCGCTGGACCTGGCCGCACAGCACGCACCGGGCAATCTCGCCATCGTCGGCTCGTCGCTCGGTGGTTTTTACGCATGCGCGCTGGCCGAGCGCCTGGGCGTGCCGGCCGTCGTCATCAACCCGTCGGTCGACCCGACCCGCAACCTCGAACACCACGTGGGCGTGACGACCAACTGGCATTCGGACGAGCCGTTCGAGTTTCGCGCCGAATACATCGATGAACTCAAGGCACTGCGCGTCGCGGCCATTACCCAGCCCGAGCGGTATTTTTTGCTGGCCGCTACGGGCGACGAAGTGCTCGACTACCGCGACATGGTGGCCCACTACGCCGGCGCGCGACAGCACGTGATCGACGGCAGCGACCATGCGGTGTCGGAGTTTCCGATATATGTCGACGAGGTGCTGGCATTCTGCGGCATGGATGCCGCCAAGGATCAGGCGCGGTGAGGAACCGTTCGCTGCGCCTGGCCGCCTGGCAGCCGCATGCGCGCGCCGTGCGTGCTTCTCCACCAATGCACGACTGGCTCGTCACGCCCGGCTCGCTGACCGCGCGCCTGGTCGCCAGCAGCGACGCGTTTCGCGTGCGCCGCCTGCACCAGCACAGTGCCGTGTGCCTGGCCGACGAAGCGGCGGCGATTGGCCTGGCGCGGCCGCAGCGGGTCTGGGAACGCGAAGTGCTGCTCGTCTGCGACGGCACGCCGGTGGTCTTTGCCCACACGGTCGTGCCGCCCGATGCCAACGCCAGCGACTGGCCGCTGTTTTCGGCGCTGGGCGAACGTTCGCTCGGCTCGACCCTGTTTTACGATCCGCTCGTGCGGCGCGGATCACTTGAATTTGCGCGTCTGGGCGCCGACCATCCGCTGGTGCGCCGTGCGCACGCGGCCATTGGCGGCGCGGGCGCCCAACAGCCGATTTACCATGCGCGGCGCTGCGTCTATCGCCGCCGTCAAGGCCTGCTCCTGGTCACCGAGGTATTCTTGCCGGCGGTGCTCAGCCTGGGAGCGGGCGCAACCACGAACAACACAGAATAATCATGAATGTATTTTTTGAGGAATCGGGCGACTTCAAGGTCGGCGCCATCCTGTCGCAAGCCGGCGAGGCATACCAGGTCGAACTGGCCAGCGGCAAGCGCACCAAGGTCAAGACGCGCGACGTGCTGCTGCAATTTGAAAAGCCCAGCCCGCAAGAGCTGATGGACGCGGCCAAGGCCGTGGCGGCGGACGTCGACCTCGAGTTCCTGTGGGAAGTCGCGGGCGAAGAAGAATTCGGCTTTGCCGAGCTGGGCGCCGAATACTTCGGCCACGCGCCGCTGCCGCACGAAGCGGCCGGCCTCGTGCTGACGCTGCACGGCTCGCCGGTCTACTTCTACAAGAAGGGCCGTGGCCGCTACAAGGCCGCGCCGGAAGCCTCGCTCAAGGCCGCGCTGGCCGGCATCGAAAAGAAAAAACAGCAAGCCATCATCCAGGCCGGCTATGTCGATGAATTGAAAGCCGGCAAGCTGCCTGAATCGATGCAGCCGCTCGTGCACCAGCTGCTGTTCAAGCCCGACAAGAACACGATCGAATACAAGGCGTTCGAGGCTGCGGCCAACGAACTGCAGACCAACCCAGCGCGCCTGATGCTGGACGTCGGCGGCCTGGCCTCGCCCAAAGACCTGCACATGGGGCGCTTCCTGTTCGAGAACTTCCCGCGTGGCGCCGGCTTTGCGCCGGTGGACGTACCGACAGCCCCTACGGACCTGCCGCGCGCCGACGTTGCCGCATTCTCGATCGACGACGTGACCACGACCGAGATCGACGATGCGTTCTCCGTCGTCAAGCTGGACGATGGCACCGTGCGCGTGGGTATCCACATCGCCGCGCCGGGCCTGGCCGTGCGTCCGGACGATGCGATCGACAAGATCGCCCGCGCGCGCATGTCGACCGTGTACATGCCGGGCGACAAGATCACGATGCTGCCGGACGAGGTGGTCAATGCGTTCACGTTGGCCGAGGGCAACGATTGCCCGGCGCTGTCGCTGTACGCGGTGCTCAATCCCGAAGACTGGAGCGTCATCTCCACGACGACGCGCGCCGAGCTGGTGCCGATCAAGAGCAATCTGCGCCACAACGATCTGGATGACCTGGTCAATGAAGAAACGCTGGCCAGCGGCGAGGGCGAGTATCCGCACAAGGAAGAACTGGGCCAGTTGTGGCAGTGGGCCTTGCAGCTCGAAGCCGGCCGCATGGCAAAGCGCGAAGCCTTTGGCCTCAAGCCCGAGCAGGCCAACCGCATGGACTTCAATTTCTATGTCGAGGACGACGTGGTCTCGATCGTGCGCCGCAAGCGTGGCGCGCCGCTGGACAAGATCGTCGCCGAGCTGATGATCTTCGCCAACAGCACCTGGGGCAAGCTGCTGCACGACTCGGGCGTGCCGGGCATCTACCGCTCGCAGGGGCCGGGCGCCGGCGGCTGGGCCGCCAAGATGCAGGTGCGCATGGTCACGCACGCCGCGCCGCACCAGGGCCTGGGCGTGGACCAGTACGCATGGAGCACGTCGCCGCTGCGCCGCTACACCGACCTGGTCAATCAGTGGCAGATCATCGCGGCGGCCGAAAACGGCGTCACCGCGCCGCTCGTTGCGCCGTTCAAGCACCGCGATGCGACGCTGTTTTCGATCGTGTCGAGCTTCGACGCGGCGTACGCGGCCTACAACGAGTTCCAGCAGAACATGGAGCGCTACTGGTGCCTGCGCTGGCTGGGGCAGGAGGGCGTCAAGATGGTCGACGCCGTCGTGCTCAAGGACGAACTCGTGCGCTTGACCGACGTGCCGCTGGTGGTACGTCTGCCGGGCATGTCGCAGGTAGCGCGCGGCGCGCAGGTCAAGCTCGATATCGTGCGTTGGGACGAGATCGAACTGAACCTCGAGGCGCGTTTGCTGGAAGTGGCAAGCGCCGCGCCGGATGCGGCCATCGTTGATGAAGAAGACACGGAAGTCGACACCGGCGAAGCGGCAGCGGCCGAAGCGGTGGAAGCGGAAGGCGCGGTTGCCGTGGTGGACACGGCTGACGTGACGGAGCCAGCGTCATCAGTGACGCCGTCCAGTACCTCGGCACCATAATGGACTTGGCAAAAGAAGCCGAAGGCATGGACGGCATCTGAAGCCGCAGGCTTTGGGGCCGTGGCAAGGAGGCTGAGTGCGGGATTTTGCAGGTCGGCCGCTGCTCAGGCTTCCAGCTTGCGCCCTCGTAGCCACCATGCCAACGGCGTAATGACACCCGCAACGACGGACGGGTAAAAGATCAGCGCAAACGCCTTGTCAAGGCTCATGGACTGATCGAAGAGGGAGATCGCCAGCCAGACGAGTACCGCAACTGAGAGGGTCGAGCCAATTGCGATCAGCAGGTATTTCAAGGTACTGAGGATGGCTTTCATGGTTTGAACGGTTCCACTGATGGGCAATGCGTTCCGCCCCGTATGGACTGGCGAAAACAATGCCACTTGCCGTGACCATGCATCATTCGCCATGTGGCTCTGCCTTGTGAGTTGGATAAGACCGACAATTATTCACCCTGTATGGCGCTGTAGGCTTGTCACGAGTCAGGGTCGCAGGTACCTGAGATCAAGCGGACATTGAAGGATTGGCGAGCCCATTCAACCCGCCGGCTACTATTGTCGAACACACCACGTTGAGTCGCACGCCAATTCCACTTCCCCCTATGGGTTCGCCTCGGGTTAGAATGAATCAATTCTCCGATTCAATTCTCACCCGCAGCGCGTGAAGTCTCTCCTACACAACCGTCCCCTGATCATTGCCCTGGCCGTATCGGTGGCAGCCCACGCGGCGCTGCTGGCGGTGCGCTTTGCTGCGCCTGAAACATTCCGCCAGACCCCGGCCGACCCGGGCCTCGAGGTTATCCTCGTCAACGCCAAGCACGATCGCGCGCCGGCCAAGGCCGACGCACTGGCCCAGGCGAACCTCGACGGTGGCGGCGCTGCCGAAGCGGGCCGCGCCAAGTCGCCGCTGCCCGACCTGCGCAAGGTCGAGGACGGTGACAGCATCAAGGCGCTGCAGCGCCGCATCGCCGCGCTCGAGCAGATCCAGCAGGACGTCGTCACGCGTGCCCGCACGTCGAGCTTTACCGCCCCGCCCGTGACCGAACGGGAAAAGCCGGACCCGTCGCGCACGGGCGAAGACAATCTCGACACGTCGCGCGCCATCTCGCGCAGCGCCGCCGAAATCTTCGAGCGCATCGAAGAAGAAAACCGCCGTCCGAAGCGCACGAAGATCACGCCGAGCACGCGCGAGGCCGGGTACGCGCTCTACTACAAGGCGATGCAGAAGCGGATCGAGGAAGTCGGCACGCTGAACTTCCCGCAGCAGGCCGGCAAGAAGCTGTATGGCGAGCTGGTGGTGTACATCCCTGTCTATCAGGATGGCACGCTGTACCTGAAGGATGGCGGCCCGAAGGTCGAGCGCAGCTCGGGCAATCCCGCGCTCGACAAGGCAGCGCTCGACATCGTGCGCCGCTCGGCGCCATACGGCGCGTTCCCGGCCAATATGCGCACCAAGGGCAAGGACGATTTGTGGGAAGTGTTCACGCGCTTCCAGTTCACCCGCGAAGACAGTCTGCGCGCAACCCTGGGGAATGCATCGCCATGACCGACCGTTACTGCGTCATCGGCAACCCGATTGCCCACAGCAAGTCGCCCCGGATCCACGCGCAATATGCCGCAGAGCTGGGCGAGGATCTCCAGTATGAACAATGCCTGGCGCCCGTCGACGGCTTTGCCGCAACGGTGAAGCGCCTGATCGATGACGGCTACAAGGGCGCCAACGTCACCGTGCCATTCAAGCTCGAAGCAGCGCGCCTGGCCACACGGTTGACCGCGCGCGCACAGGCGGCCGGCGCCGTCAACACGCTGGTGTTCGGTGGCGGCGAGATCGTCGGCGACAACACCGACGGCGTGGGCCTGGTGGCCGACATCGTGCGCAATGCGGGCGTGTCGCTGGACGGCAAGCGCGTGCTGCTGCTGGGCGCCGGTGGCGCAGCCCGTGGCGCGCTGCTGCCGTTGCTCGATGCCGGCCCGCGCCAGATCGTGATTGCCAACCGCACGCTGGCCACCGCCGAGGCGTTGGTGGCAGAGTTTGCCGACCATGCGGCGCGCCTGGCGGTCAGCGGCTTCACCGATGTCGACGGCCCCTTCGACGTGATCATCAATGCGACGTCGGCCAGCCTGGACGCCGCCGTGCCGCCGGTGCCGGCAACGGTATTCGGCCCGGACACGCTGGCGTTGGATATGATGTACGGAAACAAGCCTACCGTGTTCATGGAGTTTGCCGCGGGTCATGGCGCCACCGCGCGCGACGGCCTGGGCATGCTGGTGGAGCAGGCCGCCGAAGCGTTCGCGCTGTGGCGGGGCAAGCGGCCAGGCACGGCGCACGTGCTGGCATCGATGCGTCAATCACAATAACAGGGGTAACCCGTGGCTACATCGCGCAGTAAGGTACCAGCGAAGGGATCATCGAAAGCGCCAGCCAAGCGGCGCTGGATCAAGTGGATTTTTCTGGGGCCGCTGCTGCTCGTGCTGCTGGTCCAGCTGTATTTCTTCCTGATGGTGTGCTGGTATTCCCAGGTCGATCCCGGCTCGACCAGCTTCATGCGCGCGCAATTGTCGGTACTGCGCGAAACCAACCCCGACGCCACGCTCAAGCATGAATGGGTGCCGTACGAGCGGATTTCGTACAATCTGAAACGCGCGGTGGTGGCGTCCGAAGATGCCAATTTCAACGAGCACTACGGCGTGGACCTGAAGGCTATCGAGCGGGCTTACGAGCGCAACGAACGCCGGGGCAAGCTGGCCGGCGGCGGCTCCACCATCACCCAGCAACTGGCCAAGAACCTGTTTTTGTCCGGCTCGCGCAGCTATCTGCGCAAGGGCCAGGAAACGATCATCGCATTGATGCTCGAGACCGTGATGAGCAAGCAGCGCATCCTGGAAATCTACCTGAATGTGGCCGAGTTCGGTCGTGGCGTGTTCGGCGCCGAAGCAGCGGCGCGCTACTACTTCAAGACATCCGCCGCCAAACTGAGCACGGCGCAGGCCGCGCGCCTGGCCGTGATGCTGCCCAACCCGCGCTTCTACGACAAGAACCGCTCGACCCGCTACCTGGAGCGCCGCACCAGCACGATCCAGCGCCGTATCCCGTCCGCTGACGTGCCACGTGCCGACGAGCGGCCGTAAACGCGCGTTTATGGCGCCGGAGTTGGCTCCACGGCGGGCAAACGGTTACACTTGCGCTACTTTTGTCGACCGGCCAAGAATAGCGAGACCTAGCGCATGATCAATGTATTCGTCCTACAGAACGGCCGCCTGAACCAGGTCACGATCGAATCCCGCGAGGAACTCGAGAGCGTGGCGCCGGTCTGGGTCGACCTGACCGACCCGAGCGAGGAAGAGCGCGTCTGGGTCAAGGCCAAGTACAACGTGATCCTGCCGGGCGAAGACGAAGTCCAGGACATCGAAGCATCGGCGCGCTATTACGAAGCCGAAAATGGCGACCTGCACCTGCGCACCGACTTTTTGCTGGAAGAAGAAGACGGCCCGTCGCGCGTGATCACGGTGGCGTTCATCTTGTCGGGCAAGATCCTGTTCTCGGTGCACAACGACGACTTGCCGGTGTTCCGCCTGGTGCGCATGCGCGCCCGTTCGCGGCCCGGCTCGATCGAAGACTATATGGACGTGCTGCTCGACCTGTACGCGACCGACGCCGAGTATTCGGCCGACTCGCTCGAGGGCATCTACGAAAGCCTCGAAGAAGTCTCGACCCGCGTGCTGCAGAAAGAATTTACCGACCAGGACGCGGCCGCGGCGCTGAACGCGATCGCGCACGAGGAAGACTTGAACGGCCGCATCCGCCGCAACATGATGGACACGCGCCGCGCGGTCAGCTTCCTGATGCGCGGGCGCCTGCTGAACTCGGACCAGTTCGAGGAAGCGCGCCAGATCCTGCGCGACATCGAGTCGCTCGACGGCCACACCTCGTTCCTGTTCGACAAGGTGAACTTCCTGATGGACGCCACGGTCGGCTTCATCAACATCAACCAGAACAAGATCATCAAGATCTTCTCGGTGGCCTCGGTCGCGTTCCTGCCGCCGACCCTGATCGCCAGTGTCTACGGCATGAACTTCGCCGTGATGCCCGAGCTGCAATGGCGCTTCGGCTACCCGCTGGCCATTCTGTTGATGATTGGCTGCGGTGTGGCACCGCTATGGTATTTCAGAAGGCGTGGCTGGCTGAAGTAAGCGTCCCGGACGATGCGTGTAAGCGCGCCGGGTGCGCTCAGGACTTGCAAGCTGAGTTAGCTTGACCATTCTCCATACTGCGTCTTTCTAGCCGGTCGACACTGTTCGATCAACTTGACTTCTCGGAAGATAAGACATGGCTATCGACGCATACCTGTTCATTGATGGCGTGAAAGGGGAGTCGGCTGATTCCGATCACACCGGATGGATTGAACTCACTTCAGCTACATGGGGTGTGAAACAGCCCAGAAGCGCTACCGCATCTACAGCCGGCGGTCACACAGCAGAACGTTGCGAGCACAAGACATTGGCAGTGACGAAGTTGGCCGACCTGTGTTCTCCGATACTCCTGCAGCTTTGCTCATGTGGCAAAACGATTCCAAAAGCTACGTTGGAATTCATGCGGGCAGATGGCAACGGTGCTCCCATCAAATACTACGTCATCGAACTCCACAACGCTCTCATCGCATACATGGATCAAACCGCACTTGAAGGTAGCGGTATCCATGATTCGATCGGTATCCGGTTCTCGAAAGTGAAATGGAAATATACCCAACAAAAGATTGCCGGCGGCAGCAGTGGCAATACTTCGGGTGGTTGGGATCTGGCAGCTAACCGAATAGCCTGAGGAGCTGCTCATGTCTGGTTTCCAGCCCAGAGACTCCCGCGGCCATTTCATGTTGCCCCAAGCACCAGAAGAATCGGGATACTACGTGTACGGCACCCCCGACAAGGGCAGGGCACAGTATGCGGATGCTCGCATGCTCTCCTTGCTTTTCGCTGTCGAAAGAGAATGGTCAGCTGTCGATAATCGCAAGTTTGGTATTGGTAACATGAGCAAGGCTGAAGGTGTCAAATACGATCACGCAACCCACATGAAAGGCGTTGAGGTCGATCTTCGACCGCTACGCAAAGATGGCCATACAATCCCGGTGTCGTATACATGGCCAGATTATGATCGTGCAGGCACACAACGGCTGATCGAGATATTTCGCCGATGCTTTCCTGGCCAACTGACAATTTTCTTCAACGATCTACGCATCCCTGGTGTCCTGGCGCTTCGCGGTCATGACAACCATTTTCATGTCGAATTCAAGT
>Ga0308163_10004366_pt1 | contig 11290 bp, 9 predicted proteins | sample PhyTR1_FD_201037 | JGI IMG/M metagenome (GOLD analysis project Ga0308163, IMG submission 201037) | Phyllosphere microbial communities from UC Gill Tract Community Farm, Albany, California, United States - DLSLT.R1 | ecosystem: Host-associated > Plants > Phyllosphere > Unclassified | place: USA... | reverse complement strand
CCAGGTTTATTCTCTTCCCTTATACCAGAAATTTCAGCTGCAGGAGGGACCGACAAAATCACTTCCGCTACCGTATACGACTGGTCAACAGCCGGATTTTTCGGCCGTTTAAATTATGATTTTAAAAACCGCTATTTGGTGGAAGTCAACCTCCGATATGATGGTTCTTCACGGTTTTTAAACGACCAGCGCTGGTCCTGGTTTCCTTCTTTCTCCTTAGGATGGAATGCTGCAGAAGAAGATTTTATTAAAAACAACAGCACGATTTTTTCTGTGATCAAACCCCGCATCTCTTGGGGACAACTGGGCAATCAGAACACAAACTTATATTACCCCTTTTATTTGACACAGCCTATCACCGTAAATGGAGGAAATTGGTTAATAAATGGCGTTAAACCCACGGTGTCCTATGTACCAGGCACGATCAGTGAGTCACTGACCTGGGAGAAAGTAAAAAATGTCAATGCCGGACTGGATATTGCAGCATTTAAAAATAGACTCGATGTCAATTTTGATTACTACATCCGTACCACAGACGGTATGGTAGGACCCGCTGCAGAAATCGGCGCAGTATATGGAACAGGATTACCGAACACCAATAATTCGATATTGGATAATAAAGGTTGGGAGCTTCAAGTCAATTGGAGAGATAAAATAAATACATTAGGCTATAGTATCGGCGTAAACTTATCCGACAACAAAGTCAGCGTAAAAAAATATCCAAATGAATCCAGATCCCTATCCACCTATTATGATGGTCAAGTGTTAGGTGAAATCTGGGGATATGAAACGCAGGGCATAGCACATAGTCATGAAGAGATGACCAGTTGGTTAACCCATAATAAACCAACCTGGGGTGCCAATTGGGGTGAAGGAGATATCATGTATAAAGATCTAAATGGGGACAACGAAGTGAATTCAGGAGCCAATACGCTTGACAATCCTGGCGATCGACGTATTATCGGCAACAGTACCCCTCGCTATAACTTTGGTATTCATATCGGTCTAAATTGGAAAGGATTTGATTTTTTCACCTTTATCCAAGGAGTTGCTAAAAGAGATGTTTGGCTTAGCGATCCCAATTTTTGGGGAGTAGGAAGCGGACAATGGCAATCCACAGGTTTAGAAGGCCATCTGGATTATTACAGACCCGAAAACACGACCTCTGTTTTTGGAGCAAATACACAAGCCTATTACCCGAAAATATACCTGGGCAACAGCATGAACCAGCAGGTACAGACCCAATATCTTCAAAGTGGCGCATACGCTAGGCTTAAAAATGTACAATTAGGCTATACCTTGCCCGCGGCAGTATTGAGTAAAGTCAAAATTCAGCGTATGCGCATTTATGTCAGTGGCGAAAACTTGCTTACATGGAGCAAAATCTCTAAAATATACGACCCTGAAGCGACCAATGGCCCTTATGGAAATGGAAAGACTTATCCATTGTCTTCGACGATTTCTTTTGGTACATCTCTTACATTTTAAATCGATACGATCATGAAAAAAATTATATATTTGAGCATAGTCCTTATCGGAACTCTTTCTTCATGTAACAAATTTTTAGACAGAGAACCTTTAGGTGATATATCTACCAAAATTTACCTCACTGCAGAGCAAGATCTTGCTTCTTATGCAGCAGGACAATATAGTGCACTTACCTCCCACGCACCAAGCTCTTACAGCTTGGGGACATTTGCATTGGATAACGGTACCGACAATCAGGCAGCATCCACTCCAGAACCACTTTTTGTTCCCGGTCAGACGCGTGTTGGTGACACAGGAGGAGATTGGAACTTTTCAGGAATCAGATCGGTCAATTATTTTATCAATACCGTCACCCCTCGGATAGAAAACGGACAAATTACAGGAAACTTAACCCATATCAAACATTATTTGGGTGAGATGTACTTCTTTAGAGCCTATCTATATTTTAACAAACTCGTTGCATTAGGTGATTTCCCCATTATTACAGAAGAAGTTCCTGAAGATTATAACAAAATTAGAGAACTCAGCAGACGTAGGCCAAGGAATGAGGTCGCACGTTTTATTTTAGCTGATCTGGATAAAGCTTTTGAATTAATGCTCGATCGAGCACCTGCATCAAATCGATTAAATCGTTTCTGTGCAGCACTCTTTAAAAGTAGAGTAGCACTATTTGAAGGAACGTGGGAAAAATACCACAAAAACACCAGTCGTGTTCCGGGAGGCCCGGGATGGCCAGGCGCTAACCAAGATTACCTAAAAGGGTTTTCGATTAATATCGAAGAGGAAATTAAATTCTTTTTGGACAATGCAAAAGCATCTGCAAAAATTGTCGCAGATCAATATACATTGGCTGCAGATTATCCCGCCATGTTTAATAGCAATTCACTAGAAGGAAATGCAGAAGTACTTCTCTCTCGTGTCTACAGCACAAGTGCTGATATTAATGTCTTTCATTATGTAGTTGGCTATATTCAACGAAATGGAGGAGGAAATGCTGGGTTTACAAAAAGCATGGTCCAATCCTTTTTAATGAAAAATGGGATTCCTATTTATGCTTCCAATTCAGGGTATGCTGGAGATGCCTCTTACGAAGCTGTATTTAAGGATCGAGACCCTCGACTAGGGTACAATATTTTAAAAACCGGTGATTTGTTAGCCAATGATCCATCATTTAACGAATGGAGTATCGATGGAAAAGGATATTATTACAGACCTCCAATTGTTATCGGTCAAAATGAAAATAGAAACCCTACTGGTTATTCGCTAAAAAAAGGACTTACCCCCGATGCCGCGCAAGCCCCTACCAAAACCAGTACCATAGCCAGTGTCGTCTTCAGAGCAACAGAAGCGTACTTAAATTATGTCGAAGCTAATTATGAACTGGACGGTTCATTAGATGCCAATAGTACCAAGTATTGGCAAGCAGTTCGCAAAAGGAGTAACGTGGATGTTGACTATAATAAAACAATTGCCAATACCGATCTCTCAAAAGAGGAAGATTGGGCTAAATATTCGGCAGCTACCCTCATCTCTCCTACGCTTTACAATATTCGTCGCGAAAGACGAGTTGAGTTTACAGCAGAAGCGATGCGCTGGAATGATCTCAAAAGATGGCGGGCATTAGATGGAGTCAAACAATTTATGGTTGCAGGATTCAATCTTTGGGATGAAAATTATAAATTATATACCGAACCTAGCCACGGTATCGGCAAGGTTAATTTAATAGAATTTGGGAACAATGGTGCCAATGTATCCTCCAAAAATGATGGTAAATATTTACTTCCCTATCGGGTAAATAGTGGCAACATCGCTTTTAATGGTTACACGTGGAATCAAAATAAATATTTGAATCCCATTTCAACAACACATTTTAGATTAACCACAGAAACTCCAGGATCAAGTGATTATCAGAGTTCTTCTATTTATCAAAATCCGGGCTGGAGCACACAGGCCAATTCATTGGCCGAAGGAGACTAATACCTACCTCATATACACAGGGCCTTCCCCTTGACCGGGGAAGGCCTTTTTTATGACAAATTATTAAAAAACACGCTGTAACTTTTTACAGTTACAGCATGTCCTGGTTTACTCAAAGCCTCATCATCTATTCGTTTTTACGAATTTACTTTTTTGTTCTTCGAATAAGCTGTTAAGAAATTCAATCAATAAAATTTTGTTTTCTTCTCTACCAAAATAAAATTTCCACCCAAAACCGGGGACGACATCAGTCGGCTGAGTTCATGAGTACAATTAAAAAGTAAACGTCAACGAATAGTCTGTATTGGGGTCAACGTATTTCCCGAGATGTCGGTTTGACTTTGCCATAATTATTAAGTATTGGTTATAAGGAACATATAAAGATGAAAATATTAAAAATACTCATTTATTTAGCATTTAAATGAGAGCTAATAGATGATCAAACTAAAAATTGATAGCAAACAGGGATCACTTCTTGATATTCAGGAGGACCATCTTTTAAAGTTTGGATCATTTCATCAAAACAAGTAATCACATCTTGATAACAAGTGATCACATCTTGGAAAGAAGTAGTTAGATGTTTGTCCCACGTGCTGCATATCTTAAACCATCCACCAAGTCTTTTAAACATGTGCCCCTATCTTTAGAACATGTGATCACTTCTGCAAAACAAGGTACCACTTCGAGACCATTTACGACAACAACTTTTGAACAAGGGACTACTTCTTCCTAACAAGTAGTCCCTTGTTAGGAAAAACCAACGACTTGTTGACCGGCAGTGATCCCATCTTGGCAAGAAGGGCTTTGATCTTGCCAACATGTGGTCACATCTTGTGCGGCAATAGATTCAGTCAGCCTACAGCATTCACTTGTTTCAAAGAAGTACCTCTAAATTTCAAAGAAGCAGCCACCTCTTTCAAAGAAGTGACGCCTTCTTTGAAAGAGGTGGCTACAGATTCACAAGAAGTGATCACAGATTGTGTGGACTTTGATCGTCCTCTACTGTTGCTTTCTTGCTATTCGAGCAAACTTTCCAAAAATATAGGGTCCCTTTCCTCTGGATCTGTTAAATAGAAAAATGACATCAGACTTTAAGTAATACGGGCGGCTTCCGATTGTGATGACCGGAAAAAGTAAGATTTTGTTGACCGATCGATAAAAAGTGGAAGATGTAATGCCCAGGGTCTGCATGACCCATTTTGTATCGACATGTTCGGGTACCTCATTGATCATGACACCGGGGATGTTTAGATATCTGACTGTGATATCAGTCAGCTGCTTCAACAGCGCATGTATATCGTCGGAGTGCTTTTGTAAAGGAAAACGTTGAATAATTTCATTCAGCAAAACTTCAATAGGATAATGTTTAAGGTCTTCCTGCAGCTGCTCTTGTACATACTGAGCCATAATCTCCTGCATCTGTTCGATAAGCTTGATTTTGGACATAGCGACTGGGCATCATACAAGAACATAAACGATTAAGGCACTCCCTGGTGGGCGCACCGTGAAGATTGAACACTCCTATTTCAGTACGATTCAATCCGAAGACTTCACGAGCCTGGTATCCACTCGAAGAACTGTCCTAGAATTGAGTTTCATCACAATTTATTGGACATTTCCCACAAACTGAATTCCTTATAGATCCTTCGGTCACCGACCAGCACCTCCTTTGCCAAATACCGCATCTTAATTTTCTTGGTGAAAATATCAACGATATAATCCGTGTTGACCACAAAGGAGCGGTGACATCGAATAAAGCGTTCACGAGGTAAGCGCTCTACGACGTAGGACATGGGCTTTCCGACGACCAGTTTGTCATCTGCAAACCACAACTTACAATCCATACCATCCGCTTCCAAACATATAATTTCATCTATCCGTACCATTTTTTGGTGGTATTGATGACCGACCTTGACCAGGAAAATCTGCTCATCGCGTATCAGCATGGGATGCCTGATTTTCCAATGTTGCTTGGCTTTATCAATAGCCTCTATAAAACGTGAATATTCAACCGGTTTGGACATATAATCCGTCACATTATAATGATAGCTTTCGGCAGCATATTTATTGGTGCCCGAGCAGATGATTACCTGCATCCCTAGGCTGGATTTTCGGCTTGGCCGTTGCAGTTCTTTGATCTGCGCAATTAATTCTATACCCGAAAGATTGGCCATCATCATATCCACGATCAATAGATCGATGGTACCGGTCTTCACCTTTGTCAATCCCTTTTGTGGATCAACGGTTTCAAAAGCTTTTACCAGCCCATCGGTCTTGGCAATATAGGCACTTAAAAAATCAATAGCGGTTTGATCATCGTCGATTATTCCTACTCTAATTTTCTTCAGCATAATTTATCAAATTTATTTCGTGTAGTCAATCGTGATCGTCAGTAGATAACGATCTTCCTGTACCTGATTTACCACCTCAGCGGCACCGGCATAAAAATGCTTGACCATATCGCGCCATCTGTTCATACCCGTTCCACCCGTCATGCTGTCCCAATTTTGGGCTGGAGCGATTTTATTATACACTCGGATATCCATCCTGCTTCTGCTCAACTGGACCTCCAACAACGCCGAGCCATCATACAGAGCATATTTCTGGCAGTTTTGCAGAAGGGATACCAGCATAAATCGGGGTACCAGATGGCCTGCCAAGCGATCCGGGTACTGCAGCCTCACCTGCTTTCCGGGGTAGATCTGGTTAAGCCTTTCTACCGCTTCCATTTCCTGTTCCAGTGTCACAACATGATTCCTTTCATCCGACAAGCCGTCGAGTACATAGTGCAGCAATCGATCCACATGTTGCTTTTTCGTTTGAGAAACCGTGTTATTCCACGCATATAGCTGTTGCAGCAAATTGCGCAACAGGTGCGCAACCTCGTCACGGACCAGTGCACGCAGCTCCCCTTTAGAGGCATCGCGACGGTATATTGTCTTACGGATCTGCAGCTTTTTCACCAGGCACAACCGCTTTTCCATCCATATCCAAACATGCTGGAAGGACTCCAGCCAAACCAGGATAAAAGCGTACACACTATATTTAAAAAAGAAAACGGCCACACCCAGCGCCACCTGCACAAGAGAAATAGGGAGGTCAGGATTATAGATCGAACTCGTCCATGGTCTCGACAGTAAAAACAATAGCGCCACGATCAGCAGCACATACAGTATGTATAAGCCAAGTAGAGCACACAGAATCTGTACAACAGACCGAAAATATCCGTACTTGTCGACCATAAAGTACCTGACCGCTAGAAATATAACGCTATATCCGATGGCAATAAACAAAAATTGTAGAAAAGGGAGATCAACAAAGCTATCCCAGTTGACCTGATAGAATACAGCGCTATAACCCGTTATCAGAACGAGTACAGTATACCAGGGAAAGCGATAGACGATACGTTTTTCGAGCATAACAAAAAGTTTAAAATAGGTTTACAGACAACACGAAATTATCTTAACAAATCATTAATATACTTATTTTTTAGATCAATACAAATTTATACTGATCCGATGTCGATATTTTTCATCATCTATCGAAAACTTACGCCATCAGGATCGTTAAAAGTTTTATCATTCTTTTGAATTAAAACTATTAATCAGCCAGCCCTATCAGGAATACCTTTAGGTGGGTTGATCTGGATCAGGATACATGCTATTTTTTCATGATTTTTCATTAATAATTAGTAATACCATCGATTATCTGGCGCCGATAATCGTTTATTTAGGATCCTTGCATTTACCCTAAATTCAACATACGATCGCAGTTGATGAAAATAATTTCCCAAAACACATCACATCTCGATATACAAGCTTTAAAAAGCCTTAAAATATTTAACCTCCTAAAAAGCCTAGGTTCGCATTATAAAAACACCTATTCAGAAATATTTTTATTTATTCCGCGTGCAATTATTATTATACACTAATTTTTCTTTTAATAATCGAGTGACAAGTGACGAAATGAACAAGTGACGAAAAAATGTGGAAAACGTATTCCACAAAAGAACAAACACTCCATTTTTCCACATGGAGCTTATGAATACACATCAATTGTTCATAACTGGACAAAAAACAGAATTTTAAATTTATGCCAATATACACCTGGATGAGTTGCAGTATAGTTATCCACATAAATAAACAAGTTATCCACAAAATATTAACATTTCCCTATAGCCGTAACCTCCAACTCACAAATCCACAACATTTATTCACAATCGGTGGATAACTAACCATCTAACGCTCTAACCCACTAACAACGAAATCAATGAAAAACCCTAACATCTTACATCAGCAGGCTGTAGGGCAGCTGCTCACGTATTGGAGTTAATATGCCAAAATAAAAAGATGACATTTCAATTGGCTTTTAGACCATAGCACCTATCACCAAGTTTCGACTCGAATAGTTTTATATAAAGAAGAAAGCCGAGAAAAAATATTTAAATCGTGTGTGCGGGATTGATTAGCACATTCATGAAGATGAAGCGGCTAAAAAAGATAAAATCATTTCCTCACTCTCCCCGGCATGGTTCTGACGACAACGGAGCATGGCTTAAACCTTAACTTGGTTACGTTTCCGAAAGAAAAGAGGGTTGACCAAGCAGAACAGAATAAAGGTAAGAAAGAGCTTGTAGAAACCATAATATCAACATGATGAATTGCTTTCAAGCCGTATCATGACCATATAAAAAAAATTCTAGGGAGTTGGTGATCGTCCAGTAATTGGCTTATGACCCAACCCAGCTCATGGAGATGAAAGTGAGTGATAAGGGTTGAAATGGTACCAATGAAAGTAAAAAGCAGATGAAGCTATAGCAAAAAAGCCCGCACTTCTTTGACCCGAACGAGAAATTTCATAACAAGTGAAGTAGAAAGAGCTGAAAAAACTAGGCGTAAAAAATCCCAGAGAGTACGCAAAGCTGAACGAAGAATAACCCTTATGCACAAAAAAATAAGGGATCAAAATCAAAGGAGTTTACATGCAGTAAACCAGCAAACGCTACATAGGCATTCTGACCACGATAATGGCCATAATGAAATAATAACAAAAAAGACGGCAATAAATCATTATTTTTGATATCAACGTTACTTAAAATGACTTGTACAATGAACCTACAGATTCTTTTCAATTTGCGCATTGGATTATGGAAAAAAATCAACTGTACCTAAAGATCTATTTTACTGAACGGGAGTGGGCAGCGATTCCATGTGCATCTGCGTTGTTTCGATCTGAACGTATAAACATATTCGAGGTTTAGACGTAGAGATAAAAACTAAATCGAAATACAGGTATCAATGGCACGATTTTTTGTCATAATCATATTTCACATATAATCAGCTTAAAAATTAAAAACTATGAGTAAGAAAAAAGACAATTCGAAATGGTTGAACGTCGCCATTTCTTGGGGAGCAAGTATCGTGATCATCGGCGTACTTTTTAAGATACTGCATATTGGAGGATCTTATGCCAACTATATGATCGGAATCGGATTGGGAGTTGAAGCTATCTTATTTTTTCTAATGGGTTTCAATCCACCTGCACCAGAACCAGACTGGAGCCGCGTCTATCCCGAATTGGATGAAAATTATACGGGAGAACTTCCAGTACGTGGAACCCCAGTTGTCCATAGCCCTACCGGTCCATCAGCAACTGTCGCTTTGGATAAAATGTTTGCAGATGCAAATATTGACGAGACCAGTATCGGCAATTTAGGAAGAGGATTACGTGATTTCAGTGAGAAGATGTCGGCGATCAATAAAATTTCTGATGTATCCCTAGCAACGGAAGATTTTACTCAAAAACTGAAATTAGCAACATCCAAATTTGATAGCATGAGTCTCGCTTTTGAGCAGGCATCGGCCAATTTGGTACAGATGTCCCATTCTTCTGCAGATACGACCAGTTACCACGAGCAAGTGAGTAAGTTGACAACAAACCTGCAACAGTTAAATGGGATGTACGAGCGCGAACTTCAAGATTCTGCTTCGCACTTAAAATCGATGAACCAATTTTACGAGAATTTAAATTATACCATGCAAAACTTCAATGAATCGTTAGATGATTCCAAGGCATTCAAAGAAGAAGTGGGCAAGTTGGCCAAAAACCTAAACGCTTTAAATGCCATCTATGGCAATATGTTAAGTGCTATGAACCAGCCACGAGTTTAATCATCCATGTATCATATAAATCACTAAAAATGGCATTAGGAAGAGAAACTCCAAGACAGAGAATGATCAGCATTCTTTATCTGGTACTACTTGCATTACTTGCATTGAATGTACCCGATACCATCTTGGATGCATTTAAGAACATCAACAATAGTCTCGAAACATCACGCTCCAATGTCAACACAGCTGTACAGCAATTGTTTTCGGCATTTGAAAGTACCAAATTGAAAGAGGAGCCTGCCCGTGCAAAACCCATCTATGATAAAGCTAAAAAAGCACAATCCATTATCGGTGAGCTGAATACCTATATCAATGCATTAAAAGAAGACTTCACCAAACAAGGTGGCGGCATTGATCCAGAAAAAGGAGATCTTGTCAAAAGAGAAAACGAAGATATATCGCCCAATCTCATGATCAATGAGAAAAAAGGAACCGTGCTTAAGGATAAAATTAATGAGACCCGGGCAAAACTCTTGGCCTTATTAAGTCCTGAAGAACAAAAAAGTGTTTCTTTTTCATTAGAGGCAAAAGATCCTGAAAAATCTGTCAATGGCAAGAAAACTTGGGAAGAGATTAATTTCGGAAGCGGCACACCCCTGACTGCAGCCATGACGATCTTAACCAAAATCCAGACGGACGCTCAAAATGCGGAATCGGATGTGGTGAAATTAATCTTGGGAAAAATGGATCAGGCGGTTGTTAACTTAGACAAATTTGCAGCTGTTGCAGTAGCACCTACCTCCTACTTGGTACAAGGACAACCTTATCAAGCTGAAGTATTTCTGACCGCTTCAGATTCCAAATCCCAACCGGCCATCAGTGTCAATGGATCGCCATTACAGATTGTCGATGGAAAGGGAGTTTACCATGTATCGACAAGCAAAGAAGGCATCTTTTCTTGGACAGGCGTGATACAGGTGAAACAGACGGATGGTTCGATGAAAGAGTACCGCACGGCGACACAGACCTATCAGGTCGCACGTCCATCCGCAGTGGTATCTCCCGACAAGATGAATGTCTTGTATATCGGCGTGGACAATCCATTATCGGTTTCAGCAGCTGGTACGCCGACAGATAAAGTAAAAGTGAGTATGACCGGTGGAAGCCTATCTGGATCGGGCGGTAAATACATTGCGCGGGTATCATCGCCAGGTACCGCACGGATCTCGATCGCCGCAGAAGTAGCACCTGGTAAGATGCAGACTTTGAGCACGACAGAATTCCGTGTCAAACGTATCCCCGATCCCATTGCAAAATTTGCAGGCAAAACCGGTGGTTCCATGGCTACCGTAGCCCTAAAAGCACAGAATGCCATCTTTGCAAAATTGGATAATTTTGATTTTGACGCTAACTTTAAAGTGACTAAATTTACGATGATTATCGCAAAGCCTCGTGCTGATGCGATTGTATTGTCTACTTCAGGCAATCAATTGAGCTCCAGCATGGCATCTGCCTTAAACGGTATCACACCGGGCACCCGTGTTATCTTTGATAATATCGTCGCTGTAGGTCCCGATGGTACATCAAGACCATTAAATGCGGTAGCATTGACTGCAAACTAATCTTAATTTAATCTTCTATAGAAAAGGCCTGATCAATTGATTAGGCCTTTTTTAAACGCTGAAGCTCATAGTTTCCTTCCATCAATTCCCAGC
>Ga0308163_10004361_pt1 | contig 11291 bp, 7 predicted proteins | sample PhyTR1_FD_201037 | JGI IMG/M metagenome (GOLD analysis project Ga0308163, IMG submission 201037) | Phyllosphere microbial communities from UC Gill Tract Community Farm, Albany, California, United States - DLSLT.R1 | ecosystem: Host-associated > Plants > Phyllosphere > Unclassified | place: USA... | reverse complement strand
ATGAAGCCGTAGCCCTTGGCGTCGTTGAACCACTTCACATTGCCGGTTTCACGTGTTGCCATCTGTTCATACTCCTTTTTTATTATTGAACAGGCTTTTCGCAGGAAAGCCTTTGCGGAACGTCAGACTGTGCCCGACGTCCATAAAGGGCCCCGGCGACAGATTGCCGAGTATATGACAGGCACGAAAACTCTCAACAGGAGTTTACTTCGCCGCTTTTTTGCCGATTTTCGGCGAATACGGCAAACTGTCGATCGCCCGAGCACTTGCTCGGTTTTATTCACTCACGCAGAAGCCGTATGACCCGTTCCCCGTTTCGCCGTCTAGTGTTTGGCACCTTGCGCCGACTGTTGTACCTCTGGGTTCGCTCGGAGACGATCAACCAGTCGTCGCTCACCCTCAACCTCGACCGCAGTCGTCCGGTGTTCTACGTCCTGCAAAATCCTTCGCTCACCGATCTGGCGGTGGTCGATACCGAGTGCACCAAGGCCGGCCTGCCGCGTCCGGTGCTGCCGGTGTCGGTCGGTCCACTGATCGAACCGGCAGCGTTCTTTTACCTGACGCCGGACCCGGACTGGCTCGGCCGTCAGGACAAGCGCGGCGCGCCACCGACCCTGACCCGCCTGGTCAGCGCCCTGACGCAGAACGCTGCCGAAGACGCGCAGATCATTCCGGTCAGCGTGTTCTGGGGCCAGTCGCCGGACAGCGAAAACAGTCCGTGGAAGCTGCTGTTCGCCGACAGTTGGGCGGTCACCGGTCGCCTGCGTCGACTGCTGAGCATCATCGTCCTCGGGCGCAAGACCCGCGTGCAGTTCTCGGCGCCGATCCATCTGCGTGAACTGATCGAGCACAACAAGGGCCACGAACGCACTGTGCGCATGGCCCAGCGCGTCCTGCGCGTGCACTTCCGCAACCTGAAGGCGGCGGTGATCGGCCCGGACATTTCCCACCGACGCAATCTGGTCAAGGGCTTGCTCAACCAGCCATTGGTCAAGCAGGCGATCCTCGATGAAGCCGAACGCGAAAACATCTCCCCGGAAAAAGCCAAGGCCCAGGCCCTGCGCTACGGCAACGAGATAGCCTCGGACTACACCTACACCGCGATCCGCTTCCTCGAAGTGGTGCTGAGCTGGTTCTGGAACAAAATCTACGACGGCATCAAGGTCAATCACATCGAAGGCGTGCAGAAGGTCGCCCAGGGTCACGAAGTGATCTATGTGCCGTGCCACCGCAGCCACATCGACTACCTGCTGCTCTCGTACTTGCTGTTCCGTAACGGCCTGACTCCGCCGCACATTGCCGCCGGGATCAACCTCAACATGCCAGTGATCGGCAGCCTGTTGCGCCGTGGCGGCGCGTTCTTCATGCGTCGCACGTTCAAGGGCAATCCGCTGTACACCTCGGTGTTCAACGAATACCTGCACACCCTGTTCACCAAAGGCTTCCCGGTCGAATACTTCGTCGAGGGCGGCCGCTCGCGCACCGGGCGCATGCTGCAACCGAAAACCGGCATGCTCGCGATCACCCTGCGCAGCTTCCTGCGTTCATCGCGGATGCCGATCGTGTTTGTGCCGGTATACATCGGCTACGAGCGCGTGCTGGAAGGTCGCACCTACCTCGGCGAACTGCGCGGCGCGAGCAAGAAGAAAGAATCGATCTTCGACATTTTCAAAGTCATCGGCGCGCTCAAGCAGCGTTTCGGGCAGGTGGCGGTGAACTTCGGCGAGCCGATCAAACTCGCGGAATTCCTCGACAGCGAACAGCCAGGCTGGCGCCAGCAGGAGCTCGGCCCACAGTACAAACCGGCGTGGCTCAACGAAACCACCAACCGCCTCGGCGAAAAAGTCGCGCAGCATCTCAATGAGGCCGCGGCGATCAACCCGGTCAATCTGGTGGCGCTGGCGCTGCTCTCGACCACGCGTCTGGCGCTGGACGATCGTGCCATGGCACGGGTGCTGGATCTGTACCTGGCGTTGCTGCGCAAAGTGCCGTACTCGCCGCACACCACCTTGCCGGAAGGCGACGGCCGTGCGCTGATCGAGCACGTGAAGGACATGGACCTGCTGGCCGAACAGAACGATGCGCTGGGCAAGATTCTGTACCTGGACGAGCAGAACGCCGTCCTGATGACTTACTACCGCAACAACGTGCTGCACATCTTCGCGTTGCCGGCGCTGCTGGCGAGTTTCTTCCAGAGTACCTCGCGCATGAGCCGCGAACAGATCCTGCGGTACACCCGCGCGCTGTATCCGTACTTGCAGTCAGAACTATTCATTCGCTGGACGCTGGACGAACTGGACGGCGTGGTCGATCAGTGGCTGGAAGCGTTCGTCGAGCAAGGCCTGCTGCGTTTCGAGAAAGACGTCTATCTGCGCCCGGCGCCAAGTTCGCGGCATTTCGTGCTGTTGACGCTGCTGTCGAAGAGCATCGCCCAGACCTTGCAGCGTTTTTACATGACCGTGTCCCTGCTGCTCAACGCCGGTCAGAACACCATCAGCGCCGAAGAACTGGAAGACCTGTGCACAGTCATGGCTCAGCGCCTGTCGATCCTCCATGGCCTCAACGCCCCGGAGTTTTTCGACAAGAGCCTGTTCCGTCACTTCATCCAGACGATGCTCGACCTCGACGTGCTACGCCGCGACGATGCCGGCAAACTGAGTTATCACGAACTGCTTGGCGAACTCGCCGAGGGTGCGGCCAAGCGCGTGTTGCCGGCGGAAATTCGTTTGTCGATCCGCCAGGTCGCGTTGCATCGCAGTGAAGACGCTGCCGATCAGGTCATCACTCAACCCGAGACCTGATGCAAACCTGGTGGGAGCGAGCTTGCTCGCGAAGGCGTCGTGTCAGTCGGCATCACTGTCGTCTGACACACCGCTATCGCGAGCAGGCTCACTCCTGCAATTGAATGGAGAACACTATGAAAAAACTGACTCTGCTTGCCGCCGCTACCCTGCTCAGCGCTTGCCAATCAACCAACCCCGCTGGCAAGGTCGGCCTCGACGGTGAAGTGTTCTACCTGCAACGCATCGCCCTGCCACCGAGCGCAACCCTGAGCGTGAGCCTGCAGGATGTATCGCTGGCCGACGCCCCGGCCGTGGTACTCGACGAACAGAAAGGTCCGGTCAAGGGCCAGGTGCCGCTGCCGTTTCATTTGAGCTACGATCCGGCGCAGGTCAAACCCGGCCACCGCTACTCGGTCAGCGCGCGCATCGAAGTCAACGGCGAGCTGATGTTCATCACCACCGAAAACCACGCCGTACAACTGGACGGCAACGACCCGCAGCCGCTGAAAATCCGCGTCGACGCGATTCGCTAATTGTCTATCAAGGAAGCTGCCATGTTCCGCCCTACCCTTCGCTTCGCCGGCCTGTGCGCGGGCTTGATGATCTCCGCCAACGTGCTGGCGCTGTCACTCAGCGACCTGTCGCAACAAGACGCCACCGGCGGTCTCAAGGACGCCCTGACCCAAGGCGCGCAACTGGCCGTCAAACAACTGGGCACCCCGGGCGGTTTCAGCAACAACCCGGACGTGAAAATCGAACTGCCGGGCAAACTCGGCAAAGTCGCCGGCAAGATGAAAGCCTTCGGCATGGGCGCCCAGGTCGACGAACTCGAAACCGCGATGAACAAAGCCGCGGAAAACGCCGTGACCCAGGCCCAGCCGATCCTCGTCGACGCCGTGAAGAAAATGACCGTGGCCGACGCCAAAGGCATCCTCAGCGGCGGCAACGACTCGGCCACCCAATACCTGGACAAAACCAGCCGCGAACAGATCCGCGCCAAGTTCCTGCCGATCGTCAAACAGGCTACCGACAAGGTTGGCGTCGCGCAGAAATACAACAGCTTCGCCGGCCAGGCCGCGACCCTGGGCGTCGTGGATGCGAAAAGCGCCAACGTCGAAAACTACGTCACCGAGCAAGCGCTCAATGGCCTGTTCGAGATGATCGGCAAACAGGAAGAAACCATCCGCAAAAACCCGGCTGCCGCCGCGACTGGTCTTGCGAAGAAGGTGTTCGGCACTTTGTAATTTTTGCCGCTGCACGCAAAAGCCCGCTGGACCTGTGAAGGTCAGCGGGCTTTTTATTGCTTGTCAGCCTTGCGGATCGACTTGATCGAGGACGCGGTTTACCGAGAGCTCAGCGAGCGAAATCATCTGCTGGATGCCAAGAAGCTGACTGCACGTCGGACCGCTCAGGGTAAACGCCAACTCACTCGCCATGACATTGGCCGAGGCGAGCGTTTCACAGGCATGGGCCAACAGGGTTTCAGTATCGACTTCGGGGAGGACGGTGAGGATTGTGCTGGGCTGAGTCACCGGCTTGGGCTGTTTTTCAGCCTGGGGCAGCAGGTAATGATCGAGCGCACTCAGGGCTGCGTCGTGGAGCTTGCGCGAATCGAGGAAGGCGTAAGGGGAAACGGGATCGGTTGGCCGTTCGGGGATGGTTTCGGGTTCAGGGGGATTTGGGGTGTGTTTGAACATGGTGGAACTCCTAACTATTCAAATGGAGCTACCACCATCACTTGCAGATGACGGGTGGCAGCTGTGCACGGGTCTGCAAGACCGAGTTGTTAGGCCCTCGGCATACCCGAAGGTATCCCGCACACAGCCACCATAAAACGATGGTCACTAAAAAGCGCCACGATTATAGGGGCGCTGATCAGCACCTAACAAACTATCGGCGGGCTTGCAGACCCGGTCGCTGAATTGACAGCGACAGACTCAGGCTAGAGATCTCGCTTCCGACGGGCAACCTGAAAACCTTGTGGGAAGGTTCTGGTTTTCTCCCACATCCTTAAACACAACCAGACTCAATGTAGGAGCTGCCGAAGGCTGCGATCTTTTGATCTGGCTTTTGATTTTGAAAAGCCAAGGTCAAAAGATCGCAGCCTTCGGCAGCTCCTACAGGAGATTGGGTGTGGTCTGTTGGAGATTGGTCGGCTGTCAGGCCGCCATCGCGAGCAGGCTCACTCCTACAGTTGGATTGGGTGCATTCAGTTGGAGACTGGTCGGCTGTCAGGCCGCCATCGCGAGCAGGCTCACTCCTACAGTGGGATTGGGTGCATTCAGTTGGAGACTGGTCGGCTGGCAGGCCGCCATCGCGAGCAGGCTCACTCCTACAGTGGGATTGGGTGCATTCAGTTGGAGACTGGTCGGCTGTCAGGCCGCCATCGCGAGCAGGCCATTTCCCACAATGGGATTGGGTGTGGTCAGTTGGAGACTGGTCGGCTGTCAGGCCGCCATCGCGAGCAGGCTCACTCCTACAGAAAAGCAAAAGCCGACCGCATGCTCTTCACCACTCAACAGGATGAGCGTTAGCTCGGCTGCAGCTCTTGATCTGCTGGCCCCTTCGGCAGGCTGAGTGGAGGGGTTTATCCGGGGGTGGGAGCGCAGCGACCGTTTGGCGAAGCCAAACACATCGAGAGGAGGTGCAGCGAAGCAAACCGTAGACGATGCCCCCGGATGAATCCCGCAACGAAGGAACCCGAGCCACGGCGAGGGCCGAACGCCGGGGCCCAGACCTTTGGTTCCTTTGGGGCGTTTGCCAAAGGGACTCGCTGTAAGAGCGAAACCGCCAGCCGCAACCCCCGAAGCAACGGATATACACCCAAAACCCCAAGAACCTGGTCGGCCCAAAGGCCGCCAAGTCCAACAAAGCCAATCAACCCTCGCGACGGACCCGGAACCAAGCCGCATACAAAGCAGGCAAAAACAGCAGCGTCAAAGCCGTAGCCACAATCAACCCCCCCATGATCGCCACCGCCATCGGCCCAAAAAATACACTCCGAGACAAAGGAATCATCGCCAGCACCGCCGCCAACGCCGTCAACACGATCGGCCGAAACCGCCGCACCGTCGCCTCGATAATCGCCTGCCAAGGCTTAAGCCCCGAAGCAATATCCTGCTCGATCTGATCAACCAGAATCACCGAGTTGCGCATGATCATCCCCGACAGCGCGATCGTCCCCAGCATCGCCACAAACCCGAACGGCTGGCGGAACACCATCAGAAACAACACCACCCCGATCAACCCCAGCGGCGCCGTCAGAAACACCATCGCCGTGCGCGAGAAACTGCGCAATTGCACCATCAGCAACGTCAGCACAACAACAATGAACATCGGCACCCCGGCGTTCACCGACTTCTGCCCACGCTCCGAATCCTCCACCGTACCGCCCACATCCAGCAGATACCCGTCAGGCAATTCGGCACGGATCGGATCGAGCGTCGGCTGAATCTGCTTGACCAGCGTCGCCGGCTGCTCCTTGCCGTAAATGTCCGCCCGCACGGTCACCGTCGGCAGTCGATTGCGGTGCCAGATGACCCCTTCCTCAAAGCCATACTCCAGCGTGGCAATCTGCGACAACGCCACGCTGCGACCGTTATCGGTCGGCACCGCCAGGCTCGGCAGCAACGACAACTCGGTGCGCTCGTGCACCGTGCCGCGCAGCAGAATCTCGATCAATTCGTTGTCTTCGCGGTACTGGCTGACGCTGGAACCAGTGAGCGAACTCTGCAGGAATTTCGCCAGGTTGGCGGTGCTCACACCCAACGCGCGGGCGCGGTCCTGATCGATGTTCAGGTACACCACCTTGCTCGGCTCTTCCCAGTCCAGGTGCACGTTGACCACGTGCGGGTTCTCGCGCACCTTGGCCGCCACTTTGCGTGCCAGCGCGCGGACTTCCTCGATGTGCTCACCGGTAACGCGGAACTGCACCGGATAGCCAACCGGCGGGCCGTTTTCCAGACGCGTGACCCGCGAGCGCAAGGCCGGGAATTGCTCGTTCAGCGTGTCGATCAACCAACTGCGCAGGGTCTCGCGCTCCTCGATGTTTTTCGCCAGCACCACAAACTGGGCGAAGCTCGCCGCCGGCAGTTGTTGATCCAGCGGCAGGTAGAAACGCGGCGAACCGGTACCGACATACGCCACATAGTTGTCGATGCCGGCGTGGTCCTTGAGCATCGCTTCCAGGCGTTTGACCTCGGCCGTGGTGTTGGCCAGCGAGGCGCCTTCGGCCAGTTTCAGATCGACCATCAATTCCAGTCGATTGGAGGCCGGGAAGAACTGCTGCGGCACGAAACGAAACAGCATCACTGACGCGATGAACAGCCCCACCGTCAGCACGATCACGGTCTTGCGGTGCGCCACGCACCACTCCACCAGACGCCGCACCCGCTGATAGAACGGCGTGCCATACGGGTCCGCCTGCCCGTCAGTCGTGCCGTGTTTGGCGGCGTGAATCTTCGCCAGATCCGGCAGGAGCTTTTCCCCCAGATACGGCACGAACATCACCGCCGCCACCCATGAAGCAAGCAACGCGATGGTCACCACCTGGAAGATCGAACGCGTGTATTCGCCGGTGCCGGACTGCGCCGTGGCGATCGGCAGAAAGCCCGCTGCAGTGATCAGCGTACCGGTGAGCATCGGGAATGCGGTGCTGGTCCAGGCGTAGCTCGCAGCCCGGATCCGGTCGAAGCCCTGCTCCATTTTGATCGCCATCATTTCCACGGCGATGATCGCATCGTCCACCAGCAACCCCAGCGCCAGCACCAGCGCGCCGAGGGAAATCTTGTGCAGGCCGATGCCGAGGTAATACATACAGGCGAAGGTCATCGCCAGCACCAGCGGAATGGTCAGCGCGACCACCATGCCGGTGCGCACACCGAGGGAGAAGAAGCTCACCAGCAACACGATCGCCAGCGCCTCGACCAACACCTGGACGAACTCGCCGACCCCGGTTTTCACTGCTGCCGGTTGGTCGGACACCTTGCGCAATTGCATGCCGGCCGGGAGGCCTTTCTGCAAGCGCGAGAATTCGCCTTCCAGTGCCGTGCCCAGCACCAGAATGTCACCGCCGTCCTTCATTGCCACCGCAAGGCCGATGGCGTCTTCGCCCATGAAACGCATGCGCGGTGCCGGTGGATCGTTGAAACCGCGATGTACATCGGCGACATCGGAGATGCGGAACGTCCGATCACCAACCCGGATCGGGAAGTTCTTGATCTCCTCGACCGTCTGAAAATTCCCCGAGACCCGCAGCTGTACACGCTCGCTGCCGGTTTCGAAGAAGCCGGCGGTGGACACCGCGTTCTGCTCTTCCAGCGCCTGCTGCACGGCCGCCAGTGGCAAGCCAAGGGTGGCGAGTTTGACGTTGGACAGCTCGACCCAGATCTTCTCGTCCTGCAAACCGAGTAGATCGACCTTGGCCACATCCTTCACCCGCTGCAGCTGGATCTGGATGCGGTCGGCGTAATCCTTGAGCACGGCGTAGTCGAAACCGTCGCCGCTCAGCGCATAGATATTGCCGAACGTGGTGCCGAATTCATCGTTGAAAAATGGCCCCTGAATCCCCGGCGGCAAGGTCTGGCGAATGTCGCTGACCTTCTTGCGCACCTGATACCAGAGGTCGGGAATGTCCACTGAATGCATGGAGTCCCGAGCCATGAAGGTGACCTGCGACTCGCCCGGGCGGGAGAACGACACGATGCGTTCGTACTCACCGGTTTCCATGAGTTTCTTTTCGATGCGTTCGGTGACCTGACGCGAGACTTCCTGCGCGGTAGCCCCCGGCCAGCGGGTCTGGATCACCATGGCCTTGAAGGTAAACGGCGGGTCTTCGCTCTGGCCCAGCTTGGTGTAGGACAAGGCGCCGACGATGGCCAGTAAAAGCATCAGGAACAGGACGATCTGGCGATTACGCAGCGCCCATTCGGAAAGGTTGAAGCGCATCGGGACTTACTCCTTGTCCGCCAGATTGACCACACGGTTGGAGCGATCCACAGGACGCACCTGCTGACCCTCGAGCAACACGTGAACACCGGCGGCGACCACCCAGTCGCTGGCGCTCAGGCCTTCGAGCACCGGCACGCTTTTCTCGCCGAACGGGCCGACGCGCACCGGGGTCTTTTTCAAGGTGTTGTTGGCGCTGACGACCCAGACGTAGGTCGCGCCGTTTTCCGCGGTCAGCGCCGAGAGCGGCACCGACAACGGCACCGCATCGGCCGACTGCACAAACACCCGCGCGCTCTGGCCCAGCTCGGCCGGTACTTTGCCGCTGGTGAACGAGATGCGCGCAGCGAAGGTACGGGATTTCGGATCGGCTGCCGGCGACAGCTCGCGAATCTGCCCGGCGAAACGCTGGTTCTGCTGAGTCCACAATTCAACGGTCACGGGCTGGCCGACCTTGAAACGGCCGAAGCTCTGCTCCGGCAAACTGATCGACACTTCGCGCTCGCCATCGGTGGCGAGGGTGAACACGGTTTGCCCGGCGGCAACCACCTGCCCGACTTCCACCGAACGCTTGGCCACCACGCCGTCCTGCGGCGCACGCAGCACGGCGTAACTGGCCTGGTTGGTCGAGACGTTGAATTCGGCTTTGATCTGCTTGAGGCGGGCTTCACCGGAGCGGTAGAGGTTTTCCGCGTTGTCGTAGGCGGAACGGCTGACCATCTGCCGCTCCATCAAGGTCTTGTAGCGGTCACGCTCGGCGCGTACCAGATTCAGATTGGCTTCGGCGGCGGCGACCTGCGCGCGGGTCGCTTCGAGTTGCAGGCGCACGTCCTGCGGATCGAGCTCGGCGAGTGGCTGATCGGCCTTCACGCGCTGGCCTTCTTCGACCAGTCGTCGGCTGACTTTGCCGCCGATGCGGAACGCCAGATCGGGTTCGTAGCGAGCGCGAACCTCGCCCGGATAACTTTCCATCGCCTGCGCCGAAGGCACTGGCTGCACCACCATGGCCGGTCGAATGCTGACTTGCGCCGCCTCTTCCTGACCGCATGCGGACAATAAAAACGCCAGGCTGACTGGCACGGCAAAGGACAACGCATGGCGGAACATGGTGACGGACCTTTCGCTAATGGTGCTTGGAATATTTATACTGGCCGGTATGGTATTAATAGCAAACTCACCAGTCCAGTATTAAAAGCGAAGAATGTCGAACAATCTTGCAGCTCCAAACGGCCCGGGCCGTCCGAAGGATCCAGCCAAGCGCCGGGCGATCCTCAATGCGGCGAAAACCCTGTTTCTGAGTCACGGCTACGCCAACACCAGCATGGACGCGGTCGCCGCCGAGGCTGGCGTGTCGAAGTTGACGGTTTACAGCCACTTCAACGACAAGGAAACGCTGTTCTCCTCCGCCGTGATGGCCAAATGCGAAGAGCAATTACCGCCGCTGTTCTTCGAATTGCCCGCCGGCATCGCCGTGGAAAATGTGTTGCTGAACATTGCACGAGGCTTTCACCAACTGATCAACAGCGATGAGTCGGTGAATTTGCACCGCTTGATGATGGCGCTGGGAACGCAGGATCCGAAGCTGTCGCTGATCTTCTTCGAAGCCGGCCCCGAGCGCATGGTGCAAGGCATGGAGCGGCTGCTCAAACGCATCCACGAGACCGGCGCGTTGAACATCGACCAGCCGCGTAATGCGGCCGAGCATTTCTTCTGCCTGATCAAGGGCGCGGGGAATTTTCGCTTGTTGTATGGCTGCGGTGAGCCGCTGAGCGAGGCAGCGGCAGAGAGTCATGTGCAGGAAGTGGTGGGGTTGTTCATGCGGGCGTATCGGCCCTGATTTTGCGGAGTATTGACTGCCCCCTTCGCGAGCAGGCCCACTCCTACAGTTGATCGCGGTACTTCTGTGGGAGCGAGCCTGCTCGCGAAGGGGGCGATTCGGTCTCAGGGCTTGAGCGCTTTCTTCGGGTAGATGTCATACCGGCTCGACTTGCCATCCAGCGCATGGCTCGGCTTTGGCCCCTCGATGCACGGCGCCTTGCGCGGACGCTTGACCACCACGCGGTGCGTCGCCAGGGCCAGCGCCGCTTCGAGCAGTGCCGGCGCATCCGGGTCATCCCCGACCAGCGGCCGGAACAGGCGCATCTCTTTCTTCACCAGCGCCGTCTTCTCGCGATGCGGAAACATCGGGTCGAGGTAGATCACCTGTGGCGGCTCGCCTTCCCAGTTGCGCATGACCTCGATCGAGTTGCCCTTGAGCAGTTTCATCCGCGCGACGATGGGTGCCACGTCGAAATCTTCCGCCGCCCGCGCCAGCCCGTCCTCCAGCAGCGCACCGATCAGCGGTTGGCGCTCGATCAGGCTCATCTCGCAGCCCAGGCTCGCCAGCACGAACGCGTCCTTGCCCAGCCCCGCCGTGGCGTCCAGCACCCGTGGGCGCACGCCCTGGGCGATGCCGACGGCCTTGGCGATCATCTGTCCACTGCCGCCACCGTACAACCGCCGGTGCGCCGCGCCACCCTCGACGAAATCCACCCGCACAGGCCCCGGTGCATCCGGGCCGAG